>Ga0075163_10002170_pt1 | contig 26484 bp, 19 predicted proteins | sample JI1023141ADNA_FD_71478 | JGI IMG/M metagenome (GOLD analysis project Ga0075163, IMG submission 71478) | Wastewater effluent complex algal communities from Wisconsin, to seasonally profile nutrient transformation and Carbon sequestration -... | ecosystem: Engineered > WWTP > Effluent > Algae...
CTATTGCGCCATTCAAAACTTTTAAATGCTGTACAAAATTTACTTTTTCTTGTGGTAAAATATGATAGAAATCTGCATTTTTTATTTTAGTATTAGAAATACTTGTTTTTAAACCATATTGCTCTAAAGCTTCAATTTTCTTTTTGTATTCATGGGCTTCTTCAAAGTTTAAATCTTCAACACAAGTATTCATTTTTTCGCTCAAATATTCTAAAACTGTATTTGTTTGACCATTTAATATATTTCTTATTTGTTTTATCGAAAGTTCATAGTCCTCATAAGTTTGTTTTCCTGTGCAAGGAGCTAAGCAGTTTCCTATATGAAACTCAAGACATTCCTTGTATTTTCCAGAGTTTATATTTTGTCTGGTAAGACTTAAAGCGCAAGTTCTAAGTGGAAAAATGGTTTTAATAGTTTCTAATACTTTTCGAGTATAAACTACAGAAGTATATGGGCCAAAATATTCAGATTTATCTTCTAATTTTTTTCGAGTAAAATAAACTCTAGGTAAAGATTCTTTTTTAATTACAATATGAGGATAGGATTTATCATCACGAAGTTGAATGTTATACTTTGGTTTTTCGCTTTTTATTAAATTGCTTTCAAGCAATAGGGCATCATGGTCGGTTGGTACTACAGTATATTGTATATCTGCAATTTGGCTTACCAACATATTTAAACGTGCGCCAAGTAGTTTCTGTTTAAAATAGGAGTTAACTCTATTTTTCAGATTTTTTGCTTTTCCTACATAAAGTAGTTTGCTATTCTTATCATAATATCTATAAACTCCTGCTTTGGTAGGCAGCAATTTTAGGAAATCATTGAGTTTTTCTTGATCTTTTGTAATCATGAAATTTTAATCCCATTGATTATCATTACCCATACCTTCTACAGGTTCGCCTTCGCTAAATTGATCTGTGGCAGAATTACAATCAAAAGTTACAGATAAATCTCCTGGTGGTTTTGCGAATTTAGCGTTAATATCGTAGCCTAATGTTGGGTCTGCATATACTTTATTCATAAATTTTGCCCAAATTGGTAGTGCAGTACTTGCTCCTTGACCATCTGCTGTTCTTCTAAAACGTACATATCTGTCTTCGCATCCAACCCAAGTGCCTGCAAGTAAATCTGGAGTATAACCTACAAACCAACCGTCAGAGTTGTTTTGTGTTGTACCAGTTTTTCCTGCTATTTCTAAAGTCATTGGCAGTTTGTATCTATAACGAACTCTATAACCTGTTCCTCTGCCGTCATCTACAACTCTTCGAAGCATTCTTGTCATTACATAAGCAGTTTCCTTGTCTAAGGCTTCTGTTTGTTCTGGCTCGAAGCTAGCAATAACATTGCCGTGGCTGTCTTCTATTCTTGAAATAAAAAACGGTTTTGATTGGTAGCCGTTGTTAGAAAAAATAGTGTATGCGCCAACTAGTTCTGTAAGCGAAATATCTGGTGTACCTAAACAAACCGATGGTACGGGTGGAATATTGCTGGTTATACCAATTTTTTTAGCAAATTCTTGTACTAATTTAGGATTTAATTCGTGCATTAAATATGCCGCAATGGTGTTTACAGAACCTTTTAATCCGTCTTGAATGGCTAAACTTCCACCATATTTATTATCAGAATTACTTGCTGTCCAAGATTGTGGTATTGGCCATGTTGCGTCGCCAGTTTCAAAAGTAACTTTTTGGTTAGGTATTCTAAAACAAGGAGAGTATCCTTTTTCTTTTATGGCTAAAGTGTATATAAACGGCTTGAAAGTTGAGCCAACTTGTCTTTTAGTATTTACGTTTACGTGGTCGTATTGAAAATGATTTATATTAGCACCACCAACCCAAGCTTTTATAGCTCCAGTTTTTTGGTCAACAGCCAAAACGCCAGTTTGTAAAAACATTCGGTAGTACATAATAGAATCTAGCGGTGTCATTGTAGTGTCAATATTGCCTTTGTAAGACCAAACAGACATTTCTTTTTCAGTATTTATATATTTTTCTGCTTCTTTTTTAGTCATTCCCCTGCTTACAAAAGTTTTAATAGAAGTTTCTTGTAAATCTGTCCATACTTTTGCACGTTTTTTGTTTGGTGCATTTTCAAACTCTTTCCAAGGGTTTCTGTCTTTCCATTGTTTAAAAAACAAGTCTTGTATTTCGGTAAGATGCTCTATAGCAGCCTCTTCTGCATACTTTTGCATTTTGTAGTTTAATGTAGTATGTATTTTTAAACCATCGCCATAAATATCCCAAAAAGTACCATCTTGTTTAGGATTTTCTTTTACCCATTTTGCTAAATATTTTCTTAATTCTTCTCTAAAATAGGGCGCTAAACCTTCTGTATGTGCAGATTTTTGAAAGTCAATTTTTAAATCTAGTGCTTTTAAAGAATCAGTAGCATTTGAACTCAAAAACTCATATTTATACATTTGATTTAAAACGTCGTTTCTTCTAGCTTTAGAAGTTTCGTTGTTTGCTCTTGGATTATATTTATATGGAGCTTTTAGCATTCCTACTAATACAGCAGATTCTTCTGTATTTAAATCTATAGGAAGTTTATTGAAATAAGTTCTAGATGCAGACTTTATACCAAATGCATTGTCGCTAAATTCAACAGTATTTAGATACATTGTTAATACCTCTTCTTTAGTATATCTTTTTTCTAGCTGAACTGCTATAACCCATTCTTTAAGCTTTGCACTTATGGTTTTAGGAAGTATTTTTTCTAAAATTGTTGGCTTGTATTCGTATTCTGTACCTTCTAAAGCTTTTAATTCTTTTTCTCTTGTGTTAAAAAGATTTTTTGCTAATTGCTGAGATATTGTGCTGGCACCGCCTCTTTTTCCTAAGAAAAAAACAGCTCTTACCAAAGCTCTAAAGTCTATTCCAGAGTGGTTTTCAAAACGTGCATCTTCGGTAGCTATTAAAGCATCTTTTAGGTTTTGTGGTAGATCTTCGTATCGCGAATTTGACCTATTTTCTCTAAAATATTTTCCTAATATTTTTTCATCTTCTGTTAAAATTTCTGTAGCTAAAAAACTGTTAGGATTTTCTAATTGTTTGAAAGTTGGCATTTCACCCAATAAACCTTTTGCTATGCCAAAAAAGAAAATGATACTGATTATAAGTGCACCAAAAAACAGCATCCACATTTTAGATACGTATTTTTTAAAAGATGTTTGTTCTTTTTTTGCGGTCATTTTAAATTTATATTATGATTGTATTATTTAATTTTTTTCAATTCAGAATCTTCAGATTCGTCTTTTTTTATGTCTTCTTTTGCTTTCTTTTCAGCGTCTTCGTTTACACCTACTTTCAAAAGTTCTTTTTTGCCAAAATTCAGTTTAAAACCTTCTTTATCTTTTCCTTTGTCTGCATCAAACAAGCTGTCTTCTGTACTTTCTTTTTCAGTTTCTATTTTTACAGGCACAGTTGTTTTGTCTGGCTCTGGAAACTTTCCTTTCAAAAAGGCTAGCATTTCAGTAGCTTTTGCTTCTTCTTCTGTGTTTTTGAAGTTTTTTACCACAGCTTCTAATGCATCTACATAAGGTTGATATTTACTTTGTTTGCCAAAAGTTATAGCTTCTAATAATGCAAACTTTGCTTCTAATTTATTGTTTGGATACAAAGTTTTTGCTTCATTTATTCTATTTATTACAGCTTCAAATTCATCTTTTGCATAAAGATTGTATGTTTCTTCATAAAAACTTTCTACTTTAATATTTTCAGATTTTAAACTTTCTGCATAAAGCGGGTCTTTTATAATTTTTGCGTATTTACTATCTGGATAGTTAGTAAGTACTAAATTTTTGTATTTATCGGCTGCTGTATTATTTTTTTCTTTGTTTAAAATATATAGATTGTACAAACTTTCTGCATCGTATTCGCTTTTTGGGTAGTCTGAAACTATTGCCATAAAATTATCGATAGCTTTTGGCTCGCTATTTAAATCAAATTTGTAAATGTTTCCTGCGGTATAATGTGCTTTTACAATTTCATTTTTCAAATCTATTTTACCACTATCTCCTTTTGGTATTTCTGCCAAAAGTTGTTGGTAAAGTGCTTCAATCTTTTCTTTGGTTAATTCTTCTTCTGTTTTCACGATTTCTGTTGTCGTGTTTCCTGATGCTTTATTTGTTCTACGCCAATTGTCTTCTAATACTCTATCTCCCCATTTTTGCTTAAAAGTATTGTAACCTATAGATTTTGCGTTTTCGCTATAAAAATACCATTTTGCATCGTTCTGTGGTTTGTCGTTTTGAGCAAATTTGTCAACTATAGCTTTTGGTCCGTTTCCTTTTTTTTGTGCTTCTACTGAAGCTACAGCTTGATCATATAGCATTCTTTCCATTCTTTCTGGCGAAAGATTTGCAAGTTTTAAAAGGCTATCGTTTTTAGAAATGATGTTTAGTTGGTTTACTAAATCTGTTAAAACATTTGCTCTTTTTGCTATTACAGTATAGTTTGCAAATTCTGGCGTTATTAAAGGTAATGCTGCTGCATAGTTTTCTTGTGCTAGGGTATAATCTTCTTTGCTATAAAAAATTTCTGCTAGCATTACATAAGATTTGGCCTTTTGTTTAGTATTAGTTGTCGATTTTTCGATTGATAATGCTAAAAAGTCTGATGCTTGTTTTATATCTTTTTTGTTTTTGGCTATTATTGCTCTTTCATAATATAGTTGGTCTAGGTAATCGATATTTTTAGAGTCTTTAATAAGTTTTGCTAAAAGTTTGTCTTCTTTATCGGTGTCTTTATTGTTCGATGAAAGTTTTAGTGCATTTAGTTTTGCATTAAAAATCATATCGTAATTACTGTTGCCTTTTTCAGAATCTTTATAATATGTTACAGCTGCTGCATTATTGCCTGTTTTTTGATAAAGTTGTGCCAACACATATTTATATCTTGCTTTTTTCTTATTACTTTTATAGCTTTCTAAAGCTAATTGTATATGAGGAATAGCTTCTGAATATAGTTTTTGATGTATTAAATAATCTGCGTGTACTAATTCTTTTTCTCTATCGTAGTTTTGAATAAAACTATTGTCTAAGGCAATATAATCAAGAACGGCTTGTGCTTCATTTAGCTGTTTGTTTGCTGTAAAAGCTTTAACCAACCAAACCAATGCTTCAGATTTTGCTGGCAAATGCTTTAAAAAACTTTTTTTAGGTCTTATATCTTTTCCAGCTTTTAATTTTTCTAAATTTCTTTTATCTTGTCTTTTGGCTTTAGCTTTTAGTTTTTTACTATTTTTTTGTTTTTTTATTTTTTTGTCGCTACGACCATCTACGCCGTCTTTGTAGTTTGCTGTTATATAACGAAGAGATTCTATAGCTTTTGGATAGTCTCCTTTAAAATAAAAAGATTTACCTAACAATAAAAAATTGTCGTCAGACCAATTAGAAATTTTATGTAATTGTATAGCCGTTGAAGCTTTGTCTATAACAATATCAAAATCTGCTTCGCGTGTTTTGGTGTCTTCTAGTGTACCATAAGAAAATAATGGTAGCAATTCGTCATAATTTTCTTTTCTTGACTCTTTTAAACTTTTTAAGGTAAGGTTTAATTTTTCCTTTGCATTAAAGTTTGCATTATATCTTGAAGTTAAATCATGATAACCTTGTTTTAAAAACGAAGCGTTTTGAGTGCCACAACTTATTAGCAAACTGCTAAAAGCAAGGGCAAAAAATAGTGGATTTAATTTATTTTTATTCAAAATTTATACTTTTGGTATGATATTAACTCATTTTAAGCAAATTTATTACTTCTTTTGCAAGAAAAGTAAGAACTTCGATACTTAATTATGGTCAAAGGTAAAAAAAAATTTGCATTCTTTAGGAATCTTAGGTACAAGGTATTTAGAAATTTGCGATATAAATATAGGCTAGTTGTTATAAACGATGATACTTTCGAACAACGTGCAAGTGTTAGATTATCTAAATTTAACCTTTACCTCGGAATAGGTGGACTAATTTTATTGGTAATGTTATTTGTGTCTAGTTTAATTGCATTTACAAATCTAAAATATTATTTGCCAGGAGTAGGAACAACTAATTTTAGAAATGAAATAAAGAGTATGTCTTATGAAACAGATTCTTTAGCTAAAGAGCTCAGTCAAAGAAATTTATGGATAGATAATTTTCAAAAAATAATTTCTGGAAATTTAGATAGCACCTATTTTGCTAAAAACGATTCATCATTTGCAAAAATAAATATAGATAGTATTGATTTAACCTATTTATCGGAATCAGATTTAGCACTTAGAAAAGAAGTTGAAAACTCTGCCGTTGATGAAAATTTGACTTTAAAACTACTTGAATATAAAGAAGAAAGTGGAAGTAATTTATTGTTTCCAAGCATTACAATGAAATTAGATTTATCGCCACCTTTAAAAGGCGTAGTTGTGAAAGAATTTTCTTTAGTAAATGAGCATTTCGGAGTAGATATAGCTGGAAAAGCTGAAGAACCTATAAAAGCTATTTATAAAGGAGTTGTAATTTTGTCTGAATGGAATCCTAAAACAGGTTATGTTATAGCTATTCAACATCCCAATAATATGATTTCGTTTTACAAACATAATTCATTTCTTTTGAAAAAAATTGGTACTTTTGTAAACAAAGGTGAAGCAATTGCCGTAATAGGTAGCAGTGGAGAGTATAGTTCGGGACCACATTTACATTTGGAAATTTGGCAAAATGGAAAACCTCAAAACCCAATGAATTTCATAGAATTAAATAAACTTAAATAATATGTTTAATAATAGCAAAAGTATAAAGAGTAATTCGGTAGTAAATGATAATTTTTCTGCAAATACTATTCAGACCGGTACATCTATAGAAGGTCATATTATTTCTGATGGTAGTATAAGAATAGATGGAATTTTGCATGGTTCATTGACCACAAAAGGTAAATTAGTAATCGGAAAAACTGGGGTAATAACTGGCGATGTAGTTTGCCAAAATGCTAGTATAGAAGGCAAAGTAGAAGGGAAAGTAGAAGTTGAAGAAATGCTTGATTTAAAAGGAACTGCGTTTATTAATGGAGATATTTTTACCTCTAAATTAGTAGTAGAGCCAGGTGCTGTTTTTAACGGAAACTGTAAAATGGATTCAAGAGGCAATAAAACAAGTATTGGTGGAAAAACAAACTTCGAACAAAAACAAGCCGTCTAAAAACTTTTTACAATATTTACCCTTAGCATCTCAGATGATTGCTACAATGCTTATTGGTGTTTTTCTGGGTAAATATATAGACACTAAATTCAATGGAAACAATGTTTACTTAGGTTTAATCGTCTTAGTTTTTGTTGTTATTTCTATTTATTTAGCTATTCGAGATTTAATAAAAGAAAAATGAATTTGATTTTAAAATTTGGTTTGCTTTTTACCATTTTAGCAATACCTCTATATTTTATTGCCAACACGCTTTTTTTGCCCACTATATATAGTATAGTTTTTTTTAGTCTTGTTTGGTTTGCTATATTGTTTTTATCTTCATTTCTTTTAAATAAAAAAATAGAACCTATTTTAATTTCATTTACATTAAATATTGGGTTTAAATTTTTTCATAGTTTACTATTTGTTTTTGCTATGTACAAACTTCATATTTTTGAAGGAAAAATTATAGTTTTAATATTTATGTTGCTCTATTTTATTTATTCTTTTTTATTAATAAAATTTAATTCAGTTAAAATTGAATAAAAAAGCCATCGTAATTTTTTAAAATTAGATGGCTTTTGTTTTATTTTATAAAGATTTTCTATTCTTCAATAGTATCGTAGTCAAATCTTTCCATAATTCCAGTGTCATAACTTCCCGATAGAAATTCATCGTTTTCTAATAAAGCTAAATGTAGAGGAATGGTAGTATGGATACCATGGATTCTGAACTCTTTTAATGCTCTTCGCATTCTTCTTATTACTTCATCTCTACTTCTTCCTGTACAAATCAGTTTTGCAATCATAGAGTCGTAAAAAGGTGGCACCATATAGTTTTCGTGAATATGTGTATCTACTCTTACGCCAAAACCATTTGGAATATGTAATGCTTTTATTAAACCTGGGTTAGGTGCAAAATTCTTTAAAGGATTCTCTGCATTGATTCTACATTCCATAGCAAACATACCATCTGGAAGGTATCTATTACCAACTATGTTTTCTCCAGCAGCTATTTTTATTTGTTCTGCTATTAGGTCGTAGTTCATTACTTGTTCAGTAATTGTGTGTTCTACTTGAATACGTGTATTCATTTCCATAAAATAGAAATTTTTGTATTTATCTACCAAAAATTCTATTGTGCCCATACCTTCGTATTTTATAGCTTTAGCAGCTTTTATGGCTGCATCACCCATTTTTTTACGTAGTTTTTCATCTACAAATGGCGATGGACATTCTTCTATAAGTTTTTGGTGTCTTCTCTGTACAGAGCAATCTCTTTCAGATAAATGACAAACATTTCCTCTTTTATCGCCTGCTATTTGTACTTCTATATGCCTAGGTTCTACAATAAATTTTTCTAAATACATGCCATCATTTCCAAAAGCGGCAGCCGCTTCTTTTTGAGCCGATTCCATATTTTTTTCAAATTCTTCTGGACTTTTTATTATGCGCATTCCTTTGCCACCACCACCAGCAGTAGCTTTCACAATTACAGGATAGCCAATTTTTTCAGCCATTTTCTTTCCTGCTTCAATGCTTTTTATTAAATCTTCAGAGCCTGGTATACAAGGCACTCCGGCTGCTATCATAGTTTCTTTGGCGGTTATCTTGTCGCCCATTTTACTAATCATTTCTGCTGTTGGGCCTATAAATTTTATTTTCGTTTCCTCACATATTTTTGCAAAACCTGCATTTTCTGCTAAGAAACCATAACCTGGGTGTATAGCATCAGCATTTGTAATTTCAGCAGCTGCCATTATATTTGGAATGTTTAAATAAGAATCCGAACTTTTTGCAGAGCCTATACATACTGCCTCATCAGCAAATTTTACGTGCAAACTATCTTTATCGGCTGTAGAATATACTGCTACAGTCGCAATTCCCATTTCCTTACAAGACCTTATTATACGTAAAGCGATTTCGCCTCTATTGGCTATTAAAATTTTCTTAAACATAAGATAGCTTTTAGGGTTGTAATTATGCTGGGTTAATTAAAAATAATGGTTGATCATATTCTACTGGTGTAGCGTCATCTACCAATACTTTTACTATTGTTCCAGAAATTTCGCATTCTATTTCATTAAAAAGCTTCATAGCTTCTATTACGCACAAAACCGTTCCTGGTGTTACTTTGTCATCTACTTTTACAAAAACTGGTTTATCTGGAGCAGATTTTCTATAAAATGTACCAACTATTGGAGATTTATATACCACCAAATTAGATTCATCAATTACAGCATTTTCTTCAGTATTTGATTCTGCTTTTGGAGCTGAAGTCAAATTTGCACTCGAAGCTGCAGGAGCTGCCATTGCTGGAGCATGCATACTTGGCGCCATCATTTGCGGCATAGCAGAAGTTACTACTGTTGTACCGTTATTTTTAGAATAATTGTTTGTTCTAATTACTATTGAAAAATCTTTTTCTTTTAGTTTAAACTCACTAATTTCAGATTTATTTATTAACTTTATTAAGTCTTGAATATCTTTTTGATCCATGATTAAATTTTTTAGGTAGAGTTATTTTTTATTTTGCACGTTCCATATAAGAACGAGATTTTGAGTCTATTTTTAAAGAATCGCCCTCGTTTATGAATAAAGGTACAAGAATTTCAGCACCGGTTTCTAAAATGCATGGTTTATATGCGTTTGAGGTAGTATTTCCTTTTACAGCTGGGTCAGATTGTATTACATTTAAAACTATGTATGCAGGAAGTTCACAGGTTAAAACGCTGTTGTCTTCTGTGTTAAACAATACTTCTACTTCTTGTCCGTCTTTCAATAAATCCCAATTTTCTATTATGTCTGGGTTTACTACTACTTGTTCAAAAGTTTCTGAATTCATAAAATTCATACCTGTTTCATCTTTGTAAAGATATTGAAATTTATGTCTTTCTACTCTTACTGTATCTATTTTGTGTCCAGCTGGCCAAGTATTGTCTATTACTTTTCCATTGGTTAAGCTTTTCATTTTTCCTCTTACAAAGGCTGGTCCTTTACCTGGTTTTACGTGTTGAAAATCTACTACAGTAAAGATGTCATGGTTAAATTTTAAGCAAAGACCGTTCTTGATATCATTAGATGTTGCCATATTTTAAATTGTTTTTTTGTATTTTATATAAACGTAAATATAATTCTGAATTCTCTTTTTTTAGTAGATAGTTTAAAAAAACAACCTAAAAAAGATGTTTTTCAGCCATATTTAGTCAATTTTGACTGATTTTACAGTCAAAATCAAATTTTTTCAAATTTTTTGAAAAGTATTATAAAAGCTATTAGCTATTATACCCCCAAATTAAATAAACAGCACCCCACGTAAAACCGCCACCAAATGCAGTTAGTATTAGTTTGTCGCCTTTTTTCAATTTGTGTTCCCATTCCCAAAGTAAAAGAGGTATGGTACCGTTTGTAGTATTTCCGTACTTCTCTATATTTATCATAACTTTTTCTGGTGCTAAGCCTGCTCTATCTCTAGCTGCTTCTATTATTCTTATGTTTGCTTGGTGAGGCACCAACCAATCTAAGTTATCTTTATTCAAACCATTTTTTTCCATAAGTTCAAAAGAAGTATCTGCCATGCCTTTTACTGCATATTTGAAAACTGCTTGTCCTTCTTGGTGTACAAAATGTTCTTTGTTTGCAACTGTTTCTGCAGAAGAAGGATGCAAAGAACCACCTGCTTTTTGGTTTAAATAATGTCTTCCTATACCATCAGATTTTAAAATACTGTCTTGTAGTCCTATGCTAGTATCTTCAGACGGTTCTAACAAAACTACACCACCGCCATCACCAAAAATGATGCATGTATTTCTGTCTGTATAGTCTATAATTGAAGACATTTTATCTGCGCCAACTACTAAAATCTTTTTGTGTGTACCTGATTCTATAAATTTGGCAGCTGTAGTTAATGCATATATAAATCCTGAGCATGCTGCATTTAAATCGAAACTAAAGGCATTTTTTATGCCGACTTTGTCGCAAATTATGTTGGCTGTAGCTGGAAATAAATGATCTGGAGTGGCTGTAGCGCAAATAAGTAAATCTATATCGTCTGGCGAAATTCCTTTCTTTTTCAGAAGCTGGTTTACGGCTTCAACGCCAATATCTGAAGTTGCTTTGGTTTTATCTTTTAGAATTCTTCTTTCAGATATTCCTGTTCTTGTTCTAATCCATTCGTCATTGGTTTCGACCATTTTTTCCAACATTTGGTTGGTAAGTTTGTCTGGCGGCACATAGGCTTCAATTCCTGTTATTACTGCTGAATATTTCATATGGTTTGTTGTTGTTTTGTTTTAATTAGCTATAAATCTAATCAAAGTTTGGTTTAACAAGTAAAGGACAATAGAAATATATTGTCCTTTAAAAATTTTATATCCATAAAAAAAGAATAGATAAGGATTTTATCCTTCCACTAATTGCTTCCCTCTATAGTATAGGATGCCATCTACATAATAAGCTCTATGTCTCATATGTGTTTCTCCTGTGTTTGAACAAATAGAAAGTGTAGGTGTTACTGCTTTGTAGTGCGTTCTTCTTTTATCTCTTCTCGTTTTCGAAATCTTTCGTTTAGGATGTGCCATTTTGCTCTATTTTTTTAATTTATTTAATATTTCCCAACGTGGGTCTATGTCTTCGTTTTTATTTTCTTTTTCTGCATTTATTTTCGCTACCATTTCGGCATTACAATCTTCTAGTTTTGAATGCATTCTTTGGTATGGAATACTTAACAATATATAGTCGTAAATATGTTCGGAAAGGTTTATAAAATCTTGATTTTTTGGCAATGCAATAATGTCATCTTCATTGTCATTGTTTTCTGTCAATTTTCCGCCTAGCTGAACTATTAATTTGTAGTCGCCAAATACTTCTTGTCTGTATTCGTCTAAACAACGGTCGCATTCTAAATAGATATAACCGTCTATAAAAAAATTGAACATTAAATAATTTTCTCGTTTATCTAGCTCAACTTTTACTTCTACTTTACAATTGTTTATTGATAAGTCTTCAAATGTGTTAAAGAACGTTTCATCAATTATATATTCAAACTGATGAACCCTATTTTTTAAACCTACAAAAGAGATTTTATATATTTCTTTACTTTCCATAATATAGAATTTAAAAAATTTGGATTGCAAAGATACTCAAGCTATTTAAAAATGCAAGCAAATATGTCTTTTATGTTTGGTTTTATTTGTTTTTAAACTATTTTACAGCTTCCTGTCTATTTTTATAGATATCTATTGCTGCATACAATGCTTGTCTCATAGAACTTTCTGAAGCTAAATTTTTTCCTGCTATAGCATATGCAGTGCCGTGGTCAGGCGATGTGCGCACCAAATTGATGCCTGCTGTAAAATTTACACCTTCGTCAAAACAAATACTTTTAAATGGTATTAAACCTTGGTCGTGATACATTGCAATAATGCCGTCAAAGGCTTTATAGTCGGCTGTGCCAAAAAAACCATCGGCAGAATATGGACCAAATGCATAAATGCCTCTACTCATTGCGTCATTTATAGATGGTTTTATAATTTCATCTTCTTCTGTGCCTATCAAACCACTATCGCCTGCGTGTGGGTTCAAACCTAGAACTGCAATTTTTGGTTTTTGAATTCCAAAATCTGCTTTTAAAGAATTATTTAGCATCATTATCTTACTCGTTATTGCTGATGTTTTTAGTTTAGAGGCTACTAAATTTATAGGTATGTGGTTGGTTACTAAACCTACAGTAAGTTTTTCTGAAGTTAAAAGCATTAGACTTTCTTTAGCTCCGCAAAAATCTGTTATATATTCTGTATGTCCTTTAAATTTTTCGGTGGTATGCTTTGCAACTAAATTTTTATTTATTGGAGCTGTTAATATAGCATCTATATGTCCGTCTTTCCAATCTTTTAATGCTGCGTCGATACAATCTAAAGCATATTTACCAGCTTCGTCTTTTTCTTGTCCTACACAAACTTCGGCATTTTCTTCTATACAGTTTATTACAAAACTTTGTTTACCATTTAGTTGGTCCCAATCTTTAAAATGTGTGTATTTAAATTTGTCGTTATTCAATACTTTTTTATAAAACGACAAAACCTTTGTGGAACCATAAATTATAGGTTGGCAGATAGAATACAACCTATCGTCAGAGAGCATTTTAATAATTACTTCTGGTCCTATTCCATTAATATCGCCTATGGTTATTCCTATTTTTGGTTTCATCTTTTATTTTGCTTTAACTATTTTAATTTTAAAACTTTGCTATCAATTCTACATTTTTACTATTTATTGAGCCGGGTTTGTAACATTGAAACCATTCTGCCGCATTGGGAATATTTGCCATTTCAGATTCTGCTTTTTTAGCATCTTCTTTAGAATTCCAATGTACTATATCAGTAAAGCTCCCGTCAGAATTTGAATGGATTTCCCATTTTATAAAGCCATCTTGGTTTTCCATCCAGTCATTTACAATGCGCTGAGATACTTTAGTCAGATGTTCTATAGTTACATTTTCAGCCAACTCATAGTTGATTATGTCTTTGTATATCCTTTTCATTAGTAGTTTGAAAGAAAATCTAACATCATTCTTACTCCTACACCTGTTCCACCTTTTTGTCTATAGGTCATTGGTGCAGTTAAAAATGCTGGACCAGCTATATCAAAATGCATCCAAGGGTAATCTGTAAATACTTCTAAAAATTTTCCTGCCGTAATAGAACCTCCATAAGCACCGCCTAAGTTTTTATAATCTGCAATATCAGATTTTATAAGCTCGCCATATTCGCTCCACATTGGAAATTCTACTAAACGTTCATGAACTTTAAATGAACTGGCCATTAATTTCTCTTTGTCGCTTTTTTTCATTTTATCGTTGCCCATACACACTGTACCTTGTGGGCCAATTGCTGCTGCCGAAGCTCCTGTCAAAGTTGCAAAATCAAAAACAAATTCTGGTTTATATTTTTTAGCATAGTGCAAAGCATCTGCCAAAACCAATCTACCTTCTGCGTCAGTATTTAATACTTCTACCGTTGCGCCAGAAAACATAGTAATTACATCACCTGGTGCTACTGCATCTAAACCTGGTCTGTTGTCTGTTAATGAAACTAAACCTACTACATTTACTGGAAGGTTTAGTTTTGCAATTCCTGCCATTGTAGCTACTACTACTGCAGAACCACCCATATCGCATTTCATCATATCCATAGAATTTGCTGTTGGCTTCAAACTTAAACCGCCCGTATCGAAAGTTACACCTTTGCCAACTAAAACTATAGTGTTTTTGTTTTTTGCCTTTGGGTGTTTATGTTCCATAATAACAAAAGCAGGTTCTTGAACACTACCTTTGTTTACCGCCATAATTCCGCCCATTTTTAGCTTCTCTATTTTCTTTTTATCAAAAACAGTAGTTTCAAAACCAAACTCTTTACCCATTTTTTGAATATCTTGAGCGTATTGCACAGCATTCAAATATGACTGTGGTTCGTTTACCAAATCTTTAGCTATTTCATTTGCTTCTACATTTACTTCCAAAAAAGTTAAAGCAGATTTTGAAAGTACTCCTTCCGCTAATTCTACTTTTAAAATATTTTCTTTAGCTTCAGACTTGTACTTATTAAATGTATATGTAGAAAGCAATAATCCTTCTACAAAACTATAATTTGTATCTTCATCGCAAACAGATTCTATAGCTATTTCTTTTACTTGAAACTGACCTAAAACTTTGAAACAAGCATTTGCATTATTTCTATTTACTTCTAAATCTTTATCTGTTTTTACAACTACTGTTAAATTTTCACCATCAAAAAAATGTACAACTTTATTGCTGTCGCTCAACAAACTCTTGATTTTCTTTTCAGTTTTGTCATTATTTAATAATGCTTTTAAGTCGCTTTCTTTTTTAACTAACAAAATCTTGTCATTACACTTAGATTTTTTAGATATTTGTATTTTAAAGTTCATAATTTATTGATTTGGCACCAAATTTAAGAATTTAAAAACAATAGTTTCGACTTATACACTATAAATATACAAATTGGCAAAACATTCAAACATAAAATTAGACAAATCTCTTGGGCAGCATTTTTTGAACGATGCACACATTTTAGAAAAAATTGTAGATGCAATAAATAGAAATATTGATGCCAAAGAAAATATAATAGAAGTTGGGCCAGGTGCTGGTGCCATGACGGCTTATCTTTACAAAAGAGAAAATTTTAGTTTGGTAGAATTTGACCAAAGATGGGCAGATTATTTGCTCACAAAATTTCCAAACCTTAAAGGAAGAATTTATAATCTCGATTTTTTAAAACTAGAATTGGATACTATATATAATAGTATGGCAATTGTAGGAAATTTCCCTTACAATATTTCTAGTCAAATAATGTTTAAGGTTTTAGACTATCAAGAAAAAGTGCCAGTAGTTTTAGGAATGTTTCAAAAAGAAGTAGCCGAAAGAATATGTTCTGGACCTTCGTCAAAAGATTATGGTATTTTGAGTGTGTTGCTACAAGTATATTACGAAGCAGAATATTTATTTGATGTGCCAAGAGAAGCTTTTAATCCGCCACCAAAAGTTGTTTCTGGTGTAATGGTTTTGCGTAGAAAACAAAATTTGCATATAAACCATAACGAAAAGTTTTTTAAACAAGTGGTAAAAATGGCATTTCAGCAAAGAAGAAAAACACTTAGAAATAGTTTAAAAGCTTTAATAAAAAGTGATGAAATTAAAGAACTTGAAATTTTCAATAAACGACCAGAGCAATTGAGTGTAGATGCTTTTATAAATATAACCAACATTTTAGAACAGTAGTTTTATGAAAAAGGTTTTAATTGTTGACAATGTTCATGAAGTTTTAATTTCAAATTTTGAAACCGCAGGTTACAAATGTCATTATTTTCCAGATTTCGAAAATGAAGATGTTTTAAAAGTTATTCAAGAATATGCTGGAATTATTATAAACAGCAAAACTCAAATTTTTAAAACTCAAATAGATAAAGCTATACAATTAGAGTTTATAGGCAGATTAGGTTCTGGTATGGAAATAATAGATGTGCCCTATGCGGAAAGTAAAGGAATAAAATGTTTCAGTGTGCCCGAAGCAAATAAAGATGCCGTAGCCGAACACGCCATAGGAATGTTACTTTCGTTATTAAATAATTTGAATAGAGCAGATAAAGAAGTGCGCAACTTTATTTGGGAAAGAGAAAAAAATAGGGGAATAGAACTAGGCGGTAAAACAATAGGAATAATTGGTTATGGAAACACGGGAAAAGCTTTTGCTAAAAAACTTTCTGGATTTGGTGTACGAGTTTTAGCCTATGATAAATATTTAACTAATTTCAGTGATGAATATGTTAAAGAGGCAACAATGCAAAATATTTTTGAAGAAACCGATATTCTTTCATTACATTTGCCGTTAACTGCAGAAACGTATTTTTTATGCAATGCAGATTTTGTTCAAAAGTTTAAAAGGAACATCTTTTTGATAAATACAGCAAGAGGAAAGTTAATAAACTTAGAAAATATTTTATTTCTGTTAAAATCGAAAAAAATATTAGGATTGGGTTTAGATGTGTTTGAAAACGAAAAACCTATCACTTTTAGCGATGAAGAAAAAAGTATGTATAAAAAAATATATACTTTAGACTCTGTAATACTAAGCCCTCACATAGCAGGGTGGACAAATGAGTCTAAGTATAAAATTGGTAATTTACTATCTGAAAAAATAATAAGTTATTGCAAATGAGAATATAACAATGAAAAAAAAACAAAGAAAAAATTAAAATTTTACAATTCTATGAGAATCGCTAACTAAAATTTTATTTATATTTGGGAACTGTTAAAATTAAGTTAAAATTAACATTATGAGAAAGAACTATTTTTTAAGCTTTTTGTTATCTTTTATAACTGTAGCGCTATTTGCACAGAGTGGTGAAATAAGTGGGAAGTTAATAGATGAGAATGGACAAGCTATTCCATTTGCAAATATTGCAATTGTTGACAACGGAGTTCCCACAGGAGTAGGAGCAACTACAGATTTTGATGGGTTTTATTCCATTAAGCCATTAAATCCAGGACAGTACGATGTAAAATTCTCTGTTATAGGATATACATCTGTTATAAAAGCGGGTGTTGTTGTTAAAAATGACAAAACAACATATATAGACCAGCAATTATCACCATCTGAAACTAAAATTGAAGAAATTGTAGTTGTAAGATATAAAACTCCTTTAATAGATCCGGGAGAAACTTCTTCACAGCAAACAATGACCTCTGAGGATATTGAAAATCTTGCAACTAGAGATATTACCAATATAGCATCTACTACTGCGGGTGTTTCTAAAGGTGCTGATGGTGAAATTAGTATTAGAGGATCAAGAGCAGACGGTGTTGTATATTACGTAGATGGTATTAGAGTAAATGGTAAAGTGAATTTGCCAGTTACTGCCGTTGAGCAAATTGACGTTATTACAGGTGGTGTACCTGCAAAATATGGTGAAGCAACAGGTGGAGTAATAAATGTATCTACAAAAGGTGGAGCAAAAAAATTAACAGGTGGTTTTGAAGTATTAGAATCTTTAGATAGATGGAGATACGATTTAATAAATGTAAATTTGGCTGGACCAATTATTAAAAACAAAGAAAATCAAACAGTTTTAGGTTTTGCAATAAATGGAGAATACAACCACCAGTTAGATCCTACTCCTTCTGCGGTTAAAATGTACAAAGTGAATGATGATAAGTTAGCAGATCTTCAAGTAAATCCTTTGTTTTTAGACGAAGACCTTATAAAGCCAAGAGCTGAACAACTTACAATGGATGATTTAGAAGAGACTAGAATAAACCAAAACGTAAGAGCACATACAGGAAGATTAAATCTAAGATTAGATTATAGAATTAATGACAATATGAAACTATCTGTTGGCGGTAATGGTAATTATGATTACAGACACAGAAAAATAGATCAATATTCTTTATTAAATTCAGAAAACAATCCTTTATATACTACTTGGAATTATAGAGCATTTGTAAGATTTACGCACAATATTAAGAAAAAAGAATCTGAAGATGGAACTATAGCAAAAAAAGGTTTTTTACAAAATGGATTTTACTCTTTACAAGTTGGATATGAAAAATATTTAAGAAACTATGAAGATGATACTCATGGAGACAATTCTTTTGCGTATGGATACATTGGTCAGTTCAAAACAACACGTACGGCTAAATATGATCAAGGAATAGACGATCAAGGGAATGCAATTTTAGAGTTAGTTGATTATACAGATGAGAAAGTAGTTTTTAAACCATACGATGTAAATAAATATGGTACAGCATATACAACTCAATTTTATGAACTATCTGGTGCTGAACTTAATTCAGATGGATATTATGAAGAAAATGAAGGTGTAATAACTAATTTAGATTATTTAAATGGAAAAGCGACACTTATCAATGGTAAAAGAGCTGAAATTCCTTATGATTTGTGGTATAACACAGGAAGACAATACAATGGACATGGTGTTGATAATAACAACGATCAGTTTAGTGCTTCTGTAGATGGTGGTTTTGACATCTTGAAAGCTGGTGCTGAATCAAGAAACAAACACTCAATTTCTTTTGGTTTTACATTTGAGCAAAGAGTATCAAGAAAATATACAGTTTCTCCATTAGCACTTTGGGATATAGCTAGAAATAATGTTAACTCACATTTAGAATTAGACAAAACTCAAAGATATTTATTAGAAAATGGTGATACCACTTTAATAACTGATGGTGTTGTGTATAATAATACATCTGATACATCTTTTTATTTCTATGGTTTAAAACCAGATGTTAAGCAATCTGTTTTTGATAAAAATTTAAGAACTAAAATAGGTTCAGGCGAATTTGATTGGATAGATATGGATAATTTGCCATTAGAAACATTCTCTATAGATATGTTTTCTGCAGATGAGTTATTAAATTCTGGAAATCAGTTAATAAGTTATAGAGGGTATGATGTGCATGGTAATCTTAGTAATGATAAAACAAGTTTTGCAGATTTCTGGAATAAAGTTGATGAAACTGGTGAAAAAACTAGGCCAATAGCAGCATTTAAACCAATTTATATGGCAGGTTATATTGAAGACAAATTTCAATTAAAAGATTTAACATTTAGAATAGGTTTAAGAGTTGATAGATATGATGCAAATCAATATGTATTAAAAGACCCATATTCAATAGTTGGTTCTAGAATGGTAGGAGATTCTAAAGCGCTTATTACTAATGCGTCTGTAATTCCTTCTAACATTGGAGACGATTATGTTATGTATGTAAATAGTCAACCAATAGCAATAAGAGCAGACCAAACTGACCCTACTTCAGAGATTGTAGGCTATAATTATGAAAATGTATCTGCTTTAGGATTTAGAAAAGGAGATAAATGGTATGATATTGAAGGTCAAGAAGTAAGAAATATTGGTTCAATAGGTGGTTCACCTGTGCCATTATTGCCAGAAGGACAAACTTCTAATCCTATAGATGAAGGATTTAAACCAGAGTTAGCATTTGAAAAATATAAGGCACAATATACATTTATGCCAAGGTTACAATTCTCTTTTAATATTTCAGATAATGCATTGTTTTTTGCTCACTATGATCAATTATCACAATCGCCACAATCTAGAATAAGCGATGGTTTCTTTACAAATCGTTCAATTGGATCGCCAATGGATTATTATTTCTTTAACACAATAGGTTCTAATGTAATTGCTAACCCAAATCTTAAAGCAGAAACTACTATAGATTTCCAATTAGGATTTAAGCAAAAATTAAACAAATCATCGGCATTAACTTTCTCTGCGTATTTCAAAGAATTTAAAAACCAAATACAAGTTAGAAGATATGCTGGCGTATTTCCAAATCCAGGAGAATACTATTCTTATGACAATATTGATTTTGGAACAACTAAAGGTTTTGAATTTGGATATGAGTTAAGAAGAACAAACAATATTAAATTTAATGTAAACTATACGCTTCAATTTGCAGACGGAACAGGTTCTGATGATGTTACTCAACTTCAAGTTGTAAGAGCTTCTGCAGAAAACTTTAGAAATGTAGCTGCATTAGATTTTGATTCAAGACATAGTATAAATGTAGTAGTAGATTATAGATTTGGTTCTGGAGACGACTATAATGGACCTACAACAAAAAAAGGTGCTCAAATATTATCTGACTTTGGTGTAAATTTATTAACACAAGTTAGATCAGGTACACCTTATACAAAACAAGTTAGAGCATCTGCAGAAAGAGCTACTGTTCCAGATAGAATAAATGCTGAAGGAACAATTAACGGTTCTAGAATAGGTTGGAACTTTAATATGGATTTGAAAATTAACAAATCATTTGCAGTTAATTTAAAATCTAAAAAAGAAGATGTAGAAGCTACAAGTTTAAACTTTGATGTTTATTTAAGAATAGATAATTTACTTGGAATTGCAAACGTTGTTGATGTTTACAGATATACAGGCTCAGCATCTGACGATGGTTATTTAGGAAGTGCAGCTGGTCAAGTAGTAGTGAATAATGCAGATAACCCTACTTCTTATAGAGACTTGTATAAAGCAGGTGTAAACAACCCAACCAATTACTCATTACCAAGAAGAATATTCTTAGGAGCTTCAGTATTTTTCTAAAATTAAAAAATGTAAATGCTATTATGAAAAAAATAACAATATATATAATAAGTGCTTTTGTAACTTTAAATGTCTTTGCTGGTAAAGATATAAGTTTCAATAGCCCTGCTGTATCTTCAGCAAATAAGACAAACATTGGAACGTGTAATCCATCAACAACACAAGTAGATTTAGATATTAATAATATTAGAGCTAGATTATTAGGAGGTGGAGATTTTTGGTGGGATGGTGTTAATAATGCAAAATATCAATACCCAAAAATTGACCAAACAACTGGAGAATTAGAAAAAAATGTAATTTTTGCTGGTGCACTTTGGTTTACTGGTTTAGATGACGGAGGAAACTTAAGATGTGCTGCTCAAACTTATAGAAATCAAGGTCATGATTTTTGGACAGGTCCATTAGAAATTGGTGGTGCTATTCCAGATCAAGTATGTTCAGATTTCGATCATCACTTTGTAGTGTATGGTGCAGAAATTTCTCAGTTTATTGCAGATTTTGAGTCAAATGGAGGTTCAATTCAATTGAGCGCCATACCTGATGATATAAAATATTGGCCAGGTAAAGGAAATCCTTTATTGTTAGGGAGTACTGCATACAGTAAATGGTATTATAATAATGGTTCATTAGCACCTTTTTTCGATAAAAATGGTGATGGAATTTATAATCCTGTAAATGGAGATTATCCTGTCATAAAAGTTGCAACAAACTCAGTTACAGGTTTTCAAGAAGGGTATTTCGCAGATCAAATGATATTTTGGGTTATAAATGACAATGGAAACACCCACGGCAGAACAAATGGAACAGAATTAGGAGTTCAAGTAAATTGTTTAGCATTTGCTTTCCAAACTTCAGATGAGTTGAATGATATGACTTTTTATACTTACGAAATATTTAAGAAAACTTCTGGTAGTATTAGTCAAACATATATGGGGGTATTTGTAGATCCAGATTTAGGGGGTCAAGCAGATGATTTTATTGGTTGTGATACTGTAAGATCTATAGGATTCTGTTATAATGCAGATAATAATGATGAAAAATATGGTGCAGGTCCTCCAATCATGGCAATCGATTATTTTGAAGGTCCATTAGATGATAATGGTGATGAATTAGGAATGTCTTCATTTGTATATTTCAATAACTGTGGTTCAGGTCCTCAATGTGACCCTGATGACGCACCAGGTTTCAGAAACTTCCAAGTTGGAAACTGGGGTAACGGACAAGCAATTACTTGCGGTGGAAATGGTTTTGGAGGAAGCATACCTACAAATTATGTATATCCTGGAAATCCTGCTGTTACTGCTGGTTCTTCTGCTACTTCATGTACAAATTGGTCTGAATGTTCTGCGTCTAACACTCCAGGCGATAGAAGATTTTTGCAAAACTCAGGTCCTTTTAAATTATCTTCAGCACAATCTCAAAGAATATCTATAGGTGTAATGGTTGTAGGAACTGATGCAGCTTCTTATGGAGGTTGTCCTGATATTGAAGCAGAATTAGGAATTGCAGATAACAAAGCTCAGTTTTTGTTTGATAATAATTTTGGTATAGTAGATGGTCCTGATGCTCCAACATTAAAAATTAGAGAAATGTCTAACCAATTGGCTATTAGTTTAGTTAATTTACAAGGATCTAACAATTTTGGAGAAAACTATACAATTGAAGCATCTGGAGCTAGTTCTACTGATGTGGATACAGCATATAAATTTGAAGGTTATGTTTTATATCAATTGAAAGATAATAAGGTAACGGCTAAAGATTTAAGTGATCCTGCTAAAGCTAAGATAGTTCTTCAATCAGATATTAAAAATGGAGTATCTAATGTGTTTAACTATACATTTGACCAAGTATCTGGTATGTATATCCCAGAAACAAAGGTTTTAGGTAGTAATTCTGGTGTTAAGAGAAGTATATTAATTACAGATGATTTATTTGCAGATGGTGAGTCTGGTTTAGTGAATTATAAAACGTATTACTTTGCAGCTATTGCATATGCATACAATAATTATAGACAATTTGACCCATTAGATCCTTTAGGAAATACTGCTCAATTAGAGCAATATCTGCAAGGTAGAAAAAACTATAACGTATATACTGCTGTACCTCACAATGTTGAATCTGAGGTAGGTGGTACTACTTTGAATGCAGAATACGGACAAGGTGTTATTGTAACTAGAAAAGAAGGACAAGGAAATGGAGGTAAAATTGTAGAATTGACTCAGACTTCTATAGATGAAATTGTTAGTTCAAATTTTATGGATTTTATTCAATATCAACCATTATTTGACCCAATTGGATTTAAAATTATTGATCCTTTGAAAGTTCAAGATGTTGATTTTGAATTAGTAATTAAAAATGACGTTTCAAGTGTTATTGATGATAATGCATATTGGGATTTGATAGTAAAAGACCAAAATGGGCTTGTAAAAGAAACTATAAGATCTGTAAGAAATTTAGATAAACCTTATGAGCAAATTATTGAAGAGTATGGTATTTTAATTAATGTTGGAAAGCCTTTGCCTATAAATACAAACCTTGCAAATGGAAATAACGTATATGATTATTTAACAAGTTCTATAGCATACGAAGATGAAAGCAAACGTTGGTTAAGTTTTGTTGCAGACGGTTCTAATGGAGGAGATTTATCTCCATCAAACTGGATAAGAAGTGGATCATTTGAAAATTCTGGATATTTAAAGCAAATTTTTGATGCTCATCAATATGATGAATTGTCTGGTTCTGCAAATTCTACTTTTTATGATGAAAACAATGTATTTACAAAAATGGTAAATGGTGGTTTTGCGCCATACTGCTTAACAGCTAACTACAGAAAAGAATTTACAGTAAGGGAAGAGCCTGGTAGTTTAACTAACTTAACAACTTCACCTAAATATGTTTATGGTCCAGCATTTGTTTGGGATGTTTACAGTACACCAATAAATGATTCAGTTAAAAACCCTATTAATACTTTAGATGAATTGGCAAGTGTTAATATCGTTTTAACAAACGACAAGAGTTTATGGTCTAAATGCGTTGTTTTTGAAACTGGAGAAGAAGAAATTGCAAATGTTGGAAACGCAAGAAAAGGACAAATTAGAAAACAAGCATCTATAGATATGAATGGTGTAGCTTCTACTATTGAAGAAGGTAGATCTTATTTTCCTGGATATGCTATAAACGTAGAAACTGGAGAAAGATTGAATATAGCTTTCGGAGAAAGTTCTGATAGAGTAGATAATAATGGAAACGATATGATTTGGAATCCAACAGAAAAATTGTATGATAACTTAACAAACATACCTGTAACTGATGATAGAGTTCCTGTATTTGGTGGAAAGCATTTCATTTATGTGTTTAAATCTAAATACGATGAGTGTAAAGATATTCATACTAAATTAACAGATCCTGCAAATTTCAATAATGCATCGATACCAGCTGAAGTAGAAGATATTTATAAAAATATTATGTACACTTCTATACCTGCTTTATCTCCTACATTTGTATTGAACTCTTTAGCAGATGGTCTTATACCAAACGATGTAACTATTAAAATACGTGTAGAAACACCATATAACACATATGAAACTGCTGGTACTTTTGAAGTAGGTAGTAATAATACTTTACCTAGATACCAATTTAGTACGGTAGGTTTAGCACCATCATTTAATCAAGGAACAGTTGCTGAAAGTGCATTAGATAATATTAGAGTAGTACCAAATCCATATTTTGCGTACTCTGCTTATGAGGTGAGCCCTAACAGTGGCGTTGTAAAAATTACTAATTTACCAGATGTTTGTACTGTAAGTATATTTACAATGGATGGTAAATTGGTAAGAAGATTTAACAGAGCAGTAGGAAACGGAGGAAACTCTTCATCTTCAAGACAAGATTTATCACAAGGTCAAGTTTTTGGAATTTCAAACTTAGATAATTCTTTAGAATGGAATTTGAAAAATAATAAAGATATTTCTGTAGCGAGTGGAACATACATGATATATGTTAATGCACCAGGGGTAGGAGAAACAGTTGTAAAATCTGTTGTGTTTATTAGACCACCAGATGTAACAGATTTCTAAGAAAAAACAATAAATTCTTATTTACCAATTGCTGCGGCAATTGGTAAATTTTAAATAATAATAAAATTAATAAGATGAAAAAAATTTTACTTTCAATATTTGCTTTCAGCACTCTTAATATATTTGCAGGAAATGCAGATAGAATAGGAGAAGGAGGAGCACCAGAATTGATAATGAACGGTTGGGCAAGATCTACTGGAATGTGGGACTTGAATACTTCAAGAGTTATGGGTATAGAGGCTATGAGATTAAACCCCGCAGGTTTGTCTTTTGTAAATAAAATGCAAGTTTCTTTAGCTCAAACTTTTTGGTTTGCTGGTTCTGGAGTATCAATATCGCAAGCGGGTTTTGCTTCTAAATTAGGAGCAGACAACGTAGTTGGTGTATCTATAATGTCTTTAAACATAGGAGACATTTACAGAACTACAACAGAAAATCCAGATCCAAATAATTCTTTAGGTTCTTTTAGACCGACCTATTTTAATATAGGGCTTTCTTTTTCTAGAAGTTTTTCTAGTAGAATTCATGCAGGTGCTACATTAAGATTGATTAGTGAAAGTGCAGAAAGTGTAAATTCTTTTGGATTTGCTTTAGATGCAGGTATTCAATATGTACTTGGCGATAAAGAAAATATAAGATTTGGTGTAAGTGTAAGAAATCTAGGTACGCCAATGAAATTTAGAGGAGATGGTTTTTCTTTTAGAGGAGAAACACCAGAAGCAAGTGATTATGATTTAACATTACAACCTACTACAAGTGCTTTCCAATTGCCAGCACTTTTAACATTAGGAGCTTCTTATGATTTATGGTTAGGAAATGAGTTTAGATGTAATGGAGGCTATAATATGCACAGGGTAACCTTTACAGGGTCTTATATTTCTAATTCTTTTGGAAAAGATAATATGGGAGTAGGTGCTGAATATGCATTCAAAGAAATGTTTATGGTAAGAGGTGGATATAGATTTGAAAGTGGAGCTTTTAGTAAAGAAAATAACACAAGTTTCAATTCTGGACTTTCTGCTGGTATGAGCGTTGAAGTACCTTTTAAAACTGGTGGACCTAGTTTAGGAATAGATTATTCATACAGACACACAAGAGTTTTATCTGGAACGCATAGTATAGGTCTAACTTTTAATTTAGGAGACAAAGAAAATAATCCTTGTTTAAGCACTAAAGAGAAAGTGGAAGTAGAAGGGAAAGAAGCTTTCGGAAAAGAAAAAACTACAAAGTCTGTAAAAATTTCTAAGAAAGAAAAAGTAGAATTAGAAAGAATTTCTGCAGGTGTAAATTTTGAAACAGGAAGTGCAGATTTAACTCCTAAAGCTAAAGAAGAATTAAATTCGTTAATAGAATTTTTAAACAAGAAAACTGATGCTGAAATTCAGATTGATGCATATACAGACTCTGTAGGCGATGATGAATCTAATTTAAACTTATCGAGAGAAAGAGCTTTTGCTGTTAAATCTTATTTAATGGATAATGGTATTGATAAAGAAAGATTGAAATCTAAAGGACATGGTGAAGATAGTACCTTTGATAATACTACAGAAGAAGGTAGAGCTCAAAATAGAAGAGTAGAAATTACTATAAGATAAAAAATATA
>Ga0075163_10002171_pt1 | contig 26483 bp, 22 predicted proteins | sample JI1023141ADNA_FD_71478 | JGI IMG/M metagenome (GOLD analysis project Ga0075163, IMG submission 71478) | Wastewater effluent complex algal communities from Wisconsin, to seasonally profile nutrient transformation and Carbon sequestration -... | ecosystem: Engineered > WWTP > Effluent > Algae...
GACGGGGCGGCCCTTCTCGTCGGCGGTCCATCCGGCAAAGGCCGAGCGGGTGGCGTTTGGCGTGACTCGGACGACGAGCTGGATGCGGTCGGGCGCGGCTGACATGGCGGAATGGTGGCGGGTGGCGTCGTGCGCGCAACGTCTTCCCAGCGTTGGCCGTTGCTGGACAAATCCGGGAGGCTCATGTAAGACAGCGGCGCATGAAAAACACACTCTTTGGATGGATGGCGCTGGCTGGTCTCGCGGTTTCGACTCTCACGGTGGCTGGCGAGGACGGCTGGGTTTCGATGTTCAACGGCAAGGATCTCTCCGGCTGGAAGTCGAATGACGAAACGCCAGGCGCGTTCAGCGTCGAGGACGGTGCGATCAAGGTGAGCAATGGACGCGCGCACCTGTTTTACACCGGCGCGGATGGGGCTGCGAAGTTCACGAACTTCGAGTTCAAGGCCAAGGTCAAGATTGCCGGGACGGAGCAGGGATCGAACTCCGGCATCTACATCCACACCGAGTTCGAGCCGACGGGCTGGCCGAGCAAGGGCTACGAATGCCAGGTGAACTCGACGAAGCACAAGGACCCGAAGAAGACGGGCGGTCTGTATGCTGTGAAGGACGTGCTGAACACTTCGCCTGTGGCGGATGACGTCTGGTTTGACTACTCGATCAAGGTCGAAGGAAAGCACATCACCATCGCGATCAATGGCGTGGTGACATCCGACTGGACGGAGCCAGAGGGCTGGGACCCGGCCACGGCATTGAAGAACATGGCGGGCCGCAAACTCGGCGCGGGAACGATCGGACTCCAAGGGCACGACCCGAAGAGTCTGGTGTTCTACAAGGATCTGTTCATCAAGGCGCTGCCTTGATCGCGGGCGGACGGGGCGGGGCAAGGCCGCCGGATCGGACAACACAAAATAAGTGCACGATGAGTCAGATGTTCGACTGCAACCTGTCGGTCGTGGAGGCGAGGTCTTTTTACGTCCGCGGGCGCAATGTGCTGCTGACGAGGGCGTCCTTCGGTCCGCTCTACATCGATTATTACCTGCACCTGATGCAGCACGGCCTCCGCAATGCCGAGGCGGCGGATGTAATGCTCAAGGAGGCGCTGGCGGTGATGACCCTGCACCTGTGCTCGCGTCCGCAGGACGAGGTCTGTGCGTGGACGATCAATGTGGTGGAGCCGCTGATGAATCTCTTTGTCACCGGCGGCAGCCGTCCCGGCAGGGTGACGGGACGTGTGTTCACGGAGGATGTGAGAAAGGGTACGGACAATCTTTTCATCTCGCAGACGACGAGGCCCAATCATCAACCGCGGCAGAGCGTGGTGGAGTTCAATGGCACAGACATTCTGCGAGGGGCGGAGATCTTCTATGATCAGAGCGAGCAGCGGCTGACGCGCTTGTTCCGTGAGGAGGATGAGCATTTTGTGATGCTGACTGCGGAGCCGGATTGTGATACCGAGTGGCTACAGTCATTGAGGCCGGAGCAGGTGGCCGGGCTGGACCAGACTGAGCACCTCGTGCCACTGGAGACGCGCGGCTATGTTTTTGAGTGCGGATGTTCAGTGGATCGGCTGTATCCGCTGCTGACGAGATTGCCCGCCGAAGATCTGGAGGCTGTCTTTGTCGATGGGTTTGCCACAGTGACATGCCCACGCTGTGGCGCGGTGTTTAACACTCCGCGCGATCATTTTGATGAGTGGCAGCACACGCGGCCTGATTCGAAGCCCTGATCGAGACTAAAACTCCCGCCAGCAAACCGTGCAGCGGAAGCGGCAGGCGATGCCCTCCATCTCAAACGCGGTTTTCTTTTTGCACTTGGGGCACTCGACCGAGACGAAGGAGTGGATGAGCTTGCGCGTGACGATCCAAGTCACGATGAAAGCAACGAGGATCAAGGGAAGCGGGGGCACCTTGTGGTTTCGGAGCCAGTCGCTGGCGAGCCAGGCGAGCGTTGATATCGTTCCTCCCGCGAAAATAGGGCCGGCAAAGCTGAGGAGAAAGAAGGAGGATGAACTCATCGGCGGAAGGTCGGCGAACTATGGAATCAAAGCGGACTGGAGTCCAGCCCGCATCGCATCGATGGGGGCGGGGCGTCCGAACCAATGCTCGAATGAGATGGCACCTTGGTGCAGCAGGAGCGTGCTGCCATCGACATATGCAGCCCCGGCTTCCTTTGCCGCTGCGCCCAAGCCGGTCAGCCGACCGCCTGCGCGGTAAACCATGTCGAACACAAGATGACGCTGAAGCAGTCCATCGGCGGGCAACAGTGGCGCGTCGTCGTCCTTCATCCCGAGTGACGTGCCGTTGACGATGAGATCGGTATCTCGCAAGGCGGAGCGCACGCTTTCGGCGTCCCAACTCAACGATTGGACGAGTCCCGCGTATCCGTCTCCAGCGATCTCCCGCGCGAGATCTTCCGCCTTTTCTTGTGTGCGGTTTACGAGATAAAGTGCAGGGCACTTCTCTAGCGCACATTGCACCGCCACGGCACGCCCGGCTCCGCCGCCCGCGCCAAGAATCATGACACGAAGATCGCGCACCTCGACCCCGAAGGCTTCGCGAACGGAGCGGAGAAAGCCTGGGCCATCGCTATTGTAGCCGTGCAGCCGGCCATCGCGAATAGCCACGGTGTTCACCGCGCCCAGCCGCGCAGCCAGGGAATCGACGAAATCGACCGCGACGAGAGCTTCAAACTTGTGCGGGATGGTGATGTTCACGCCCACGAAGTCGCGTGCGGCGAAGGCTCGGAAAGCGTCGCTCACACGACCGATGGGCACTCGCACGCGGATGTACTGACCCGTGAGGCCGCAGGCACGCAGGGCGGGGTTGTGCATCTGGGGGGATTTGGAGTGGGCGATGGGATCGCCGATCACGGCAAGGCGGGCGGGCGGAGACAAGTCGCGCAGTCCGTCGGTCCAGGCTGTCAGGTCGTGGAAGGTGAAAAAGTCAGGCACGCGCCGAGCATGGCCGGGGACGCGGCGCTGTCCAAGCCGAAGTGACGGATGGAGATGGCAAGATCCGCGCCATCGCCGCGCTTGACGTCCGATGATTGGTGGGCGTCGTATCAATGAACAAACCATCCATCCTATGAACACACGATCATCCTTCATGAAGTTCCTTGTGCTTGCTGTGCTGGCTTCGACGTCCGTCCCCGCGCTTGCGTGGCGCTGGCGTGTGGGGCCGCGCGTGGTGGTGCCGGTGCCTCATCGTCCAGTTGTGGTGGCTCCCGTCACGGCGGGAGTCGGGGTGCGGGCAGTCGAGGTGCAGCGCGCGCTGGCACGGCGTGGCTACTACCATGGTGCCATCGACGGTGTGATCGGACCGGGATCGCGTGCTGCGATTCGTTCCTTTCAGGCATCGCATGGACTGGCGGTGACGGGAGAGATCAATCCGCCGCTTGTCCGCGCGCTTGGACTCTAGGCGGAGTCGTGCTCCTTTTGCTGAGCGGGACTAGAGTGGCGGTCGTGTTGCGAAGCACGAAGTGTTTCGGTTTTCGCCAGATGCCGCGCCTCATGCGTTTGCGATTCTCGCATTGAGCAATCGCATTCCCCGCGCATCGTCCGTCGATGCCGCCCGAAAAGGAATCCGTACTCTCCGTCAGCCAGCTCACGCGGGACATCCGCTCGCTGCTGGAGGAACAGATCGGGGACGTTTGGGTGGAAGGTGAGGTGAGCAATCTGCGGCTGCAAAGCTCGGGTCACCAATACTTCACGCTCAAGGACCAGGAGGCGCAGCTCTCGTGCGTGATGTTTCGGGGTCACGCCTCACGCTCGAGTGTGAGGCTGAAGGATGGCGCGCAGATCCAGGCGTTTGGCCAGATCACGGTCTATGCGGCGCGCGGGCAGTACCAGATGATCGTGCGGATGCTGCAACCGAAGGGACTCGGCGCTCTCCAGGCACGCTTTGAGGAGCTAAAACGAAGACTGCACGCGGAAGGGCTTTTCGATCAGGAGAACAAGCGGCCCATTCCGAAGCACCCGAACGTCGTCGCGCTCGTCACCTCGCCCACTGGCGCGGCGATCCAGGACATGCTGAACATTCTCACGCGCCGCGCGCCTTGGATCCGCGTGCTCATCTTTCCCGTCCGCGTGCAAGGGCAGGGGGCGGAAGTCGAGATTGTGCGCGCCATCGAAGCACTGAACCGCGCGGAGGAGTTTGGATTGCCTAGGCCGGACACGATTGTCGTCGGTCGTGGCGGCGGCAGTTTGGAGGATCTCTGGAACTTCAACGAGGAGACGGTCGCGCGCGCCATCTTTGCCTCGAAAATCCCCATCATCTCCGCTGTCGGGCATGAGATCGACTTCACTATCTCGGACTTCGTCGCGGATCTGCGCGCACCGACTCCCAGTGCCGCTGCCGAATTGCTCGCGCCCGATGCCGCCGAGCTGCGCCGTCATCTCGACGCCACCGCACGCACACTGAAGCATCGCGTGATGGAGATCATCCGGCACCAGGACGAGATCATCGATCTCACCGCGCGCCGTGCGCTGCTGCGCGAGCCGCAGCGTCACTTGCGTGAGGCGGAGCAAAGAGTCGATGACATGGAGGCCGCGCTGCCCGCGGCAGTCGTCGGCCGCCTGCGCGATTGGTCGGATGTGCTCATGCGGAGGCAGCAGACGCTGGCCCAGTTTCATCCTGTCAAAGTGCTGGCCGATGCAGAGCACCGCGTGGAACTCAACGCCCATCGTCTCCGCCAGGGCGTCATGCGCCGACTGGAGCGGCTGGCGGATCGGATCGTGTCCCGCGAGGACGGTCTCCGCACGCTCGGCCCCGAGGGCGTGCTCGCTCGCGGCTTCTCTTTCACCATGACTGTGGATGGCGTTATCGTGACGGATGCCGAGAAGCTCAAGCCGGGAGACGAACTCATCTCCCGCCTCGCCAAAGGCAGCGTGCGGAGCCGCGTGGAGTGACCCCGGGGCTCGCGAGGGCGCTCACCTCGGCTTCAATTCGGGGAAGGAATCGAGAATCGTCTCCACTGTCGCCTCCGGGTTCGTCTGAGGAGTCAGAGGAATCGTTCGCAGCCACTTCTCGCGGCGGAACCACGTCACCTGACGTTTGGCATAGCGACGCGTCGCCTGCTGGATGGCCTCCGTCGCCTCGGCTAGCGTCATCTCACCGGCGATCACGCGCCGCATCTCGCGGATGCCGATGGCCTTTTCCGCCGTGTCGGACAGCGTGCCCAGCGTTCGCACTTCCTCCAGCAACCCAGCGCGGATCATGCCGAGCACGCGCTCGTTGATCCGATCATAGAGTTGCGCCCGGTCCCAGTCGAGGAAGACACCGCGCGCATCCAGCTTCACATCGGGAAAGGTTCGCCTCAGCTCCGACTGCGGTCGGCCCGTGAGCAGGCACACCTCCAACGCGCGCTCCACGTAGCGAGGATTGCGCAAGTTCACATTCACGCCCGCGTTGGGGTCCAGTTGCAGCAGCGTCGTGACTTTCTCATCCAGCGTCAGATTGGAAAACTGGGCGCGAGTCGCTTCATCGCCTTTTGGGAGTTCCGCCAACCCATGCGTCAGGGTCTTCACATACAATCCTGATCCGCCCACCACGATCGGCACTCGTCCCCGCGCGTCGATCTCTTTCAGCACAGGCAGTGCCAGATCGCGGTAGCGCTGCGCGTCGCAAGTCTCCGTCGGGTCCAGCGCATCGAAGAGATGGTGCGGCACGCGCGCCCGCTCCTCTGCCGAGGGCTTGGCCGTCACGATGTCCAGCCCGCGATAGATTTGGAAAGCGTCGGCATTCACCACCTCGCCCCCGATGCGAGCCGCCAGCGCCAGGGCCACTGCTGATTTCCCCGAAGCCGTGGGCCCCACAATGTAAAACGCACTCGCCATTCGTCCGCACCTTGGCCCTGTCTTGGCCAATGCTCAAGCCGCCGCCGCGAACAAGGATTGGAGCAGGAATGTCGGCTCGTGGCTCTGGACATCTGCCTGGGATAGTGCTTATAAACCGCCGCTCGATTCCGCCGCTTGGCGCGGCAGACGATCTCAGACCTCTTTTCGAATTCATGAAGCACATCATCCTCACCCTCATCTTCCTGTGTTCCTTCGCATCGGCTCAGGATTACCTCGAAATTGCCGCCAATCCCGTCGGGGCGGGCAAAGGAAAATCCATCGTGCTCGTCGCGGGCGATGAGGAATACCGCACGGAGGAGTCCATGCCGATGCTGGCGAAGATCCTGGCCAAGACGCATGGCTTCAATTGCATCGTGCTCTTCTCGACGGATGAAAAGGCGGGCTACATCGACCCGAACAATCAGAAGAACATTCGCGGCACCGAGGCGCTGGACAATGCGGACCTGCTCATCATCGGCACCCGCTTTCGTCAGCTCCCGGACGATCAGCTCGCGCCTTTCGCGCGTTTCCTGAACGCGGGCAAGCCAGTCATCGGTTTTCGCACCGCCACGCATGCCTTTACTGGCAGCGCGAAGACGGGCGACTTCAAGTGGGGCGAGTTCGGCCTGAAGATCCTCGGCGAGAAGTGGATCAGCCATCACGGAGCACACAAGAAAGAAGGCACGCGCTCTGTTGTCGAAGCCGCGAATGGCTCTCACGCACTGCTGCGCGGCGTGGGCGAGATTTTCGCACTGAGCGATGTGTATGGCGTGGTGAATCTGAAGCCGGAGAACGACAAGATCCTCCTCCGTGGCCAGGTCACTGAGTCGCTCGATCCGAAGTCGAAGCCTGTCGCTGGCAAGAAGAATGACCCGATGATGCCGCTCGCGTGGTTGCACGAGTACACAGCGCCGAATGGCAGCACGAAGGGAAAATCCTTCTGCACCACGATGGGTGCCTCGGTGGATTATCAGGACGAGAACCTGCGCCGCCTCATCGTGAACGCGGCTCACCATCTGCTCGGCCTGGAGGTGCCAGCCAAGGCGGACGTGGCGTTCATTGATCCCTTCAAACCGACGTTTTACGGCTTCATCAACGACAAGGACTACTTCAAGAAAATCAATCTCAAGCCCGGCGACTTCGCCACCGGCAAGAGCCCCTCCACCGGACTGCCCGGTGACAAGAAACCCGCTGCCGCCGCCAGTGATCAGCCATCGCACGCTCCCAACGCCGAGCCTGCTGCCGCGAAGACTGCACGCGCGCAGAAGGTTGCCCCGCCAGCAAAGGGTGAGCGGATCGTGCTCATCGGCAACGGTCTCGCCGAGCGCGACACTTGGTATAGCCGCATCGAGACCGAACTGCACCTGCGCTACCCGAACGAAGAACTCTACTTCCGTAACATGGGCCATGTCGGCGACACACCCGGCTTCCGTCCGCATCCGGCGCGAGATTCGCAGTGGGCCTTCCCCGGCGCTGAGAAGTTCCATCCCGACAAGCAAGTGCATCACGGCAAGGGCTTCTATCCCACGCCCGACCAGTGGCTCACGCATCTGAAGGCCGACACCATCGTGGCGTTCTTTGGCTACAATGAATCCTTCGATGGCCCGAGCAGGGTGAAGAACTTCGAGGACGAACTCGATGCCTGGGTGCAGCACACGCTGAGCAAGGCCTACAATGGCAAGGCTGCGCCGCGTCTCGTGCTCGTCAGTCCCATCGCGTATGAAAACCTCAGCGCGAAGCGCGATCTGCCGAATGGCGACAAGGAGAACGCCAACCTCATTCTCTACTCCGCCTCCGTCGAGACAGTGGCCAAGAAGCGCGGCCTCACCTTCATCGACCTCTTCTCGCCAACGAAGGCGCTCTACGACAAGACCGAGCAGCCGCTGACATCCGGCGGCTTTGTGCCGAACGAAGAAGGCTACCAGCAGATCGCGGAGATTCTCGCTACCGGTCTCTTTGGGCATCAATCGCGCGAGTCGAAGGCCGATGCAAAGCTCGTCCACGAAGCGGTGAAGGCGAAGGACTGGTTCTGGAACAACGACTACAACATCCTCAACGGCGTCCACACGCATGGCCAGCGCTACAATCCCTTTGGTCCGCAGAACTACCCGGATGAAGTGAAGAAGACTCGCGAGATGGCCGCGCTGCGCGATGTGCTCATCCACGATGTGGCCGCTGCGAAGAAGAAGGATCTCGCCGTCGATGACAGCAAGACGCACAAGCTTCCCGAGGTGCCGACGAACTACCAGCCGAGCGTGAAAAACGGCAGCACCAAGTATCTCTACGGAGACGAAGCCGAGAAGAGCATGACCGTGCCCGAGGGCTACAAGGTGCAGCTTTTCGCCAGCGAGAAGGAGTTCCCCAACCTCGCCAAGCCGATGCAGATGTCCTTTGATGACAAGGGTCGCCTATGGGTTTCGACCATGCCGAAGTATCCGCACTATCGTCCCGGCGATGCGATGCCCGATGACAAAATCCTCATCTACGAAGACACGAATGGAGATGGCCGGGCCGACAAGGAAACCGTCTTCGCCGACAAGCTGCATTTGCCCATAGGCTTCGAGTTCGCGCCGGAAGGCGTCTATGTCTCGCAGGAGCCGAATCTCGTGCTCATCCGCGACACGAATGGCGACGACAAGGCCGACAGCACCGAGATCGTGCTCGGCGGCTTCGACACGCACGACACGCACCATGCCATCAGCGCCTACACCGCCGATCCGAGCGGCGCGTTCATGCTTTGCGAGGGCGTCTTCCTCCACTCGAATGTCGAGACGCCCTACGGTCCCGTGCGCTGCGTCGATGGTGGTTTCTTCCGCTATAGCCCGCAGCGTGGCCAGCTTGAGCGCACGATCCAGATGAGCATCCCGAATCCCTGGGGTTTCGTGTTTGATCGGTGGGGCCAGGACTTCCTGCTTCACACCTCCGGCACCACGATGAACTGGGCACTGCCCGTCGAGGTGAAGCCAACCTTTGGTAGCAAGACACCGTCTGCGCCGGACCTCGTGCCGCCAGATCACAAGGTGCGGCCCACGAGCGGTCTTGAGATCGTGAGCAGCCGCCACTTTCCCGAAGAAGTGCAGGGCGACCTCATTTACTGCAACGCCATCGGCTTCCTCGGCATCAAGCAGGTCAAGATCGAGGACGACAGCACGGGTTGGAAGACTAAGCATCGTCACAATCTGCTCCAGAGTAGCGACGGCAACTTCCGCCCCGTCGATCTCGAGTTCGCGCCTGATGGCAGCCTTTACGTCATCGACTGGCACAACGTGCTCATCGGCCACATGCAGCACAACGCCCGCGATCCGCTTCGCGACCACATCCACGGCCGCATCTACCGCATCACCTATCCGAGCCGCCCGCTGGTGAAGCCGGTGCAGGTCGATGGCGCGCCCGTCGCTGCCTTGCTCAATAATTTGAAGGAACCCGAACTCCGCGTCCGCTACCGCACGCGCCGCGAGTTGCGTAGCCATCCCGCCAGGGAGGTGCTGCCTGCTGTCAAAGCCTGGGCCGCTCAGCAATCCGATGTCCACGCGAAGCTCGAAGCTCTCTGGGTCACCTGGGGCATGAATCAAGTCGATAACGGCCTGCTGCGCGAGATGCTCGCATCCACCGACTTCCATGCTCGCGCCGCCGCCGTCCGCGTGCTGCGCTACAACACGCACGTCGTCGCCGATCACGCCGCGCTGCTGGAGAAAGCCGCAGCCGATGAACATGGCCGCGTGCGACTTGAGGCCATCGTCGCCGCCTCCTGGCTGTCCGACACGAACGCAGGCAAAAAGATCGTCGCCATCGCCAGCAGCAAACCGCTGGACGTGTGGAGCCAGAACGCCGCCAAGACCGCAGCGGATCGCCTCGCTGGCATCGCCGAAATCGAGAAGCCCGAGTTTGCCGAACTCAAAGCGCCAGATCACCTCAGCGCCGAAGCCAAGGCTCAATACCTCGCCGGACAGAAGATCTACTTCCGCGAAGGCCACTGCGTCACCTGCCACCAGCCCACCGGCAAGGGCCTCGATCCCGCTTTCCCATCTCTGGAGAAGAGCAACTGGGTCACAGGCGACAGCGACCGCCTCATCAAGCTGGCCATGTATGGCCTGATGGGACCACTGGAGATCAACGGCAAGAAGTACGACGGCCAAGTCCCCATGACGCCCTTCGCAGGAATGCTGAAGGACGATGAAATGGCCGCCGTGCTGACCTTTGTGCGCAACAGCTTCGGAAACAAAGCCGACCCAATCCAACCCTCCCAAGTGAAGGCCATCCGCGACGCGAATCCGGGCCGCGTGATGTTCTACACTACGGATCATTTGCTCAAGGAGCATCCGATGACGAAATAGCCGCGAGCCATTGGCACGCCTTGCGAACGAGCGAGTCTCTAATCTAGCCCGGTCGCCCGTGTCTTTGGGCTACTGCGCCTCGCTCTTGTCGGGCTTGAGGTGCGATAGGAGAAAGGTCAGCGTGGGACTATCAGCGGCGGTGCGGGCGTCCGTCACGACAGAGCAGGGGACGGAGCAGGCATCACAGAATTTCTTCACCTCATGGGCGTGCTTGGGGTGGTGGAGCCAGTGGCCGCGATCTTTGATGGGGCCGTCGGGCTGGCCGACGGTGCAGAGCACGGGCGCGTCGTCTTTGCTGATCCATCTGAGCATGTCGCATTCGGTCAGTGCCTTTTTTCCGGTCTCGGTCTTCAAGTCGTCGAGCGTCTTGAGTCCGTAGAACAGGGGGCCTTCCTCGGCGCTCTTGTACCAATCTGGATTGGCCGGGCCGAGGAAACTTTCCCAGCGCGTCAAATCATAGGTGGCCTGCGTGGAGCTGATCACGGCAGCGCAGACGCGGGATGACTCGCGGCGCACGGGGTCGCTGGCTGCTGGATCAGCGAGATCGTCGCGCGTGGCGAGCCACAACGATGTGCCCGCGCCAGCCGAGCCTCCCTGTGCGGCGATGCGCGTCTTGTCGATCTTCCAATCGACGCTCTTGGAACGGATGAACTGCACGGCATGGGCGGCGTCGTGAAGGATGTCCTGCACGGGAGCGTGCATGAGGAAGCGGTAATTAATCGCGGCGCAGGAGATTCCTTTGTCGAGCAGTTGCTTCAGCTCCGGGGAACCTTGCCACTTCGATTTGTCACCGGCGCGGAAGCCTCCGCCATGGATGAAGACCACCACTGGCGTCGGCTTGTCGGACTTTGCCTGCCAAAAGTCGAGGCGGTTTCGCTCATGGAGCCCATAGGGCACATTGGCGAAGGTGGGGGCTGGGCCGGAGGGGTTCTTTGCATTGGTGTTGCCCGGCGCGGCCTTTTTCATCTTCGCGAGGAAGGCCAGACCTTCCTCCATGGTGAGGATGCCGTCCTTGTTGGTATCGGCCTGCGGGTACTGCTGGAGTCCTTTGCGGAGCCGATCGTTGTTCTCAGAGGTCTGCGTGCCGTCGGTTGTCTGCGCGGAGATGCTGGAGACGGCGAAAAGGAAGAGCGATGTGGCGATGCGACGCATGGTAGTGGTGGATGGCTGGGCATGTAACGCCTGACTCGACTCCAAGTTACGGCACAATGTGGATGGGCGAGGGGATGCGAGATGGAACCAGTTGCGGATGGCCGTGGCCGAGACACCATCCACGCCCCCATGCTTTCCGTTTCCAATGCCAGCAAGACCTACGCGGGCCGCACCTTGTTCAGCGGCGTGTCTTTCCACATCAATCGCGGTGAGAAGATCGGCCTGATCGGGCCCAATGGTGCGGGGAAATCCACTCTATTTTCACTGCTGCTCGGCGAGACCACGCCCGATGACGGACAGGTCAACATGGAGAAGGGGATCACCTTTGGTTTCCTCCCTCAGGAGAGCGCGCCCGTCGATGATGAAACGGTGCTCGATCTCGCCACCGGCCATCTGCATGAGCACAGCCGCTGGGAAGACGAACCGAAGGCCAAACGCATCCTCAGTGGCCTTGCCTTCCGCGAAAGTGACTTTGACCGCAACGCGCGTACGCTGAGCGGCGGCTGGGTGATGAGGGCGCATCTGGCGCGACTGCTTGTGCAGGAACCGGATTTGCTGCTGCTCGATGAGCCGACGAACCATCTCGACCTAGAATCGCTGATCTGGTTCCAGGAGTACCTCAAAGGTTATCCCGGCGCGATTCTCATGATCTCGCATGACCGCGAGTTCCTGAACCAGCTCACGGGTGCCATTCTTGAGATCGCACACAGCAAGGTGATCCGCTATCGCGGGAACTACGACGACTATCTCCGTGAGAAGGCTGCCCGTGAGGAGCAGTTGCAGGGTGCATACGACAATCAGCAGCGGGAGATCGCCAAGCTCAAGACGTTCGCTGATCGCTTCAAAGCAAAGGCCAACTTTGCATCGCGCGCGCAAGACAAGTTAAAGATGATCGATCGCATGGAGAAGATCGACGCGCCTGTCGCCGACGAGAAGACGGTGAAGTTCCGCTTTCCCCAGCCGCCGCGGTCGGGGCAGCGCGTCATCGCGCTCAAGGAGGTGGACTTTGCCTACGGTGCCCAGCCGGTGTACTCCGGCCTGAATTTCGAGATCGAGCGTGGCGAGCGGATGGTCTTGGTGGGGCCGAACGGCGCGGGTAAATCGACGCTGCTCAAGTTGCTGGCCGATGCGCTGAAACCTCAGTCTGGGAAGATGGAACTGGGCCACAACGTGAAGCCGGGCTACTTTGCCCAGTATCGAGGAGACGTGCTGAACATGAAGCACACCGTGCTCCAGTCCGCGATGGATCTGCAAAGTCGTCCGGGCGAGAACATGGCGCGCACGATCCTGGGTTCGTTCCTGTTTCGCGGTGATGATGTCTTCAAGCCCGTCGGCATTCTCAGCGGCGGAGAGAAGTCGCGCCTCGCGCTTGTGCGGTTGCTTCTCGATCCGCCGAATCTTCTGTTGATGGACGAGCCAACGACCCATCTCGATATGGGCAGCATCGACGCCCTCGTGAACGCGCTCGAAGACTACGAGGGCACGCTGGTCTTCATCAGCCATGACGTTTACTTCATCCGCGCGATGGCGCGCAGCGTGATGCACATCTCGGCGGGCGTGCTGACTCCCTACGCGGGCGACTACCAGTATTACCTCGACAAGACGAAGGCGACATCCGCGCGCGAAGCGCTCACGGCGACGCTGACGAACCAGCAGCCGGACAACTGGAACAAGGCTGCAACCGCGCCGAGCCAGTCGGCTGGTGGTGGCAAGACCAAGGAGCAGAAGCGATTGGAAGCCGAGGCTCGCAACGCCCGCAGTCGAGCCAAGAAGGAACTGGAGCAGCGCATCTACATTACCGAGGCCAAGACGGCGAAGCTTGAGGCCCGCCGCAGCGAGATTCACTCGCTGCTCCGTGATTCTACGACCTACGCCGACGGAGCTAAGGCAACTGAGTTGCAACGAGAGCTCGATGACACGGACGCACGCATCGAGCGCCTGACCGCCGAATGGGAGAAGGATACCGTTGAGTTGGAGAACCTCACCAGCGGATCGGCTGCGGCTTCTTGACCTCTAGCCAAACAAAAGAGGCGGACCTGCCGGTTCCGCCCCTGTTGTTTGATTGGGTTCTAATTCAGTGAAAACGCAGGATCAGGGTTCCTTCGTCGCCGCTTCCGCCTCGGGCTGCGCACCTTCGCGGGCATCTGCGGTGAACTTGAGGCCCTGCTTCTCCTCGTCAAAGATGACTTTGACGGTGTCGCCTTCCTTGATGTCGCCACGCAGCAGATGCTCGGCGAGCGGGTCTTCGATGTGCTTCTCCACCGCACGGCGCATCGGACGCGCGCCGTATTGCGGATCGTAGCCTTCCTTCATCAGGAACTCGCGCGCGGTGTCGTCGAGCGAGACCATGATGTTCTTGTTCTTGAGGCGGGAAACGACCTTGTTCACTTCGAGTTCGACGATCTTCGTGAGCTGGGTCTTTTCAAGCATCTGGAAGACGACGATGTCATCGAGGCGATTGAGAAACTCGGGCTTGAAGTACTTCTTCGAGGCCTCGGTGATCTTGCCCTTGATACCCGCGTTGTCGGCGGAATCCTGGCCGATCGCGCCAAAGCCGAGCGAGGTCTGGCGCTTGATGCCTTCCGCTCCGACGTTCGAGGTCATGATGACGATGGTGTTACGGAAGTCGATCTTGCGACCGAAGTTGTCCGTGACCTGACCTTCCTCGAGGATCTGAAGGAGGAGGTGCATCACATCCGGGTGCGCCTTTTCGATCTCGTCGAACAAGACGACGGAGTATGGGCGACGGCGGACCGCCTCGGAAAGCTGGCCGCCTTCCTCATAGCCGACATATCCAGGAGGCGCGCCGATAAGGCGGGAAGCGGTGTGCTTCTCCATGTATTCGGACATGTCGATCTGGATGAGCGCGTCGGCGGTGCCGAACATAAACTCGGCGAGATTCTTCGCGAGGAAGGTCTTTCCGACGCCCGTCGGCCCGAGGAACATGAATGTGCCAATCGGTCTGCGCGGATCTTTGAGGTCGGCGCGCGAGCGGCGCAGTGCCTTGCTGATCGCGATGACGGCTTCGTCCTGGCCGATGACGCGGGTCTTGAGTTCCTCCTCCATCCTGAGGAGCTTTGCGGCTTCGGCCTGCTCCATGCGCTGGAGCGGCACGCCGGTCCACTTCGAGATGACAGACATCATGTCGTCCTCGGTCACATCGACGATACGCTCTTGATTGTTGGTGCGCCAAGTCTCGAGTAGCTCATCAAAGCGGCGCTTCGCTCCCTTTTCCTTGTCGCGCAGATGCGCGGCCTTCTCGAAATCCTGCTCCTTGATCGAGGTCTCCTTCTCGATGCGAATCTCCTCAATCTCAGCGTCGATGGCCTTGAGTTCCGGCGGACGTGTCATCGCGGCGATTCGCGCCTTGGATCCAGCCTCATCCATCACGTCGATGGCCTTGTCAGGCAGGAAACGGGAGGGAAGATAGCGCGAGCTGAGCTTCACGGCGGACTCAAGAGCGGTGTCGCTGAAATGTGCCTTGTGGTGCATCTCGTACTTGCCCTTGAGCCCCTTGAGAATCTTGATCGCATCCTCGACCGATGGCTCTTCGACCTTCACCGTCTGGAAGCGGCGTTCGAGCGCGGCGTCCTTCTCGATGTATTTGCGGTACTCGTTCAGCGTCGTTGCGCCGACGCATTGCATTTCACCGCGGCTGAGCGCGGGCTTGATGATGTTTGATGCATCCATGGCGCCCTCGGCCGAGCCAGCACCGACGATGGTGTGAAGCTCGTCGATGAAGAGAATCACGTTCTTCGTGCGACGGATTTCATCCATCACCGCCTTGATGCGCTCCTCAAACTGGCCGCGATACTTGGTGCCCGCGACCATGAGCGCGAGGTCGAGGGTGATGACTTTCTTGTCGCGAAGAATCTCAGGCACATTGCCCGCGGCGATCTCCTGGGCGAGTCCCTCGACGATGGCGGTCTTGCCTACGCCTGCCTCTCCGATGAGCACGGGATTGTTCTTCGTGCGGCGGCAGAGGATTTGAATCACGCGCGCGATCTCCTCGGAACGGCCGATCACGGGGTCAAGCTCGCTCTTCTGCGCGAGTTCAGTCAGATCGCGGCCAAAGGCGCGAAGGGCGGGGGTCTTTGAGTCCTTCTTGTTTCCACCACCCGCAGCCGCAGCTTGGCCTTGCTGGCCCTCGTTCTCATCCTCACCTTCCTCATCGGAGGAGCTGAAGTTCGGATCGAGTTCCTTGAGGATTTCGTTGCGCGCCTTGTCGAGATTGATGTCGAGATTGCGCAGCACTTGGGCAGCGACGCCTTCGCCCTCGCGCAAGAGGCCGAGCAGGATGTGCTCAGTGCCGACGTAGGAGTGGTTGAGCGCTTTGGCTTCCTTCGATGCGAGCGCGAGCACTTTCTTCACTCGCGGAGTGTAGGGGATGTTGCCTACCATCTTCGTCTCGGGGCCTGTGCCGACTTGCTGCTCCACCTGCATGCGCACGGTGTCGAGATCGAGGCCGAGTTTTTGCAGGACGTTGACGGCTACGCCCTGGCCGAGCTTGATGAGTCCGAGCAGGAGATGCTCCGTGCCCACATAGTTGTGGTTAAACCTGTCTGCTTCCTTTCGGGCGAGGGCGAGGACTTGCTGAGCGCGTGGGGTGAAATTATTCATCATTTTGCTCTGGGTTAGAGGTCTCCGATGGGTTGGGGTTTTGGAGGTGAGATACGTTACGCGGCCCCTCAATGGATTGCAAACGGTGGCGCGTAATTTCAGAGCGCAAAACGTCACGCTCCTCTGCCGAGAGTTCACGCTTCGCCTGGAGTTGGAGATGCGCGGGCTGGTTCTCCAGCAGGAGTAGGTCAAGGATACTGCGGTCACAGTTTGGGATCATGTCGAGATCGGCACCGAGACGGAGCATCGACAAGAGATTGAGAGCCTCCTTGGAACTGAGAATGTGCGCGTATTTTAGAATCGCATACGCGCGCCCGACCTGATCACTGAGCATCGTGACATTGTCCTCAAGCAGCTTGGCCCGCGCGGCCTTCTCCGAAGAGATGACCTTCTCGATGACTTTTTCGATCTGGAGGATGATCTCGCTCTCGCGCTCACCGAGCGTGTGCTGATTTGAGATTTGGAAGAGATTGCCGAGGGCATCCGTGCCTTCGCCATAAAGCCCGCGAACGGCGAGGCCGATCTTGTGTACGGCTTTGATCACTTGGTTGACCTGATCCGTGAGCACGAGCGCTGGCAGGTGCAGCATGACGGATGCCCGCATCCCCGTGCCGAGGTTGGTGGGGCAGGCGGTGAGGTAGCCGAGTTTGTGGTCAAAGGCGTATGGCAGCAGGTTCTCGAGTTCGGTGTCGGCTCGATCCACCAGATCAAAGGCACTGCGGAGATTCAGGCCGGGCCGGATGCCCTGGATGCGGAAGTGATCCTCCTCATTGATCATGATCGAGATGCTCTGCTTGCGCTCAACGGCCACTGCGCACCCGGTCGAGCGCGCGGCGTGCTCGCGGCTGATGAGATGGCGCTCGACGAGCACCTGCTTCTTGATCTTGCTCAGCGTGCTGTATTCCTCGCTGTAGCCGCCCTTCATCTCCGGGAGTGATTCGACGACCGGCTGCACCTCGCGCAGCAACGCCATGCGCTGGTTCTCGGAGCTGAAACCGGGGAATGGGTGGCCTCGCAGATTTCGCGCCAGCCGGACGCGGCTGGTCATGACGATGTCTGAATGCGGGCCGCTGCCCTTCATCCAGTCTGCGGGGTTCTTGATCAGTGTTTGAAAGCGCATCATGTCGTGGAGTGATGTCTCTGATGAAATCCGACATCAAGTTAGATTACGCGCTCAAAGTGTCGCGGGCTGCTTTTGCCGACAAGTGCGTTTGCCGTGCGGAGATTGTTGTCGCACCTCGAAGAGGTCCAAGGGGTCACAAGGCGCTCTTTGCCGCTTTCCTCTGCGCCTTCTCCAGCTCCGCTTTCAGCCGAGCGGCGTCTTCGTAGCGTTCCTCGCGCACGGCTGTCGCTAGTTCGTCCCGGAGGCCACTTAGCTTGTCGTTCGCCTGACTCTCGACGACGAGCCGATGCGGCACCTTGCCAATGTGCTTTGTGCCTTTGTGCATTGCCTTGAGCAGGCTGTCGAGTCCCTCTCGAAAGGTGCCGTAGCACTCAGGACAACCCATGCGACCGATCTTCTTGAGTTGCGCCTGCGTGAAGCCGCACGCTGGGCAGGAAACATCTTCCGCCGCTGTGTGCTTGACCGCCGCACCCTGCCCGACACCGAGAAAGGCCTCCGCGAGGCCGAATCCCGTCTCATCGGTCACGCCCTTTGCCTTTGAGCAACCTTCGCAGAGGTTCACCGTGGTCATCTGACCATTGATGATCTGGGTCAGATAGACCGTGGCTTCCTTCTCGCAAACGTCACATTTGATGGGCATATCCGGTGGGTTCTCTCTCTATCTACGTCCGGCATCGTGCACTGCGACTGACTCAATACGACACCGGCGTGCCCTCGGAGTTGGCTAGCTTCTTGAAGGCGGCTATCAACTTGAGTGTCGTCGGCCCGGGCTTTCCGGTGCCGATAGGGCGGCGGTCGTACTCGACTGCGGGGATGACCTCCGCCGCCGTGCCTGTCAGGAAACACTCCTGTGCAGTGTAAACATCGAAGCGCGTGAGCACTTCCTCCTTGCAGACCAGTCCCTCCGCCTCGATCAGGGCCATCACCGCGCGGCGCGTGATACCATCGAGCGCGCCGGACGCGATCGAAGGCGTGTAGATGATGCCGTCGTCCTTCAGGATGAACACATTGTCGCCTGTGCATTCAGCCACATACCCCTGCTCATTGAGCATGATGCCCTCGTCGCAGCCGGCTTGCATGGCCTCGATCTTGGCCATGATGTTGTTCAAATAGTTGAGCGATTTCACCTGCGGGCTTAGCGCGGCGGGAGCCGGGCGGCGCGTGGCGCAAGTGATGAGCTTGAGCCCGTTGGTGTAGTGCTCGGTCGGGTAAAGTTTGATCGAACTGGCGATGATGATGATGCCAGCCTTCGGGCACTGATACGGATTCAGCCCCAGCGAGCCGACCCCTCGAGTGACCACCAAGCGGATGTAGCCGTCGCGCAAATTGTTTGCCGCGACCGTGTCGAGAGTGGCCTTCTCCATCTCCTCGAAGCTGATCGGAATCGTGAGGCAGATCGCACGCGCACACGAGTAGAGTCGCTTCAAATGCTCGGTCAGGCGGAACACGCGGCCATTGTAGATCCGGATGCCCTCAAAAACGCCGTCACCGTAAAGCAGCCCATGATCGAACACGCTGACTTTCGCTTCGCTTTCAGGGACGAGATTGCCGTCGAGATAGATTTTGAGTTCGGGTGAGGACATGAAGGCGCGCAAAATGCGCTGAACGTTCTCCTTTGCAAGCTGGCTCTTGCCAAGGCGCGTCGCTTTGCCATGATGATTCATGGGAAAACTCGAGAACAAGATTGCAGTCGTCACCGGCGCTGGCCGTGGCATCGGAAAAGACATCGCCGTGCGCTTCGCCAGTGAAGGGGCGAAGGTCGCCGTCATCAGCCGCACTGAGGCCAATTCACAGTCTGCGGCAGATGCGATCAATGCGTTGTATCCCGGTGCCGCCAAGGGATACGCCGTGGATGTCTCTGACACGACGGCGACAGGCGAACTCGGGAAGCAAATCCTCGCCGACTTCGATCATGTGGACATCCTCGTGAACAATGCGGGCGTTACGAAGGACGGTTTGCTCCTGCGCATGAGTGAGGCCGATTGGGATACCGTGCTCGACACGAATCTCAAAGGTGCCTTCAGCATGGTGAAGGCCTTCCAGCGCTCGATCCTCAAGCAGAAGGGCGCGCGCATCATCAATATCAGCAGCGTCATCGGCCTTATCGGCAACGCGGGGCAGGCAAACTACGCCGCCAGCAAGGCCGGCTTGATCGGTTTCACCAAATCACTCGCGCGCGAGTTCGCCGGTCGTGGCGTCACCGCGAATGCCATCGCGCCGGGGTTCGTTGAGACGGACATGACGCATGTGCTGAATGATCAGGTGAAGGAGGAGATCCTGAAAAAGATTCCGCTCGGTTCCTTCGGCCAGTCATCCGACATCGCATCCGCCGCGCTCTTTCTCGCGAGCGAGGAAGCCCGCTACATCACCGGTCAGGTGCTCGCGGTAGATGGCGGGATGGTGATGTAGATCGCGGACGAGCAGTCCGCCGCACCCTCAGACGGCGATGTCGGCCTTGATTGACGGCCAGGCTTCGTAGCCTTCGAGGGTGAAGTCTTCGAAGACAAAAGCGTCGATCTCCCTCTTCTCTGGGTTGAGCTTCATCACTGGCAGCGGCTTCGGCTCGCGCGTGAGTTGGAGCTTGGCTTGCTCCAGATGATTTGAGTAGAGGTGCAGGTCGCCAAAGGTGTGTACGAAATCACCTGGCTCCAGATCACAAACCTGCGCGACCATGAGAGCGAGCAGCGCGTAGGATGCGATGTTGAAAGGTACGCCGAGAAACAAATCCGCGCTGCGCTGGTACAACTGGCAGCTCAGCTTTCCACGATCGACGAAGAACTGAAACAGCACATGGCAGGGCGGAAGAGCCATCTCGCTGATTCGCGCCACATTCCACGCGCTCACGATGTGCCTACGGCTGTAGGGGTTCTTCTTGATGCCCTCGATCACGGTCGTGATCTGGTCGTACGGCTCCGCGCCGGGCACGCCTTCCCAGCGCCGCCATTGCGCGCCATAGACAGGGCCGAGATCGCCGCGCTCGTCGGCCCACTCGTCCCAGATGCTCACCTTGTGATCATTAAGGTAGCGCACATTGGTGTCGCCTTTGAGAAACCAGAGCAGCTCGTGGATGATCGAGCGCAGGTGCAGTTTCTTCGTCGTCACCACGGGAAAACCGGCGCCCAGATCGTAGCGGCTCTGCTCCCCGAAAACCGAATACGCGCCCACGCCCGTGCGATCCTCACGGTAGCTCCCGTGTTCCAGCACCTTCCTCAACAGCCGATGATACTCCTGCATGGTGGCCGAGGTTAGCGGGAATGATTCAGTGTGCAATCGCCGGAGTCACCCGCAGTCGCATCACGCCAACGTCTTGTAGAGAGCCAGTGTCTTCCGGGCGATGGACTTCCAGCTAAACTGCTCGATGGCGCGCTTGCGGCCCGCCACGGCCATCCGATCCCGCAGCGGTCGATCCGCCATGAGTTTGTTGATGCCAGCGGCGAGGTCGCGCGCATAGCGGTCGGGATCGACGGCTTCAAATGGGCTCTCCGTCTGCTGCTCAACCGGCACGAGAATGCCAGTCTCGCCATCAACGACCACCTCCTTGATGCCGCCGACCGCGCTGGCGACGACAGCCGTCTCGCAGGCCATGGCTTCGAGATTGATGATGCCAAAGGGCTCGTAGATTGACGGACAGCAGAACACAGCCGAGTGCGAGTAGAGCACGATCTTCTCCGAGAGATCGAGCATCGCTGGAATCCAGATCACGCCCGGTCGGGTGCGTTGCGCCTCGGTCACGGCGGCCTTCATTTCCTCGGCGATCTCCGGCGTGTCGGGCGCGCCGGCGCAGAGTACAATCTGGAAGCCTGGATGGAAATGCTGGATGGCACGGACCAGATGGATGATGCCCTTTTGCCTCGTGATACGGCCGACGAAGAGCACAAACGGCTGCGAGGGATCGATGCCATGTTTGCGCAGCACGTCGGGATTCTCGGTGTGCTGGTATTCATCGGGATCGATGCCGTTGTGGATGACGTGCAGCTTGTGGGGCTTCACGTCAAAGAGCCGTTGCACATCCGCCTTGGTTTCCTCGGACACCGCGATCACGGCATCCGCCATCTCGATGGCCGTGCGCTCCAGCCAGACGGTGAAGTCGTATCCGTGGCCAAGTTGCTCGCGCTTCCACGGGCGCAGCGGCTCCAGCGAATGCACGGTCAGCACCATCGGGATGCCGTAGTTCAGTTTCGCCAGGATGCCGCCGAAGTGCGAGTACCAGGTGTGCAGATGCACGATGCTGGCGTCGATCTTCTCGGTGTTGAAATGCAGATTGCGCTGCAGCGCACCGAAGACCGATTTCAGGTTCGGCGGGCACGTCCACCCGGTGGCATCCAGCCCCGTGCCTCGTGCCGTGAGATGCTCCTGCTTCACGCTCTGGTCTCCAAAGCAGCGGACTTCCACATCGCACAGGTGCGTCAGCTCCCGCGTCAGGTATTCGACATGCACACCCGCGCCGCCGTAGATGTAGGGTGGAAATTCGTTGGTGAGAAAGAGTGCCTTCATGGATGTGTCGCTTCACTCATCTATCGCCGTCGCGTCGTGTGCTCAACTGCAATTGTTCTTCCTCCATTGTCGCCGTATCGCGTGATCCCCGCTCTCGCCGCGCGATGTTTCCGCCCGCGCGGCACGTCATGCCTTGCGCCCTCCGGCATCCCGTGCATGAATGGCCGCCCTTCATGGAACTCCGTACCAACACCACCTTTGCCGACATCGCGCGCACGCTGCGTGAGGCAGACACCATCGCCCTCGTCAGTCATGTGCGTCCAGATGGTGATGCCGTGGGCTCGCTGCTCGGCCTGGCGCTCAGCTTGAAGCAGATGGGCAAGACCGTGCATCCCATTCTCGAAGACGGCGTGCCGGAGAATCTCATGTTCCTCCCCGGCACCGAACTCGTGAAGCGGCCCGATGGCCTGCCACTCAAGGGCATCGACCTCGCCATCGCTCTCGATACCGCGACGCACGAGCGCATCGGCGACGGCTGCATGGTCATGCTCAGCGAGGCGGGCAAGCTGATGAACATCGATCACCACGGGAGCAATCCCGGATACGGCGATCTTCATCACATCGACAGCCGCGAGCCAGCCGTGGGCCAGATCATCTACAATCTGCTGAAGGAAACCGGCCTGCCCATCGACGACGCCGTGCGCCAGCATCTCTTCACCGCCATCAGCACCGACACCGGCTCGTTTCAGTTTGCCTGCACCACCGCGCGCTCACATCGCATCGCCGCCGAGATGATCGATGACGGCCTCGACATCGCCACGCTCTGCCGCTCGCTCTACCACACCTATCCAAAGCGCAGGCTCCAGCTCCTCCAGGCGCTGCTCAATGAGATGACCTTCTGCGCCGATGACAAGATCGTGAGCTGGATTCTCACCCAGAAGCTCATGGACACCGTCGGCGTGCAACCCGGCGACACCGAGGGCTTGATCGACACCCTCCGCGCCGTGGACTCCGTGGTCTCGGCGGTCATCTTTGAAGAAGTGGCCGACGGAAAAATCCGCGTCAGCGCGCGGTCGAAGGACACGAGGCTGAACGTCGCAACTGTCTGCGGGAAATTCGGCGGCGGCGGCCACGCGATGGCGGCTGGCGCGCGCATGAAAGGACCCGCAGCGGACGCAGCACAGAAATTTTTGGAAGCACTCGAGCATGATGTCAGACGAATCGCCTAACGGAGTGCTCCTCGTGGACAAGGGCGAGGACATGACCTCGCACGACGTGGTGGCTGTGGCCAGGCGCTGTCTGAACACCAAGAAGATCGGCCACTGCGGCACGCTCGATCCGATGGCCACGGGCATGCTCATCCTCGTCATCGGCACCGCGACGAAGATCCAGGACCTGCTCATGGCCGAGGACAAGGAATACGTCGGCTCACTGAAGCTCGGCATCACCACGAACAGCCAGGACCGGGAAGGGGAGGTCTTGGAAGAGAAGCCCGTGCCCGCATTCACGCGCGAGGAGATCACCGCCGCTTTCGATTCCTTCCGCGGAGATTTTTATCAGATGCCGCCCATGGTCTCGGCCATCAAGATCAACGGCGTGCCGCTCTACAAGCTGGCGCGCAAGGGGCAGGAGGTCGAGCGCGAGCCACGCTTCGTCCGTGTGTTCGACTCCGAGGTCTCGCGCGTCGAACTACCCGACGTGGACTTCCGCGTCGTGTGCAGCAAGGGCTTCTACGTCCGCACCTACGCGCACGACATCGGACAGAAGCTCGGCTGCGGTGCGCATCTCAGCTCCCTGCGCCGCACGCGCTCCGGTCACTTCAAGCTGCTCCCCGGCAAATTCGTCACCTTCGACGATCTCAAACAAGGCCGCCGCGATGTCGTCCTGGCCTCGATGCAGTCGCTCTACGACGTCTCGAAGCTCCGAGGTGCGTAAGGCTCGAATTGTCGCTGGGCGAAAGCGGAATGACGAATGGCCCCGCATCCATTTACCATCCATGATCAGCCCTCAGCCATGTACTCGCCCCTCGCCACAGCCCGTCTCTACGGCATCGTCGATCTCGGCTACACCGCGCCCGGTGAAGTAACGTCGATGACGCGCAAGCTCATCGCTGGCGGCGTGGACATCCTGCAACTCCGCGCCAAGAAACTTGGCGAGTCCGAGATCGAGAAACTTGCGCGCGAGATGCTACCTATCACGCGCGACGCCGGGGTGCCGCTCGTCATCAACGACCACCTCGCCGTCGCCGCAGTCGTCGGCAGTGACGGCGTCCACATCGGCCAGGACGACGGTACGGTCGCTGCCGCGCGGGCCGTCGTCGGTCCATCCTGTTTCGTCGGCAAATCCACGCACAGCCTCGCCCAAGCCATCGCCGCACAAGCGGAAGGTGCCGACTACATCGGCTTCGGCCCCCTTTACGCCACCGGCACCAAGCCCGACTACACCCCCATCGGCCTCGCCGACATCACCGAAGCCCATCGCCGCGTCACCGTCCCCATCTTCTGCATCGGCGGCGTGAATCAGGAGCGCCTGCCAGAGATCATCACCGCAGGTGCCACGCGAGTGGTGATCGTCTCCGCCTTCCTCCTCGCAGCCGATGTGATCGAGAGCGTGCGGCAAGTGAAGCGCGCGCTGGGCATGGAAAACTGATCACAGACAAAGATCTCCGCATCAGGAGATTGGCTCGTTGCTTGCTACTCCATCGGGGCGATGCTCCGGGACATGGCTTTTCAAATCAATGCGGATCTTCAATACGATGTGCTGATGCGCAGCACCCTGCTGCTGAGCATCCACGCACTGGCCACTCGGAATCAAAAGCTCCGGCGCGAGTCCTTCAAGGTGACGCCTGGAGTCGTGTGGGAGGAACTGCCGGTGGGCACGGGCGAGAACCGCTACATTCGTCTGGATACGGGCGATGCAACGAAGCTGGAGGTGAGCTATTCGGTCATGGCGGAGACGCGCCACACGATGGTCAGTCACGAGGAGATCCAGGGCATCCCGATCTCGGAGATCCGGAGCTCGGCCATTTCCTATTTGTTCCCCAGTCGCTACTGCCAGTCAGACAGGCTGGGACGACTGGCGCTGAAGATGTTTGGCAACATCAATCATTCCTACCATCAGACTGTCGCCATCACGGATTGGATATTCGAGAACATCGACTACCTCAGCGGTGCCACGGATGCCGCCACGTCCGCCTTTGACACGGTCACGCAGCGCGCTGGTGTGTGCCGGGACTTCGCGCATCTCGGGATCGCGTTTTGCCGGGCGCTCTCGATCCCGGCTCGCTACTTCGCGGGTTATGCCTGCAACATGCAGCCGCCGGATTTCCACGCTTGCTTTGAGGCTTGCATCGGGAATCGCTGGTTCATTTTTGATCCCACGCGGCGTGCTCCGCTCAATGGCTTGGTCCGCATTGCTACGGGGCGCGATGCCGCCGATGCCGCAGTCGCCACGATCTTCGGGCAGATGCAGATGACAGGCATGTCGGTCTCGTGTGTGTCTGATAATTTCCAGCCACTCACCGCCGCTGATCTCGCGGGCCGCGCCATCTTGATCGAGCCGTGAGGGGTGCCCGCACTCTGAGTCACATCAAACGACCGTGAGCAGGGCAAGGCCATTGTCTTGCCTATGATTCACGGGTGGGACCGCACGAGAACGAGCGAGATCGACTTGGAGACAAGAGCGATCCTGGGGGAGGGTTATACCCCATGGTGATTAGACGCGGCACGAGCGAGAGAGAAGGACGCGAATCACCGGCGGCAATCTTTGCCGATAGCGATTCGGCTTCAAACCAATGCTGCAAGGCAGCTTCAGTTCACCAGACCACAAGGTCAGTCCGTTGCCCCCCCACATCCACACTTATGAAAACCACTCTTCTACCCTTGATCGTCTCAGTTTGCTTCGGAGCCACCATGGTCATGTCTGCCCCACCCGAAGAACACTCCAAGCTGAAAAAGCCTGCTTTGGTGGGTGGCGTCGTCGTGCCCGTTCCGGTGGTTCCACCCGTCGTGGTTGTCACCCCGAACATAGTGGTAACTCTTCCGGGCGCGAAGGTTCCCGTCGCCGCCCCACCACCGCTCGTCGCTCCGAAGCCTGCCCTCAGTCACACCCGCTTCTGCGGCACCGAGCGGCGACATGATTCGCATAATTTTCGGGGAAAAGGAGGCGTCCTCTACCATTGCCCTGGCAAAGGCGTCCCAGCAGGCCCTCCTGGCCCACCGCGCCGTCGCTGATCGCCGATCAGTTCGAGCGACCTCCCAAGAGAGGCGCTCGTTGCTGGTGGAGTCTTGACCAAGACCACTCCAGTCTCGATCCCGGCGCATTCAGTCATCCGTGGCGTCCGTCTCGCAACTGAGCTTGCAATCGCGCAGGCGTAGGAGCGGCGGACGCTTTGACACATCCCGCTTCCTGAGATTGGGCTCAAGTCATTGCTACGTTGTTGCAATTTGAGGGGAGAGTAGCTTGGGCGTCCATGCTCCCTGAAAATAGTGGCGAATTGTTTTGCCGGGCCGGTGCCTTTCCCATTATCGTCTTGCCCATTATGAAATCCCTTGCCCGTTCTCTTGCTGTCGCCGTTTGCTTGTCGGCGTGTTTGTCGTTTGCCCAGACCAAGCCTGCGCCAGCGGCAGGTGGTGATGCGCTCTGGCAGAAGGTGGAGGACGTGATGGCGGAGATGAAGAATCCCAAGGAGCGCCCGAAGACGCGCGAGGAGGCGATGGAGCGGATCAAGAAGGGGTTGGTGTCATTTGATGAAGCCGTGGCCGCCTTTGAGGCGAAGAACCCGACGGACTCGCGCCGCTGGAAATCCAAGCTCTTCGCCGCCACGACTGCCGATCTCCGCACTCGGATCGGCCTTCCAGCAAAGGGCGACATGCAATCGGGCCTGAAGGAGATCGTGGCCGCCTCGGATGCCGACAAGGAGACGCAGGGCGATGCGAGTGCGATCCTTGTCCTCGAATCAGGTCGCGACATCGAAGCGGGAAAG
>Ga0075163_10002172_pt1 | contig 26478 bp, 28 predicted proteins | sample JI1023141ADNA_FD_71478 | JGI IMG/M metagenome (GOLD analysis project Ga0075163, IMG submission 71478) | Wastewater effluent complex algal communities from Wisconsin, to seasonally profile nutrient transformation and Carbon sequestration -... | ecosystem: Engineered > WWTP > Effluent > Algae...
TCGCGCTCTACGAGGACAACCAGGTCATCTACGACGACCTCGCGCTGGGCCGGGTCGACGCGGTCCTGCTCGACAACGTCATCGCCGATCGCTACGGCTGCAACCACGCCGGCGTGACCTGCTTGCCCGAGGACGTCGCCCGCGGCACCTACGTCATCGGCATCCGCTCGCAGGATCCCGAGCTCAAGGCCGCGATCGACGCGGCGCTGGCGGCGATGACCGCCGACGGCGAGCTCGAGCGCATCCTGCGCAAGGCCCGGCTGTGGGATCACCGCCAGACCGAGCCGGTCCCCGACGTCGCCAGCGGGCCGCCGCCGCCCACGCGCCACTTCGGCGCGGTCCAGCTCCGCCGCTTCGCCGCCGCCGCGCTGGTCACGCTCGGGCTGTCGGTCGCGGCGTTCTTGCTCGCGGTGCCGCTGGGCCTGGTGCTGGCGATCGGCCGGGTCTACGGCGGGCGCTGGCTCGGCGCGGTGGCGCGCGTCTACATCGAGCTGTGGCGCGGCACGCCGGTGTTGCTGCAGCTCTACCTGATCTACTTCGGGCTCGGCCCGTACTACGCGATCGGCCCGGTCACCGCGGCGATCGTGACGCTCGGCCTCAACTACGCCGCCTACGAGGCCGAGGTCTACCGCGGCGCGATCCTGGCCATCCCGCGCGGCCAGGCCGAGGCCGCCAAGGCGCTGGGGCTGTCGCCGCTGCAGAGCCTCCGCCACGTGATCGTGCCCCAGGCGCTGCGGCTGGCGCTGCCGCCGATGACCAACGACTTCGTGTCGCTGCTGAAGGACAGCTCGCTGGTGTCGGTGATCACCGTGATCGAGCTGACCAAGCAGATGACGATCTCGGCCGCCGAGCTGCAGGGCTGGTTGATCCCGGGCCTGGCGTGCGCGGGCATGTACCTGGCGCTCAGCGTGCCGCTGTCGGAGCTGGCCCGCCGGCTGGAGAGGAGGCTCGCGCGTGATCAACGTGCGCACGCTCTGTAAGCGCCACGGCGCGCGGACCATCCTGGCCGACGTCACCGCGACGGTGGCCAAGGGCGAGATCGTCGCGATCGTCGGGCCGTCGGGCGGCGGCAAGTCGACGCTGCTGCGCTGCCTCAACCACCTCGAGTGGTTCGACGCCGGGCTGATCGACATCGCCGGGTTCACGCTGCGCCCGGGGCCGGCCGGCGCGGATCCGGCGACGCTCAGCCGGCTGCGCACCAAGGTCGGGATGGTGTTCCAGCAGTGGAACCTGTTCCCGCACCTGACCGCGCTGGCCAACGTGGCGCTGGCGCCGCGGGTGGTGCGCGGCGTCGCGCCGTCGGTCGCGGCGGTCGAGGCCCACGCGCTCCTGGCCCGGGTCGGGCTGGGCGACCGCGGCGGCGCCTACCCGCACGAGCTGTCGGGCGGGCAGCAGCAGCGCGTGGCGATCGCCCGCGCGCTGGCCCAGGCCCCCGACGTGCTCTTGTTCGACGAGCCGACCAGCGCGCTCGATCCCGAGATGACCGACGAGGTGGTCGCGGTGATGCGCGACCTCGCCGCCGCCGGCATGACCATGCTGGTGGTCACCCACGAGATGCGGGTCGCGACCGAGCTGGCGACCCGGGTGTGGGTGATCGATCGCGGCACGATCGTCGAGGACGGCCCGCCGGCGACGCTGGTGAGCGCGCCCCAGAGCCAGGTGGCCAAGGACTACTTCGCGCGGACCCGCGACCGCGGCTAACGATCGCCGCGGTCGGGCTTGCTGATCCGCCCCGCGACCCGCTCGGTGGGCGCGTCGCGCGTCGCGGTGTTCGGCGCCGCGGCCAGGCGCTGGAGCGCGGCGTTGGCGATCACCGTTCGGCGGGTCGCCGGGATCTTGGCCAACAGCGCGGCGATCGCCGCGATCGCGAGCTCCTCATCCCGGCTGAACATGCGCCGAACGTACCCCGCCGCCGCGCCGCCCGCCACTGACACCGCCGCCGGGCGTCGGCCCGGTCGCTACTGGCAGCCGCCGTCGCCCGGCGGGCACTGGATGCGGACGTGGAGGTGATCGTCGTGGTGCGCCTCGTGGCGGACCAGGCCGGTGCCGCCGCGCCCGTCGGGGTACTGGAACAGCTTGTCGAGGTACCCCTCGGAGACGCCGCGGTCCTTGGCCCACTCGTACAGCACGCCCTGCAGGTCGTAGTCGAGGAAGATCGCCGACACGCCGCCGCGATCATCGGCCGTGCGCGCGAACGCGACAAGGAGGTCCCAGGTCGCCGGCAGATCGAGGGTGGCCTTGGTGCCGACGACGAACGCCGCCGGGTAGCCGGCCGGCACCTGCTTGAAGTAGAAGCCGACGTCGACGTCGCGGCCCGACTGGTGCGAGCGGTGCTCGGTGATCTTGCCGCCGCGCCGCGCCGACAGGTCGCCGATCGCCAGCGTGTGCAGCTTGGGGTGATCGCGGCGGACGCTGCCGACCGCGTCCTTGACCAGATCGACCAGCCGGCGGGTGCCGTAGCTGCGCTCGGGGCGCCGGATCAGGTAGCCCTTGCCGGCGGCGAGCCGCGCCGGCTCCTTGAGCCGACCGCGCCACGGCTGCCCGACCGACTGGCCGGTGATCGGCGGCAGCGCGCGCTCGACCTTGGCCACCTTGCGGGCGCGCTTGCCGCACAGCGGCACCGCCAGCCGCTGCCCGGCCTGGATGCGCGACGACCGCAGCCGGTTCTCGCGCTTCACCGCGGCGATCGAGCAGTCGTAGCGACGGGCGATCGCGCCGAGCGTGTCGCCCTCGTTGACCTTGACGCGCGCCGCCAGCTCGGCCGAGGCGCTGCTGGCAGTGGCGATGATGGCGAGCGCGATGACGGCGAGCGTTCGACGCACGTGACCTCCCGGGCCGATGATCGTGTCGTGGAACGACGCCGGGATCCACTTTATTTATCGGCGCGGCACCGGGCGGTGATCTTGGCCAGCACCGGCGCCAGCGCGTCGTCGAGCTCCTTGGCGAAGTCGCGCCGGCGGATGCCCTTGGCGGCGGCGATCATCGCCCGCGCGCTGCCGCACGCCGCCACCACCTCGCCGAACTCGGCGTAGCTCGACTGGTACACCCGCAGCTCGATCAGGTGGGCGTTGTTGAGCGGCCGCCACATGCCCAGGTCGGCGCGCAGCTCCTCGAGGATCGCGGCCTTGGCCTTGAGCTTGGCGTCGCGCGGCTGGTCGCTCTTGTACAGCGCGTCGAGCGCCTTGAACGCGACCAGCTCGCGGGCGACCCGATCGCGGCGCCACTCCTGGACCGCCAGCCAGTCGGCCTCCTCCTGCGACGCCGGGCCGAACCGATCGCGCAGCCACTCGACGGTCAGCGCGTCGCCGATGGCCTCGGCCAGGCCTTCGTTGAAGTACGGCTGATCGGGGATGAAGATCGTCGCGTGCACCGACTCGTGCAGGAGCACGTTGGCCAGCTCGGCGTAGGGCGCGACGTCGGCGTCGAGCATCGACGACACCACCGGATCGGGGAACCAGCCGCCGGTCGAGTAGGCGCCGGCCGGGCGGGCCATCGCGTCCCAGCCGTCGCGCTTGAGCCGCTCGCGGTGGGCGATCGCGTCGTCGCGCTCGAACCAGCCCAGCCCGGTGAAGCAGCCGGCGATCGGGAAGCACCAGCGCGGCGCCTCGAACGCCAGCGGCTTCGACGCGCCGACGAACCACACCGCGGCGCCCTCGGGCACGTCGGCGTAGGTGCGGTAGTTCTTCTTGGTGTTGAGCCCGGCGTCGGCGCCGAACGCCTTGATGCCGCTGATCTCGGCCAGCAACAGCCGCACCTCGATCGGCTCGGTCGGATCGTCGATGACGTCCTCGATCGGCCGGGCCCGCCGCATCAGGTCGAGCTGGCCGTGGACGGCCTGGCCCAGGTACGCCGGCATCTCGCAGGCCGCGAGCAGCGACGCCGCGAGCGCCAGCGTCGCGGCCAGGGCCGGCAGGCTGGACCGCGCACCCCCAGAGAGATAGCCTCGCTGGCGCTCGGCTAGCGCCCTCACGCGATCGCCGCCGCGATCGCCTGGGCCAGCGCGGCGCCGTCGTCGCCCAGCTTGCTGGCCGGCCAACCGACGCCGAGCCCGGTGCCGGCGCCGTCGCCGTCGAAGCGCGGGATGACGTGGAAGTGCACGTGGAACACCGCCTGGTGGGCGAGCGCGCCGTTGTTCTGCAGCACGTTGAACGCGGTGGCGCCCGAGACCCGCATGACCGCGCGGGCGATGCGCGGCAGCACCCGGCCGATCGCCGCGGCGGCGTCGTCCGACAGCTGGTCGAGCGTGGCGGCCGGCTCCTTGGGGATGACCAGCGTGTGGCCGCGCGACAGCGGGAAGATGTCGAGGAACGCCAGCACGTGGTCGTCCTCGTAGACGCGGTGGCACGGAATCTCACCGCGCAGGATCTTGGCGAAGATCGTCTCGGCCATCGCGGCGATGTTGCCTGGGTCGGCCGGCGAACGCAAAGCGGCGGCGGCCTACGGATCGAAGCGGTAGCCCGAGCCGCGGATCGTCACGAAGTGGGTCGGGCGCTCGGGGTCGACCTCGAGGCGCTTGCGCAGCTGGCCGACGAAGTTGTCGATCGTGCGCGGCGTGCCGGCGGTCTGGCCCCACACCGCGGCCAGGAGGTGCTGGCGCGACACCGCCTGAGCCGGGTGGCGCACGAAGAACAGCAGCAGCTCGAACTCGAGGTGGGTGAGCTTGATCAGCTCGCCGCCGCGCACCACCGTGCGCTGCACCGGATCGACGGTGACGTCGGCGAACCGCATCGTCGCGGCGGCCGGCTCGGGGGCGGCCACCGGCGGCGCCGCCGCCACCGCCTGGGCCCGGCGCAGCACCGCGTCGACCCGGGCCAACAGCTCGGCCAGCGCGAACGGCTTGGTGACGTAGTCGTCGGCGCCCAGCCGCAGCGCCGCGACCTTGTCGTACTCGCCGTCGCGCGCCGACAGCACGATCACCGGCACGAAGTTGTCGGCGCCGCGCAGCGCGGCCAGCACGTCGAGGCCGTTCTTGCGCGGCAGGTTGATGTCGAGCAGCACCAGATCGAACGCGCGCTCGGCGATCGCGGTCAGCGCCAGGTCGCCGTCGCCGGCGACCGTCGCGCGGTGGCCGGCAAGCCGCAGGTTGAGCGACAGCCCGGTGGCGATCGCCTCGTCGTCCTCGACCACCAGGATGTCGCGTTGCGCGGTCATCGACTCTCCATCGCGGGCAGCGCCGGGGCCGCCGCCGGCGCGATCAGCGCGCGCGGCAGCAGCAGCCGGAAGGTCGAGCCGCGGCCCGGCTCGGACATCACCTCGACCTTGCCCTTGTGGGCGCGGACGATCGCGCGGACGATCGCCAGCCCGAGCCCGACGCCGGGCGCGCCGTGATCGACGGCGGCCTTGCCGCGGACGAAGCCGTCGAACAGCTCGGTGCGCTCGGCGGGATCGATGCCGATGCCGTTGTCGGTGACCTCGAGCTCGAGCTTGCGGCCGGCGCCGCGCGCGACCACCTGGATCTGCTTGTCGTCGCCGCTGTACTTCCACGCGTTGACCAGCAGGTTGACCACCGCGCGCACCAGCGTCTCGCGATCGCCGTGGACGAGCAGGCCCGGCTCGAGCGCGGTGGTGATCGGCGTCGGGCGGGTCGCGGTGACCGCGTCGAACGCGGCGATCGCCTCGGCGACCAGCTCGGTCACCGGCACCGCCGCCATCGTGAACGCGTGGCGCCCCGACTGGATCCGCGACAGATCGAGCGTGCGCACCAGGAGCGAGTCCAGCCGCCCGACCTCGCGGCTGAGCAGCTTGGCGACCTGCTGGCGCTCGTCCTCCGTGAGCTTGCCCTCGGCCAGCGGCTCGAGCAGCAAGCGGATCGAGGTCAGCGGGGTGCGCAGCTCGTGGCTGACCGACGAGAAGAAGTCGTTCTGCACCCGGGCCAGCGAGGCGCCCTTGCCGACGAAGATCGACACCAGCACGTAGCCGGTGACCGCGGTGGCGCAGAACGTCAGCACCATCACGCCGGAGAACACGGTCACCGACGAGCTGCCGACGGCCAGGAGCACGATGCCCAGCATCAGCATCAGGATCGTCGGCACCAGCACGACCAGCATCAGGATGAGCTGGGCGCGGCGGAGCTGGATGATGGCCGGCGGGAAGCGCACGCTCGCGCACTATGCCACGGGCGACCCGTGTACGTTGCCGCGGTCGTGCGTCGCGCCTGGATCCCGTTCATCGTCGCGGCCGGCTGCGCCGCGCCGACGGCGCCGTCGCCACCGACGGCGATCACGGTGATCGACGGCTACGACTGGGCGCTGCCGCCCGGCGTGGGCCCGCGCCCCGCCACCGGCTTCTACGGCGATCAGCTGGCGCCCGAGCACGGCATCGACGTGCGCGTCGTCGATCTCACCTGGCGGCAGCTCGAGCCGACCGAGGGCGCGCTGCGCCACGACACCTACGGCCACGCCCAGGATCAGGACTTCCCGTCGTGGGCCGATCAGCGCGCCGAGGGCGGGCGCTACTGGCTGCGGCTGTGGCTGACCGGCGTCGACTGGGCGCCGGCGTGGCTGCCGGCGGCGTGCGGCGTCGCGCCGATCGGCGTCGACGGCGACGGCCAGGCCCACCTGCCGCTGTGGCAGCCGTGCGTGTGGGCCAAGGCGCGGGCGCTGTGGCAGCGCGTGCTGGCCGAGGTCGGCGCCGATCCGGCGCTGGTGATGGTGTACGTGCCCGGCGGCTTCACCTGGAACGACTTCGACTTCCCGCTGATCGACGGCGCGGTCGCGGCCGGCCTGGCGCCGGCGACGCTGGCCGGGTGGTTCGACGCGATGCTGGCCGACCTGGCGGCGGCGGCGGGCCCGGCGGTGGGCAAGCTGGTCTACACCGGCGAGGACTACCCGTCGGCGCGGCTCGGCGCCGTCGACGATCTGCTGGCGCAGCGGGCCACCGCCGCCGGGCTGGGCATCCGCGCCGCGCGCGGCGAGCTGGCCAACCACAAGCTGGCGGCGGCGCCGGCGTGGGGCGCGCGGATCGCGGCCGACGGCCACGTCGTCGTCGACCCCGCCGCCGGGGCGCGCGGCGTGCGCGCGGTCGAGCTCGAGTGCTACGACGCGTGCGGCACCACCGTCGCCGATCCCGACGAGCTGGCCTACGCGGTGCGCACCTCGACGTGGAAGGCGCTGACGCTCGGCGCGCAGTGGCTGTTCGTGGCGCCGGTCGACAGCCACCTGGTCGAGCTGGCCGATCACTGGCGCTGGGTGCGGGCCGAGCTGGGGCGCACCGCGGCCGACGCCTTCGACGGCTGGGTCGCGCTGCGTGACGCCGAGGACACCGCGTGGGCCGACGACGCCACCGTGGCCTGGCCGGCGCGGCCGTGGGTGGCCAACCTCGAGCGGCTGGTGGTGCAGCGCGAGGTCGCGCCCGACGGGCGCTCGGCCCGCGGCACCGAGGTCCGCGCCGGCGTGCTCGAGCCGCGCAACGGCACCGCCTACGAGGGCCGCCGCACGACCGCCGCGGCCGGCGGCCAGGCGCTGTACTTCGCGGTCGAGCCGGCGTGGCTGGCGGGCGATCACCCGGTGGTCGTCCACGTGGCGTTCCTCGACGACGCGTGCGGCGCCTGGACGCTGCGCTACGCGACCGCGGCCGGCGTGCGCGCCAGCGCGGCGGTGGCCTGCACCAACACCGGGGCGGTGCGCACGGCGCGGATCGCGCTGCCCGACGCGCGGTTCGCGGGGCGCTTGGCCGGCGGCACCGATCTCGCGGTGGTGCGCGGCGGCGCGGCCGACGTCGAGGTGCGCTTCCTGCGGGTCGTGCGCGAGTGACGCGCGCGTTCAGGCGGCGCGCGGCGCGGCCAGCAGCTGGTCCCACTCGCCCGACGCGATCAGCTTCTCGAGGTCGTTGAAGCCGCCGATCAGCACGCCCTTGACGAAGATCATCGGGAACGTCGGCCAGCCGGTCCACATCTTGAGCGCGTTGCGGCGCCGCCAGGTGTTCAGGTAGCTGCCGTACTCGAGGTAGTGGAACGGCGTGCCCTTGGCGGCCAGCGCCTTGCGCGCCTTCTTCGGGAACGGGTTCTGCTTCATGCCGACCACGACGACGTCGTGGGCCGCGATCGCGGCGATGACCTCGTCGACGATGTCCTGGTGGTGGGCGGCGAGGGTGGCGCGGATGGCCGGGTGGATCTGGGCCTCGGGGAGCGTGCGGCGCGACATGGCCGAGACTCTACCCGCGATCGCCGCGGGCGCTACCGGGCCGCGGTCGCCACCGTCGGCGCCAGCGTGGCGTCGAGCCACAGCGGCAGGTGGTCCGAGATCCGGACGGTCTGCTCGACGCCGAACCGGCCCGGCACCAGGCCGCGGGTGTAGATCGCGTCGAGGCGCATGTTCAGCCACTGGCTGGTCGCGGCGCTGCCGGTGACCGGGGTGTCGAGCCCCGCGGCGCGGACGGCGCGCTCGAGCCGCGCGTCCTGGGTGCCGGCCGGCACCGGCACCAGGTGGCCGAGCCACAGGAACGGGCTGGTGTTCATGTCGCCGGCGATCACCACCGGGCCGTCCCACGCCTGGGCGTGGGCCAGCACCGGCGCCAGCTGGCGCACCCGATCGGCGGGGTTGACGCGGTTGTCGAGGTGGGTCGCGATCAGCCGCACCGGGCCGTCGGCGCCGTCGATGGTCGCCGCCAGGCCGATCCGCCGCGCCGAGTTGACCACCGTCGACAGGTACGGCAGCTCGATCACCGCGACGTCGCGCAGCGGGAAGCGCGCGAGGATCGCGACGCCGGACGTGCCGCCGTCCTGCTGGTGGCCGGGCGCGTACACCGACGCCAGGCCGAGCCGCGCGCCGGCCGCGCACGCCGCGCTGCACGGGCCGAACGCCGCGACCTCGTCGAGGAAGATCACGTCGGCGGCGGCCAGCGCCGGGTTGCCCGCGATCGCCTGGGCGATCACGTCGCCGGCGACGCCGTGGACGTTGTACTGCACGACGCGCAGCGCGCGCGGGGCGGGCGCCGGGGCGGGCGCCGCCAGCCGCAGCTCGGGCGAGCGATCGCGCGGCGGCGCGTGGTTGAAGGTGGCGCAGGCGGACAGCGACAGGGCGGCGAGGACGGCGAGGCGCACGTGGGACGACGTAGCAACCGCGCGGCCAGCGCCGGAGCCGCCAGCGTTCGCGGGGTTGGGCGGCGCGGCGCGGTGAATCTCCGACGGCGGCGCCGCCGGCTGGGGGAATCCCGGCGCCGCGCCCCGGCTCACGCTCCCAGCGCCACCGGCGCGGCGGGGGCGCTGGTGTCGGCGTCGGGCGGCGGCGCGACCGCGGCCAGCCACGCGGCGAGGTCCTTGTCGCTGGCCACCATCCCGTGGCGCGCAGCCACCGCCGCGAGCTGGGCCTCGAGCGCGGCGCAGCTGGCCGGGCGATCGTCGGGCGCGAACGCCAGCGCGCCCAGCACGATCGCGTCGAGCTCCGGCGGCAGCCCGGGGCGGACCGTCGACGGCGCCGCCAGGTGCGGCCAGCCGACGACGCCGCGATGCACCAGCGCGGCCAGGTCGAGGTTGACCTCGGCCCCGGTCACCAGCTCGTAGGCGATCGCCGCCACCGCGTAGACGTCGGCGCGCACGTCGACCGGGTGGCCCATGCGCTGCTCGGGCGCCATGAACTCGGCGGTGCCGCGGGTCTCGCCGATCGTCGTCGTGCGCACCGACGTGGCGGCGCGGGCGATGCCGAAGTCGCCGATCTTGACCTCGCCCTGGCGCGACACCAGCACGTTGGCCGGCTTGACGTCGCGGTGGATGATCGTCAGCGGCTGGCCGGCGTCGTCGACGGCGGTGTGCGCCGCGTGCAGGCCGTCGCAGACCTTGCGGACGATCGCCAGCGCGACCGCGATCGGCACCTGGCCGCCGCCGGCGCGCACCGCCCGCAGCGCCGAGTCGAGGTCGGCGCCGTCGACCAGCTCCATCGCGATGAAGTACGCGTCGCCGGCCTGGCCGAGATCGAGCACGCCGACCACGTTGGGGTGGCGCAGCCGCGACGCCAGCCGGGCCTCGTCGAGGAAGTACTGCACGGCGTCGGGGCGGCGCGCCATCTGCGGGTGCAGCACCTTGAGCGCGACCGGCCGCGCGAAGCCGGCCGCGCCGGTGGCCCGCGCGCGCCACACGTCGGCCATGCCGCCGGTGCCGAGCAGCGCGACCGGCTGGTAGCGGCCGAAACGCGCCGCCGCGACGGGCTCCGACGGCGCCGCCGGCGCGATCGGCGCGGCGGTGGACGCCCCGGTCCGGCGTCGCCCGCCGACCACCGCGAGCGCGAGGCCGGCCAGCGCCACCGCCAGGCCGCGGGTGACGCCGGCGCCGCGTCGGGTCGCGCGCCCCGCGGCGCGCACCACCGCGCCGTCGATGGTCGTCAGCGGCGCGGCGGCGATCGTCGCCGGCGGCGGGCCCGCCGCGATCGCCAGCGTCGTCGATCCGATCGCGAGCGCGGCCGGCGCGATCGTCAGCCCGGCGAGGTCGATCGGCTCGCTCACCGCCAGCGCGCCGCCGACCTCGGCCTGGCGCTCGCTCGGCGCGACCGCGACCACCGCGATCGCGACCAGCGCGTCGCCGTCGAGCCGCGCCCGCACGCCGGGCTGATCGAGGCCCGGCACCGGCGGCGCGTCGGCCGGCATGCGCAGGAGCGAGGTCACCGCGCCGGAGGCGAGGTCGCGCTGGCCCAGCTCGAGCCGCTCGCCGGCGGCGACCCGGAACCCGACCTCGGTCGCGGTCAGGTCGCGCACGGTGGCGGCGTCGGTCGCGACCGCGCGCGGCACCACCGGCAGCTCGGCGAGCGTGCGCGCGCGGGCGGCGGCGGCGGCCTGGCGCTCGCGGACCCGGCCGTCGATCGCGGCGGCCAGCGCCCGCGCCGCGGCGTCGTCGATCGGGCCCGGGCGTGGGCGGTCGTGGAGCGCCAGCGCGGCGCCGGCCAATGTCAGCGCGGCGCCGGCCAGCGCCAGCGCGGCGCCGAGGGCGCGGCTAGCCGTCCGCACGCGCGGCTCCGAACTTGTCGCTCGCGGGACCGCTGGGCGCGTCGGCGGTGACCCCGACCGCGACGGAGTTGGCGCCCGGCTTGATCGTCAGCGCCTGGGTGATCGGCGCGGTCGAGCGGTCGCTCCAGGCGCGCAGCCGGTAGCGGCCGGGCGCCAGCCGCTGGAAGCGGAACCCGCCGTCGCGATCGGCGATCACGTAGTGCGGCGCACCGACCACGACGATCGTCGCGCCCATGTTCGCGTGGATGTTGCAGCCCAGGCGCAGGATGCCCTCGCGGGTGAACGTCGTGGCCCGGGCCTCGCCCTCGCGGAACAGCCCGAGGTCGAACGGCGTCGGCGCCGACGTCGAGAACACGTTGTGGAAGATCGGATCGAAGTTGGGGAACGCCACCGTCGAGCCCACCGGCACGATCATCAACCGCGGCGAGAACTGCCGACCGCGCTGCTCCATGACGCGCTGCTTGGGGCGCCGCGCCTTGGCCGCGCGATCGAGCGGCTCGAGCGTGATCATCGTCAGCGCGTCGGCGCTGCCGGCGACCGTCACCGTGCCGGTCAGCACGCCGCGATCGGGCGCGGGCGGCGGCGACGGCGCGCCGCTCGCGGCCTGGTCGGCGGCGTCCTCGTCGTCGGAGTTGCCGACCGTCGTCGGCTGCGGCGCCTGATCGAGCGGGACCGCGACGAGCGGCGTGGTGATCCGCGGCGGCGCGCCGGCGCGGAACCGCTCGGCCAGCGCGGCCACCGCGTCGGCGCCGGTCAAGAGCTCTGCCGTCGAGAACTGCAGCTCGGCGCGGCTGCGCTCGCCGGCGTCGAGCAGGCGCTGCGCGTCCTCGAGCAGCTCGGCGGCGCGCCGCAGCTGGGTGGCGCGCTCGGCGACCGGCCCGACGAGCGGCGCGGGCGCGGGCGGCGCGGGCGGCGGCGACGTGATCGCGATCACCGGGGGCGGGCGGACCGGCGGTGGCGGCGCCGCCGCGCCGGCGCAGGCCGCGAGCAGCGTCAGGGACAGCACGCGGAGACGCATCGCCCGGTCGTACGAGCCAGCCTGGCGCGCGGATCGGCCGCGGATCGATCGGCCGGCGCCGCGGCTGCGAGTAGGATGCCGGCGTGGCTCACCCCAACGCCGACCTTCTCGATCGCTTCTACCAGGCCTTCGGCCGCAGGGACGCCGCCGCGATGGCGGCCTGCTACCACGCCGACGTCGAGTTCAGCGACCCGGTGTTCCCGTCGCTGCGCGGCGGCGAGGCCGGGCGCATGTGGACGATGCTGTGCGCGCGCGGCAAGGACCTGCGCGTCGAGCACTCGGCGGTCAGCGCCGACGCCACCACCGGGCGCGCCCACTGGGACGCGTACTACACGTTCTCGGGCACCGGCCGGAAGGTCGTGAACCGGATCGACGCGCGCTTCGAGTTCAAGGACGGGTTGATCGTCCGCCACGTCGATCAGTTCTCGTTCTACCGCTGGGCGCGGCAGGCGCTGGGGCCGGTCGGCCTCGCGCTCGGGTGGACGCCGATGGTGAAGGGCAAGGTCCAGCGCCAGGCGGCCGCCAACCTCGCCGCCTTCAAGGCCTGACTCATTCCAGGGGCTCGTCGCATGCCAGGGGGCTCGTCGACGCGCGACGCGAGACTCCCGCGACGCGCGACTCCCGGTGGCTGCGCCGAGGTCACCGCGCCGCGGCGAGCAGCTCGCGGTGGCAGCGGATCAGCTCCGCCACCACCGCCGGCGGCGCGGCGGCCGCGGCGCGGGCGAGGTCGCTGGCCTCGGGCAGCGGCCCCTGGCGCAGCACCGCGACCAGGTACGAGGTCAGCGCCAGCGCGTCGTGCTTGTGCGCCAGGTAGCGCGCGTTGTGCAGCCACTGCCGGCCGAGCTCGGGGCCGCGCCGGTGCACCTGATGATACGAGCAGCCGCCGGCGATGATCCGCACCGCGGCGCCGGCCTGGCACAGCCGGACGTGGAAGTCGGTGTCCTCGAGCCCCCAGCCGACGAACTGCTCGTCGAGGTAGCCGACCTCGGCGGCCAGCGCCGCCGGCACCGAGGTGTTGCCGCCGATCGCGACCGCCCACGGGAACGCGTAGCCGGCGAGGTCGGGGCCGTAGCGCGCGCTCAGCGGCACGCCGTGGCCTTGCCACCACGGCTCGTCGGTGGCGTAGCGCGCCAGCGTCGCGTCGAGGTCGTCGGCCAGCATCGCCGGCGTCACCAGCTCGGCCGGGCCCGCGGCCAGGGTGGCGGCCAGCGCCGGCGTCCGCGCCAGCACCGCCGCGATCGCGACCGCCGGCAGCTCGGCCGCCGGCGCCCACGCGGCGAGCAGCCCGCGCTGCTGGCCGGCCACGATCCGCAGGCCGTCGGCGTGGGCGGCGACGTGCTCGGCGACGAAGCCCGGCGCCGGGACGCGATCGTCGTCGGTCTGGATCAGGATGTCGCCCTTGGCGGCGCGCATCGCGGCGGTGCGCGCGGCGGCGATGCCCCGGGGCGCCCGCCGCAGGTAGCGCAGGTCGAGGCGATCGCGGTAGGCGCGCGCGACGTCGGGGGTGGCGTCCTCGCTGCCGTCGTCGACCACGACCACCTCGAAGGCGGCGCCCTGCTGGCAGGTCAGCGCCGCCAGCGTGCGCTCGAGCACACGGGCGCGGTTGCGGGTCGGGATGACCAGGCTGGCCAGCATCGCCCGAGCCTACGCGGCGGGCGCGCCTGCGTGATAGCCTGTCGCACCATGAGTCGTACGCCGGTCCTGACCGCGATGCTGTGGACCTCGGTGGGCACCGCCACCCTCGGCTGTGGCGAGGTGTCGGCGCCGATCGTCGACGCCGCCGCGATCGACGCCCGGCCGATCGACGCCGAGGCCGTCGTCGACGGGCCGCCGCCCGCGCTGAGCTACGCCGCCGGCCTGCAGATGAGCGCCGAGTGCGGCGGCGTGACCCAGGCCGCGACCCTGACCATCGACAACGCCACCGATCAGGCGGTGACGATCACCAGCTTCGCGACCACCGGCGGCTTCTTCATCAAGACCGCGACGCCGATCGCGATCGCGGTCGGCCAGCAGCTGCAGCTGGTGGTGACCCCGCCGCCCGCGGTCATCGGCACCGATCGCGGCGGCGCCGAGATCACCGGCACGCTGACGATCACCGCCGACGTCGGCGGCGAGCTGCCGACGGTCGAGCTCAAGAGCACCATCGTCGGCGCCAACCTCGACCTGGTCGACGCGGCCAGCCAGCCGATCACCGCGATCGCCCTCGACAGCCCCGACGCGACCTGCCCGGCGCCGCAGACGGTGTTCATCCGCAACCAGGGCAACGCCGACGCCGACCTGTTCGTCAGCGGCGCCTCCAGCTTCGGGTTCGGCGGCTTCAGCCCGTCGTCGACGGTGCCGGCCGGCGGCATGGTCAGCCAGGACGTGACCGTGTTGAGCTTCAGCGGCGCCTGCACCGGCAGCGAGACGTTCACCTACCAGGCCACCGGGCTGGTGTGCACCGACCCGCCGGCGCTGCAGGCCAGCTTCAACATCGCCGGCTCCTCGTTCTGCTTCTGCAGCTGATGGCGGCCCCGCGCGTCGTCATCCTGTGCCCGTTCCTCACCCACGTCGAGCCGGCGTGTGAGCGCGGCCTGCGCGAGGCCGAGGCCGCCGGCTTCGAGGTCCGCCGCTACGCCGCGACCGCCGCGGTCGATCGCACCCGCGGCGACGCCGCCCACGCCGCGCTGCAGAGCGGCGCCGACGCGATCCTGTGGATCGACTCGGACGTGGCGTTCACCGTCGCCGAGGTCCGCGCGCTGTGCGCCCACCGGCTGCCGGTGGTGGCCGGCCTCTACCCCAAGAAGGGCGTGCGCGACTTCGCGGTCCACCTCGAGCGCGGCACCACCGAGCTGGGCGTCGGCGACGCCGGCGGCCTCTACGACGTGCGCTACGTCGGCGCCGGCTTCCTCTACACCGAGCGGGTGGTGTTCGACGACGTCCGCCGCCATTTCGGCCTGCCGATCTGCAACACCCGGTTCGGCGCGCCGACGGTGCCGTACTTCTTGCCGATGGTGATCGCCGATCCCGACGGACCGCCCGGGGCGTACTGGTACCTCGGCGAGGACTACGCGTTCTGCGAGCGCGCGCGCCAGGCCGGCCACAAGATCGTCGTCGACACGACGCTGCGGCTCGGCCACGTCGGCAGCTACACCTACGGCTGGGAGGACGCGGGCCAGGCGGTGCCGCGGGTCACCGGCGCGCGGTTTCGCTACGGGCCGGGCGGCGTGGTCGACGAGTAGGTCGCGTGGCGGTGCGCTTGTCCGCGGCCGGCGCCGCCGCGTAGCATCGTCGGTGGCGCGCCTCGCGCCCACATCCAAGGGGGATCTCGATGGACGACTACGGCTCCGACTATGGCGACGGTCCGTCGCCGATGCGCATGTTCGGCCTGCTCGGCATGCTGGCCCCGATGGTGGGCATGCTGCTGTTCGCCTCGCTGTGGGGCGTGGTGATCCTCTACGTGATCGCGCGCTGGCGCTACCACCGGGCCGGCACCGTCGACAACCAGCTCGGCCTCAAGTTCGTGTTGCACATGTTCCGGCTGCACGGCTACCAGCTGGTGCTGCTCGGCGCGTTCCTGATGCTGTTCTCGATCCTGGCCAAGGGCAACTCGGACATGCGCTCGCCGATCTGGCGCGCCGCGCTGGGCTTCCTCACCGCGGGCGGCGTCGTGTTCGGCGCTCACACCGTGCTGCTCACCAAGACCAACCAGGCCGAGCAGCCGCTGGTCGGCCGGCTGTACGGTGGCCTGTCGCTGATGATCACCGGCTTGATCGCGATGATCGGGTTGATCGCCGGCACCCAGGCGCTGTTCGCCAAGGGCGAGATGGGCAACGAGGGTCGCGGCTTCTGGTCGCTGGTGTTCGTCTACGGCGCCGCGTGGGTGGTGCAGGGCGCGGTGTTCGGCCGGGCCCAGCTCAGCGGCCCGAGCCCCGACGGGGCGAGCGGGCCGGGCGCGCCACTGCCGCCGCCGCCGCCGGTGCCCGAGCCGATGCGCCAGCCGCTGGGCTGAGCGCGGCGCCCGCGGTCACGGCCGCAACAGCGCGTCGATCGCCACCGCCAGCGGCGCGGCGATCGGCAGCCGCGCGATGATCGCGGTCAGCTCGGCGTAGCGCTGGCCGCGCGCGCCGTCGGCCACCGGCGCCAGGCGCGGCCCGTCGAGCTCCGGCGCGACCAGCCGCACGACCACGTCGAGCACCGCCCGGCGCAGGTCGCCGGTCGCCAGCGGCAGCGCCGCCGCCAGCGCGTTGACCGCGCGCTTGCCGTCGCGCGGCGTCTCGAGCAGCGCCAGCGCGACGCCGTCGGCGCGATCGGGATCGAACAACGGCAGCGCCGCGTCGATGTCCTTGCCCAGCCGTGCCGCGGCCCGGGCCAGGCCGCCGGCCACCAGCCGGGCCAGGAGCGCGCGGTCGCACGGTGGGATGGCCAGCTCGACGGTGACCAGCCGGGCCAGCGCGCCGCGATCGATCGCCGCGCGGGCGGCGAGCGCGCGCCGATCGTAGGCCAGCACGATGCACACGTACGGCAGCTGCGCGTACATGCGCAGCGCGATCAGCGTCGTGGCCAGCTCGCGATCGGCGAGGCGATCGAGGTGATCGACCGCGATCACCAGCCGCTTGCCCACCTGTTGCGCGTTCTCGGCGAGCTCGGCGGCGAGGCTGTCGTCGGAGCGCTTGACCGCACCGGCGACGTCGACCTTGACCCCGACCAGCCGCACCACCGTCGACACCACCTCGCCGTAGCGGGCCAGCGCGTCGCGCGCGGCGTCGGAGGTCTCGACCACGCCGGCGGCCTCGAAGTACTCGGCGAGGTGCGCGTGCAGCGCGCGCAAGAGCGACTCGGCGCTGGCGTGATCGGCGGCGTCGACGGTCACCGCCGCGGCGTCGGCCCGCTCGGCGAGCCGCGCCTGGACCAGGCGCACCAGGCTGGTCTTGCCGCTGCCGGCCGCGCCGACCACGCCCACCACCCGCGGCATCGCGGTCGGCTCGGCGCAGGCCAGCTCGACCACGCGCTCGGCCAGCGGGCCGTAGCCCAGCAGATCGTCGGCCGGGCCGGCGATGGGCACGTCGGGCAAGAGCTCGATCCCCGGGTCGATCGCCATGGCCGCACGATACCCCGCTACACTCGCGGCGTGACCCGCGCGCTCGTCCTGGTCGATCTGCAATACGACTTCTGTCCCGGCGGCGCCCTGGCGGTGGCCGACGGCGACGCCACCGTCGCGATCGCCAACCGGCTGATGCCGCGCTACCCGCTGGTGGTCGCGACCCAGGATCGCCACCCCGCCGATCACGGCAGCTTCGCCGCCAACCACCCGGGGCGCGCGCCGTACGAGGTCATCGACCTGCACGGCCTGGCGCAGGTGCTGTGGCCGGTGCACTGCGTCGCCGACACCCGCGGCGCCGCGCTCCACGACGACCTCGACCGCGCGCGCATCGCCGCGGTGTTCCCCAAGGGCACCGACCCGGCCGTCGACAGCTACAGCGGCTTCTGGGACAACGGCCGGCGCAAGGCCACCGGGCTCGGCGACTGGCTGCGCGCCCGCGGCGTGACCGCGGTCCACGTGCTCGGGCTCGCCACCGACTACTGCGTGCGCGCCACCGCGATCGACGCGGTCGCCGACGGCTTCGCCTGCACGCTGATCGCCGATGGCTGCCGCGCCGTCGAGCTGGCGCCGGGCGACGGCGCGCGGGCGATCACCGCGATGCAGGCGGCCGGCGTGACGATCGTGACCAGCGATCAGATCGTGGCCGACGTCGGTTAACACTGCGCCGGGGCGCGCCGTCCTGGGGGCATGACCATCGGCCGCGGAACATGGCGTGTCGGCCCTTGAGCCCGCCGCGCGGCCGGCGCATCGTCGAGCGATGGCCGCCGCGGTCGTCGACGCGACCATCGCCGAGCTGGTGGTGGCCGCGCAGGCCGGCAGCCACGCGGCGTTCACGACGCTGTACGGGCGCTTCCACCGCGCGGTCCACGCGGTGGCGCTGGCCCGGGTCGGCCCGGCGGACGCCGCCGACGTGGTCCAGGACGTGTTCGCGCGCGCCTGGACCCGGCTCGACAGCGTGCGCGACCCGGCGGCGTTCGCGGGGTGGCTCATGACGATGGCGCGCAACCGCGCGATCGATCGCGCCCGCAGCCGCGCGCCCGACGACGCCGGCGCGCGCGAGCTGGCGGTGGCGCCGGCGCCGACCGCCGAGGCCGCGGCGGCGCTGCGCGCGATCCGCGCGCTGCCCGAGGCGTACCGCGAGACCTTGTTGATGCGGCTCGTCGAGGGGCTGAGCGGTCCGGAGATCGCCGAGCGCACCGGCCTGACACCCGCGTCGGTGCGGGTAAACTTGCACCGCGGCATGACGCTCCTGCGCGAACGCCTCGCCCCGCCGGAGTCCACGGGAGGCACGCCGTGAGCGGCGACTACCTGTGGGATCGCAGCGGCGAGGACCCCGAGGTCGCGCGGCTCGAGGGCCTGCTCGGTGGCCTGGCCCACGCCGCGCCGCTGGGGCCGCTGCCGCCGCGGCGCGGGCGGCGGCGCGCGCTGCTGCTGGGCGGCAGCGTGGTCGCGATCGCCGCCGCCGTGGTCGTCGCCTGGTGGGTGACCCGCGCGCCGGCGTCGTCGCCAGCGGGCTGCGGCGCGGGCGGCGCAGGCTTCGCCTTCACGGCGCGCGGCGGCGCGGCGCGCTGCGGCGGCGGCGCCACCACCGGCGGCGTGCTGCCGGTCGGGACCGCGCTCGCGACCCCGCCCGATGTCACCGCCGAGGTGGTCGTCGCCGACATCGGCGCGCTGACCTTGGCGGGCGGCTCGGAGCTCACGCTGGCCGCGACCGGCACCGCCCAGCACCGGCTGCGCCTGGCGCACGGCCGGCTGTCGGCCCGGGTCACCGCGCCGCCGCGGCTGTTCATCGTCGACACGCCGGCGGCGACCGCGATCGATCTCGGCTGCGCCTACGACCTCGCCGTGCTGCCCGACGGGCGCACCCGGCTGACCGTCACCGAGGGCGTCGTCGAACTGGCCGCGGGCCCGCGCCTGGCCCACGTCACGCGCGGCCACACCGTCACCACCGCCGCCGACCGCGGCCCGGGCACGCCGATCGCGGTCGCCGCCGACCCGGCGTTCGCGGCGCTGGTCGGCCGCTGGGACGCCGGCGACGCCGCGGCGCTGGCCCCGCTCGTCGCGGCCGCCGGCGCCGGCGACACGCTGACCTTGTGGAACCTGCTCGCCAACGCCGCGCCCGCTGCCCGGCCGGCCATCCTGGCCCGCCTCGACGAGCTGTTCCCGCGCCCCGAGTGGCTGCTCGCCGACGAGCTGGTCGCCGGCAAGCCCGAGGCGATCGCCGGCCTGCGCGACGTGCTCACCAGCGGCGTGTGGCTGGCCCCCGTCGACGCGCCGCCGTCGCCGATCGCGCCCGACGCCAACCCCGGCGTGTGGCGATAGATCGGCGCCCGCGTGTATGCTGGCGGCGTGGTGACGTCGCTCGGACCCATCGATCCGACCGGAGTGATGGAGGCGTTGATGGAGGGGCTGCAGCTCATCGATCGGCAGTGGCGCTACCGCTACCTCAACGCCGCGGCCTGTCGTCACGGGCGGATGGCCAAGGAGGCGCTGGTCGGGCGCACGATGATGGAGTGCTACCCGGGCATCGAGGCCACGCCGCTGTTCGCGGTCCTGACCGAGGCGATGGCGACCCGCGCGCCGGCGACGTTCGACAACCGCTTCACCTACCCCGACGGCGAGGAGGCCTGGTTCGAGCTGCGGATCGGGCCGTGGCACGACGGCCTGGTCGTGCTGTCGATCGACATCAGCGAGCGCAAGCGCCTCGAGGCCGCGCTGCGCGCCAGCTACCAGCTGCGCGCGCTCGGCCAGATGGCCGCCGGCGTCGCCCACGACCTCGGCAACCTGCTCAACCCGATCGCGCTCGAGCTGGCGCGGCTGCGTCGCCGCGTCGCCGGCGACCCCGACGCCCTCGCCGCGGTCGATCGGGCCGGCGCGGTGGTCGCGCGCGGCGCCGAGACGATCACCCGGTTGCGCGACTACGCGCGCCCCCACGAGCGGCCCGCCGCGCCGATCGTCCTCGACGCGGTCGCGCGCGAGGCCGCCAGCCTGGTGCGGGCCAGCGCGCCGTGGGCGCCGACCCGCGCGATCGAGGTGGTCGAGGAGCTGGGCGCGCCGCCGCCCGCGCCCGGCCACGGCCCCGACCTCCTCGCGGCGCTGGTGAACCTGCTGATCAACGCGGTCGACGCGGTCGGCGAGCGCGGCCGCGTCGTCGTCCGCACCGGCGCCACCGACGACGCCGTCTGGGTCGAGATCGAGGACGACGGCGTCGGCATGTCGCCCGAGGTCATCGCCCGCGCCCACGAGCCGTACTTCACGACCAAGGGCGACGCCGGCACCGGGCTCGGCCTCGCGATGGTCCACGCCGCGGTCGTGCGCGCCGCCGGCACCATGCAGATCCGCAGCGTCGTCGGCGCCGGCACCACCATCACGCTCCGCTTCCCGCGCGCCTGACCGGCCCCGCGCCGCGCTCCGAAAATGCCGACGCCCCGCATCGCTGCGGGGCGTGGTTTCGGACTCGCTGGTTCACGCCGCTCGACCCGCCCCACCGCTTCGTGCCGCCCGAGGTGTCAGGGGACTGTCGTCTCGGGTGGGGGCCCCGACGGGGGCATGACCCCGTCGGGGGAGGGTCTTTGCGAAAGACCCTTGTGTCAGTCCGGTTGGTGGTGTGAAGGCTCTCGCGTTTCGGGTGGGGGCCCCACGTCTTGTGGGGGAGGGTCTTTGCGAAAGACCCTCTCTTCAATCCGCGCGGCAGTGATCGAACGAGAACGTCTGGCAGGTGCAGCCGCTGTCGCCCATCGTGCAGGCGGTGCCGTCGGGGCGGGTGCAGTTCTGGCCGGCGTAGACCGCGGTGCAGTCGGCGCGACCGAGGCAGATGTTCTCGGTGTTCAGCACCGCGCAGGTCGGCGCCGCGGTGCAGGTCTCGTAGGCCGCGCAGGTGCCGGTCCAGCAGCCGTCGAGGATCAGCGGCACCTGGCCGGCGGGGCAGGTCGGGGCGCCGAAGGTGCAGGTGATCTCACCGGCGCAGCTCGGGGCCGGCGGCGGCGGGGGCGGGGGCGGCGCGCCCGGGACGCAGGTCGAGCGGTCGGTGTCGCAGTGCTGATCGGTCGGGCAGTCGGCGTTGCTGGTGCAGACCGCGGTCTCCTCGCACGAGCCGCTCGGGCCGCAGTAGCAGCCGGCGGCGCACTCGGTGTCGCTGGTGCAGGTGGGGCCGTTGGGGAGGCACACGCCGTCGTTGCCGCACGACATGCCGGTCGGGCAGCCGGTCTCGAAGCAGGTCTGGCCGCAGCTGCGGGTCTCGGTGCCGGCCGGCACGCACGAGTTCGAGCAGTCGCAGCTCATGCCGGCGCCGCAGTCGGCGTCGGTCGAGCAGAAGCCGGCCTCGGCGCAGGTGCCGGAGGTCTCGTCGCAGTAGCAGCCCGACGCGCACTGCTGGTCGGTGCTGCAGTAGTAGCCATCACCGCCGCCCGGGACGCACACCGGGTTGCCCCAGTCGTCGTAGCTCTCGTAGGTGCCGGGCGGGCACATGTCGCCGTGGTGCTCCTCGCCGAAATACAACATGCACCCCGACAGGGTGCTGGCCATCGCGAGGCCGAGACAGGCAAGGAGGGTCTTCTTCATGGCGGCGTTCTCCGGATTCGGTGAGCTGTGGGGAGCGAGCGGGGTGACGACGTGTCCCGAATCAAGCACTCGGCGTGCCACCTTGGCAGCGGGATCGAACCGTGCGGAATCGTGATGTTCTCTGGTGAAACGAGCGGCAAGATCCTGCCGGTTCCGCCCGATCCGCGACAAAAACGTCCGGGATTTCAGCGGGCAAGCCGATCGGGCAGGGTGTCAGGACCGTGACGCTCCCAGACGCGCCAACCTTGCGTTGGATCTGCGTCAACGACTGTCCACGGTCGAGTGTAGCAATCCGTTCACACCCCGGTGGGAGCGAACGCCACGGCTGGGGCCCCGATCACACCCCGAATCAGCCGCCGTTCAGGCCGGCTCGTCGACGGCCAGGATAGTGTCGCGCAGGCTCGAGCGCGCCGCGAACGCCAGGTCCTTGGCCGCCCGGCTGCCGTCGACCATGCAGACGTAGCGGATGAAGTCGAACTCGGCCACCGGATAACTCGAGACGCCGGCGCGGAACGCCATCGACCACAGCGGCTTGGCCAGCGGGTGCGGGATGGGCAGCGTCCGGCGGCCCAGCTCGCGCAGCACGACCGACAGCGGGACCTGGCCGGGCCCGACGATGTTGTAGATGCCGCGGACGCCGGGCGCGAGCGCCGCGCTCACCGCCCGCGCCACGTCGCGCTCGTGGATCACCTGCACCATCGGATCGAAGCCGAGCAGCGTCGGCACCGGATCGAGGCGCAGGTAGTTCGACGGCGCGTTGTGGACGCTGCCGAGGATGTGCACCGGCCGCAACACGACGGTCTCGATCTCCCGCGCCTTCCACAGGAAGGTCGACGCCAGGTGATCGATCTCGACGAGGTCGCGCATCTGCGGGAAGCGCTGCGCCGCGAGCAGCGGCGCGTCCTCGCTCAAGAACTGCGGGTTGTCGGGGCGCGGCCCGTAGACGTCCGCCGACGACAGCACCACCACCTTGGGCACGCGGTAGGTCTGGCAGTACTCGAGCAGCTTCATCGTGCCGGCGACGTTCCACGAGTAGACGTCGGCGGCGGTGGCGCGCGGATCGTGCATCAGGCCCATGTGCACCAGCGCGGCGACGTCGCCGGCGCGGAACACGTCGCGGGCCTTCTTGCTGCGCACGTCGACCTGGTGGTGGACGATGTCCTTGGGGCGGCCGACGAACTCGCGGCGATCGAGGCCCTCGATCACGAACTGCGGATCGTGGTGCAGCGCGCGCGCGACGACGCGGCCGAGCCGGCCGGCGATGCCGGTGATCACCACCTTCTTGGGCGCGCCCGCGACCGGCGGCGGGTGGGTCGGCGGCTTACCAGAAGACATGCTTGCGCTCCCGCAGCCCGACGTGGATGAGCGACTCGATGCGGCGCTTCACGGCGGTGACCTTGTCGGTGATCGCCTCGTCGTCCTCGTCGGGATCGCCGGTGAACACCATCGGCTCGCCGAAGTGCAGCCGGTACTTCACCGGCAACGGCACGACGCCGACGAACGGCGGGTACGGCACCACCGGGAACGACGGCGTGCCCAGGAGCTTCGCGACCACGCGCAGGTTCACCGCCGGCGCCTGCTCCTCGGCGCCGATCACCGCGACCGGCACGATCGGCGTGTTGGTGGCGAGCGCCAGCCGCATGAAGCCCAGCCCGAACGGCGCCAGCTGGTAGCGCTTCGAGAACGGCTTGGAGATGCCGCGCGCGCCCTCGGGGAACACCAGGATCGCCTCGTCGTCCTCGAGCAGCCGCCGGCAGTTCTCGGGCGTGCCGATGATCTGGCCCCAGCGCGCCATCAGGTAGCTGGCGAACGGCACGGTCGGCACGAAGTGCTCGACCATCGAGCGCAAGAGGCGCGGCTGCGGCGCGTCGAGCATGCACGCCGCGCTGATCACCATGCCGTCGTAGGGCAGCTGCCCCGAGTGGTTGGAGACGATCAGCACGCGGCCCGTGGTCGGCACGTGCTCGAGCCCCTTGGCCTCGGCGCGGAAGTAGTGGCGGTACAGCCAGCCGGCGACCCGCACCGCGGTGCGCACCTGATCGCGGCCCATGCCGAACGCGTCGAAGCCGTACTCGTTGTCGCGCACGGCCAGCGCCTGGGTCCGCTCGGCGACCACGTCGGGGCGCGGGCGCGTGGCGTCGGCGATGCGACGGCGGATCCAGTCGGCGACGGCCATGCGCCCGCAGCTTCCCTGGCGCCGCCGCCGCTGTCAAACCCGCGGGCCCGCGTGGTACCGTCACCGCCGATGAGCGAGGACTTCGTCGACGTCCACTGGCGTGGCCTCGAGGTGGCGCGCAAGGCGCGGCTCAAGCCCGACGGCCGCGGCGTCGGCCAGCTCGAGCACGGCACGCCGATGCCGATCGGCACCGCGCTGACCGTCCGCACCGCCGACGGCCTCGAGCTGGCCGCGGTGGTCGCCGGCGTGCGCGAGCAGATCGGCGGCCGCACCGAGCCGCCCGGCATGGACCTGGCGCTGACCGCGACCGGCGACGCCGCCGCGTGGTGGCAGGCCCGGATCGAGGCCGCGGCGCGCGCCGCCGCCGAGGCGCCAGTGGCCCCCGCGCGCACCCGCACCGGGACCGCGCCGCCGGCCGCGGCGGTCGTCGCCGCCAGCCCGGCGGCCGTGGCCGCGAGCGCGCCGGCGATCCCGTCGACGCGCGCCACCGCGACCACGCTCGAGATGCCGATCCTGGCGACCACCGGCGAGGCGCCGGCGCTGCCCGCGGGCGACGACGCCGGGCGCACCGTCGTGATGGCCGCGGTGGCACCGCCCGAGGGCGGGCGCACCGTCGAGATGACCGCGGTGGCCGCGCCCGACGACGCCGCCGAGGCCACCGACGGCGCCGGCGCCGCGGTGGTCGATCTCGGCCCGCCCGCCGCCGAGGCGGTGCCGCAGGAGCTGGTCGACGACGGCCGCCGCACCACGGTCATGGCGGCGGTCGACATCGACGCGATCGTCGCGGCCAGCGCCGATGCCGCGCCGGCCGAGGGCGGCGACGACGAGCCCGCGCCCACGGCGGGCGGCGACAAGAAGAAGCCGGCGCGCGGCAAGCGCAAGCGCGGCCGCTGATGCGCGGCGTGCGCCCGGCGTCGATCGACTGGATCGTCCCGCCGGCGGTGCGCCCGGGCGACGCCGTCGGCGTGTGCGCGCCGTCGGGCCCGATCCGCCCCGCGCGCTTCGACCGCGGCATGGCGCTCCTGGCGCCGCACCTGCGGCTGCGCGTCGGCGACGATCTGCGCGCCGAGCGCGGCTACCTCGCCGGCGACGATCGCCGGCGCGCCGACGAGCTGGGCCGGCTGATCCGCGACCCCGACGTGCGCGCGATCCTGGTCGCGCGCGGCGGCTACGGCGTCACGCGCATCCTGGCCGACGTCGACCCCGCGTGGCTGCGCGCCGATCCCAAGCCGATCGTCGCGTTCTCCGACGGCACCGCGCTCCTGGCGTGGGCCGCGCTGGCCGGCGTGCGCGCGATCCACGGCCCGGTCGTGAGTCAGCTCGGCGATCTGCCGGCCGACGACGTCCTCGCGCTGGTGCGCGCGCTCACCGATCCGCGGCCGCTCGGGACGATCGCGCAGCTCGCGCCGCTGGGCGACGCCGCGACGCTCGCGGGGCCGATCGCCGGGCCGCTGGTGCCGGCCAACCTGAAGATGCTGGTCCACCAGATCGCCACGCCGTGGCAGCTCGATCCGACCGACAGCGTGCTGCTGCTCGAGGAGATCGGCGAGAAGCCGTACGTGCTCGACCGCGATCTCACCCAGCTCGGGCTGGCCGGGCTGCTGACCCCGCGCGCGGTCGTGCTCGGCGATCTGATCCGCTGCACCGAGCCGCCCCACCAGCCGGGCATGGTCGACGACCCGGGGCCGGCCCGCGCCGTCGTCGCCGAGCGCCTGGCCGCGGCGCGGCTGCCGGCGTGGTGGGGCGCGCCGGTCGGCCACGGCGCGCGCAACCTGGCGTTGCCGATGGGCGCGCGCGTCGAGATCGACGCCGCCGGGCGCTTCGCGGTGCTCGACGCCGCCGTCGCGTAGCGCGCGGCGGACACCACGCGGCGCGAAAGTTTGGATCGGCTGCGGCGTTGGTGCGTACGAAGCCACCAACCGCCGCCACCGGGAGCCCGCCGCATGTCCGCTCGTCGCCTCGCCCTCCTCGCCGTCCTCGCGACCACCGCCGCCGCGCCGCGGCTCGCCGCCGCCGACTGCTACGACGACACCTGCCGCGACGCGCGCGATCGCGAGTGGTCGCGGCCGCGCTTCGAGGGTGGCTTCGGGCTCCTGGCCGGCAGCTACACCGTGTCGTCGGTCCATGGCGGCGGCGTCGGCCTCCACGTCGACGGCGGCGTGCGCATGGGCCGGCTGGCGCTGCTCGGCGAGTACGACTTCTTGTCGGTCGGGCAGGACGCCTACACCTACGAGAACCCGATCCGCGGCGTGCTCCACCGCGTCGGCGCCAACGCGCGTTACTCGGTCGCCGCGTTCGGCGGGCGCGCGGTGCCGATCCGCGGCGACATCTGGCTCGAGGGCGGCGTCGGCAGCCAGCTCGTGCAGTGGCACGGCGGCGGTGAGCTATCGCGCCGCGATCTGGCGTTCGGCGTCGGCGGTCAGATGACGGTGCGCATCGCCGGCGGGAAGCGGCCGAACTACCTCGGCTTCTACTACGCGTTCCGCGGCCTGGTCGCGCGCGATCCGTTCCCGAACAAGGACATGCCGACCTGCGCCGGGCCGTGCGACACGCCGACCGGGCCATCGGCCTGGGACACCGGCGCGTTCTTCAACTTCGGGGTGGTGTTCTCGCGCTGAGGGGGAGAGGCGGAGGCGGGGACGGGGAGAGGAGAGGAGAGGGAGAGGGAGAGGGAGAGGGAGAGGGAGAGGGAGAGGGAGAGGGAGAGGG
>Ga0075163_10002174_pt1 | contig 26465 bp, 18 predicted proteins | sample JI1023141ADNA_FD_71478 | JGI IMG/M metagenome (GOLD analysis project Ga0075163, IMG submission 71478) | Wastewater effluent complex algal communities from Wisconsin, to seasonally profile nutrient transformation and Carbon sequestration -... | ecosystem: Engineered > WWTP > Effluent > Algae...
TCGAGCGCCGACGCGCAGAGCGACATCTGGTCCTTGGGCGCGACCATGTACCACGCCGTGTGCGGTCGTCCGCCGTTCTCCGGCGACTCGGTCGCCGAGATCTTGTCCTCGGTCTTGTACGAGCGCGTGTCGGATCCGCGCGACCACGCGCCGGCTCTGTCGAACGGCTTCGTGTTGGTCCTGCGCAAGTGCCTGACGCGCGATCGCGCGTTGCGTTACGCGACGCCGGCCGAGCTGCTGGCCGACCTCGAGCGCATCCGCGAACGTCGCTCGCCCTCCGTGCGCCGGCGTGCGCTCGAGCCGCTCGCGCAACATCGACGTCGCCTGGCGCGCGTGATCGCCTCGGTCGTGCTCGTCGCGTGCGTGGTCACGTTCTTGGGTTGGCTCGCGCTGCGCGAGCGCGACCCGCGACTCGTGGCGCAGTCCGACGGTGGCGGCGACGGCCGCTCGATCGAAGCGCCGCTGGCGCCGTTCGAGCGCGCGGTCTCGGGGCCGCCCGCCGGTCTCGCGTCGGCGCTGGAGCGAGCGGACGTGCTGCTGCGCACCCGCGCGCTGCCGGACGTCGAGCTGGCGCGGCTGGAGATCCTGCGCGCGGACCTCGACCGCCGCTTGCGTTCCGAGGAGTCCGCGTACCGCCAGTCCGTCGCGGCCGACGTGAAGCGCCTGCTGGCCGAGCGTCGGTTTCACGACGCGGACGACGAACTCGCCACGGCGTTCCCGCGCGGCATGCGCCTGCACATCGGCACGGGGACGTTGCCCGAGGACGTGCGCGCCGCGCAAGACGCGTGGCGCGCGGCGCAGGCCGAACTCGTGGCCGGCGCGCGCCGCGACGCGGTGGCCGCCCTCGACGCGGCCTTGTCGGCCGACTTCGACCGCCGCATCGCGCCGCGCGTCGACGAACTCGTGGCGCGCGGAGCGTGGCGATCGGCGCGCGCTCTCCTGACCTCCGAAGCTCGCGAGTGGATCCAGGCGGCCGACGTGCCGCGCACGGGTCTCGAAGCGGACGTGATCGAAGCGTCGACCGCGCGGCTCTTGTCGGGCAAGGTCGCGGCGCGGCGCGAGGCGCTCGACGTGGCCTGGGGCGACACCGACCGGGCGCTCGTGGCGGCGATCGAGGCGCGCGTGAAGAGCTTGCGCGACGATCTCGAGGCGCGCGCGGTCGTCGACGCGCCCGCACGGCTGCGTCAGACGTTCAACGACGCGCTCGCATCGCGTTCGCTGACGCTCGACGAGATGCCGGCGGGACTCCTGCACCTGGGACACGAGGCCGTGACGCGCGGCGAGAGCGAGCTCCTCGAGCTCGAGAAGCGCTTGTCCGTCGAGGACGCGCGGCGCGGATTCGACGAGCTGGAACTCGAGAACGCCGACGCGTGGAAGGCGCGGCGCTACGCGGACGTGGCGCGCTCGTTCACGGCCGCCTTGCGCGATCCGTGGCGCGCTCCGGTGCGCACCGAGTTGGAAGTGCGCGCGCGCGAAGCCCGTGCGCTGCAGGATCTCCTGGCGCGAGCCGCGCTCGAGATCGGCCGTCGCGAAGGCGAACGCGTCGAGTTGCGCGTCGGCTCCATCCAACTGGCGGGCACGCTCTCGAGCAGCACGGACCTCCTGCGCACCGGTTTCAAACTGACGCTCGACAGCGGACGCGTGTACGCGCTGGCGCTGCGCCCCGTCGACGTCGCGCCCACCTCCGGCCCGGCGCCGGTCGTGCTGGGCCCCGAGGAGGTGGCGCGTTTCGCCGGGTTGCCCGCGGAGGGCACGCCCCAGGTCACGCCCGCCGACCGGCTGTTGCGCGCGTTGTTCCTGATGCGCGAGGGCGACGTCCTGGGCGCGCGTGCGTCGCTCAACGCCGGGCCGCTCCCGCGCGACGAAGCCCTCGTGGCCGACATCGAAGCGCGTCTGCGCCTCGAGTTGGAGCATCTGCAAGCGGCCGAAGGCGAACGCCGCGGCGAGGCGTTGGAGCTCCTCTACCTCGTGCGTCGTGAAAACCAGGGAGGCACGTCGGGCGAGGCCCTCGAGAAGCGCATCGAGCGTCTCTTGCAGGAATACGGCGACGTCCTGGGCGACGAGGAGATCCGCGAGCTGCGTCGCATGCGCGACGAACGCTTCGGAACGAGCACGACTCCGGCAGGGGACCTGACCGCCGCGCAGGTGTTCCGCCCCGCGAACGCCGAGGAACTCCCCGGTCCGCGCGTACGCATGCGCTTCGACTTCGACGGTGCGACCGCGGGCGCGTTCGAATCGGGCTCGTGGATCCCCGAGGGTTCGGGTTGGTCGGGGCTGCGCTACGCGCGCAGCGACGAAGAACTCCTCTCGCGTCCGTGTCCCACGCTCGCGCTCAAGGACCCGCTGCGCGTGCAGTCCGATCCGATCGACGTGCGCATCAAGTTCGACCAGCTGCCCGATGCGCCCGCCGAACTCTTGTTCGTGTCGTGCGCGGGGGTCCACGTCGCGCTCTCGTTCCAAGCGGACGGGACCAAGGGCCGTTGCTTCGTCGACACGACGGACGCCGCGGCGGCTCTGGCGCGCAGTCGCGCCGGCGAAGGCAAGGAATGCGCGGGTTGGAAGCCGGGAGCGCCCCTCGAGGTGCGTCTCTTGATCTACCGAGCCCGCGGCGTCGCGGTGGTGGACCTCGACGGCAAGCGCATCGGCGAGTTCCAGAAGCCCGCGCCGCGCGGCGACGCCTCCAGCTCGAAGCTCGAGATCCGCTCGTGGGAGCCCGTGCGGCTGCGGTCGGTCACGATCGAAGCGTCCCGGCGTTGAGCGCCGCGCCGACGCGGCGGCTTCAGACCGAATCGGACGCGCCGCCGGCGAATCGATCGACCACGCGACGTGCGTCGAGGAGCCGCTCGGGCTCGACCATGTCCGCGATCGCGTCGAGCGTCGCGTGCACGTCGGTCACGTCCGCGCCGCAGCGCACGGCGCCGCGCGCGTGGCTCGCCAACTGACGATCTTGTCCGAGCGCGGCCAGCGCGGCGCACGCCAAGAGCTCCCGTGTCCGCGCGTCGAGCCCGTCGCGCGTCAACACGCGGCCGTAGGCGTGCCCCAGCACCCACTCGGCGAAATCGGGGTGGCTCGTGGCGAGCATGCGACGCACGCCGTCGGCCTGGCGCTCGTAGATGCGGTCGAACAGTGCCTCGCCGCGCGCCCGCGTGCTCGCGGCCGACGCACGCGCGACCTCCGCAGCACCCTGAGCAGCCTGAGCACCCTGAGGACGCGCAGCACAGGCAGCTTCCGCAGCAGCGGCCTCGGTCGCCTCGCCCGGCTCCAGCGTCCCCAAGCCGCCGCACTCGGCCAGCACGGCGTACGTCTCGACCTGGCGCGGCACGCCCGCGAACACGTGCACCTGCAGCACGGTTTCGCGCCAGCGTCGATCGGGTTCCCCGGGCGCGCAACCGCGGCGCAGCAGGCGCACGACGTCGAAGCGGCCCAACACGCACGCCGCGAAGAGCCGCGCGAGGACGCGGTCTCGATCCACGGACCGCGTGCGATCCGCCTCGCTCATTTCGTTCGCGCCCACGCGCCGATCGGCTCGCCCATCTTCACGCCGCGCGTCTCGGCGATCGTGTTCGCGCACGTCAGGGCACCCGGCGGCGCGAACAACACGATGGTCGAGCCCATCTCGAACCGCGCGAGGTCCTCGCCCCGCGCGAACGTGCGCGGGCGCGCCAGCGGTCCGGAGTGCCCCGGCTCGACGCCGACGACGCGCATGCGACCGACGTTCAACGCGCCCACGAGCACCAGGTACAGCGTCGCGCGCTCGCACTCGAGCGTCAGGACGCAGCGCTCGTTCACGTCGAGCACCCGGCGACGCAGGAGGACCTTGGGCGCGACCGAGAACCGGTCGCCACCGATCCACGTCGCGGCCGTGAGACGACACGCCTCGGGCGCGTGGATGCGGTGGTAGTCGCGCGGCGACAGGTAGATCGTCCAGGAGAAGCCGCCTTCGAGGCGTGCGGCCGCGCCCGGGATCGCCAACATCTCGTCGACGGAGTAGGAGCGACCCTTGGCTTGGACGACGGTGCCGCGTTCGATCGGACACAGGCTCTGCACCGTGCCGTCGACGGGCGAGCCGAGGCTCGCGGGGTCGCTCGGGAACGGACGCAGACCCGGCTTCAACTCGCGCACGAAGAAGGCGCCGAGGCTCGGGAACGCGTCGAGGCCCAAGCGCACTTCGCTCAGGTCCGCGCCCGTGAAGCGCGCGTAGGTTCGGTAGAGGGGCGCGCGCAGCGGCCCGGGGACGCGCCGATCGGCGAGCCATCCCACGGCGTGCGACAACGCGAGACGCAAGCCGCGAGTCATGGCGCGGGAGTCTAGCGTCCGCGCGCCTCCGATCGAGGCGGTGCCCGGAAACGGCGCGCGCCGCGGATCCACGTGCGGCCCGAAAGAGCCGCGCGTCGGCGCGGGATCAACCGCCCGCGGCGTTCCGTCGAGCGCGACCTTGGCCACCGCCCGCGGCACCGTTGCCGCCGCCGGTCGGAGCCGCGCCACCGTCCACCCCGCCGTTCGCGCCGGCGTTGCCGCCGTTGTTGCCGCGGCGTCCACCGCCCGCCAGGCCGCCGCGCATGCGCTCCGTGTCGGCCTCGTTGATCTGCGCGCCGAGTTCCGTGCCGAAGAGTCGCGTCAGCTCGTTCGCGCGCCACTCGCGCATCTGGTTGAAGGCCTCGCGCGGGTTCTCCATGCCCGGCTCGACCGTCCCGTCGCGCATCTGCGTGCGCGCTTCCTCGAACTTGGCGCGCTCGGCCGCGTAGTACTCGACGAGTTGGCGCTTCTGGCCCTCGGACAGCGGCACCTTCTGGGCCACGCGATCGGCGCGGTTCTCGAGTTGCTGCGCTTCGCGCTGCTTGCGCTCTTCCTCGCGCTTGCGTTCCTGATCCGCGCGTTCGTCGGCCAGGACCTTGAGGATCGCTTCGCGGTGCTGCGAGGCGAACTCGTCGCTCGACACGGCCGTCGCGGCCACCGTCGCCGGAACTTCCGCCGTCGCGGCCGGGACGCGTTCCTTCTCGGTGCGCAGGTTCGCGAGCTGGTGTTCGAGCGTCGCGACTTCCATCGCCAGCGAATCGAGGCGCTTCTGCACCTCGGCCGGGATCGCCGTCACTTCGGGCGACGCGGCCGTCGCCGGCGCTTGCAGCGGGGCGGCGGAGGCCGAGACCTTCGAGGAGGCGGTCATGGATCCACCCAAGGCACCCGCGCCGGCGGCGAGGACGAGACCGAGCAGGACGAGGAACGGCTTCATGGAGACTCCTGAGAGGGATCGGACGTGCCCGTGAGGGCGAGGCGTGACGAAGTGTAGCTCGTGAGGCGGGTCGCGAAGGTCCTGGAACCCCGGGCGCGCGCATTCCAAGCTGTGCGGATGGTGGAAAGGCTGTACGGATCGGTGGAAAGCGTCCGAGGTCCGCGCAGGACCCCGGCCGGGCCTTCCAACCGGAGTTCGGCCGCATGGTTCCTCCGCGATCCCGAGTTTCGTCCCGTGGGCTCGCCGCCGCGGCGCGGGCCGAGGACGCGGGGGGCCGCTCGTCGACCGCGCGGGACGGCCCTCTCCGCCGTCGGGGCCCGATCGGGGATGCGCCCGGCGTTCCCCGCGCTCCGGACTCCACCGCGGCCCGACAACGGTCGAAGGGGAGGGGAGCGCCTCAGGCTCCGCTCCTCGACCCCTCCCTCCTCTCTCCGACGGATCCCATGGACTTCAACTTCAGCGAAGAACTGACGATGCTGCGCGACCTCGCGCGCAGCTTCACGAACGAGCGCGTGCGTCCGCTCGCGGCGTCGATCGAGCACGAGCACCGGGTGCCGCGCTCGTTGATCGACGAGATGGCGGAGGCCGGTTTCCTGGGCGTCGCCTTGCCGACCGAGTACGGCGGCTCCGACCTGGGCGAGACGGGACTGTGCGTCGTCATGGACGAGATCACGCGCGGCGACTTCGCGGTCGCGGTCACGTACGGATCGCACGCCAGCATCGGCGCGATGTCCGTCCTCGTGGGCGGCAACGCGGCTCAGAAGAAGCGCTTCCTACCCGAGATGGCCACCGGCAAGCTCCTGTGCGCCTACGCCTTGAGCGAGGCGGGCGCGGGATCGGATCCGGCCGCGATGACCACGACCGCGGTGCGTGACGGCGGCGGTTGGGTGCTCAACGGCGAGAAGGTGTGGATCACGAACGGCGACATGGCCGACCTCGTCACGGTCTACGCCGTGACCGACAAGGAACGTGGCGCGCGCGGTGGGATCACCGCGTTCCTCGTGCCGCGCGACGCGAAGGGGTTCGTCGTGGGCAAGCGCGAGGAGAAGATGGGCCAACGCGGCTCGTCGACGGTCACGTTGGCCTTCGAGGACGTGCGCTTGAGCGACGACAACCGCCTGGGCGACGTGGGGGAAGGCTTCAAGATCGCGATGGGCACGCTCGACCGCGGGCGCCTCGCGTTGGGTGCGAATTGCCTGGGTTCCTCGCGTGAGGCCCACGCGTTGTCGGTCGACTACGCGCGTCAGCGCGAGGCGTTCGGCAAGCCGATCTCCGATCACCAGGCGATCCAGTGGATGCTGGCCGACAACGCGTGCGACATCTACACGATGGAGAGCCTCGTCTACCGCACGGCGTGGATGTGCGACCACCACGTGCCGTTCGGACGGGAATCCGCGATGGTGAAGCTCGTCTGCAGCGAAGCGCTGTGCCGCGTCGTCGACCGCGCCGTGCAGATCCACGGCGGCATGGGGTACTCGGCCGAGTACAAGATCGAGCAGCTCTACCGCGACGCGCGCGTGACCCGCATCTACGAGGGCACGAGCGAGATCCAACGTCTCGTGATCGCGCGCGACGTGATCAAGCACGGACAGTGACGTGCGCGGGCGGCGGCGATTCCGCCCGAGACGCTCGCCCACCGACCCGAACGACGCCGTGGGGCGCGACACCGACGTGCTGCGGTGTCGCGCCCCACGGCGCACGACGAGACGAAGACGAGAGGCTCCGCACGGACGACGCCGTGCCCGCCAGGCGTCCTACTCGAAGAACTTGTGGTCACCGCCGTTGTCGGCGGCGATCCACTTGAGCAGGTCGAAGTCCGTGCCGATCGAGATCGTGTTGATCTTGATCTTGCGCGTCTCGTTCCAGCGCTGGACGGCTTCGCGGATCATCGTGGGATCGATCTCGCGACCGAAGTTCGGCTGGCCGTCGGTGAGGAAGAAGATCGTGTCGACTTCCGGGTCCTCGAACGCGGCCTCGAGCGCGTCGTAGATGTTCGTCCCGCCGTTCGCGGCGAGGCGGTTGACGTACTCGTGCGCCTTGGCGCGCAGCGCCTCGTCGAGCTTCTTCGCTTCCTCGGCCTCCTTGGCCTTCTGCTTGTCGTCCTTTTCCTTCTCGTCCTTCTTGTCGTCCTTCTTGCCGCCGGTCGAGGGACCCTTCTTGGCTCCGCCCTTGGTGCCCACGCCCTTGGGCAGGTCACCGATGCGCTCGAGCCAGGTCTCGACGTCCGTGCTGAAGGTCACGATGTTGAAGAGCGAGCCGGGCGGGAGCTCGTCGATGATCTTGTTGAGCTCGCGCTTGGCGACGTCGAAGCGCGACCCGCCGCCGGCGCTCGTGTCGGCCACCGCCTCGTTCATGCTGCCCGAGATGTCGATGACGAAGCACACGCGCTTGCTCTCGATCTCGATCCCGTAGAACTGCGCGACCGAGGTGCCCGACTCGTAGCCCTTCGGGCGCTTGCCCTCGGTCTTCGCGGCGCCGGAGTTCTTCGGGAACTCGAACGTGGCCTCGGAGTTCTTCCACCACGTGGCCCAGTCCTCGGCCTTGTCGCCGAACTTCATGCCGCTGAGGCGTTCGAGCGCGCCGTAGCACTCGGCGTTCATGCGCGTGCCCGGCGGCTCCTTCTTCATCTGATCGATGATCGCGCCCAGGCCCTTCTTGGACGTGGTCTTCTCGAGGAACGCGACGCACAGGGCGCGCGTGCTCCAGTCCGTGCTGGCCAGCGACTCGATGAACAGGTCGAGGTAGGAGACGTTCTTCGTCTTCGACAGGGCGGCCAGCGCCGCACGACGCGTCGCGTCGTTCTTGTCGCGCGCGTACGTCACGAGGCGCGTCTCCCAGTCGGCCCACTGCGGACCGCCGGTCAGCATCTCCGAGATGCCGCCCACGATCGGGCCCATGAGCTCGGTGTCCTTGCCGGCCTTGAGCACGCCCTCGAACGCGGGGATCGCCGCCGTGTACTTGTGGTCGACGAGCAGCTGCACGGCGTCCTGACGGTTCTTCAGGTCCTCGTCGGTGAGGCCCTTCGCCATGATCGCCTTGTCGAGATCGGGTGACGTCGCGATGCCGCGCGCGGACCGCAGGATCCAACCGCGCTCGGCGGGTTGGCCTTGCCCCACGTGCTTGGCGAGCGCCTTGCCGGCGTCGGGGTTGTTGCACAAGGAGATCGCGTCGCTCAACGCGGTCTTCAACTCCGGCGGCGTGTTGGCCTTCGTGCCGAGGTCGACGAAGTCGGTCACGACCTTGCCCGACGCGCTGTCGTTCTTGACGCGCTCGGCGATCAGGCGCGCGGCCTGCATGCGCGACGGCAACGGCGCGTCGTTCTTGCGCAGCGTGTCCCAGTCCGACTTCTCGTCGGCCAGGGCCAGGGTGGAGAGGATTGCGAAGGCGAGGAGAGGAAGGAGACGACGGATCATGTGGCTTGTGGGCCTCGGGGATGTGCGACGCTCGAACCGGAGACGTCGAGGAGTCTAGCGAGCCGAGGGCTCAGGGTTGCCGGATTGGGTGCCTTTCGGAGTCCGGCCCGCCTCGGCGACGGACGCCGCGGCGGGGACGTGCGTCCCTCGCCACGGGGATTGCCCCTTGGGGGGTGGCCTCGACCTCGACGTGCCGGAGCTCGGGTCGTGGAATGCGCTGCACGCGGTCGTCCCCGGTGCCTACGGCGCCCGGCCGGTTCCGGCACGAGCCGGGAATGCGCACGGGCCGACGTCCGGACGCGAGGGTACGTCGCGCCGCGCGTTCCCGGATCGACGCCGGTCAGGGACGCGAGCGGAACGCGTCGAGATCGCCGTCGAGCACGCGTTGGATCCGGCCGGTGCGGACGCCGCTCCTTCGATCGTGCACGCGCGGCGACGCACCCGTGTCGTAGCGTCGGACGAGGACCGGCGAGCCACGGCCCGCGCGCGTCCGCACGCGCGCGGCGAGCAGGCGCAGCAACGGCTCGAGGATCGTGTCGTCCGTCACGGTGAGCGCGCGCAGCGAGACGCGCGTGGGCCGGTGCAGGAGCGAGCGTTCGCACACGGGTTCGTTGCTCAAGCGACCGACCGATCCCGCGCGCGCGTGCGTCTCGAGGTACACGTCGTCGCGCGGCAGCGGATCGGCGTGCGGATCGGACGGCAGCACCTCGACGCGCACGATCTCGCGTGCGGTGCTCGATCCGCGCGGTGTCTGGGACTCGCGTTGGAACTGGTGCAGGCCATCCTCGCCCGCGAAGAGCGCGTGGGCTCCCGCGCCGCACACCTCGAAGACCAGCACGTCGTCCTCGCCGTTCGCGGCGCGTACGTCGGCCACACACTGCGTCTCGTACCCGCGCCGCGCGGCGAACGCGAGGAGCATGCGCCCGACCGTCACGACCGCGTCGAGTCGCGGACCGCGCGAACGCAGACGGCGCACGAGCACGAAGGCGTCCGACAGGTCCAGCGGATCACTCAAGCCGACCAGGAACGCGACGTGGGACCGCGCCGCCTCGAGCCGGTCGAGGCGCTCGCCCGCGGCGGCGATCGTGCGCTTGTCGCGCGCCCGCAGGGCGTGTTCTTCGGCCCCGCGCGACTCGCGCTCGAGCTGTTCGAGTTGCGCGAGACAGCCGTCGATGCGGTGCAACTCGTCGAGCGCGCGCTGGGCTCCCGCGCGGTCGGTCCAGAACCCCGGCGCGTTGGCGCGCTCGAACAACGCGCTGCGACGTTCGATCCAGCGTTCCGCCTCCGACCGCAGCTCCTCGACCGCCGCCGCCGCCGCGCGAGCGCGCGCGCGCAACGTCTCCGCGGAGGACTCCGCGCGCGTCTCATCGCTCGCGCCCGCGGCGCCCTCGTCGCGGTGCACGTCGACCACGAGTTCGCGGTCCTTCACGGTCAAGCTGGCCACCGACGACGGGGCGAGCACGCCGGTCGCGATCGCGCGAGCCAACGGGATGAGCACGCGACGCTCGATCGTGCGCTTGAGCGGGCGCGCGCCGAACGCGGGCGAGTAACCGTCCTCCAACAGGAAGGCCAACGCTTCCGGGGCCACGTCGACCAGGATGCCGCGTCGGTGGATGCCGCTGCGCTCCAGCACGCGCGCCAACTCGCGGCGCACGATCTTCTCGGCCGTCTCGAGCGCCAGCGGCCGGAAGCACACGATCCGGTCGATGCGGTTCAGGAACTCGGGACGGAAGAACTCGCGCAGCGCGCGCGTGACCGAGGCTTCGTCCGGAGGGCGCGGCGTCGAACGCCCGAACCCGACGGACGACTCGGTGGGCACGGCCGATCCCAGGTTCGAGGTCAGCACCACGATCGTGCGACGGAAGTCGACCGTGGTTCCCTGCGCGTCGGACAGCCGGCCCGCGTCGAAGATCTGCAGGCACAGGTCGAACACGGATTCGTGGGCCTTCTCGAACTCGTCGAGCAGCACCAGCGTGAACGGTTGATCGCGCACGGGTCCCGTCAACACGCCGGGCCGTCCCGGGCCGCCCGTGAGGCGTTCCGCGCTGCCGGGCAACGCGTATTCGCTCATGTCGATGCGCAGGAGTCGATTCGGATCGCCGAACAGGTGCTCGGCCAGCGCGCGCGCCAACTCGGTCTTGCCCACGCCGGTCGGTCCGACGAAGAACAGGACGCCCATCGGCTTGTGCGGATCGGTGAGTCCGGCCTTCACCAGCGCGACGAGGTCGACGACCGCGTCGACGGCCTCCGATTGCCCCATCACGCGCGCTTCGAAGAACGCGCGCACCGACGTGAGGTCGAGGGCTTTCGCGTCGTCGACCAGGTCCACGGGCACGCCGGTCGAACTCGACAACGCGGCCAGCACGTCGCGCTCGTCGAACGTCCCGCCGCGCGCGCGCTCGAGCACGCGCCGCAGGAGTCCGGCGCTGCGCGCGGGCTGTTCGGCGCCCGCCAGGAACATGTCGGCGGTCTCGTGCAGGCGTTCGAGGTCCGCTTCCTTCGCCGTGACGTGGGCCTCGTCGCAGATCGCACGCAGGATCGCGCGCGTCGCGGCGCCGTCCCGCGGCAGGACGTCGATGGGCCGGAACAGGCGACGCAGCGCGCCGGCGTCGCCCGTGCCCGCGCGGAACGTCTCGGGCGACGATTCTCCCACGACACACACCGCGCCGCTCTCGATGTGCGGCGCAAGCATCGTGGCGACGGAGGAATCGCTCTTCGACGTGCGGCCGGCCTCGGCGAACTCGTGGAAGCTCAGCACGTGCAGGATCACGCGCCGCGGCGCGCGCACGAGCGTGACGAGCTCTTGCACGCGCGTCTGCCACTCGCCCAGGTACTTGGTGCCGACCAACAAGTCGGACGGCGTGAAGCGCAGCACGTGCCACGCGCCTTCGCCGGCGCGCGCGAGACGGTGCGCCAGCTCGTTCACGATCGCGGTCTTGCCCACGCCCGGCGCGCCCAAGAGCACGGCCGAGCGATTGCCGCCGCCGCGCACGACCGCCTCGAGTCGATCGACTTCCAGGTCGACACCGAACGCGCGGGGCAACCGTCCCGACAGCGCGTCCTGCGTGAGCAGCGTGCCGAACTCGCGCAGCGCGTCTTGATCCACGTCGCGGGCCGCGCGCTCGGAGAGCCACGGTTCCACGTGCGCCACTGCGCCGAGTCCCAACGCGCGCAGACGCGCGATCGCGGCGTCCCACTCGGAGGCGCGCGGCTCGGGGACGAGCACGTGTTCGCCGCCGCGCGAGCCCAGGATCGTCTCCAACGCGAGCGCGGCCGCGCGCCGGACCTTGGGCGACTCCGAATCGCGTCCCAGCGCGCGCACGAGCGCGCCCAGGCACGCACTCGGTTCGCTTTCCTCGAGCGCCTTGGCCGCCGCAGCCCGCGCGTCGTCGTCCTCGTCCTCGGTCAGGATCGCGAGCAGGCGCGCGCCACCCGCGGCCCGTCCTCGCAACGTCGCGGCGGCCACGGTCCGCACGCGCCACGATTCGTCGTGCGAGAGCGCGAGTCGCACGTCGTCGTCGAAACGAGTGGGATGCGCGAGCACGGCCCGCGCGAGGACTTCGCGCACGTCACCGTCGACGTCGCCGGCCGCACGACGGAAGATCGTCGCGAGCACGTCGCTCGGCGTGGCGCCCGCGCTCGCGAGGCGGGCCGACGCGGCGTGGACCACGGCGGAGCGGACGCCCGGGTGCGCGTGCTCCGAGAGCTGGAGCAGGTACTCGTCGTGCTCCGCGCCCAGATCCGCGAGAGCCTTGGCGAGGGCCTCCACGGCCCCGCGGCGCTGGGCTTCGAGCGCCGCGATCAGGGCCTCGATCGACTCGTTCCGGGAACTCACGAGGGGCGCCAGGATACCTCCGCGGATTGACGCCGCGCGCGGCCCCGCGTACAACCTTTGCCCCTTCCGGCGGAATCGAGCCCCCGGAAACACCGATGGCAAGAGCCCTCAGCGTCGTGATCCTGGCCGCGGGAATGGGCAAGCGCATGAAGAGCGCGCGGCCCAAGGTCCTGCACGCCTTGTGCGGTCGACCGATGCTGTCCTGGGTCGTCGACCAGGCCCGTTCGCTCGACCCGCGGCGCATCGTGGTGGTCGTCGGGCACGGCGCCGAGGACGTCGAGCGTTCGCTCGTCGAGCACGGTCAGCGCGACGCCGTGACCCTGGTGCGCCAGGAGCCGCAGCTCGGCACCGGTCATGCGCTGCAGTGCTGCCTGCCGGCGCTGGGCAACGATCCGGGCGTCGTGGTCGTGCTGTACGGCGACATGCCGCTGCTGCGTCACGAGAGCCTGGCGGCGTTGATCGAGCTGCAGGCGAGCGAAGCGCGCGGCGGCGCGGCGCTCCTGTCGGCCTGCCCCGACAACCCGCGCGGTTTCGGCCGCATCGTGCGCGGCGACGACGATCGGGTGCTGCGCATCGTGGAACACAAGGACGCCTCGCCCGAGGAGCGCGCGATCCCCGAGGTCAACTTGGGCGTGTACGCGTTCGACGGTCGCGAGCTGGTGGCCGCGCTGCCACGGCTCGAGTCGAAGAACGCTCAGGGCGAGTACTACCTGACCGACGTCGTCGGCATGCTGGTGGCCGCGGGCAAGCCCGTGCGCGCCGCCGAGATCGAGGACCTCGAGGAGACGATCGGGGTCAACAACCTGACGGACCTGGCCGAAGCGCGCTGGGTCATGCAGATGCGCATCCTCGAGGGACACCTCGAGAACGGCGTGCAGATCGAGGATCCGGCCACGACCTACGTCGACCACGGCGTCACGATCGGCGTGGGGACGCGCATCCTGCCCTGCACGGTGATCCGCTCCGGCGTCACGATCGGCGCGGGCTGCGAGGTGGGTCCGTTCACGCAGTTGCGCGCCGGCACGGTGCTCGAGGACGGCGCCGAGGTGGGCAACTTCACCGAGTGCAAGAACACGCGCGTGGGAGCCCACGCCAAGGCCAAGCACCTGTCGTACCTGGGCGACGCGCAGATCGGCGCGAACGCGAACATCGGCGCGGGCACGATCTTCGCCAACTACGACGGCAAGAAGAAGCACCCGACGATCGTGGGCGAACGCGCCTTCGTCGGCAGCGGCACGGTCATCGTGGCCCCGAACACGATCGGCGCGGGAGCCACGACGGGCGCGGGCGCGATCGTGACGCGGGACAGCGACATCGGCGCGGGCGAGGTGTGGGTCGGGATGCCGGCCAGGCAGCTCAAGCGCTCCGCGCCGCACGCGTCCGGCAAGCACCACGCGGCCAAGTCGGACACGCACAAGGGGCACGGCGACGCGCGCGAGCACGCGAAGCTCGACGTCGCCGATCTCGAGGACGTCGCCAAGAAGGACGTCGCCAAGAACAACGACGTCGCCAAGAGCAACACCGACAAGAAGAAGGGTGGCTGAACCGTGCGCGCCTACAGCGAGAAGATCACGATCATCGCCGGCAATGCCCACCCGACGCTGGCCCAGGCCATCTCGCGGCACTTGTCGATCCCGCTCGCCGCGGCCCAGGTCGGTCGTTTCCCCGACGGCGAGATCGACATCAAGGTCAACGACGACCTGCGCGGCACGGACTGCTTCGTCATCCAGCCGACGTGCCCGCCGGTGAACGAGAACTGGATCGAGCTCCTGCTCCTGCTCGATTGCCTGCGTCGTTCCAGCGCCGGTCGCGTGACGGCGGTGATGCCCTACTACGGCTACGCGCGCAAGGACCGCAAGGACGAGGGGCGCGTGCCGATCAGCGCCAAGGTCGTGGCCAACACGCTCATCGGCTGCGGCGCCGACCGCGTGCTCGCGCTCGACATGCACGCGGCGCAGATCCAGGGCTTCTTCGACATCCCCGTCGACCACATGTACGCCAAGCCCGCGCTGCTCGGCGCCGTGCGTCGCCTCGGGCTCGACAAGCCCGTCGTCGTCAGCCCGGACGTGGGCGGCATCAAGATGGCGCGCGCGTACGCCAAGTCGCTCGACAACGCCGACCTGGCCATCGTCGACAAGCGCCGCATCAGCGGCTCGCAGATCGCCGTGGAACACGTGATCGGCGACGTCGAGGGCCGCGACGTCCTGATCGTCGACGACATGATCTCGACCGGCGGCTCGATCAGCGAAGCCGCCCGCGTGGTGCGCAAGAACGGCGCGCGCAAGATCGTCATCGCGGCCACGCACGGCGTCTTGTGCGGTCCGGCCGTCGAGCGCCTCGACGCGGCGCCGATCGACAAGCTCCTCATCACGGACTCGATCCCTCCGCGTCAGAAGACGCCCAAGAACCTCGAGACCGTGTCCGTCGCGCCGCTCCTCGCGCGCGCCATCATGAACATTCACCGCAACGAGTCGGTGAGTTCCCTTTTCGAAGAACCCTGCTAGGCCCGTCGACCAAGGGAGCGGGCAACGAACCACCCAGGGAAGGAAGATCGATCCATGAGCAAGAAGAGTGAAGTCCTGAAGGCCGGCCTGCGCACGCAGCTCGGAACCCGTACCGCCCGTCGCCTCCGCGCGGATGGCCGCATCCCGGCCAGCCTCGGTCACGACGACAAGCACACGCACGCGGACATCCACATCCCCGAGCACGAGTTCCTGGCCTCGCGCCGCCGTCACATCCACCTGTACGAGATCGAAGTCGAAGGCCAGAAGGGCCTGCAGATGGCGGTCGTTCGTCAGCTCGACTGGGACACCTTCGGCGAACGGATCGTGCACGTCGACTTCAAGCGCGTGCAGCGCGACGTCAAGACCGACTCGGTCGTCGAGATCGAGTTCGCGGGCATGCCGAAGGGCGGCATCTTGAACCACCTCGTCACGCACGTGACGGTGCGCTGCGTTCCGTTGCTCATCCCCGACGCCATCGAAGTCGCGGTCTCGCACCTCGAACTCGGCAACTCGCTCTACCTGCGCGACCTCAAGGCGCCGGAAGGCGTCGAGATCCTGGGCAACCCGGATCAGAAGATCGCCGTGGTCGTGACGGCCGCCAAGGCCGAAGCCGCCGCGACCCCCGCGGAGGGCAGCGAGCCCGCCGCCGGTGGTACCGTCGCCGCCTCGCCGGCCGCGGGTGCCGCCGCCGCCGCCAAGCCCGCCGCGGGTGGCGCCGCCAAGCCGGCCGCTCCGGCCAAGCCCAAGTGACGCGACTCGGGTGGGGGAGTCGAACCCTCCACCCGAGCACCTCTCACCCGCGGGCGCTCGCCCGCGGGGCGCGCGGGGCATCCCGGTCCCGTGCGTTCCCGATTCACGTCCGTCCGTCGCCGGTTGTGCCGGCGCGGGCGGACGCTAGACTCTTCGGCCCCCTTCGCCTGGAGGGGGTCGTTTCGTCCCCACCCCGCCGACCGCCGTGCACAAGCTCGTCGTAGGACTGGGCAACCCCGGACCCGAGTACGACTGGACCCGACACAACGTGGGGTTCCACGTCCTCGACCGGCTCGCGGGGAACGAACACCTGATCTTTCACTCCGCACGCAAGCTGGACGGCTACGGAGGTCGCAACAGCTTCACGTTCGCGCGCTCGACGCGTTTCGACGCCACGTACGTGAAGCCCTCGACCTACATGAACCGTTCCGGCGAGGCCGTCCTCGCTCTGCGGGACGCGTTGCACGTCGATCCCGGTTCGATCCTCGTCGTCTACGACGACATGGATCTGCCGCTCGGCAAGCTGCGCATCCGCCCGCACGGCGGGCCGGGCACTCACAACGGCATGCGGAGCATCGTGACGACCCTCGGGACCGACCGGTTCCCACGTTTGCGCGTGGGCATCGGCGCGGCCCGGACCGACGCGGCGCGCCATGTGCTCGAGCGGTTCACGGAGGACGAGCAGCCCGAGATCGAGATCTCGGTGGCCGAGAGCGCGGAAGCGATCACGGCCTGGCTCGAGTCCGAGGACCTCGAGAGCGTCATGACGCGGTTCCACAGCCGCTGGACCTGACGAACCGGACCTGAGTCGACGACGCCCGACACGCGCGGGATCGACGGCAGGACGGCGTCCCCGACGAAACCTCGGCCTCGACGGCCGAACACAAGGAGATCCTTTTGACCGCCCTGTACGAATCCATGTTCCTCCTCGACAACGCCGTCGTGCGCGAGGGTTGGAACAAGGCCAAGGCCGTGATCACCGACACGCTCGAAAAGCACGGTGCCACGGTCAAGACCATCCGCCGCTGGGACGAGCGCAAGCTCGCCTACCCCATCAAGAACAAGAACCGCGGCACCTACGCGCTGTGCTACTTCGAGATGGGCAACGAACAGATCGCGGCGATGCGCCGTGAGTTCGACCTGAGCGAGCGCGTCCTGCGCTACCTGATCCTGCGCGCCGAGGAAGTCCCGGCCGCCGAACTCGAACTCAGCACGGCCGAACACGCGGCCGATTTCGTGGTCCCGCCCCCGCCGCCGGACGACATGGTCGAGCCCGACAGCGGCCCGATCGGTCAAGGCGACGAAGAACCCGTGTCCCCGGACATGATCGTGCCCGACCTCGACGAAGTCGAAGGCGAAGCCGACGAGCGTCCGCGTGGCAAGAAGAACGAGGCCAAGGCCTCGCTGGAGGTCTGATCCATGGCCAGCTCACGTCGCCCCGCACTGCCTCCGATCAACAAGAGCTCGTGCGATGACCACATGCCCAACTACAAGGACCTCGACCACCTGCGCAAGTTCCTGACCGCCCACGGTCAGATCCTCTCGCGCAAGCGGACGGGGTACTGCGCGCAATGCCAGAAGGCTCTCAAGCAGGGCATCAAGCGCGCGCGTCACATGGCCCTCCTGCCGTTCGTCGGCTGATCGAAAGAGAGCTAGAAGAACATGGCAAACAAGGTCGAAGTCCTCCTGCGGGACAACATCAAGACCCTCGGTCGCTGCGGCGACGTCGTGAAGGTCACTCAGGGCTACGCCCGCAACTACCTCTTGCCGCGCCGCTTGGCGGTGCAGGCCAACGAGGAGAACAAGAAGGCCATGGTCCGTCGTCGGGCGATCCTCGACGCGGAAGAGGCCAAGCGTGACGCCGAGATCGTGGCGCGTGTCGCGTCGCTCAACGGCATCATGGTCGCGACCAAGGTCAAGGCCGACGAGAACGGCCACCTGTACGGCTCCGTCAACGCGGCCACGATCGTGGCGCTCCTCGAGCGCGCCGGTCACCGCTACGAAGAGAAGGCGATCCGCATCGAAGCACCGATCAAGACCGTGGGCACGCACCCGGTCAAGGTGCACGTCCACGGCGATCACTTCGCCGAGGTCAAGGTCGTCGTCGAAGCCGAAGCCGCGGGCTGATCGCGTCGGCGTCCTCGGACGCCGAGCGACCGTCCCGACGGTAGTCGAAACACCAAGGTCTTCGAAACTCACGGCGCGCGCGCGGGCCCACCCGCTCGCGCGCCGTTTTCGTTCGCCACGGCGAACGTTCGTGAAGGTGCCGCGGGCCTCGAGTCGTGGGCCGCGGAGACGCTCCCTCGCCCCTCACGCGCACGGGACCCGCGACTGCGCTCGGAACTCGCGCCTGCGAGCGTGAGCCGCGAACGCTCGTCGGAATCTCGCCGGCTCGTCCGACCCGGTCTCGAGTCGCGGGATAGGCTCGACGGGGCGATCCGTGCATCGACGAGCGCCCCGTCGCATGCGGACTCGTCAACGGAGCCTCGGACGCGCCCTCGCGTCGCCCGCTCGGAGCGATCGCGGGCGTTGCGTCCCGATCGCCGAGCTCGTCGCCTCGCGCTCCGACGGGATCGCGCGAGCCGACGTCGCGTCTCGATCCGCGTCGAGGGTCGCACCCGTCGCGCTCCTCGCCGGCTCGCTGCTCGCCGCGTTCGTGGGAGACGCGGTCGCGGCCGGCGTGCGCACGGTCGGCACCGCGCCGGGCGATCAACCCTCGATCGCGGTCGCGCTGAGCACGGCCGTCGACGGCGACGTCGTGCTCGTGCGGTCGGGCACCTACGGTGCGTTCACCGTCGACGGCAAGGGCGTCTCCGTCGTGGCCGACGTCGGTGCGAGCGTCGTCGTGTTCGGAGGCGTGCGCGTCAAGAACCTCGCCCCCGGTCAACTCGTGCTGCTCTCGGGCCTCACGGTCGCGGCACCGGGCGTCGACGCGTTGGTCGCGCAGGACAACCAAGGCACGCTGCGCGTGGAGAGCACGGCACTGCAGGCCTACTCGACCTCCACGTTCTCGCTGGTGTCGGGTGCCGTGCTCACGAACTGCGTCGACGTCGCGTTCGAGCACGTCTCCGCGCAAGGCGGGACCGCGATGCAGTCGTTCGCGACGGCCGGTGACGGCGTGCGCGCGACGAACTCGCGCGTCGCGTTCGTCGACACTCAACTCGTGGGCTCCGCGGGCGCGAACGGCGACTCGGGATCGCCGGCGCCGGGCACGAGCGGTGGCGCGGGCTTGCGCGCGTTCTCGGGCGAGATCTACGCGACGGGATGCACGTTCGTCGGCGGCGCCGGCGGACGCGGCGGCGTGCAGTCGACCGGATCGGGGTGCGCCGCGCAGGTCCCGCTCGCCGGAGGCGACGGCGGAACGGGGCTCGCGGCCGAGGGCTCGCCGCTCGCGACCAGCGTCCGCGTGCGCGACGTCGCGCTGCACGGCGGACTCGGTGGCACCGGCGGCGTCACCAACTGCGGCGTCGCGGCCGCGAGCGGATCGTCGGCTCCCACGAACACGGGCGTGTTGCAGCTCCTCACGCAACCGTTTCGAGGCGTGAACGCGAGCACCGTCGCGCGCGAAGGCACGTCCGCGACCTTCACGTGCACGGGAGTGCCGGGCGATCGCGTGGTGTTGTTCGTGTCGACCGGGCCGGGTTGGTCGTGGCACGCCGGGCTCCTGGCTCCGGTGCTGATCCGCAATCCCTTCGAGCGACGCGTGGCGCTCGGCGTCGTGCCGCCGTCGGGCACGCTCGTGTCGACTCTGACGATCCCCGAGCTCGGTCCCGGCGTGCCCGTGTCGCTGCGGCACGTCCAAGCCTGGTTCGCGGACACGAACGGCGTCGCGCACTTGGGTGGCGGGGGAGTCCTGACCCTGCTCGACGGCGCGTACTGACGACGCCCGCGCACGGCGATGGGAACGCGACGGTTCTCACGACCCGCGCGCGACCTAACCCCGGTCCTGCCAACGTGCGCCCCGCGAGGGAGCGCGCCGCGCCTTGTGGCTGCGCGCGAGGGCCGATAGTCTCCGCCTCCCCTTGTCCGAGGCGTCATGCAGGAAGTCGCTCTCCCCGGTCGAATCCCTCCGCACAGCGAAGAGGCGGAACGAGCCCTCCTCGGGGCGTTGCTCACCGATCCGGTGCGCATTCCCGAGGTCGCGGAGGTCCTGCAGGTCGGCGACTTCTTCAATCCGCGTCACAACGCGGTGTACGAGGTGCTGGTCGACCTGGCCGACCGCTCGGCGCCGATCGACATGGTCAGCGTGGGGGAAGCCCTCGTGCAAGCGGGGCAGTTCCAGATGGTGGGCGGCCGCGCCTACCTGGCCGAGCTGACGTCCTGCGTCACGAGCGCCGCGTACGCGAAGCACCACGGCCGCATCGTGGCCGAGATGGCCGTGCTGCGTCGCTTGATCCGCGAAGCGAGCGAGATCATCACTGAAGCGCACGCCACGCGCCCGGACGGCGACAACGTGCCCAAGCTGCTCGACATGGCGGAGAACCGCATCTTCGAGATCGCGGGCGAACGCGATCGCGGGGAAGCGGTGCCGTTGGCGCGCGCGGTGGCGGACACGTTCCGTCGCATCGACAGCACGTCGCACCGCGCCGGCCTCACCGGGCTGCCCAGCGGCTACTACGAACTCGACGAGCTCCTGTGCGGCTTCAACCAGGGCGAGCTCATCGTCGTGGCGGCGCGTCCGTCGATGGGCAAGACCGCGTTCGTGCTGAACTGCATGGACTACGCGGCGGACCCCGATCACGCGCCCGAGTGGCTCGATCACCAACCCGTCGTGCTGTTCTACAGCCTGGAAATGGGTCAGCAGTCGATCGTGCGACGCATGTTGTGCGCGCGCGCACGCGTCGACGCGCACAAGCTGCGCACGGGCCGCATCCCGACCGAGGACTACGCCGAGCTGTCGCGCGGCGCCGGCGAGCTCGAACGGCTCAAGTTGTTCATCGACGACACGCCCGGCATCACGGCGATGGCGCTGCGCAGTCGCTCGCGCCGCATCCAGCAGAAACACGGCCTCGACATGATCGTGGTCGACTACCTGCAGCTGATGAGCCATCCCAAGGCCGAGAGCCGTCAGCAGGAGATCAGCCAGATCAGCCGTTCGCTCAAGGAGCTCTCGCGCGAGCTGAACGTGCCCGTGATCGCTCTGTCGCAGCTGTCGCGCGCCGTCGAATCCCGCGACGACAAGCGTCCGCAGCTCTCGGACCTGCGCGAATCGGGTTCCATCGAACAGGACGCGGACGTCGTGCTGCTCCTGTACCGCGACGAGTACTACAACCGCGACAATCCCGAGAACAAAGGCCTGGCCGAGATCATCTGCGCGAAGCAGCGCAACGGCCCGACCGGCAACGTGATGTTGCAGTTCAACGGTTCGATCATGCGCTTCGAGAACCGCGCGCCGTCCATGGCCGAGAACTTCTCGGGATGAACGCCCGCTCGCGCCGGCTCTCGGTCGTCCGTCCCGCGCTCCTCTGGGCGCGTTGTCTGCTCGCGCTCGTGTGCGCGCTGCCGTCGGTGGTCGCGCAGGACGCCACGAAACCGCCCAGTGCTCCGCCCGCCGCGGGCACGAGCGGCGCGGTGCAGGGTCCGCTTCCCGCGCCGGACAAGCCCGGCGACGCCGCGCCGCGCCGCACGATGCCCAAGGTCGTGTCGATCACGGTCGAGGGCGCGCGTCGCTACACGTCCGAGCAACTCGTCGCGGCCTTGGGGCAGCGCATCGGCGAACCCTACGACGCCGACGCGGTGGGCAAGGGGCTTGGGATCCTGTGGGACGCGTTCAAGGTCAAGGGCGAGGTCTTCCAGCGCCCGGGCTCCGGCGGGATCGACCTGCTGTTGCGCGTCGAGGAGATGAACGTCGACCTCGAACCGCGCTTCGTCGGGAACGCGGAGATCGACGTCGAGACGCTCAAGAAGTGGGCGTTGCTCGAGGATCGCGGCGAGCTGTTCTTGTTCCAGGCCGAGCGCGTGCGCCAGCGCCTGATCGAGGGCTACCACAAGGAAGGCTACGCGTTCGTCGAGATCGACGTCGTCCGCCGCGGCGAGGAAGTCGGCGCTCCGTCGCCCGACGCTCCGCCCGACGTGATCTTCGAGATCCGCGAAGGACCGAAGGTCCGCGTCAAGGACGTCGTCGTGCGTGGCAACGACAGCATGCCCGAGACGGGCATGTGGTGGTGGAAGGACGGCCTCGTGCGGCTCGCCAAGACCGAGCTGGGCGGCCCGTGGCTGTTCAACTGGCTGGGTGAGAAGTTCGTCCGCGAGACGTTGGACGCGGACATCCTGGCCATGCGCGAGGTCTACCGCGATCGCGGTTACCTCGACGCCGTCGTGGAGCTCGAATCGCTCGACTTCACCGACGACCGCAGCGGCGTCGTGATCCGCATCGTCGTCGACGAGGGAGAGCCGTACACCGTCTCGAGCTTGAAGCTGCGCGGCGCGAAGCACGAGTGGAACAAGGACACGAACTCGTACGACGATACGCCCGTGCCGCTCTTGTTCCCGGAGAACGAGCTGCTGGCGCTGTGCAAGCTCGCGCCCGGTCGACGCTACGCGCGTGCCGAGCAGAACGCCGACTCGGGTGCGCTGCGGGATTACTACGGAGCGCGCGGGTACATCTCGCATCCGACGCTGATCTCGGACTACTTCGAGTTCCTGGAGCCGGAGTTCGCCTTCGACCTCGCGACGCACCAGGTCGCCGTGACCTACCGGCTGGCGCAGGGCCGCAAGCGCTACGTGCGCGAGGTCTTGTTCCAAGGCGCCGAGCACACGCGCGACCGCGTGTTGCGCCGCGAAGTGGACATGCTCCCGGGCGAACAAGCCGACCTGTCCAAGATCAAGAAGTCGCTCTCGCGCATCTACTCGACGTCGTTCTTCAGCAACGACATGCAGGCGATGGAGCACCGGGATCCGACCTTCGGATTCAAGCAGACGGGCGATCCCGACTGGGTCGACCTCGAGTACCGGGTCGAAGAAGGCAAGGTCGTCAACATCCAGCTGCAGGGCGGCGTCGACAGCAACAGCGGCATCTTCGGCCGTATTTCGCTGATCATGCGGAACTTCGACGTGTCCGACACGCCGTCGAGCTTGTGGTCGACGTTCGGCGACATCTTCGACAAGGAAGCGTTCCACGGCGCCGGTCAGGAGTTGGAACTCGACCTGATGCCCGGCACGGTCGTGAACTCGTACCGCGTGCGCTTCCTCGAGCCCGACATCTTCCGCACGCACTTCAACCGCTGGAGCCTGGAGCTCGACCTGTACCGTCGCGAACGCACGCAGCGTTTCTACGACGAGGACCGCAACGAGAAGCGCGTGCGGCTCGGGCACGAGTTCTCGCGCGAGTTCTCGGCCTTCCTGGGCTACACCAACCAGAACATCCGCGTCAGCAACCTCGACACGGACCTCGCGGCGTTGAACGAACCCGACGTCCTGCCCCTGCCCGATTCGATCTACCAGCAGGAGGGACGCACGAACTTGTCGGGCCTCACCCTCGACTTCCAGTTCCGCGACGTCGACCAGACGCTCAACGTGCGCTCGGGCTCGACGCTGAACGTCCGCAACGCGGTCTACGGCGGCGTCGTGGGCGGCGACTACGACTTCGTCAAGTCGAGCGCGGACGCCGACTGGTTCTGGTTGATCGGCGACCCGGAGGTCGACGTCCGACCCGGCATCCACTTGGCCCTGGGCGGCGGCGTCTCGGACAATTTCGGCGACACGAGCGAGACTCCCTACACCGAGCGGTTCTTCCTCGGCGGCAGCAAGATCCTGCGCGGCTTCGCCTACCGCGGCGTGGGTCCCAACCGCGGTCGCAACACGTTGGGCGGCGAGTCGTACTTGTCGGGCTCCCTCGAGTACCGCTATCCGCTGTATTCGGTCACGCAGCCCGGCACGTACCGACAGGTCGAGACGTTCCGACTCACGTTGTTCACGGACGCCGGTGTCTTGGGCGTCGATCCGTGGGACGTGGACTTCGACGAGGTCCGATGGACGTACGGTTTCGGCCTCGGGATGGTGCAGCCGTTCCCGATCACCCTGAACTTCGGATTCCCGCTGAAGGACGGCGAAGGGGACCGACGCCAGGTCTTCTCGTTCAACATCTTCAGCTTCTGGTTCTGATCCGAGGGCCCGAACGGGCTCCGAGCGCCGGCCGGGGCCTTTGGAGGCCGAAAACCGCCCGTCTCGTCGCTCCAGGATGTCTCGACCGGGATCTCCGGGTCGCGGGCGATCTCGACCCGCGGGCGTTTGACTTGACCTCGCGCCGGGGCTTCAATCTGCGCGCGGCTCGCACGGTAGAGCCGCATGGAGGCCCGGTCGTCCGGGTCCGTTCTCGATGCCCCAACGCACCCTTTCCGAACTCGCGCAATTGTGCGGAGCCCAGCTCGACGGCGACGGCTCCCGCCCCATCGACGGCCCGGCGAACCTGATCGACGCGGGGCCGCGCGAAATCAGCTTCCTCGCCAACCCGCGGTACCGCGAGCAGCTGACGACCACGCGCGCCGCGGCGGTGGTCGTGGCGCCGGACTTCGAGCGCACGCGCGCGGACCTCGCGCTCCTGCGTGTCCGCGATCCGAGCCGCGCCTTCACGCGCATCGTCGAGGCGTTCCACGAACCCGTCCCGCCCGCGCCGCGCGGCATCCACCCGACCGCCGTCGTCGAATCCGGCGCGGTCGTCGCGAGCACCGCCTCGATCGGTCCCTTGTGCTACGTGGCCGCGGGGGCGCGCATCGGCGAACGCGCCGTGCTGCACCCGTCCGTGTCGGTCGGACACGGCTCGAGCGTGGGCGACGAGACCGTGTTGCACAGCGGCGTGCGCGTCTACGGTCGCGTGCAGATCGGCGCACGCTGCATCGTGCACGCCGGCAGCGTGATCGGCTCCGACGGCTACGGTTTCGAGCCCACGCGCGAAGGCTGGGCCAAGATCCCGCAGGTCGGGACCGTCGTCGTCGAGGACGACGTCGAGATGGGCGCCAACTGCGCGATCGACCGCGGTCGCTTCGGAGCGACGCGCATCGGCCGCGGCTCGAAGCTCGACAACCTGGTGCACGTCGCGCACAACGTCATCGTCGGCGAAGCGGCGCTCCTGATCGCGCAGTGCGGCATCGCCGGCAGCTCGCAGATCGGCAATCGCGCGATCATCGCGGGGCAGGCCGGCATCGGCGGCCACGTCAAGATCGGCGACGGCGCCCGCATCGGCGGGCAATCGGGCGTCGCCAACGACATCCCGGCCGGCATGGACTACCTGGGCACGCCGGCGCATCCGCGCGGCGACGCCCTGCGCCAATGGTCGCTCGTGGCGCGTCTGCCGGATCTGACGCAACGCGTCCGCGACCTCGAGCGCAAGATCGCCGAACTCGAGCGCGGACACGCTTCCGCCGGAGAGGACTCGCCGTGAGCCGCAAGCAACGCACCCTTCGCAGCGCCGTGGAGTTCCGCGGTCCCGGCCTGCACTCGGGTCAGATCATCCAGGCCCGCGTGTTGCCCGCGCCGGTCGACCGCGGCGTGGAATTCCTGCGCACCGACCTGCCCGGCAGCGAACCGATCCCGGCGCACATCACCTACCGCGAAGCCAAGGAACGTCGCACGCGACTCGTGCGCGGCAACGCCGAGGTCGACACGGTCGAGCACTTGTTGGCCGTGTGTCGCGGGCTCTCGATCGACAACTTGACCGTGGAGCTGTCCGGACCCGAGATGCCCGGGCTCGACGGCAGCGCGATCCAGATCCTCGAGAGCTTCCAACGCGCGGGCGTCGTCGAGCAGGCCACGGACGCGCGCGAGTTCCAACTCGACCAGCCCGTGTACGTGCGCAACGGCAGCGCGACCCTGGTGGCCCTGCCCAGCGACAAGCCGGCATTGACCCTCCAGTACGTGTCCGCGTTCGAGGAACCGGGCATCGAGAGCGGCACGTTCCAACTCGACGTGTCGCCCGAGACGTTCGAGCGCGAGATCGCGCCGGCGCGCACGTTCTGCCTCGCCTCCGAGGTCGAAGCGCTCCAGAAAGCCGGCTTCGGCAAGGGCGCGACGCGCGAGAACACGGTGATCCTGGGCGACCCGCAATCGAAGATGCGTCTCCCCGGCGAGCCGGTGCGACACAAGCTCCTCGACTTGCTGGGGGACTTGCACCTGCTCGGCGCCGACCTGCACGCGCACATCATCGCGACGCGCTCGGGGCACGCGACGAACGCCGAGCTCGTGCGCCGTCTCCTGGATCTGATGCAAGCGGCCGAGACCGGCGGCGTGATCCGGCGCGAGTCCGGCCTCGACGTGCGCGAGATCCTGCGCATGCTGCCGCACCGGTACCCGTTCCTCTTGATCGACCGCGTGATCGAGATCGACGGTTTCCGGAGGGCGGTCGCGATCAAGAACGTCTCGATCAACGAGCCGTACTTCCAAGGCCACTTCCCCCAGGCGCCGTTGATGCCGGGCGTGCTGCAACTCGAGGCGATGGCGCAATTGGCCGGCGTCTTGTTGCTGCGCAAGCTCGAGAATTCGGGCAAGTTGGCCGTCTTGTGGTCGATCGACAAGGTCAAGTTGCGCGGCGCCGTGGTGCCGGGCGACCAATTGCGACTCGAGGTCGAGACGACGCGGCAAAAAGACCAATTCGCTCAGGTGCGCGGCGTCGGGACCGTCGCCGGCCGAGTCGTGTGCGAAGCGGTCCTGATGTTCACCATGGTCGATGCTTGAGGGTTCGCGCATGTCCACCAAGATCCACAACACCGCCGTCATCGCCCCCGGAGCCGAGATCGGCC
>Ga0075163_10002175_pt1 | contig 26461 bp, 22 predicted proteins | sample JI1023141ADNA_FD_71478 | JGI IMG/M metagenome (GOLD analysis project Ga0075163, IMG submission 71478) | Wastewater effluent complex algal communities from Wisconsin, to seasonally profile nutrient transformation and Carbon sequestration -... | ecosystem: Engineered > WWTP > Effluent > Algae...
TGGACCGACCATCCTCGCCACCTTCACCGTGATCGCCGCGCTGATGCCGATGGCATTCGTGTCCGGGCTGATGGGCCCGTACATGCGGCCGATCCCGATCAACGCCTCGGTGGGCATGCTGCTGTCGCTGGCGATCGCGCTGATCGTCACACCGTGGCTGTCGCTGAAGCTGTTGGCCCGGCATGGCCACGCCACGACGGATGGCTCCTCCCATGAAGAAAAACAGGCCGGTTGGCTGCATCGCCTGTTCGAGCGGGTGATGTCGCCGTTCCTGCGCGGCGCCGGCGCCGGCAGGAAGCGCGGGTTGCTGTTCGCGTCGATGGCGGTGCTGGTGCTGCTGGCGGCCTCGCTGGCGGTGTTCAAGCTTGTCGTGCTGAAGATGCTGCCGCTGGACAACAAGTCGGAAGTGCAGGTGGTGGTGGACATGCCGGAAGGCAGCACGCTGGAGCGTACCAACGCGCTGCTGGCGGAGCTGGCGGCGAAGCTCGACGCGGTGCCGGAAGTGCTGGACTACCAGGGCTATGCCGGTACCGCCGCGCCGATCAACTTCAACGGCCTGGTGCGCCAGTATTTCCTGCGCAGCGGCAGCAATGTGGGCGATCTGCAGGTCAACCTGGTGGACAAGCACCAGCGCAAGCGCCAGAGCCACGAGATCGCCCTGGCGATGCGCCCGGTGCTGGCCAAGGTCGGCGAGAAGTACGGCGCCTCGGTGAAGGTGGTGGAAGTGCCGCCGGGCCCGCCGGTGCTGTCGCCGCTGGTGGCCGAGGTCTATGGCCCGGATTACGCCGGGCAGCGCAGGGTGGCGCTGGCGCTGGCGAAGGAACGCTTCGCGAAGACCGACGGCGTCGTCGACATCGACACCAGCGTGGAGGCCGATGCGCCGCGCGAACGCATCGTGGTGGATCGCGAACGCGCCGCCCGCCTCGGCGTGTCGCAGGCGGCGATCGCCGATGCCATCGCGATGGGCGTGGCCGGACTGGACGCGACCTATGTGCACGACGGCGCATCGAAATACCCGCGTCCGGTGCGCCTGCGGCTGCCGGCGCAGGACCAGTCCGCGCTGCCATCGCTTCTGGCGCTGAAGGTGCGCGGTGCGCAGGGCCAGCTGGTGGCGCTGTCGGAGCTGGTGCGGGTGGAAAAGGCGGCATGGGACGGCGCCATCCACCACAAGGACGGACTGCCGGTGGTCTATGTCACCGCCGACGAAGCCGGCGAATTCGACAGCCCGCTGTACGGCATGTTCGGCATCGTCAGCCAGTTGAACGATCAAAAGGTCGCCGGACAGACGCTGGCGCAGACCTTCATCGCCCAGCCCGCCGACACCAGCGGCTACGCGGTGAAGTGGGACGGCGAGTGGCAGATCACCTACGAGACCTTTCGCGACATGGGCATCGCCTATGCCGCCGGCATGGTGCTGATCTACCTGCTGGTGGTGGCGCAGTTTCGCAGCTACCTGGTGCCGCTGGTGATCATGGCGCCGATCCCGCTGACCGTGATCGGGGTGATGCCCGGCCATGCGCTGCTGGGCAAGCAGTTCACCGCCACCAGCATGATCGGGATGATCGCGCTGGCCGGGATCATCGTGCGCAACTCCATCCTGCTGGTGGGCTTCATCCAGCAGGAGACCGCGCGCGGCGTGCCGCTGGTCGATGCCGTCATCGACGCCTGCGCGGTGCGCGCCAAGCCCATCGTGCTCACCGGCGTGGCGGCGATGCTCGGCGCGTTCTTCATCCTCGACGATCCGATCTTCAACGGTCTGGCGATCTCGCTGATCTTCGGCATCTTCGTGAGTACCCTGCTCACGCTGGTCGTCATCCCGCTGCTGTATTACGCGCTGGAATCGCTGCGCGCGCGGAGCGGTGCGGATTCGCCGCAAAGTGCCTGAGCGTCAGCGCCCGCCCAATGTGTCGTTCAACAGTTGCGCCAGCCGCCACGCGGCCTGGCGGATGCGCTGTTCGGCCAAGGGGCGGAACGCATCGAGATAGCCGTCGTCGAGCTTGTGCCCGTCCGGATAGAGGTGGCGCGCCTCGATCAGCCGGCACGATTCCTTCGCCCAGGCCATCGGCGCGAACAACGGTGCCTCGTTCGACGGCGGCCACGGCAGCGCGTCGAGCCTCTGCGTGTATTGCGGCAGCGACAGGCCGCGTGCGCCGAGTATGTAGTAATCCCAGACCGAATGCAGGTTGGTGCCCATCACGCCATCGATGTACTTGTCGCGGGCGTAGGCCTCGGGCTCGAGCGCGGTGGTGAGGCTGATCTGGTAGCCGTTGCCGCCGGCATCGGGGCGGTCGCCGGCGTGCATCGGCTGGTGCGCGTCGCCGACCAGGTGCACGAGGAACTTCAGCGCGTCGCGCCGCGCCTCGCGCGTCTGGCTGCGGTCGGCGAGGATCGCGCGCTGCCTTTCGATCTGCGCGACCACGCAATTGCCGTCCGGGCAATCGCGGGCGAGGTCGAAACCGCAGCCGCCGCCCTGCGCATTGATGTAATGCCAGCGCGAGGTGCGCTTGAACTCGGCCGGGTCGCTGCTGCGCAGCGCGTCGGCCCAGGAGGCGACGCCGGACAGGGTCGGGTCAGCTTCGCCCGCCAGCAATTCGCGCACTTCGGTTTCCGCGGCCGGGTCCAGGTGGCGTTCGGCGATGGCGCCAACCATGCGATGGCCCAGCGCGCTCCAGGCCAGCGCCGCCGGGCTTGCGGCGAGCAATGCGGCGAAAACCAGCAGGAAAACGGGGATTCGACGCATCTCGGGGGTCGGTTTCGGCCGGTGGAACCGCTAAAATACCCGTCTTTCCGGTCATCCGCAGGAGCAGGCGTTCATGGCGATCAAGGTAGGCATCAACGGTTTCGGCCGCATCGGGCGCAACGTGCTGCGCTCGGCGGTGCAGAACTTCGCCGGCGACATCGAGGTCGTGGCGATCAACGACCTGCTGGAGCCGGACTACCTGGCCTACATGCTGATGTACGACTCCGTGCACGGCCGTTTCAAGGGCGAGGTCTCTGTCGAAGGCAACACCTTGGTCGTCAATGGCAGGAAGATCCGCCTGACCCAGGAACGCGACCCGGCCAACCTGAAGTGGAACGAAGTCGGCGCCGATGTCGTCATCGAATCCACCGGCCTGTTCCTCGACAAGGCCAGCGCGCAGAAGCACCTCGACGCCGGCGCGAAGAAGGTGATCCTGTCGGCGCCGTCCAAGGACGACACGCCGATGTTCGTCTATGGGGTGAACGACAAGTCGTACAAGGGCGAGGCGATCGTCTCCAATGCCTCGTGCACCACCAACTGCCTCGCGCCGTTGGCCAAGGTGCTGCACGACAAGTGGGGCATCAAGCGCGGCCTGATGACCACCGTCCACGCCGCCACCGCGACGCAGAAGACCGTCGATGGCCCTTCGAACAAGGACTGGCGCGGCGGCCGCGGCATCCTCGAGAACATCATTCCCTCGTCCACCGGCGCGGCCAAGGCCGTGGGCGTGGTCATCCCCGAGCTGAACAAGAAGCTCACCGGCATGAGCTTCCGCGTGCCGACCTCCGACGTCTCCGTGGTCGACCTCACCGTCGAACTCGACAAGCCGGCGACCTACGAAGAGATCAAGGCCGAAATGAAGGCGCAGAGCGAAGGCGCGCTCAAGGGCATCCTCGGCTATACCGAGGACAAGGTCGTCGCCACCGATTTCCGCGGCGACACCCGCACCTCGATCTTCGACGCCGACGCGGGCATCGCCCTCGACCCGACCTTCGTCAAGCTGGTCAGCTGGTACGACAACGAGTGGGGCTATTCGAACAAGTGCCTCGAAATGGTGAAGGTGGTCGCGGCGAAGTAATCGCCCGGCACGATCCCGGTTCCCCGAAGCCCCGCACCCGCGGGGCTTCGTTTTCACGGGGGAACGGATAGCATCGGCCGCGTGACGAAACCGGACGCCAATCGTGCCGCCAGCTGGAGCCTGCGCCACAGCCTGACGTGGATGCTGGTCCTCGCCGCGCTGCTGCCGGCGCTGGTGTTCGGCGCTGCGCTGCTCTGGAGCCAGTGGCAGCGCGACCGCGGCGACCTGTTGCTGCGCCTGTCCACCGGAGCGCAGAGCAGCGCGAGCACGTTCGACGATTTCCTCGACGGCCACCTCGCCGGCGTGCGCCTGCTGGCCAACAGCCCGGAGATCCTGCCCGCGTCGGCGGACACGGATCGGGAATTGCAGCGGCTGTTGGCCGCCTATCCCTCGATGTTGCGCGCCATCGCCACCGACCGCGATGGCGGGATCGTCGCCGCGCATGCGGCGAGCGGACGCCCGCTGGCGCTGGCCGCGGAACAGGCGGGCGATCGCGACTGGTTCCGGGGCGCGCGCGACCGCGGCGGGCCGTATGTTTCGGATGCGTATCGCGCGCGCATCTACGGCAACGAAGCGCTGGTCGCCGTGTCCGCGCCGGTGTTCCGGGACGGCGAACTCCGGGGCGTGGTGCAGGCCTCGCTGCCGGTCGAACGCCTCGTGCGCGAGCGCGCCAATACCTTGCGCCGGCGCGGGCTCGAATTGCTGCTGCTCGATCGTGGCGAGCGTGTCGTGTACGCGAGCAGCGGCCTGCGCTGGCATTTCCTCGATTCGATGGGCGCCCTCGGCGCCGAGATCCGGGCCGGCGCGGCAGGCTCGGGGCAGACCGCCCGGGCGAGCATCCTGCCGGGCCTGCTGGCCGACGATGAACGCGCCTACGTCGACGCGGTTCGCATGCGGACAGGATGGACGGTGGCGGTGATCGCGCCCGAGCAACGGCTGCTCGCGCCCAGTTTGTCGCGCTTCGGACTCCTGCTCGGCCTGCTCGCGGTGACCACGCTCGGCATCCTGTTCGCATTGTGGCGCCTGCGTCGCTTGTTGAACGCCAGCATGGGCCGGCTGGTGGCGAGCCTGCACGGCTATGCCATCGGCGGCGCGATGGACCCGCGGCAACTCTCGCGCATGCCGGAGGAATTGCAGCCGCTGGCCGGCGGCATCGGCGACCTTGCCGCGCGCATGAACGCGGCTTATACCGAGCTGCAGGAAGTCCTGGACAAGCGTGAGCACGCCATTGCCGACCGCACCCGCGAGTTGAGCGAGGCGGTGGCGAAACTCGATCGCCTCAGCCGCACCGACGCGCTGACCGGTTGCCTCAACTATCGCGGTTTCCAGGAAGAGGGGCTGCGCCTGTGGCAGGAAGCCACGGACCGCGTCGAGGCATTCGCGGTGCTCGCGATCGACATCGATCATTTCAAGGCCTACAACGACCATTACGGGCACCTGCACGGCGACGGCGCGTTGAAGCGGTTCGCGGGCGTGGTGCGCAGCGCGCTGCTGCACGGCGACGACGTGCTGGCGCGGCAGGGCGGCGAGGAATTCGCGGTGCTGTTGCCGGGCGCGACCGCCATGCAGGCGCGGGCGGCGGCGGCGCGCATCCGCGAACGTTTGCGCGAAGCCGACATCGCGCACGCCGCGGCGCCACCGGGGCGGGTGACCGCGAGCATCGGCATCGCGGCGATGGAGGCCGGGACATCCGTCGCGCTGGGGACGCTGTTGACCCAGGCCGATGCCGCCCTGTACCGCGCCAAGTCGCGGGGACGCGACCGCGCCGAGGTTTGAACCGGGGCACCGTGGCCGCGACAATACACGCCCGTTTCCGCGTGCCGCCGCCATGACCATCCTCCGCATGACCGACCTCGACCTCGCCGGCAAGCGCGTGCTGATCCGGCAGGGCGAGGCGGCGTGATCGCGTGCTGCCCTATCGGCAGCACGCACGCCGACGAGCGCCCGACGATGGATGGCCGGGCAGGACGACACCGATGCTTCACCGCCATGCCATGGACGGCTGCGATTCCCCCAGACAAGCGAGTTGAACCATGACCATCCAGCGAATGACCGACCTCGACCTCGCCGGCAAGCGCGTGCTGATCCGGCAGGATTTGAACGTCCCGATCGAGAACGGCCGCGTGACTTCCGACCAGCGCATCGTCGCCTCGATCCCGACGCTGGAACTCGCGCTCGGGAAGGGCGCGGCGGTGATGGTGGTGTCGCACCTCGGCCGGCCGAAGGAAGGCACGTGGAGCGAAGCCGATTCGCTGGCGCCGGTGGCGAAGCGCCTGGGCGAACTGCTGGGCCGCGAGGTTCCGCTGTTGAAGGATTACCTCGACGGCGTGGACGTGAAACCGGGCGAGATCGTGCTGCTCGAGAACTGCCGCATGAACGTCGGCGAAGGCAAGGACGACGAAGCCCTGTCGAAGAAGTACGCGACGTTGTGCGACGTGTTCGTGATGGATGCATTCGGCACCGCGCACCGCGCGCAGGCGTCCACGCACGGCGTGATCCAATTCGCGAAGCAGGCCGCTGGCGGCCCGCTGCTGATGGCCGAACTCGACGCGCTGGCGAAGGCGCTGGACAAGCCGGCGCGGCCGCTGCTCGCCATCGTCGCCGGATCGAAGGTTTCGACCAAGCTCGAACTGCTGTCGTCGCTGGTATCGAAGGTGGATCAGCTCATCGTCGGCGGCGGCATCGCCAACACCTTCATCGCCGCGATGGGCTATCCGGTCGGCAAGTCGCTGGTGGAAATGGACCTGATCGACACCGCAAAAAAAATCATGGCCGATGCGAAGGCGCGCGGCGCGGAGATCCCGGTTCCGGTCGACGTCGTGGTCGCGCCCGAATTCAGCGCGAATGCGCCGGCGACGGTGAAGCCGGTCGATGCGGTCGAAAGCGGGGACATGATCCTCGACATCGGCCCGCGGACCGCGCAGGCCTACGCCGCGCTGATCGAGAAGGCCGGCACCGTGGTGTGGAACGGCCCGGTCGGCGTGTTCGAATTCGACGCCTTCGGCCACGGTACCGAAGCCCTGGCGCGCGCGATCGCCGCGTCGAACGCATTCTCCATCGCCGGCGGCGGCGACACGCTCGCAGCGGTGGACAAGTACGGCATCGAAAATGAGGTGTCGTACATCTCCACCGGCGGCGGCGCTTTCCTCGAATTCCTCGAGGGCAAGACCTTGCCGGCGGTGGCGGCGCTTCAGGATCGAAACAACTAGCGGTTTCGTTCGCGCCACTCCGACGCGAGCACGCCGAACAGTTCCGAATCGGTGGCGGAATCGCCGACGAAGAAGCGTTCGCGCAGCACGCCTTCGCTGTGGAAGCCGAGGCGTTCGAGCACGCGGCGCGACGCGTCGTTACGCGGGTCGATGTCGGCCTCGACGCGGTGCAGGTCCAGTGCCTGCAGCGCCCAGTCGATGGCGAGGGAAACCGCTTCGGAAGCGAGCCCGCGTCCCCAGTGGTCCGAGCGCAGCGCGTAGCCGACTTCGGCGCGGCGGTGGCGCGCATCGAAACGGAACAGGGTGCAGGTGCCGACCGCGCGATCGTCGGGCGTGGCGATCACCCAGTTGAGCAGTTCGCGCCGTTCGAACGCCTCGAGCATTTCACCGATCAGTCCCTCGGCCTCGCCGCGTTCGCGCATCGGCGCGCGGCTCCAGTAGCGCATCACCTCGGGATCGGAAAACAGCGCGAACAGATCGTCGGCGTCGTCCGGCGTCGGCCCGCGCAGGCGCATCCGCTTGCCCTGTATCCGCGGGAACGAGGGCAGCGCGGCGAGGACAGCGGCGATGTCGATGCGGCGGTCGGTCGCCATGTGGCTGTGCTAGCGTGCGGAGAGGGAGAAAGCATGCCATGACCACGCATCGACGCCGCACCAAAATCCTCGCCACCCTCGGCCCCGCGACCGATCCGCCGGGCGTGCTGCAACGCCTGTTCGAAGCCGGCGTCGACGTGGTCCGCCTCAACTTCTCTCACGGCGATCCTTCCGCGCAGGAAGCGCGCGCCGCGCAGGTGCGCGAAGTCGCTGCGAAACTCGGGCGTGAAGTCGGCATCCTCGCCGACCTGCCGGGCCCGAAGATCCGGGTCGAGAAATTCGCGACGGGAAAAGTCGCGCTCAAGGCCGGCGCGCGTTTCGACCTGGTCGCGAGCGCGGACGCGCCGCCCGGCGACGAACGCCAGGTGGGCGTGAGCTACCTCGGCCTGCCCGGCGACGTGGTGCCCGGCGACGTGCTGCTGCTCGACGACGGCCTGGTGCAATTGCGCGTCGAGAAGATCGAAGGCGCGCGCATCGTCACCGCCGTGCTCAACGACAGCGTGCTGTCGGACCGCAAGGGGCTGAACAAGCAGGGCGGCGGCTTGTCGCTCGGCGCGATCACCGAGCGCGACCGAGAATTGATCGCGGTGGCTGCGCGCATCGGCGTGGATTTCATCGCGGTGTCGTTCTGCCGCGACGCCGCCGACATGCACGAGGCGCGCCGCATCGCGCAGGCGGCCGGCAGCGACGCCGCGCTGGTGTCGAAGATCGAACGCACCGAGGCCATCGCCAACCTCGCCGAGATCATCGACGCCAGCGACGTGGTGATGGTCGCGCGCGGCGACCTCGGCGTGGAGATCGGCGACGCCGAACTCCCGGGCCTGCAGAAACGCATCATCCGCGAATCGCTGGCGCGCGAACGGGTGGTGATCACCGCGACGCAGATGCTGCAGTCGATGGTCGACAACCCGATCCCCACGCGTGCCGAAGTGCTCGACGTGGCGAACGCGGTGATCGACGGCACCGACGCGGTGATGCTGTCGCAGGAAACCGCGGCCGGGCAATACCCGGTGGCGGCGGTCGAGGCGATGGCGCGCATCTGCCTCGGCGCCGAGCGCAGCTTCGAGCACGATACCGACTTCGAAAAAGCGCAGCGCGGCCTGGAGCGGGCCGACCAGGCCATCGCCATGGCCGCGATGTTCCTGTCCGAGCACATCGGCGTCGGTGCGATCGTGGCGATGACCGAGTCCGGCGGCACCGCGCGCTTCCTGTCGCGGTTCCGTTCCAACGTGCCGATCCACGCGTTTTCGCGCCACGACGGCGCGCGCCGGAAGATGGCGCTGATGCGCGACGTGTTCCCGTGGGCCTACGACAGCCGTGGCCAGACCCCGCGCGACGCCGCGCGCGGCAGCGTCCGCACCCTGGTCGAGGCCGGCCTGCTCGCGGCGGGAGACCGGGTGGTGTTCACCAGCGGCGAACACATGGAGACGCATGGCGCGACCAATACGCTGCGGTTGCTGCAGGTTGGGTCGGACGGCACGGCCGAGGGGTTGGGGGAGTTGTAAGAGGAGCTAGTCGCCAATGAAGCTGTTCCGCTGCTTGATCGAAGGAATTAATTTCCCGTTTGAGCTTGAAGGTCGATTTGAATTGTTTGGCTTCTACACCACTCGCTTCGTCCGAGCAGAAACACCTCAAGATGCAGAGTTGCTCGCTCTGGAAATGCTTCGTGCAGATCCGAAGCTAGATGTCCCTGCATCCAAGCGCACCCAAGATACAAAGGTGTACTTTGAGGAGATCGAGGAGATTGATTCAATTCCAGAAGGTGTTTCTGAGTCTGGTACCGGCTATGCCTTTTTCCGAATGGAGTCTGAGCCCGGGTAAGTGCGGCGTACCCGGGACTTGGAAAAGCAAAGACCCTGGATGCCCGCGTTGGACAGCCATTCGGCTGTCAGAAGCGACGCGGGCATGACGAAAGTCGGCGCAATCCGGGCATGCGTGATTCAGCCCTCCCCTTCAAGGGGAGGGTTGGGTGGGGATGGTGTTCATCGGCAAACACACCATCCCCATCCCGGCCTTCCCCTTGAAGGGGAAGGAGAAAAGCGGGCTGCGATACCCGGGTTCGAGCCGCGGAAAAGGCTATAATTCCGGCTCTTTTCCGCCGCCGGACGCCTTTCCATGAGCATCGAACAACTCGCCGAAACCGCCCGCGCCATGGTCGCGCCGGGCAAGGGCATCATCGCCATCGACGAATCCTCCGCGACCTGCGCCAAGCGCTTCGCCGGGGTCGGCATCGAGAACATCGAGGAAAACCGCCGCGCCTACCGCGAGCTGCTGCTGACCGCGCCGAACGCGAACGAATACCTCTCCGGCGCGATCCTGTTCGACGAGACCATCCGCCAGAAAACGAAGGACGGCGTGCCGTTCGCCAAGTACATGGCCGACCACGGCATGATCCCGGGGATCAAGGTCGACAAGGGCACGCACAACCTCGCCGGTTTCCCCGGCGAAGTCGTGACCGAAGGCCTCGACGGCCTGCGCGACCGCCTGGCCGAGTACTACAAGCTCGGCGCGCGCTTCGCCAAGTGGCGCGCGGTGATCAACATCGGCGAGGACATTCCGTCCGGCACCTGCATCGAGGCCAACAGCCATGCGCTGGCGCGTTATGCCGCGCTGTGCCAGGAGCAGGGCCTGGTGCCGATGGTCGAGCCCGAAGTACTGATGGATGGCGACCACGACATCGAAGCCTGCTACGAAGTCACCGAAGTCGTGCTGCGTTCGCTGTTCGACGCGCTCTACAACCAGAACGTGATGCTGGAAGGCACCATCCTCAAGGCCTCGATGGTCGTGCCGGGCAAGGGCTGCGACGAACAAGCCAGCGTCGAGGAAGTGGCCGAATCCACGCTGATGTGCCTGAAGTCGGCGGTGCCGGCCATCCTGCCGGGCATCGTGTTCCTGTCCGGCGGCCAGAGCGATCACGACGCCACCGCGCACCTGGACGCGATGAACAAGATGGGCCCGAACCCGTGGCCGCTCTCCTTCAGCTACGGCCGCGCGATGCAGCAGGCCGCGCTCAAGCTGTGGGCGCAGGACATGGCCGGCAACTACGCCAAGGCGCAGCAGACCGTGTTCGAACGCGCGAAGGCGAATGGCCTGGCCGCGTTGGGGCAGTGGCAAGGCTGAGCAGCCGATTTGTCATCCTGACCCCCGCGAAGGCGGGGGCAAGGACCTGCTTCTGTTTTCGGCGTGATGAAAGCAGGTCCTTCGGCTTCGCCTCAGGATGACGGTTCGACAAGAAAAAACGCCGGCGCAAGCCGGCGTTTTTCATTTCAGTCGCGCGGCCGTGGCGCATGCGTCACTTCGCCGAATGCAACCCGCATTCGCGCTTGAGGCCGAAGAAGCGCGTTTCCTCCTCGAGCATGCCCGGTTCCCAGCGTCGCGTGGTGTGGGTATCGCCGATCGAGACGTAGCCCTCGTGCCACAACGGGTGATAGGGCAGGTCGTGGCGCTTGAGGTATTCGCCGATGTCGCGGTCGTTCCAGTCGGCGATCGGGTGCAGTTTCCAGCGCCCGCTGCTGCGTTCGGCGTAATCGATGTCCGAACGGCTGTCGGCCTGGGTGCGGCGCAGGCCGGCGATCCAGGTGCCGATGCCGAGTTCCTTCAGCGCACGGAACATCGGCTCGACCTTGTGCCGCTGGTTGTAGCGGTCGATGCCCTCGACACCCTCGTTCCATTCCCGGCCGTGGCGCGCCTCCGACCATGCCGCGCTGATCGATGGATGGAAAACCTTGAGGTTCAGCGCAAGGCGCCGGGTCAATTCATCGGCGAAGCGGTAGGTTTCCGGGAACAGGTAGCCGGTGTCGACGAGGATGATCGGGATATCGGGCCGTTGCCGCGTGACCATGTGCAAGGCTGCCGCCGCCTGTACGCCGAAACTGGTCGAGAGCGCATGCACGCCGTCCAGTTCGACCAGGGCCCATGCGACCCGATCCGCTGCCGTTTGCGTGGCGAGCCAGCGGTTCAACTCCGCGCGTGGAGCGGCGGAATCGCGGGCGGCGGCGACGAGGTCGCGGGAAGGCGTGGTGGGCAAGCGACGACACTCGTAGTGGCCGAGGCGATGCGTCGACCTTAGCGCATCGCCCCGTTCCGGGTACGAAAAAACGCCGGCAACCCGGCGTTTTCCGTTCGCCTCTCCCTGCGCGCTTCGCGCGCTGTCCCTCTCCCGCGAGGGGAGAGGGGAAAAGCCACTTACCCCAGACTCGCCAGCCACTCGTCGTCGGAGCCGTCCGGCACGCCTTCGAACAGCGGCGTGGAGAAGTAGCGTTCGCCGGTGTCGGGCAGCATCGCGAGGATGGCGTCGCCGTCCTTCGCATCCTTCGCGACCCGCAGCGCGGCGGCGACCGTGGCGCCGGCGGAAATGCCGACGAACAGGCCTTCCTCCTGCGCCAGCCGGCGCGCGGTGGCGATGGCGTCGGCATCGGAAATCGACAGCACTTGCGCGGCGACGGCACGGTTCAGCACCTGCGGCACGAAGTCCGGGGTCCAGCCCTGGATCTTGTGCGGCGACCAGTCCTTGCCCTGCAGCAATGCCGCGACTTCCGGTTCGGCGGCGTGCACCTTCACGTCCGGGCGCGCGACCGCGAGCACTTCGCCGACGCCGGTGAGGGTGCCGCCGGTGCCCCAGCCGGTGACGAAATGATCCAGCCTGCGCCCGGCGAAATCGCGCAGGATCTCCGCCGCGGTCGTCTGCCGGTGGTATTCGGGGTTGGCCGGGTTCTCGAACTGCCGCGCGAGGAACCAGCCGTGCTTCTTCGCCAGTTCGTCGGCGCGGCGCACCATGCCGCTGCCGCGTTCGGCCGCGGGCGTGAGGATGACCTTCGCGCCGTACGCGCGCATGAGCTTGCGGCGTTCGATCGAGAACGAATCGGCCATCACCGCGACGAACTTGTAGCCGCGCGCGGCGCAGACCATCGCCAGCGCGACGCCGGTGTTGCCGGAGGTCGCTTCGACCACGGTGTCGCCGGGCTTCAGCAAACCCCTGGCTTCGGCGTCGAGGATGATGGCGATGGCGAGGCGGTCCTTGACCGAACCGCCGGGGTTGAACGATTCCACCTTTGCGTACAACTCGACGCGCGGCGGGGCGATGCGATGCAGGCGGACGACCGGCGTGCGGCCGATGGTGTCGAGGATGCTGTCGTGGATCATGGCGTGGCTCCGCGTGGGGGACGGAAGGAAAGACGCATCGGCGCGCCGAAAACGGACAGCGTTCCGCGTCCGGCGCCCGGCCAATGTGCCGCGTAACGCATGCCTTCGCCAGCGGTTGACCGCGCCGGGCCGGGCCGGATGGCACATGGGTCCTTCCGCGCGCCGCCGTTAGAATCGGCGATCCCCCGCCGGGTGCGCCTTTCGATGCAGATCCGCCGATTCGTGCCGTTCATCGCCGTGGTCCTGTTGCTCGCCGCCTGCGGCAAATCGCAGCAGGGCGAACGCAAGGACGTGCCGGCCACGGTGACCACGATGCGGGTCGCGGCGCAGCCGTGGCAGGACAGCCTCGAGGCGCTGGGCACCGCGCAGGCGAACGAATCGATCGCGATCACCGCCAAGGTCAGCGACGTGGTGACGCGGCTCGCGTTCGACAGCGGCGAGCGGGTCCGCGCCGGGCAGTTGCTGGTCGACATGAACAGCAGCGCGCAGCGCGCCGACGTCGCCGCCGCCGCGGCCACCTTGCGCGACGCCGAACAGCAATTGCGCCGCGGCAGCGAACTCGCGCGCCAGCAGCTCATCGCGCAGGGCCAGCTCGACACGTTGCGCGCGAATCGCGACGCCGCCGCCGCAGCGCTCGCTTCGCGTCGCGCGGCCGTCGCCGACCGCACGCTCATCGCGCCCTTCGCCGGCGTGCTCGGCCTGCGCCGGGTCAGCGTCGGCGCCCTGGTCGCCCCCGGCGCGATCATCACCACGCTCGACGACGATTCGCGGATCAAGCTCGACTTCACCGTCCCGGAATCCGCGCTGTCTTCGCTCGCGCGCGGGCAGGAGATCGGCGCGCGCAGCGACGCGTGGCCGGGCGTCGCATTCGAGGGCACCGTGGCCGACATCGATAGCCGCGTCGATCCCGATACCCGCGCGGTGACCGTGCGCGCGTTGCTGCCCAATCCCGACGGTCGCCTGCGCGCCGGCATGCTGCTGCGGGTCGCGGTGCGCCTGCCCCAGCGCCAGGCGCTGGTGCTGCCGGAAATCGCGGTGCAGCAGGAAGGTTCGCAGGCCAGCGTGTTCCGCGTTGGCGCCGGCGACACCGTCGCGCTGGTGCCGGTGACACTCGGCAGCCGCGACGCGGGCAAGGTCGAAGTCGCCTCCGGGCTGAAGGCCGGCGACCGCATCGTGGTCGAGGGCATCGTCAAGCTGCACGACGGCAGCAGCATCGTGGAAGCGAAGCCGGGCGCGGCCGCGACGCCGGCCGTCGCGGAATGAAGATTTCCGACATCTCCATCCACCGCCCGGTGCTCGCCACCGTCGGCAGCCTGTTGCTGGTGGTGCTGGGCGTGATCTCGTTCACCCGGCTGCCGCTGCGCGAACTGCCCGACATCGACCCGCCGGTCGTCTCGATCAACACCACCTACACCGGCGCGTCCGCGGCGGTGATGGAAACGCGCGTGACCAAGGTGCTGGAGGATGCGGTATCCGGCATCGAGGGCGTGGACACGCTGCGTTCGGAAAGCGAGAACGGCGTTTCCAGCATCAACATCGAATTCACCCTCGGCCGCGACATCGAAAGCGCCGCCAACGACGTCCGCGATGCGGTCAGCCGCAACCTCGGCAAGCTGCCCGACGACGCCGATCCGCCGCAGGTGCGCAAGGTCTCCAGCGATTCGGACGTGATCCTGTGGCTGAACCTCAGCGGCCCGGGCATGGACACGCTCGCGCTCACCGATTACGCGCAGCGCTACCTCGTCGACCAGCTGTCGACGGTCGATGGCGTCGCCCAGGTGCAGCTCGGCGGCGCGCAGGCCTACGCGATGCGCGTCTGGATCGACCGCGCCGCGCTCGCCGCGCGCGGACTCACGGTGGGCGACATCGAGGGCGCGTTGCGCGCGCGCAACGTCGACCTGCCGGCGGGCCGGCTGGAATCGAGCGCGCGCGACTTCACCCTGCAACTCGACCGCAGCTTCTCCGAACCCGCCGACTTCGCGCGCTTGCCGATCGGCCGCGGCAGCGATGGCCACGTGGTGCAACTGGGCGAAGTGGCGAAGGTGGAACTCGGTTCCGCCGAGCGCCGCGCCTACTACCGCACCAACGGCCATCCGCAGGTCGGCCTCGGCATCGTCAAGACCTCGACCGCCAACGACCTCGCCGTCGCCGACGGCGTGCGCAAGGAAATGGAGCGGATCAACCGCACGTTGCCGAACGGGATGAAGCTGGCGGTCACCTACGACGCGACCGTGTTCATCGACGTCGCCGTGCGCGAGGTCTACAAGACCCTGGCCGAAGCCATCGTGCTGGTGCTGGTGGTGATCTGGCTGTTCCTCGGCAGCTTGCGCTCGGCGCTGGTGCCGGCGGTGACGGTGCCGGTGTGCGTGACCGCGGCGTTCCTGCCGCTGCTGTTGTTCGGGTTCTCGATCAACCTGCTCACGCTGCTGGCGCTGGTGCTGTCGATCGGCCTGGTCGTCGACGACGCCATCGTCGTGCTCGAGAACATCCAGCGCCGCGCCGACCTCGGCGAACCGGCGCCGCTGGCCGCGTTGCGCGGCACCCGCCAGGTCGGTTTCGCGGTGCTGGCGACGACCGCGGTGCTGGTCGCGGTGTTCCTGCCGATCGCGTTCCTCGAAGGCAACAACGGCCGCCTGTTCCGCGAACTCGCGGTGGCGCTGGCCGGCGCGGTCGCGATTTCCTGCGTGGTCGCGCTGACGCTGACGCCGATGATGAGTTCGCTGCTGGTGCATCCGCACGGACGCGCCGCGGACGATCCGGGCACCGGCATCAGCGGCTGGATGGAACGCCGGCTGCGTTCCCTCGCCCGCGGGTACCGCGCCACGCTCGACCGCGGCATCGCCCATCCGTGGCTGTTCGGCGCGATCATGCTGGCCGCGTTGGCGCTGGCGTTCGTGCTGTTCAAGGCGGTGCCGCGCGAACTCTCGCCGACCGAAGACCGCGGCTCCTTCAGCGTGAGCGTCACCGGGCCCGAAGGCGCGGGCTTCGACTACACCGTTGCGCAGATGCAGCAGGTGGAACGCGCGCTGATGCGCCACATGGGCGACGACCAGCCGATGGACCGCCTGCTCAGCCGCGTACCTGGCAGCTACGGCGCGTCCGAGAACATGAACAGCGGCCGCGCGATCGTCATCCTCAAGCCCTGGGACGAGCGCAGCGAGAGCACCGACGACGTGGTCGGCGACGTGCGCCGCGACCTCGCGAAGATCCCCGGCGTGCGCGCGGTGCCGCAGACCCGCAGCGGGCTCGTGCGCAGCGGCGGCCAGCCCCTGCAGGTGGTGCTGGAAGGGCCGGAGTATTCGCAGCTGGTGCAATGGCGCGATGCCTTGCAGGCGAAGATGGACGCGAACCCCGGCCTGTACGGCGTCGACGCCGACTACAAGGAAACGCGCCCGCAACTGCACGTGACCGTGGACCAGGCCAAGGCCGCCGACCTCGGCGTCACCGAGCAGGCCATCGGCGACACCCTGCAGGCGATGATGGGTTCGCAGAAGGTCACCACCTTCGTGCGCCAGGGCCAGGAATACGACGTGATCCTGCAGGCCGCGCAGGGCGAGCGCGCCACCCCCACCGACATCGACAACCTGTACGTGCGCAGCCGCAGCGGCGCGCTGGTGCCGCTGTCGAACGTGGTGAAGCTGGAGGAACGCGCCGAGGCCGGCAGCCTCAACCGCTTCAACCGCCTGCGCGCGATCACCCTGTCCGCCGGTCTATCGCCGGGCTACACGCTCGGGCAGGCCATCGACTGGGTGAACCGGACCGCGCGCGACACGCTGCCGGCGACCGCGCAGATCGACTACAGCGGCCAGTCGCGCGAATACCTGCAGTCCGGCAGCGCGGTGATGTTCACCTTCGCGATGGCGTTGCTGATCGTGTTCCTGGTGCTTTCCGCGCAGTTCGAGAGCTTCCTGCACCCGCTGGTGATCATGCTCACCGTGCCGCTCGCCGTGCTCGGCGCGCTGCTCGGGTTGTGGCTGTTCGGCAAGTCGCTGAACCTCTTCAGCCAGATCGGCATCGTCATGCTGGTCGGCCTCGCGGCCAAGAACGGCATCCTGATCGTGGAATTCGCCAACCAGCGCCGCGACGCGGGCCTGCCGGTGCGCGCGGCCATCCTCGATGCCGCGGTGACGCGCATGCGCCCGATCCTCATGACCTCGATCGCGACGATCGCCGGGGCATTGCCGTTGATGCTCGCCACCGGCGCAGGCGCCGGCAGCCGCACGTCGATCGGCGTCGTCGTGGTGTTCGGCGTGGCGCTGTCGACCTTCCTGTCGTTGTTCGTGGTGCCGGCGTTCTACCTGATCGTCGCGCCGCGCACGCGCCCGCCGGACGAGCGCACGCAGAAGCTCGATGCGCTGGAACGCGAAATCCCCTCGGTCGACGCCTCGCCGCATGCCTGATTCGATCGAGGCTTTTCGCGATTACGCCGGGTGGCAGGCGTCCGGCGCCGCGCATGCGCAGGTCGTGGCCACGCGGCGGCACTGGCCTGGCACTTGCGATGTCTGCGGAAGCGCGTCCGGTTTCGACGTCGCGTGGAACGGCGACGAGCCGCCGAACACCCTGCGCGAGGCGCTGGCCTGCGTCGCATGCGGCTGCAATTCGCGCCAGCGCGCCGCGACCGCCGCGATGCTGCGGGAACTGGCGACCAAGCCACGTCCCCGCATCCATGTCACCGAACAGGCCAGCCCGCTGTTCATCGCCCTGCGCCGGCGTTTCCCCGGATCGACCGGCAGCGAATTCCAGCCGTCGCTGGCGAAGCGCCTGAAGCTCTCGGCGTGGCTGTGGCGGCAGCGCGCGTGGACCTGGGTGCGGCACGGCGACGCGACCGCGCTGCGCTTCGCCGATGCCTCGCTGGACGCGATCCTCTGCCTCGACGTGCTCGAACACGTTCCGGATTTCCGTGCCGCATTGCGCGAGTTCGCGCGCACGCTCAAGCCCGGTGGCGCACTGCTGCTCACGGTGCCGTGGCACTGGACGAATGCCGAAAGCCGCGAGATCGCGCGGCTGCGCGCGGGCGGCGGCATCGATTTCCTGCAACAACCGCCGGAATACCACGGCGATCCGCTCGGTGGCGGCGTGCTGTGCTTCCACCACTTCGGCTGGGACTTGCTCGACGCGATGCGCGCAGCGGGCTTCGCCGAAGCCGAGGCCCTGCGCATCTCCGGTCCGGAACGAGGATTGCCGGAAGCGCAGTGGGTGTTGCGCGCGCGGCGTTAGGCTCCTCAGTCGAGCGGGCGTGCCTTCTTCCGTCCAGCAACGGGGCAGGTCTCGCCGGACCATTCCCAGACTTCCGCGCCGGTCACGTCCGGATCGCACCAGTCCTGCCAGCACTGCGCGGTGCCGAGATAGAGCTTGCCGTTGTATTCGGCGAAGGTGCGGATGCCCCAGTTCATCCAGTTGCCGAAACCGGTGGGGGCGTAGGTGCCGTTCGGGCCGACCACGATTTCCCAACTGCCCTGTGCGCCGGTCGGGCTGCGCCATGCCTGGCCGCCTTCGCCGTTCTCGATGTTGAAGTTGCCGATGCCCATCCACAGGTAGCCCTGGTAGTTGAAGAAGCGCCAGGCGAAGCGGTTGTCGATGTCGCCCGCGCCGTTGACGGTGATCGGCTGCCATTGCGTGCCGTTGGTGGTGCGCGCCAGGGTGAAGCCGTTCAGGGGATCGCCGTTGTTCTTGGCGTTGCCGGTGCCGAGGTAGAGCATGTTGTTGTAGACGAACATCGACTGGGTCAGGATGTTGCCCGCGATCCCGAAGCCCGACGGGATCGAGGCGTTCGGGCCCACGACCTGTTGATAGTTGTCGCCATCGCTGCTGCGCCAGACCTGGATCAGCGAGTCCTTGTTCTTGGTGCCGATGTAAAGCTGGCCCTTGAAGACGGCCATGCTGTGCATCGAGAGGTTGGTGCCGTCGCCGAAGCCGTCGGTGTTCACCGGCTCGAACGCCAGGCCATCGGTACTGCGCCACAACTGGCCGCCGCTTCCCGACGCGTTTTGCAGCCCGATGTAGAGCTTGTCCTGGAAGATGGCCACGCCGCGCACGGACTCGTTGTTCTTGTCGCCGAACCCGCCCGACACGATCTTGCGCCAGCGCACGCCATCGGCGCTGCGCCACAGTTCCGCGCCGGCGGTGTCGTTGTTGCCGCCGGTGTAGAGGAAGCCGCGGAAGATGATCATGCTGCGGAAACCGGTGTTGCCGGTCCGGCGCATGTTCTGCTGCAGCACCTTCTGCCATTGCGCGCCGTCGTAGGCCCATATCTCGCCGCCGGTCTTCTGGTTCATGGTGCCGACGAAAAGCCGCCCGTTGAAGACCTGCATGCTCCAGGCGTACAGGTTCCACCGATTGCCGAAGCCGCCGGTGGCGACCTGGCGGAAACTCGGCGCGCAATCGGCGCTCGCAGTCGGCGCGGCCATCATGCCGCAGAGCAGGATGACGGCGGTGGCGGCGATCGAGCGGCATGACTTCATCAACATAAACCCCCCTTGTCGTTCACTTCTTGCTGCCGAGGAATACCTGGTGTGGGACCACTTCCGTGTCCGAAGGGCGCACCAGCGTATGCGGCTCCAGGTAACTGCGACTGAGCACGAAGAACGGAGCCCCGGGCCGCAGGCCGACCGGGTTGGACGCGGTCGGTGGCGGGATCGCGGCGCAGTATTGCTTGCCGGCGCAGTCGTAGGAAAACATGTAGGCGTAGAGGCCCTTGTAAGTGCGAACCCTCGGATCCCGCGGATTCGTGATGCCCGCGTGATAGAGCGCGCTCTGCGACGTCAGGTCGGCATCGTCGACGGACACGATGCTCGCGAACTTCTTGGAGTCGTAGATCGTGGAATTGATGTAGGCCGCCTTGCCGGACTGCTGGTGGTTCACGCCGACGACAATGATGAAATCCTGCAGGTCCTTGACGCGGACGAACGTCGCCACGTCGTGGGAATAGAGGACGTCGTAGTTGTCGCCCGTGCATTCGGAGATCTCGGAGATGCAGTCCCAACCGACGTGTTCGGTGTAGGTGTTCGCCTGTTTCTTGAACGAGAAGGCGTTGCCGTAGCGCTTGCCGATGTCCGACACCAGGCGATTCAGCGCCGTCTGCAGGCTCGGGCTTTCCGCGATGCCCGAGATGTCGGATGGATACCCGATCACCTGTGCCGGGTTCGGCGGCAGGTGCGTGCCGGGGCCCACCCGCAAGACGTAGTACGGGTTCTCCTGCATGTAGGCGTCGAAGGCCGCCTGATCGCTCGGCATTGCCGTTCGCATCAGGAGGTTGAAGACATCGGAGGACGGTCCGTGGCCCAGGTGCAGGGCGTAGGCGGGTTCGGACGGCCTTGCCGGAATCGCCTGCGGAAGCGGCAGGAAATTGATGGCATTCAATGGAAGGCCGCTCTCCAGCAGGTCCGCCTGAACGCTGTCGAAGGTGTTCTGGTCGGCGGTCCAGACCACGGCCGCGTAGGAACCGAACGGACTGGCGCCGGGTTCGGGAGAACCCGTGGTGCCCAGCCTTCTCAGGTTGAGGGCTTCGCTCATGCTGCCGAAGATTTCGGTGCTGCTGTCCTGCCTCTTGAACAGGTATTGGTTGAAGGAGTAGTAGCGCATCTCCGGCGGTGTCCGGAAGATGACGACGATGGCTTCGTCTGCCCCGAGTTGCAGTGTGGCCAGGTTGGGGTTGGTGCCGAACTCGTCGAAATAGGGCGACCCGTAGGGACTCGAGGGATTGTCCCCGTAACAGGTGAATCCCGGCGTGGTGAAGCACCCCACCGAGTCGAAGTACATCCATGATCCGGTGGTGACGTTCCAGCCGGCGGGCAGGTTCGCGATGAATGCATCGCCGACCGATTCCACGAACGGATCGGCCATCGCGGGAATGGAAAGCAGGGACAACGCGACGGCCCAACAGGCCCGGGCTAGACGTTTCATTCGACCCCCTTCCGTTACCGGTTGTTCCAGCACAGTGCGCGTTCCCAGCGAAGCGCCTTCCAAGGGCAAACGACGAACAGGGCCTTGACCGGACAGGCTCCCCGGCGCCTCGCGACCGTTCGTCGAGAGGCGGGCCCGGTCGGTTCCGGAAGCGATCATTTCCGCCGATGCCCGCGCAACCCGGACACGGTTGCGCGGGCCCGGCCGCGTCAGGTACCCGGCGGCGCGTACAGGCTCGGCATCCGGAAGCTGCGATAAGCGAGCTCCGGCGATTGCAGGCGCAGGTTGGTCGTCCCGTCCGGCAAGACTTCGATCGACTGGCTGTTCTGCGTCGGCCCCGGGCTGATGAAACCGGCGAGGAAATGGTAGTTGCCGTTGCCGAGCCGTTGCGCGCTGCCGAGTGCGTTCGAATACACGCCCAGGTCCGAATTGACGAGGAGGGTCGCGACCCGGTTGGTCTCGTCGACCTGGTACGCCTGTCCGCGGCTGTTCTCGGTGACGCCGGGATTGTCGGCGACCCGGGTGTTGCCGTTGTCGAACACGGTGAAGGTTCCGTTCGCTTCGAATCCGGCATCGTGCTGGTGCGTGAACCAGGGATACGGATCGCTGGAAGCGAGCGCGAAGTCGCCGTTGGCGCCCAGACGCCACAGGATGTGCCCGTCGCCCGCGCCGTCCTGGTAGTCGACCTTGATCACCCAGTCCTGGTGGCGCAGGGAGATGAGCAGGTTGCGGTCGGGCGTGACCTGGATGGCGTTGGGATGCAGCCAGTCGTTGGAGATGGACGCCAGGAACACGGGCGGGCAACCGCCCTGCTGCGGATTCGCGCAGGTCTCGTGCAGGATCGCCGCGCGGTTGACGTCCAGGTGATCGAAGGCATTCCAGTACCAGGCGACCTGGAAGTCCTGGTCCAGGTCGACCACGATGTCGCCCAGGACATCCACCGGCCCGGTGGAACCCTGGGTGCCGGCGGGATACATGCGCTCTGCGCTGGCGATGACGAGGGTATGTCCATTGGACAGGCGGATCGCGTCGTGGTGGAACGTGGTGACCGCGCAGAAGGACCCGCCCACCGTGCAGTTCGAAGCCAGTCCCATCGCGGCGAGTTGCTCGCGGACACGCGATGCATTGGTCTCGCGCAAGGTATTCCCGGCGAAATCGATCTCGCGGAGGATCTGCAACGAACTGGTTGCGTCCACGGAATTCTTCCCGTTCGCCATGGTCAGCATCGTCCCGCCGGGCAGTACCCGGACGAGCAACCCGCCGGCCTGCGCCGGATCGTTGAACGCGGCGTAGTACCAGATCGGGCGGCCGAAGAGGTCGGTTGCCACGGGATATCCCACCGAAGCCCCGATGCTGAGGGAATCGGCCAACAGCACGTCGTCCGCACCGCTGGTGTGCGAATCGGGCGGAACCGTCTGCGCGATCACCGGCAGGTTCGCCGGCGCGCTGCCGGTCAGGAACGACAATGTCGGTCCCGTGTTGACGACGCCCGCCGGGGTGCGGACCTGGGCTGCCATCGAGTAGCGCGTGTTCTGCTGCATCCCGGCGACATAGATGTTGCTGCTCGAGGCCGGATCGCAGGTGCGCCAGTCGGTGGTGGCGGGCGTGGCGCTGCTGGCATCGAAGCGCACCCGGACCCGGCTGCCCCTGGCGCAGGCCGGCGCGCTGAACAAGGCCACCATCGGATTGGCGGTGGCGCTGACCACCGGCTGGCCGCCGGCGACGCGCGAATCGAACCGGAACAGCAGGTTTTTCTTCGCCGTCTGCTGCGTCGAATTGTTGCGCACCGTGACCTGCACGAGGTAGAGCCCGTCGCTCACCGTGCCGGCCCAGCTGAAGCCGGCGTCCTGGCTGTAGTCCCGGACGACGCGGAAAGCGCCGCGATAGGCGACCGAATAGCGATAGGTCAGCATCCCGGGATCCTGGTCCGATCCCGTGGCCACCAGGTTCACCGTCGTTCCCGTCGATTGCGGCGATGGCAGCGATGGTGCGAGTTGCACTTGCGGCGTCGCGAGCGCCTGCGACGGAAGGATGAATGCCGCGGAAAAACACGCGGCTGCAAACAGCAACTTGCGCATCTTCGTGACTCCCCTTGACCCCGGAAACCAACCTAGCACGGCGTTTTCGTGCCGATGTTGGGTTTCCATTAAGACGGAATCGGCGCGTGCGACCGGCCAGCCGCGCTTCCCCCGTGCCGCGACGGCGGCACGGTCAGGTCAACGCCGGGGAGACGTTCCGGCGCGGAGGCTCCTGCCGGGGGCAGGTGGCGGCGTCCGCCGCCGGACACCCTCGCCTTGGGTCAATTCGTTCCTTCGCCCGCCATCGGCGCGCTGCCGAATCCGCCATCCGCCTGCGCCGCCAGCCACGCGAACACCGCGTAGGCGGCGACGTTCTGCGCGAGGTCCTCGGGATCGACCTTGTCCAGCGTGTCCTCAGCGTTGTGGTGGTAATCGAAGTAATACGTGCCGTCGTGGCTGAGCGAAGCCCAGGCCGCGCCGAGGCCGGATATCGGCCCGACGTCGGATTCCGGTCCGCCTTCGCCATCGATCACGTCGATGCCGAGCGGCTTCAGTGCCGTGGCGATCTGGTCGACGGCCGGTTTCGCCGAAGCGGGCGCATTGGTGTTGAAGCTGTAGATGCGGCCGGCGCCGAAATCGCTTTCGGACACGATCTGGTGCTTCGCGACCTCGTTCGCGTGCGCGGCGGCATAGGCCTTGCCGCCGAACAGGCCGCGTTCCTCGTTGGCGAAGGCGATCACGCGGATGGTGCGCTGCGGATGCAGCGGCTTGAGCAGCGCGCCCGCGGCCATGGAAATGCCGATGCCGGCAGCGTCGTCGATGGCGCCGGTGCCCGGATCCCAGGAATCGAGGTGGCCGCCCATCACCACCACTTCGTCCTTGCGCGGACCGCGGCCGGTGATTTCGCCGATGACATTCTGCGAGGTGTAGTCGCCTTCGATGCCGCAGTCGAGCGCGAGGCGCAGGCGCGTATGCGGATCGAGCGCGACCAGGCGCGCGAGCTGGGCCGCGTCGATGGTGGACAGCGCGGCGGAGGGAATGGGTTTCAGTCCGTCCCCGAAACTGGTCATGCCGGTATGCGGTGCGCGCGAGGTATCGGTGCCGGCCGAGCGCATCACGAAGCCGATCGCGCCCTTGCGGATCGCCGCCGACGGGCCCTTGCCGCGGATCCCGCCACCGCCGCCGATGCCGTAGTCGTGGCCATCGCGGTAGCGCTGCATCTGGTAGTCGACGAAGGCGATCTTGCCCGCGAGCGAACCTGCGGGCGCGGCGTCCAGCGCGGCGAGGTCGGGGAAGCGCACGACTTCGCCCTCGACGGTGCCGCCGGGACTGTTGCCGAGCGCGGTGATCACCAGCGGTTGCGCGTGCGCCCCGAGCACCTCGGCATGCTCGCTGCGGCGCACCCATTTCGGGAAGGTCACCGGTTCGGTCCAGACCTTGTCGTAGCCCAGCGCCTTGAACTTCGCCTTCGCCCATTCCACCGCGCGCGCATCGGCTTCGCTGCCGGCCAGGCGCGGGCCGACTTCCGTCGTCAGCGATTCGACCACGTTCCAGCCGGTGCGGTCGGCGAGCGCGCGCTCGCGCAAGGCGGGCACCTGGTCCAGCGCGGACTGCGGAATCGTGGTGGTCGCCGGCTCCTGCGCGAAAGCGGGCAGGGCGATGGCGAGTGCGAGCAGCAGCGGGGCGGTGCGCATGGGGGTTTTCCCGGAGAAAACGGCGAAGCCGCCAGACTACAGGCCGGCGGCTTCGTTGCGATGTGACAGAAGTTTGTTCGCCGGCGGATCGTCCGGATCCGCGAACGGTCAACCCTTCTTCAGCGAATCGCGGATTTCGCGCAGCAGCAGCACGTCTTCGGGCGGCGGCGCATCGGCGGCCGGCGTGCGCATGCGGTTGTAGGCGCGGATCACGAGGAAGATGACGAACGCGATGATGAGGAACTGGATGATGGCGTTGATGAAGTCTCCGAAGCCGAGTACCAGCGCGGGCGTGGTTTCCTTGCCCGCGGCATCGACCACCGCGTCCTTGAGCGTGATCGACCACTTGGAGAAATCCACCCCTCCCGTGAGCAGGCCCACGACGGGCATGATGATCTTGTCGACCAGCGACGAGACGATCTTGCCGAACGCGCCACCGATCACGACGCCGACCGCGAGGTCGAGCACGTTGCCCTTGGCGATGAATTCCTTGAATTCGCTGATCATGCCCATCAATGGACTCCTGGCGTGGTTGGGAAGGGCCGGCGAAGCGGCGTCCGGGAAAGCTTACGCCGTCGCGGCGTTCGCCACGACCTCGCCTTCCAGCGTGGCGACGGCGCCGAGCCGCGCGCGGAACCGGTCGCCCGGCCGCAGCGGCGCCACGCCGGCCGGCGTGCCCATGAACACCAGGTCGCCAGCGCGCAGGGCATACAGCTTCGACAGCTCGTGCAGGGTGTCGGCGACGTCCCAGACCAGGTCGCGCAATTCGCCGTGCTGGCGCGCTTCGCCGTTCACTTCCAGCGCGAGGTCGAGATCGTCGAGATCGTCGATGTCCGACATCGGCACCAGTTCACTGATCGGTGCGGAATGGTCGAAGCCCTTGCCGGTATCCCAGGGCAGCCCCCTGGCTTTCGCCGCCGATTGCAGGTCGCGGCGGGTGAGGTCCAGGCCGACACCGACGCCGAACACCAGCGCCATCGCATCGTTCGGATCGAGCATTCCGGGCGGCGCGTCGCGACCGAGCGCGACCACGAGTTCGACTTCATGCTGCAGGTCGTTCGTGCCCGGCGGATATGCCACCACGCCATCGACGACGATCGCATCGGCGGGTTTCAGGAAGAACACCGGCACGCCGCGATCCGCCTTAGACGCAGGCGCGGTCGCGCCCATTTCGCGCGCATGCTCGGCGAAGTTGCGGCCGATGCAGTAGATGCGGTGCACGGGGAACGTTCCCCCGTCGCGCACCGGCACGCGCGGGACGGGCAGCGCGGGAACGACGTCGGCGTTCAACGCGCGGGCAGGGCCGGTTTCGACACCACCCGGAAATCGCCTTCAAGCGTGGTGCCGTCCAGCGTATCCGCGCGCAACCCGTCGTCCTTGCGCGCGGGCGCCTTCCGCAGCGTCCACAGGCGCAGCAATGCGCCCGCGGCGAGCATCGCCAGGCCGAAGAACACGCCGAACGCGATCATCACCAGCAATACGCACAGGCCGAGCAGGCCGAGCACGATGCGCAGCAAGGGATGGCGGGGCTTGCGCGGGGAAAAGGACATGCGCAGGAACATGGGGCTGGATCCAGGGAACCGCATCGGCGTCGTGTCACACTCATGGCGCGGGAGGTGCGAGTATCCCGGCTGGCCCCGCCACGTTTGCAAGGATTTCGTTAAGCGATGCCCCAGGACACGACGACCCGCTCCGCGTTGATCGCCTTCGATGCCATCGAGGACGGCGGCCTGGCCGAAGTCGAGGGCACCGTCGATGGCGATGCCGAATCGCTGATCCTGCATCGCGATGGAGGGCGCGTGCGCGCCTGGTTCAATGTCTGCCCGCACGCGGGGCGCCGCCTCGACTGGGCGCCGGGGAAATTCCTGCGCAGCAATGGCCTGCTGGTCTGCGCCGCGCATGGCGCCAGTTTCGAACTCGCTGGCGGCGAATGCGTTGCCGGGCCCTGCCGCGGCGAATCGCTGCGCGCGGTCGCGCTGGAAGTGCGCGACGGCGGCGTCTATATCGCGAACCCGTAGGCGCGCACCGCAGGGGCGCGACGGGCGCAATGCATCTGCGGGCAACACACTCGTCATTCCAGCGAAC
>Ga0075163_10002176_pt1 | contig 26458 bp, 18 predicted proteins | sample JI1023141ADNA_FD_71478 | JGI IMG/M metagenome (GOLD analysis project Ga0075163, IMG submission 71478) | Wastewater effluent complex algal communities from Wisconsin, to seasonally profile nutrient transformation and Carbon sequestration -... | ecosystem: Engineered > WWTP > Effluent > Algae...
GGCGTCCTGGTGATGACCGTCAATTATGACGGGCTGCTGACAAACGCGACGGGGCTGCCGGGGGTCTGCTGGGACGAATTGGCGAAGGTCGAGCGGATCCTCCGCGGCGACGACCGCGGGGTGCTGCACCTGCACGGCCACTGGGACGCGCCGAGCTCGGTGATCCTCGGGGGGACGTCGTACGCGGAGATCGCCGCGCACCCGCACGCACAGACGGTGCTCGGCACGCTGCGTATGACCAAGACGCTGGTGTTCATCGGACACGGCGCCGGGTTGCACGACCCGAACTGGGGCCCGTTCCTCCGCAGGACGGCGGAGATGTTCGCGGGGTCGACCTACGAGCATTACCGACTGGCGCGCGACTCGGAGCGGGCCACGGTGCAGGCGCAGCACCCGCCAGCGCAGCGGATCGCGGTGCTGTCGTACGGGGTGAAGCACGCCGATCTGGGGCCGTTTGTACGCTCCCTGGTGCCGCTGAAGGTGAGGGCGGCATCCGGGCGTACGGTGCTCGTGCGCGTCAACATCGGCGCCAAGCAGGATACTCTCATGACCGAGGATGCCGCGCGCGCGCAGCTGCGCGACGAGGACGTGGTGGGCGGGCTGGTGGTCGAGGAGGTGGTGCCGCCCGAGCGGATGACCAGGCGCTGGTGGCGTGGCATCGCGGCACGGCTCGACCGCATGGTCGAGGCGGCGTTCGCGGTGCCAGGGGCGACCGGCTACGTGGTCGCCGGTCAGGCGCCGCTGCCGGTGTTCGTGTACCTCGGGTGGCGCATGAGGGCCGCGCGCGCACCGGTGCGGGTGCTCAACCTCCGGCGTGACGGGACAGGGAAATGGGACATCATCGGCGCAGAGGGCGAGCCGGGCGGGCGGGATCCGTTCCAACAACCAGAGAAAATCTCGTTGGAAGGCGGCGAGCGGGCTGTGCTTGCGCTGCTTTGTTCGAGCGAATTTCAGTTCACCCCGGGTATGGTGAAGAGCGTGACGACCGAAGTGGGCGAGCCGGCGTGCGGGGTCTACAAGGTGAGGAATCCCGAGAACCAGCGCGATCAAGCGCTGACCGCGGCGCAACTGCCGGTGCTGCGGCGCCATATGAACGCGGGGATCGAGTGGATCTCGGAGCACTACAGCGGATTCCGCGGGTTGGTGCTGGCGTTCGGCGGGCCGAGCTGGGGGGCGTTCTGGGTCGGCGTTTGGCTCGGCGCGCCGAACGTGTTGGGGCGCGTCGAGGTCCCCAACTTCGTCAAGGACCGGAACAGGTACGAGCCGGCGCTCTCGTGGTCGCGCGACCAGGCGTCGTCGACGAACCGCGTCCTCGTCGTCGCGGCGGACCCGAACGACGCGCCGAAGATCGGGGCGCTGCAGCTGGTTGAGGAGGTGAAGGCGGAGCTCCTGAAGCAGCGCGGTAGGCTCGGCGCGGAGCAGTTCAAGAGCGCGGGCTCGCTGGCGTTCATGGCGGTCCTGGAGGAGATGCGGGCGCAGCAGCCGGACGTCGTGCATGTGCACGTGCACGGGTCGGCGACGGCGCTCGGTTTCTCGGACGGGCGCGGCGGCACGGACGAGATCCCGGTGGACCGGGTCGTCGAGGGGATGAAGTCCAGCGGGACGGAGCCGGCGTTGATCGTGGTGACGGCGTGCGACTCCGCGGAGCTGGGACCGCGGCTCGTCGAGGTGGCGGACTGCGTGATCACAGTGTCGTCGGTCCCGTTCCCGCTGGCGATCGCGTTTTCGCGGGCGCTGCACGGGGCGCTGGCGCGTGGGGAGACGATCGCCGAGGCGGTGAAGCAGGCGACGTTCGCGGTGCCGGAGGTGGCGGCGGCGGTGCGGCTCAGCGCGGCGCCGGGCTGCGATCCCGCGGCGATGCGGATCTACTCGCGGCGCGATCCTTGAGCTCCTCGAAGTAAGTTTGAAGCCCTTCGCGCAGCTTGTGGGCCCAGCTGTCGAGGTCGCTGAGGGTGTCGGCGAGGGCATCCTCGCCGTTGGTGATGCGACGACAGGCGTCCTCAAGGCGCTCCCTGGCGCGGCGGAGGCGGCTGCGGATGTTGGGCTCGGCGCACTCGTAGACCTGGCAGAGTTCGGGGCCGGTGAGGTGCTCCCAGTAGTGCAGCTCGAGGATGATCTGGTCGTCGATCGAGAGGCTGCGCAGGGCGGTGAGGAGCTGGCGCTGCTTCTCGTGTGCGAGTAGGCGGGTGATCAGGCCGATGTCAGGGTCGCGGACGGCGGTGTCGAGGACGTCGGCCGGCGGGGTGGGGCCGTTGATACGATAGTGGTTGGCGATGCAGTTGCGGGTGATCCGCAGGATGTAAGTCTTGAACAGGGCGTCGGCGCGAAAGCTGTCGCGCTGCTTGACGAGCACGTCGAACACGTCCTGGACGATGTCCTCGACCGAGTCCTCCGGGACCTTCATGAACACGAGTTTGCGAATGGACGGGTGATGCTTGCGGAGGAGCTCTCCGCCGGCGCGGCGGTCGCCCGCGCGCCAGGCGACGAGGAGCTCGAGGTCGGGGTCGGGTCCCATGGCGCCGACGCTACCACGCGCGGGGACACGCCGCGGAGGCCACTGCGGTGGTTGCATGCGATCCGCCCGGCGTCACAGAGGCATGCCGCCCTGCCGGCGGATCTTGACCTTGACGACCGTCGTGCTGGTTCCGGGCGCGGGCGGGCCGCTCTGCGGGTCGGGGACCGGGTGGTCAGGCGGGACGGCGATGACGAGCACCTCGCTGTTCATGTCGTTGCGTGGGCCGGAGCGGGAGCCGCTGGCGTCGCGGGTCCACGGGGTGGAGGCGCCGTCCGCCCGCAGGTCCCAGGCGTAGAGGCGGTGGAGCACGCCGTCGTGGCGGATGTCGTCGAGGATGACCTCGGTGCTGGTCAGCGCGCGCAGCTCGGCGAACAGACTGTTGCCGTTGGTGGTCAGCGAGGAAGTGCCGTGGCGCAGGTCGACCGGCGGACCGACGGTGAAGGTGAGGCGGATCGGGGAGATGTCGAACAATGGGAGGGTCATGGGGTGGCTCGAGTGGTGAGGGTGGACGGCGTAGCTGTGCGAGGTCGTGGGGCGCGGCGACGAGTGTGACGGGCGAGCGAGCGTTCGAGCTCGGCGAGGGCGTCGCGGTCGTCAAGGCGGGTATACGCGGCGATCGCCAGGCGGAGGTAGTCGACGACGCGGGGGTCGGCGGTGGCGGCGAGGGCGTCGGCGATGTACCAGGCGAAACGGCCTTGCTCAGCCGGGGCGAGGTCGCCGAGGTAGGCGCGCAGGGGGTCGTGTTCGCGGGCGATGTGGGCGACGATTGCGGCGAAGGAGCGATCGCCGTAGGCGCTCTCGATCTCGCGGAGGATGTTGTCGAGGACGGCGGGAGCGGCCGGGTCGCGGCGGCGCAGGAGGTCGGTGGCGTGGGTGTAGCGGTCGCGCGCGCCGGCGAAGTCGCCGCGGCGAAGGGCGAGCAAAGCCTCGGTCTGGAGGAGCGCGACGCGGTCGGGGTGGACGGGGTTGAGGTCGTGGTCGACGTCGAGGCGCTCGCGGGCGCGGCGCAGGCGCTGCTCGGCGGCGGCGAGGGCGGCGGCGTCGGGTGAGAGCGGGGTGAGGTCGAGGAGGGCGAGGGCGAGGTCGATGCGGACGATGAGGGAGTCGTTTGGAATTCGGGCGTGGAGCTTCGCGGCGTGCTCGAGGTGCGCGCGGGCGGCGGTCGGGTCGCGTTCGCGGAGAGATTCGCCGAGGTCGAACAAGACGTCGCCGACCTTCGGGTGGTCGGGGCCGAGGCGGCGGGTGTAGGCGGAGAGGGCGATGTCGAGGTGCGTGTCGGCCTCGTCGGGGCGGTCGGCGAGGGCGAGGGCGTTGGCGAGGTTGTGGTGCGAGCGGATCGTGTCGAGGTCGTCGTCGCCGAGGTGTTCGCGGCGGAGCGCGAGGGCGTCGCTGTGGCTCTGGACGGCGCCGGCGAGGTCGTCGGCGCCGAGGGCGAGGAGAGCCTGGGCCTCGACGAGGTCGCCGCGTAGGCGGATCGACCGTGCGCCGATGCGAGTGATGCATGCATCGGCGAGGGCGAGCTCGCGGGCGCTGGCCCGCGGGTCGAGGACGACGTTGCCGGCGAGCTTGGCCTGGTAGGCGGCGGCCTGGCACACGAGGTCGTCGTGGCCGGCGGCAAGGGCGAGGTTGCGGGCGTCGTCAAGGGCCGCGAAGGCGGCGGTGGGGCGGTGTTGCTGGCCGAGGACGTGGCCGAGGCGGTAGAGGGCCTCGGCGCGGCGACGTGGGTGGTGTTCGGTGTCGGAGCCGGCGAGGCGGCGAGCGATCGCGGCGGCTCCGTCGAGGTCACCGGCGACCTCGCGGGCGGCGGCGTCGGCGAGGGCGTCGATGAGTGTGTCGTCGACGGAGTCGCCGACGGGGATCGAAGCGTCGGTGCGGAGGTCACAGCGCGGGAGGGAATCGACGAGCACGAGGGCGTCGGCGAGGTGGCCGGCGCGCGGCGGGGCGGTCTGGAGGGTCGTGACGAGGGCGGTGAGCTGGCGGCGGGCGTGGTCGAGGCAGGCGTGCTGACCGGCGGTGTCGTTCGGGGCGTCGGCCAGCGCGTGGCGATCGACGGCACAAATGCCGAGAGCGACGTCGGCGAGATCGCGGGTGCGGTTGGCGAGGGCGCGGTCGAGGAGGTCGAAGGAGCGGCGCGCCGGCGGGTCGACTACGTGGGCGAGCAGGGCGTCGCGGGCGGTAGAGGACCACAGCGCGGTGAAGGGGTCGCCGACGCCGAGGCAGAGGTCGGGGGGGGTCGTGCGGGTGAACCACCCGAGGGCGAAGGGGCCGGCGAGGGCGAGGAGGATGGCAGGGACGAGGATGGCGAAGGTGCGGCGGCGCAGACCGCGTTGGAGTACGCGCATGAAGTCGGCGACAGACGGGAAGCGCCGCGCGGGGTCTGGCGCGAGAGCGCGGGTCAAGGCGGCGCGCAGCCAGGCGGGGTGGGCCTTCGTGGGAAAGGTGACGTAACCGCGGCGCACGGTAGCGAGGAAGGCGTCGTGGGCGAGCGGGTAAGGGAGAACGCTGAAGAGTGCGTGGTAGAGGGCGCAGGCGAGGCTGAACTGGTCGCTGGCAGATGTCGCAGGGGTCCCGACCAGGAGCTCGGGGGCGATGTACCCGGGCGTCCCGGCCAGCGGCGCGGAGGCGGCGCTGTCCACGGAGACGGCGAGGCCGAGGTCAGCGACCTTGATCGCGCCGAGGTCGGCGCGGAGGATGTTGCGCGCCTTGATGTCGCGGTGGACGAGACCAGCGCTGTGGATCGCCGCGAGGCCGGCACCCGCAGCGAGGTAGGCGCCGATGATGAGTCGCCAGGGCTGGTCCTGCTGCCAGGCTTCCAGCGTGCGCCCGTCGATGTATTCCATCTCGAGGACGGTGCCGCGGTCGTCGAGGTCGACCTGGTGGACCCGACAGACGTGGGGGTGGTCGATCGCCGCCAGCGCCCGCGCCTCGTGCCCGAGCCGCTGGTGGCCTTGCGTCTCGCTGTTCGTCGGCTCGGGACGCAGCAGCTTGATGGCGACGCGCCGGCCGAGCTCCGTGTCGATGGCCTCATATACGGCACCCGATGAGCCACGTCCGACCCGCCGCACGACGTCCCACTGGCGATACCGGACCGGCTCCGGGGGGGCGTCCGCGAATTTTCCGAGCAGCCGGCCGAGCTCGAGGCGACCATCCAGGTCGTCGTCGTCCGCGTGCGCGGCGGGCGGACCGGCGAGGACCTCGTCGACCTCGAGCGGAGGAGGGGCGGGCATGGAGGTATGTATAGTCGGAGGACGGGGCGGATCGATCCGCAGGCAGAGGAAAAGCGCCGGAGAGTCTTTGCTGGACGCCCGGTGAGCGTCGTAGCGGCCGGCGATCGATCCCCGGGCAGCGAAAATTCTCTCTCACGTCACGTCACCTAGACTCGTGCTTGTGCCTGCAACGACGTCCAGGCAGAGCAGGGGTGTGCCGTGCAAGGTCTTCAAGAGGATCAACGAGTGGGGTGCACCCCTCCCCAGAGGGCTGACGGACCGCGCGATGAGCGCGGCTGAGGAGCATCGGTTCGTGATCTGTGCCGCCCTCGGTGAAGACGGATCGGCATGGGAGGTGCGGCCCGCCGGATCGTTTCTCACCGGAACGGCCACGGTCTGTTCGAGCGACGTGGATCTTCACGCCGTTCGGGTCGATCGTTTCGCGTACGCGTTGCCGGCTGACCCGGCGCAGCGGAGGTGGGTCAAGCAGTGGCTGGATGACTCGGTACCCTGCGGGTTCGGCGAATCGAGGGCGCAGATCGAAGCAGCCGTTATGCGATGCTACGGTGCCTGCACGACGCTGCGGCCGAAGGCCATCCATGTCGATGGGACTCCGCGCCGTCTCGAGGCCGACATCGTCGTAGCGATGGAGCATCGACGTTACACCGGGTACGCCGATAGCGCCGGGCAGCCGGCGTATATCCCCGGGGTCGAGTTCCGCACCCGCGAGGACCCGTGCACGCCGGTGGTGTGCTACCCGGCCCTGCGTCGGCAAGCGATCGAGCAACATGACCGCGATGCTCGGGGACGCTCCCGGTCGATCATGAGGATTATGAAGTGCGTCCGCCACGCGATGCGGAACAGCGGGGACCCGGTTCTGTCCGGCGCGACCGCCAAAGTTCCGCCGTGCTTGATCGAGGCGATGCTTTGCCGTGTACCCGCATGGCTGTACTGGGATGCGACGGACGGGTTCTGGGCGACGCTTCGTCAAGTCTTGCCGACGGCGATCGAGATGTTCGCGGCGCCCAACGCCGTGAACATCCGCGACCTGGGGGACGTGCAATCGCTGTTCGGCGAGGGGCAGACGTGGTCCCGAGAGGGCGCCCTGCGCTTTCTGCGTTTGGCGTGGAGCAGGCTGGAGGAGCACGACCTGCCGCTGTTCTGAATGCGGGCCGCGTCGGTGAACGAGGCAGAGGGGCGGTCAGCGTGAACAGCACGTTGAGTCGCGCGCCCGCTTCAACGGGGCCGCGTCGGTGAACGAGGCGGAGGGCCAGGTGGTGATGATGGGGGGCGGAGCAGTAGGTGCTTCAACGGGGCCGCCTCGGTGAACAAGGCGGAGGCTGGGTTTCGCGCCGCGTCCGCCGCGGCTGCGCTCGTCGCTGCTTCAACTGGGTCGCCTCGGTGAACGAGAAGGAGGAGCCGATCGGCGGGGTTGTTCCAGCCCGTCGCCATCCGTCGCTTCAACGGGGCCGCCTCGGTGAACGAGGAGGAGGAACGGAGGGCGCTCATCAACGCCGCCGTCGCTGGCGGCGACCCGCTACAACGGGGCCGCCTCGGTGAACGAGGCGGAGGGACCAAGGCGTCTGCGAGGACGACTAAGACGAGGACTGGCTTCAACGGGGCCGCCTCGGTGAACGAGGCGGTGAACGAGGCGGGGGGTTCACCTCAACGTGAGCGCGGGCGGCGTCGACTGGCTTCAACGGGGCCGCCTCGGTGAACGAGGCGGATGCGTAACTCAATTGGTCAGAATAGCCGTTTTATAAGCGGTGCTTCAACGGGGCCGCCTCGGTGAACGAGGCGGAGGGGGAGTACCTCAAGCCGGAGGATCCGGAGTACTTCACGATGCTTCAACGGGGCCGCCTCGATCATCGAGGCGGAGGAGATGATGCGGCTCGATGTCCAGGCCGCCGCGATGCTGCTTCAACGGAGCCGCCTCGATCATCGAGGCGGAGGGCTCGGCGAGTGGCCGGACTGCTACGACTGCGACTGTATGCTTCAACGGGGCCGCCTCGATCATCGAGGCGGAGGGCCAAGAACGAGCAGTACAAGGCGCAGGCGGCGGCGTGGCTTCAACGAGGCCGACTCGGAGAACGAGGCGGAGGGGTCCAGCACTTGTCGATCCCAGGTACTTCCGAAATGCTTCAACGGGGCCGCCTCGGAGAACGAGGCGGAGGCATGGTTCCGGATCCGTATCAGGCGTGCGATCCCAAGCTTCAACGGGGCCGCCTTAGTGAACGAGGCGGAGGCGTTTGCACAGAGGAAAAGGTAAAGAAGATGCTCGGCCTCAACGAGGCCTCGGTGAACGAGGCGGAGAGTGGGGAACGCCATGACGATACTCAATGCCGCCAAGCTTCAACGGGGCCGCCTCGGAGAACGAGGCGGAGGACCTCCCTGCTACTCAATGCCACGGACTCTGTGGGGCTTCAACGGGCCGCCTCGGTGAACGAGGCGGAGGTTCGGTCTCCCGCTTGAGGACTGCTCGTACATAAAGCCGCTTTAACGGTGAACGAGGCGGAGGAAGGGCCTCCTCGGTGGAGGGTTGCCCCGTTCATCACCGACGTCCCGCTCGGGAAGCTTCAACGGGACCGCCTCGGTGACGAGGCGGAGGCGCGCAACGACCAGTGTCACGCGTGTGGGCATGCGATCAAGCTTCAACGGGTCCGCCTCGGTGAACGAGGCGGAGGGGCGAATACCAGCGTCAAGCGTTTGACGAGTGACGGGCTTCAACGGGGCCGCCTCGGTGAACGAGGCGGAGGTTCGGCCACCCCTTCGTTGGGGACAACCTAGACAAGCTTCAACGGGGCCGCCTCCGTGAACGAGGCGGAGGAAGAACACCGTCAATGACGACAACGTGTTCTCGGAGAAGCTTCAACGGGGCCGCCTCCGTGAACGAGGCGGAGGCACGGCGACCCGTGCATTGAGGGCCTCGAGTGCGAGCTTCAACGGGGCCGCCTCGTGAACGAGGCGGAGGCTGGCTCATGACACACCTGGTACCGGTGCGGCGAGCTGTTTCAACGGGGCCGCCTCAGTAAACGAGGCGGAGGCCAGCAAAAGACGGACGACAAGGATGGCGCCCGCGTAATGCTTCAACGGGGTCGCCTTGGTGAACGAGGCGGAGGGTGCCCACGGCAGCGCCCTGATCATCCTGACCAACCCAGAGCTTCAACGGGGCCGCCTCGGTGAATGCGGAGGCGGGGCGAACCTTCCTGGGCGAACCTTTCCGGGGCGCTTCAACGGGGCCGCCTCGGCGTACGAGGCTGAGCACGCAGGTGCGGGGATGGTAATCGTGTTCTGATCCTTTAATTCTCAGGCAAGCACGCCAGGGTGGGTGGGGGCCCAAGGACGGCGTTTTGCACGTGAGTCCAGGGATCTGCGTCCTGCAGGGCTCGCGTGCATTTTGGCCTACCAGATTTTTCTCGGCATGTCTCCTGCACATTCAGAGGATCATCGGGCAGACGGGTTGGCGTGACGCAAGGCCCGGGCGTGGCAATGAACGGGTCACCGAGGACCCACTCGCGCTGCTCGCTCTCGAGGGAGAAGTCGCTGTGCAGTGGGATATACTTTCGAGCCGAGGTTGGCAGCGATTCGCGCCGCGCCGTCACCCGAGCTTGCCGAGGATCTCCGTGAGCGGTCGGACCCACTGCTTCTCGGCTTTCTGGGCATCGCGCACGCGTTTGCGCTGGAGGGCCGCGACGCAGCGTTCGGCGAGCGCCTGGCGTTCGACGGGATCCTGGTCGGCGAACAGCTCGGGGAAGCGGGTGCTGGCGTTCTCGGGTTTGAGGTCGCGGAGCAGGAACTCGACGCGTTCGCGGCGGCGGGTCGCCTCGTCGATCGGCGGAGTCTTGGGTCGTGGGACGCTCGCCCGCTTCTTGCGCAGGTCGTCGAGGTGCTTGCCGAAGCTCCGGTCCGGAGCGGGTGCCCTGTCTTCGCCTCGGTCGCGGTGCTTGCCGTCGCTCCGGCCCGGGCCGGGGCTGTTGATCGTGACCATGCGACGCAACCAACCCAGCTCGCGGAGCAGGCGGTCGGCGTCGACGGTCGGGTCCTGGAGGCGCTTCTCGAGCCAGTCGCCCGCATCGTTGAGGGCGTGCTTTTGGGGCGTGCTCTTGGCGTGCGGGGGGCCCCACAGGCGGACGAGCAGCTCGAGCGCGGCCACCGGGTCGGCCTGTCGGCGGAGGCACTGCATGGCCTCCGCGAGATAGCGGCTGGGGTCCGTCGTGAACGTGCGGGCGGCCGCGTTCAATCGGCCGAGGTCATCGCTTCCGGAGGGTGTCATCAGCAATCTCCGCGGTGGATCTCGAGGAGGCGTCGCTCGCCGGCTTCGAAGCGGTCGGCGTCGGCACGGAACGCTGCGAGCCATTCATCGACGCGGGGGTCGCTGGCGAGCGGGTGAGGCGGCCCGCGGCGGGCCGCGAACGCGAGGGACTGCAGGCGCATGCGGCCGAAGCCGTGGCACTTGCCGCCGCCGAGCTTGACCGCGTCGAACGTGCCCGGTGCGGTCTGTCCGAGGGCGACCAGCAGGCCGCCGAGCTCGTGTGGTCGGAGGTTGACGACCCGGATCTCGCCGACGAGGCCTGTCTTGGTCGGGATAGCCTCGACGGCTTGCAGCTCGGGCCGCTCGATGAGCGGGGCGGGGTGGACCGCGAACTTGCGCCCGTGCAGGCGATCCACGTGGACCACGCGCTTCCCGTGATCGGGCGTGGGTACGCCGACGTGGTGGAGGTTTGGCGAGAACTGCGAGGGCATGCGGTCGATGCTGAAGTTGGTGGTGTCGTTGGCAACGCCGAGGTCTTCGACGGCGACGCGGCTGCGCAGCGACATCTTGCCGAACAGCGCGCACGCGGGGCACAGGACGTCGTCCCTGCAGTCTGTGAACACGGGCAGCTTGATGGCGGAGTGGGCAACCTCGGCAGTCCACGCCGGGAAGCTGGTCGACCGGAGCCCCCGCTGCTCGCGTGGTGGCTTTGGCGCGCAGCTGCGGGTGATCGCCTCGAAGCGGGAGCGCAGTGCGCCGCGCAGCGAGGAGCCGGGGATCCCCGGACGGTTGCGCACGCGCGCGGCCTCGCGGACGACCACCCCGCCGACCAGACCCTTGAACCCGGAGCCGACGTGGACCGGCTGCTCGGTGGTCCACACGCAGCGCAGCGCGCCGGAGATGGTGCCGTCGATGACGCGGTCGTGACAGGCCTCGTCCCGACGACGGCGCGCGACGCTGTCGGGGAACGGGACGAATTTGTAGCCGAGGGTCACGCCAGGGCCTCCAGGGCAGCCCGGGCGGCGGCGGACCAGGCGTCCACGCTGGCCGGGTCGGCGGCGGCGAACCGCCAGTGCATGCCCCGGCGCTCGCCTCGGGTCTGCGGGAGGACGGCCTCCTGCAGGAGGCCGTAGTCGCGGCGGGCGGCTGCATCGGCGATGTCGCCGGCGCCGCGGGGGACGTCGCCGGCGCGGGCGGGCTGCTCGTGGAGGATCTTCGTCACGTGGACGCGGGCGACCCCGAGGCCGCGGCTCTTGCTCGAGCCGAGCTGGGCGAACCCGGCAGTGATGTCGTCGAGGGCCTGCAGGAGGAAGCCGAGCTGCCACACCTGGTAGTTCTCGAGGGCCACCTCGCCCCAGAACGACACGCCCGCGGGGACGAGCTCCTGGTCGAATGGACCGTGCTTCACCGACCCAGTCACGCGGTCGATCGCCACGCCATGGCGTAGCTCGACGTGGTTGGCGGCGATATGGTTGGCGTCATCGTCGCCGTCCTCGCGCCATGGGAACTGGTCGCGCACGCCGATCCGCCCGCGGACCAGCTGCGAGCCGAACGCGCGGCAGGCCAGGCACTGGCGCCGGTGGATCGCGGGCGGCGTCTCGTCCCTGTCCCGCTTGTGGCACGAGCTGTTGGCGAGCGGGTCGCAGGCGCCGTCGACATCGCCGTACCGTCGGCCGCGCACGGCCGCCTCGGCGGTCGATCGGACCACGCCCTTGAGGCTCGAGCCGGGGATGTACACGGTCGGGCCACGGACCGCGTGGCGGGTGCGGACGCACGCGAGGTTGGCGGCGGTGGGATCGAGGCCGCTGTCGCCGGCCTTGATGAGCAGCGGAGTGACGGTGTCGATGCGGACCTGCAGGACGGCGCGATTGAAGCTGTGCTTGTACATCAGGAGACCTCCTCGGTGCGGCGGGCCAGGGCGTCGCGCCAGTGGCTCAGGCGCTCGGCGGGGTCGCGCTCGACTCCGGGGTTTTGGTGGAGGAGGTCGCGGGCGGTGACCTCGAGGACGCCGGTCCACTGGAACACGACGCGCCCGAGGCCGCGCGAGCTGAACCCGCCGAGGGCCGAGAAGCCGGCGTCGAGCTGGTCGAAGCCGAGGGCCAGCAGACCCATCGTCCAGTCCTGCGGGTTCTCGACGAACACCTCGACGTCGAAGCCGGTGCCGGGCGAGACCACCTCGAAGTCGTACTTGCGGCCGGAGTGGACGGTGCGCAGGTCGCGGTCGATCGCCACGCCGTCGCGGACCTCGATCGGGATGTGCCCGTCGCTGCGCTGCTCGGCGGTCACACGCGCGTCGGTGAAGCGGACGTGGCTGGCGAGCACGTGCGAGCCGAACAGCCGACACGTCGCGCACGACCCAGAGATCTGCGCCTCGGCCTGCTTGCGGCCGTTGCTCGTGTGGTGCCCACACGCCTCGTCGCTTTGCGGATCGCAGGCCCACAGCGCGGTCGAGCGCGGGAGGTCGGCGCCGCGGAGCAGCGCCTCGATCGTCGAGCGCAGCGAGCCCTTGAGGCTGCCGCCCGGGATGAACGGGAAACCGTCACGGTCGCGCAGGACCGGCAGGTTGGCGCCGTCGAGGACGCCGCCGCCGCCGCTGCCGACGCGCAAACCGGTGCGGGTGACGAGCCGCCCCGTCAGTCGCAGGCGCCGCTCAAGGCGGTGGAAGTCCGCGGGGGTGGTCAGGGAGCTCATCGCTGGCCTCCCTGACGCGCCGTCTGCGGGTGAGCCGGGCGGGGCGCAGGCTGTGGGACGGCCGGCGGCGGATCCTTCGCGACCAGCTTCGCGTACGGGAAGGCGCGCGCGAGGTAGACGGCGTACACGCGCCACGCGGCGACGACGAAGCGGCCGCGGTCCTCGACGGCGGCCGCGGGTCCGTCGACCACGCGCTTGTAGCTGTCGATCACGTCGTCGACGACGGCCCGCGGCCATGGCGCGTTGTCTCTCGCGGCCTGGTAGCGGAGGTAGAGCTCGATCTCCTCACCGCAGGCGGCCGAGTTGCACACGCCGACGAGGTGGCTGAGCTGGGCCTTCTCTAGTGGCTTCGTGAGTAGCTTCGTGCTTGCGGCCTTCTTCATGGCGGCCTCGGCGGCCTGGACGAGCGGGCCGCGGAGCGGTCGCAGGGGGTCGTGATGGGTCATCGAGCGGCACTCCGGAGGGCGGTCGTGTGGAGGATGAAGGGATCGAATAAGGTGATGTGGCCGTAACCCTGGCAACGGCGCTGACCGAGGCCGCGGCGCTCGAGTTCGGCGAGTTGCTCGCGGCAGTCTGCCCAGTTGCGATCCGTGAGCTCGACCACAAACACGGCACCAGCAGCGACTGCGAGGGCGGACTGCATGGCGCCGCTGCGCTGGTCCCATCCGCCCTCGCGGGTGAAGCGGCGGACGCGGAGATATACGGTGGCGGGCGCGAGGGCGGCGCACAAGGCGTTGGTGCCGTCGACGTCGCCTTCGTCGGGGATGAGCGGAGCGAGCAGGGTGACGGGCACGAGGCGACCGACGCGGTCGGACGGGAGGTCGGCGCGGCGGAGGGCGGCGTGCAGGGCCTCGGCGAACGCGCGGCCGCGGTCTTCTAGCGGCTGCGGTTGCGACGCGGCGGACACGGCGACGTCGACGCGGCCCCACCCGTGGGCGCGTCCGCGGCCGAGCGACAGTGGGGCGTGGAGGGCTCGCGCGAGGTGCCCGCGGGTCTCGTCCGGGACGTCGCGGATGGTGCCCTCGAACGTGACCCCGGGCTCGAGGAGGACCTGCGAAAAGAGGAGCCCATCGCGGGCTGCGCTGGAGGTGCGCTCGATGCTCACGCGGGTGACTGTGCGGGTCGGCAGCGGGAGCGTACGGCGACGGCCGCCGACGCACGCCCGTAGGGGCCCGTCGCAGCGCGGGCAGCGGGTCGTGGACAGCGCGTGCACGCGGTTGGCGGCGGCGGGGCTGTCCACGTGGGCAGCGAGCAGGGCGGCGAGCAGGGTGTCCTCGAGGACATGTTCGCGGCCCCCGTGCTTGCAGGCGACCGCGGTGATCGGCAGCGGCGCGGCCGGGCCCTCCGTGATCGCGTCGTCGACTGCGTGGAGGAACCCGAAGGCCGCGCCATCCTCGGCGAGCAAGCGCTCCATGACCGGGTCCTCGCCGGTGCGCCGCTCGGCCAGGGCGAAGCCGACCGCGCCGCGCAGGGCACTGCCGGGCACCTCACGGCGGGTGTCGCGGAGGTTGTCGTCGGCGATCGGCACGCCGAGCGCGGCCGGCGTGCGCAGCGTGACCCTCACGCGCAGGTCGCCATCCGGCAGAGCTGGCGCGTCGGTCGGCGCGTCGGTCCGCCAGTCGACGCGCAGCTCGACGCGGGCGAGACCGCGGCTCCGACCGCTGCCGAGGTGGCTGGTCGCCAGTACGGCCGCCTCGAAGGCGCCGCGCAGCGACGGATCGAGGAGGCGACCGCTGGCGCGGAACTCGAGGTCGGGCGCTGGTACGCGACGGATGAACAGGCGGTCTTCTTCTGCGGCGCGGGTGCTGCGGCGGGAGGCGACGCCGGGGAGCTCGAACCATGCGGGCGTCTCGCCGGTCGGGCGCGCCTCCCCGAGCACCAGCGCTGAGAACAGGCGGTCGCCGGCCAGGCCGTCCTGCTGTCCGCCGAACAGGCGGCATGCGAGGCAGCGACCCCCGGCCTCGCCGAGCCGACACGGCCGCGGTCGCTCCGTCTCGCCGGGCTGCAGGCCTGTACCGGCGGCGCAGGCGGGCGGCGGATCCGCCGGCTCGGCGGCGCCGCGCAGGAGGGCCTCGTACGTCTCGCGTAGGGCGCCGCGCAGAGCGGTCGATGGGACGACGGGCACACCATCACGATCGCTGGCGTGGACGCCGTGGAGGCCGTCCGGGACGCTGTTGTACCCGCCGATCAGCAGGCTCCCGGCGGGCACGCGGACGAGGAGGTCAAACTGCATCGGATCCTCCGATCAGGCGGGCGAGGTCGAAGTGGATCGCGCGGGGCCGCTCCGTCACCACGATGTCCGGGTCGCGCCAGTCGTGGCCGCCCGCGGTGTACCAGGCTCGCCACTGCGGCGAGCGAGCGACCTGGTAGCGCAGCAGGTTGGCGAACTCGTGCTCGTCACCCGCGCCGGCCGCCGCGAGCAGCGCGCGCTGGCTGCCCGGGATGTCCTGTAGACGCCTGGCGGCCGTCTTCAGGGGACCGAGGCGAGGAAACGCGATCGGCCGATCGGCGGCGTCGCGGGCGGCGGGGTCGTGGATCGACCCGGTGCCCGCGGTGAGCACGGCGAGGTCGATGGCCGAGCGCGCCTCCCCCGGGCCGCAGATCCGCTTGGCGGAGCGCTCGAGGTCGTGGGCGTGCGCCATCAGGCGGCGCGCGGGCAGCCGGGAGTCTGCGACCACTGCGCCGATCCCAACGCCGAACCCGGCGAGCCCGCGGAGCCCGGGGTGTCGCGCGAGCTCGTCGGCGCCCCGCTCGAGCGCGGGCACCAGGGCCTCGATGTATAGCAGGAGATCCGGGGCGCTCAGGAACAGGCGCAGGTCATCTCCGCCGGTGGCCAACGATACCCGGTCGTGCCGCAGGTGTCGGCTCGCCTCGATGTCGGCCGAATTGAACAGCTCGAACAGCGCCTCGCTGGCCGTCTGCATCGCCGCCAGCGAGTCGAGGCTACTGAAGAAGTCACCGAGGTTGTTGCCGTCGATCGACACTGCTGCGATCTGCGGCCCGAGCGCGACCAGCGACTGGATCCGCTCGGCGAGGTCGCCCTGCTTCTCGCGGCCCGCCGTCACCATCTTGAGGCAGCGCCGGCATACCCGCTCGTCGGGTTGGTCCTCGCGCTGCGACGGGTGGGCCGCCGTGTACATGTGGCAATCGGCGCACTCGTCGGACCTGGACCGGGGCGTAGCGAGCTCCGCGACGGGCGGCGGGGCGGCGTCCTTGGCCCGCTCGAGGGCCATGTGCAGCCAGCGCAGGCTGCCCCGCTCGTCATCGCGGTCGAACGGGACGGCGGCAGTGGCCAGGACGCCCCCGAAGGTTCGGTCCCGGAATTCGCTGACGAGCCGCTCACCGCGAGCCTTGGCCGCTTCCTGGTTCGACGCGAGCTCAACACCGCGTCCACCGCCAGCGAAGATCGTGAGGGCGTTGCGCATGCGGGTGTCGAACGCGGCGATCGTTGCGCTGGTGCCGAGCATCGCCAGGGGCCGGCTACTGGCCAGGATCAGCGCCTGGATCTCGTTGGCATCATAGCCCACAAGCCACTGTTGCGGATTGGTGGTGGGCAACGCGTCGTCGAGCCTACGCAGATTTGTTGTGAGCATGAGGTTTTGCGTTGCGAGGGTTGGAATTCGGCGTATTGGGGGGAACTATAACGCGACGAAATAAAATGATGGAGCCCACGTATTCCTAAAAATCACTGTCCTTAGTGGGACGCGAGACCTGGAAGGAGCAGAGGTTCGATCTGGTTGGCGTCATTCATCGCAGGCTCTCGTTTGGCTCGTGGAGGCGTGCGCGGTAGGCCGACCACTCGACGGCCGGGACCGTGCCGAGCTGTTGCAGTCGGTGAAGGAGCGTAGAGAAAGGCGACGAAGCTGGTCGGCCCTCCCGTGGATGCTGTCGGTGAGGTCGAAGGCGGTCATGAACGAGGCATGCTGCGCGAGCATGTGCGAGAATAGTCGCGCCTGGGCGCTCATCGATCCTAAAGAATTTTTACGTTTCGACTGAACGCCGTTTCTCTAGGCAAGACGCCGTGTGAACATCTTTCCTGAAAGAGCTTTTACTCTGTGGTAATCGAGAATCTTCGCGTGGTCAACGTGGGTGTGAAGCACGCGCCATAACCTCGTTACCTCACACTGCTCGAATGGATCGATTCATTCTGTTCAAGCGACAGAGAGTATATCGCATTCCTCGAGCGAGAAAATCGTGTCCTTTGAATCTTGGTTCCAGCAAATCGCAGGTACGCCGCCGTACCCGTACCAGGTCGCACTGGCCACCGCCGCGACGCTGCCCGACCTGCTCTCGGTGCCGACGGGCGCCGGCAAGACCGCGGCGGCCGTGCTCGCGTGGCTGTGGCGGCGGCGCGTCGCCTCGCTACCGCTTCGGGCGGCGACGCCGCGGCGGCTGGTGTTCTGCTTACCGATGCGGACCTTGGTCGAGCAGACCGTCGGCTGTGCGGCGCGCTGGCTGGAGCGAGCGGGCCTCGAGCCTTCGAAGCACGTGTTTCGCCTGCTCGGCGGCGCGGTGGAGCAGGACTGGGACGTCGATCCCGCGGAGGACGTGATCCTGGTCGGGACCCAGGACCTCCTCCTCTCGCGCGCGCTCAACCGCGGCTACGCGATGAGCCGGTTCCGCTGGCCGTGGCACTTCGGCCTCCTCAACAGCGACTGCCTGTGGGTGATGGACGAGGTCCAGCTCATGGGCGTCGGCCTCACGACGTCCGCCCAGCTTCAGGGCCTGCGCGAGAGGATGGGGACCGCCTTGCCGACGCGGACCCTGTGGATGAGCGCGACGCTCGCAGAGGGCAGGCTGGCCACGGTCGACCTGCGAGAGCGTCCTCTGACGGCGCTGGGGCTCGAGGCTGCCGACCGCGAGCACCCCGCGCTCGGTCGCCGGCTCACGGCCCGCAAGCGGCTGGTGCGCGCCGGGACGACGGTTCAGCGCAAGGACACCCGGAGCGATGGCCTCGCCACCGAGGTCCTCGCCGCCCACCGCCCGGACGGTCTCACGCTCGTCGTCGTCAACCGCGTCCGCCGCGCGCAGGATCTTTTCGCGGCGCTGCGACGGCGCGACGCCCCGTTCGTCGGCCTCCTGCACAGCCGCTTTCGTCCGGCCGAGCGACTGCAGCGACAGGCCGCGCTGCTCGACCCCGACCGACCCTTCCGCGGCATCCTCGTGGCCACCCAGGCGATCGAGGCCGGCGTCGACATCTCCGCCCGCACCCTGTTCACCGAGCTGGCGAGCTGGCCCTCGCTGGTTCAGCGGTTCGGCCGCTGCAACCGCGGCGGGGAGCACGAGGACGCGGAGGTCCGCTGGATCGATGTCGTCGACGACCCCGCGCCGTATACGGAGGACGCGCTGCAGGTCGCTCGAGCGCACCTCGCCGGCCTCACCGACGTCGGCCCCGCCGCGCTCGCCCGCGTGCCGCAGGAGGATGGCGCCCCGGAGCTGCCGGCGATCCGCCGGCGCGACCTCGTCGAGCTGTTCGACACGGCGCCCGACCTCGCGGGCCATGACATCGACGTGGGCCGCTACATCCGTGCCGACGAGGGGCTCGACGTACAGGTCGCCTGGCGGCGCTGGCCCGGCGCCCCCGACGAGCCGCCCTCCGGAGATGCGCCGGCCCTGCACCGCGACGAGCTGTGCCGCGTCCCGCTGCGCGCGCTGCGAGACTTCCTCAAGAAGCGGCGTGGCGCCTACCGCTGGAGCTCCGTCCTGCGCACGTGGGAGCGGGTCGCCGAGGATCGACTCGTCCCCGGCGCCAGCGTCCTCCTCGCCGCCGAACTCGGCGGCTACCACCCCGAGCTCGGATGGACCGGCGACCCCGTGCACGTCCCCGAACCCGTACCGCGCGACGCCCCGCCCGAGGACGACGACGCCGCCGACCAGCCCTCGCAGGGCTGCGGCGACTACGTCTCGCTCGCTACCCACGCCCAGGACGTCGCGGAGGAACTACACGCCCTGGCGACGCGGCTCGGCGACGGTCCCCCCTGGGCGCGGCTCGAGCGAGCCGCTCGCTGGCACGACCTCGGCAAGGTCCATCCCGCCTTCCAGGCCATGCTCTTGCACGGCTTGCCCGCCGACGACGCGCGCCGCGCCGCGGGCCCATGGGCAAAGAGCGCGGCGGGCCACGGCGCCCCTCGCTGCCTCGACCGCCCGGGCTTCCGCCACGAGCTGGCCAGCGCGCTCGCGTTCCTCGCCCAGGGCGCCGACGACCTCGAGGCGTATCTGGTCGCGGCGCATCACGGGAAGGTCCGTCTGTCGATTCGGACAGGTCCGAACGAAACGGCGCCGCCGGGCGCCGCGCCGGGCCAGAGGTTCGCCCGCGGGGTCCTCGACGGCGAGGAACTCCCCGGCGCCGACCTCGGCGAGGGGGTCGCCGCGATCGCGGTGCCGCTGTCCCTCGCGGTGATGGAGATCGGCGCGCACGACGGCCACCCGAGCTGGTCGGACCGGGTCACCCGCCTACGAGACGAGCTCGGCGTGTTCCGCCTCGCCTACTATGAGGCCCTCGTCCGCGCCGCCGACGCCCGCGGCAGTAAACGCCGCGCCCCGCGAAAGGACCCGCCCCGTGCCTGAGCTCCGCCTGGACGGTTGTCGACCTGAACCGCTCGCGCACTACCTGAAGGCGCTCGGCGTGCTCCGCATCGTCGCCGAGCAGGCCGACAGGTCCGCCCGCGGCGCCTGGACGGACGACGGCTTCGTCCTCCACACGTCCCTGGACGCCGGGGCCCTCGTCGACTTCTTCGCCGACACCTACGCGCCGACGCCCCTGGTCAGCCCGTGGAACGGTGGCAGCGGCTTCTACGCGGGCGACCAGCGCGCCGGTGTCGACACGATCGCAGCCTCGGAGCTCCCGCGGTTCGCCCCGTACCGCCGTACGATCGCCGCCGTGCGCCGCGTCCTCGTCGCGCTCGGCCAGGACATAAAGCCGGAGAAGGACAACAAGCCCGCGCTCGTCGAGCAGCTGCGCGGCGAGCTCGACGACGACGCGCTCGCCTGGCTGGACGCCGCCCTCGTCATCACCGACCGCGACGGCGCTCGCAACCTCCGCTTCCCCCCGCTCCTCGGCACCGGCGGCAACGACGGCCGCCTCGAGTTCGGCAACAACCAGATGCAGCGCCTCGTGGAGCTGCTCCTCGGCCCGCCCACCCCCGCGCTCCTGCGCGGCGCGCTGTTCGGCGAGCCGACCGCCGGCCTGGTCAAGGGCCGCGCGATCGGGCAGTTCCTCCCCGCAGGTGCCGGGGGCGCGAACGCCGGCCCTGGCTTCGACCGCGACTCGCTGATCAACCCGTGGGATTACGTGCTGATGCTGGAGGGCGCGCTGCTGTTCGCCGCCGCCGCCACCCGCCGCCTCGAGTCCCCGATCCCCGGCTCCCTCGCCTTCCCGTTCACCGTCCGCTCGAGCGCCAGCGGCTACGCCTCCAGCGCCCGCACCGACGAGCAGGAGACGCGCGACGAGCTGTGGCTACCGCTGTGGCCCGCGCCCGCGACCCCGCGCGAGCTGCACCTCCTGTTCGCCGAGGGCCGGGCCAAGGTGCAGAGCGCCGGGGGTGGTCGGCCTGCGGCCACCGGCGTCGACTTCGCCCGCGCCGTGACGGGCCTCGGTGTCGACCGCGGCCTGGACAGCTTCGTCCGCTACGGCTTCCACGTCCGCAACGGTCTCAGCTACCTGGCCACCCCGCTCGGGCGCTGGCGCGTCGCCGATCGCCCCGGGGTCCACGTCGACCTGCTCGCCCCGCTCGACGACTGGCTCGACCGCTTCCGTCGCGCGGCGACCGGCGCCCACGCGGCCGCCTCGCACGGCCGGGCCCTGCGCGCGCTCGAGTCCGCGATCCTCGGCCTGTGCGAACGAGACGACCCGTCCGCGGTGCAGGCGGTCCTCGTCGCCCTGGGCGAGGCCGAGGCCGCCCTGGCGCGCTCCCGCGGCGACGCGGCCCAGCTCCGCCCGGTTCCGCCGCTCGCCGCGGTGTGGCTCGACAGGTCCCACGACGACACGCCCGAGTTCCGCCTCGCCGCGGGCCTCGCTGGTGCCGGCCTGCGCGCGCGCCTCGTCCCGGTCCGCGCCGGCCGCTGGCTCCCGCGCGAGCAGAGCGACGGCCGCACGGTCTGGGGCGACGGCGACCTCGTCCGCAACCTCGTCGCCTGCCGCTTGCGCGCCGACGTCGAGCAGTCGCAAGGAAAGTCAAGCGAGCCGCCGCGGTGGTTCGCCGCCCTCGGAGACCTGTCCCGCTTCATCGACGCCGGGACCGACGACGTACGCATCGAGGCCCTCGCCCGCGGCCTCGCGCTGCTCGACTGGCCGCGGATCTCCCGCAACGCCGATCCGGTCCCGCGCGAGCCGGCCCCGCCAGCAGCCTTCGCCGCCCTCGCGCTCGCCCTCGACGATCGCCCGGAAGATCGGGCGCCGCGACGCACGCCGGGCCTCCTCGCCCGCGCCGCCGCCGGCGACCTCCCGGGCGCCGTCACCCTCGCCCTGCGGCGGCTCAACGCCGACGGCCTGTCGACCCGTCCACTGCTGACAAACTCCGTGCTCCTCGGCCTCGACGAGCTCCTGCACCGGCGCACCCGCATCGCCGCGGCCCTGGCCTTCCCACTCGCCCGCGGGAGCTTCACCCGCCTGCGCACCCTCCTCTTGCCCCGCCACGACTTCGACAACCAAGAGCCGACCCCATGACCTTCCCCAACCTCCCCGACGCCCCGCGCCTCCTCCTGGAGGTCGACCTCCAACCCGCCCAGGGCACCCGCTTCCAACCAACCGGCTTCCCGGACCTCGGCGCCGCGACCTACTCGCTCCACGACGGCACGTCGATGCTGCTCGTCGAGTCGGCGCAGTCGGTCGCCAACCGCCTCGAGGCGGTGTGCTGGGACGAGGCCGCCGGGGCGCTCGTCGCTCCGCTGCGCGGCCTGCCGTACGTCGAGGTCGTCCGCGACGGCCGGGTGATCACCAACAGCACGCTCGAGGCCCACCGCCTCAACTCGGCCTACATCGAGAAGAGCGACGTCGCCGAGCGCATCGCCGGGGAGATCGGCTACGTCGCGGGGCAACCCGTCGACCGCGCCCGCTTCCTGCGCACCCTGTGCAAGTACGACCCGAGCAGCCTACTCCACGGCGTGTTCCTCGAGAGCATCGCCGGCGTTCTGCGTGTTCCGCGTGCGCTGAGCGGCTTCATCGAGGCCCGCGACGTCCGGGTCGTCAGCAGCGGCGGCGTCAAGAACGACCGCGTGATGGCCGGGAAGGACGAGGACGCTGGCGCCACCGCCAAGGAGGGCTTCGGCAACGTCCCCTACCACCGCGACGAGTACACCGCCGGGAAGATCACCGCCTTCTTCAACCTCGACCTCGACCAGCTCCGCAGCTACCGCCTCGGCCCCGCCGCCGAGCAATTCCTCCACGCCCTCGCCCTGTTCAAGATCCGCGGCTTCCTCGCCCGGGGCCTGCGCCTGCGCGCCGCCTGCGACTTCGACGCCACCGAGCCTCGCGTCACCCGTCCGGCCGGCCACCCGCTGCCGAGCCTCGGCACGCTCGTCGAGGCGCTCCCCGGGCTGATCGCCGCCGTCCACAAAGACGGCCTGTTCGCCGACCCGCCCGTCACCCGCGCGACCTTCCAGGTCAAGCCCGCGAAGGACCCGAAGGATTCGAAGAAAGCGGGGAAGGGCAGGTGATCGCCCTGGCGTTCACGTTCCTGGCCGGCCGCTACCACGCGACCGGCTGGGACCACCACGTCAACGAGGGCACCGTCGAGTGGCCGCCCGCCCCGTGGCGGATCCTCCGCGCACTGGTCGCGGCCAGCTACCGCGTCGACTGCGACCGCGACCGCCTGGCCGGGATCCTCGAGGGGCTCACCGCGCTGCCGGTCTACTACCTGCCGGCGACCGCACCGGCCCACTTGCGCCACTACATGCCGACGTCCGGCGACAGCACGACCAAGGTGTTCGACGCCTTCCTCGCCGTCGGCGGCGGCGCGGCGCGCACCGACGACTTGCTCGTCGTGTGGCCCGAGCTCTCGCTCTCCCCCGAGGACGTCGCGCTCCTCGGCGCGGTCGCGGCGCAGGTTCCCTACCTCGGCCGCGCCGAGAGCTGGGTCGCCGCCCGCCTCGTCGACGCCATCCCCGCGCGCGAGCCCGACGCGCGCCCCATCGCCGAACAGCGCGACGCCCCGACCACGACCCGCCTGCTCGCCGCCCTGCCGACCCGCGACTACCGCCTGTGGCGTGACGGCTACCTCGCCGCTCAGGACGCGAAGGTCGCCCGCAAGCTCGCCCTCCCCGACGACCTCTGGGGCGTCCTGCACGCCGAGACCGGCGCCCTGCAGCAGGCCGGCTGGTCCGCCCCGCCCGGCAGCCGCTGGGTCACCTACGCGGTCAACCGCCAGGCCGCGCCGCGCGCCGAGACGACCGCGCCCACCGGTCCACACCCTGACTACGCCCGCATCGTGTTCGACGGCGCCGTCCTGCCGCGCGTCGAGGACACGCTCTGGGTTGGCGAGAAGGTCCGCGCCGCCCTGCTGCACCACCTCGGCGACGACCGCTACAGCGCCGCCCTGATGGGCAAGGACGCGTCCGGCGCCCCCTTGAAGGACCACCGCCACGCCTTCTTCCTGCCCCAGGCCGACGATGACGGCCGTGTCCGCCAGGTCGTGATCTACGCGCGCGGCGGCCTCGACCCCGAGGCCGTCCGGGCGCTGCGCGCCCTCCAGCGCCTGTACCGCAAGGGCGAGGCCCTGACGAGCCACCCGACCTACACCACCCTCGTCGCGCTCGGCCAGCTCCACATGCTCGCTCAGCCGCCGCCGTGCCTGAGCCGCAGCCGCGTGTGGGAGAGCGCCACGCCGTTCGTCCCTCCGCGCTGCCCCAAGCGCCGCAACGGGATGCTGCGCGACACCCCCGAGGCCCAGCTGAGCTGGCTCTGCCGCGAGCACCACGGCGTCGAGCCGTCGCGCGTCACCGTCTTCGACCCCGAGGAGTCCCGCGGTCGCCGCCTGCACTGGTTTCGCCGCACGCGCCGTCGCGGCGCCGCCCCGGCCGGGCATCCCCGCGGCTACGGCTTCCGCCTCGAGTTCGCCGAGGAGGTCTCCGGCCCGCTCGCCCTCGGCTACGGCGCCCACTTCGGCCTCGGCCAGTTCGTCCCGGTAAGCGGATGCTTATAGGGTACTTGACTGCGTCTACCCCTAAAACGGCGGCGGAGTCCTCCGCCCAAAACACTCCGTCACCGCCCGTAAAATCGACGTATGGCGGACCCGTTGAAGTCATTCCGACCCGACGGGTGTCAGGGGAGCACGGAGCATTCCCGGATATCGGTCCGGGCCCCGTTCGATCTCTGCGCGGTCCTCGTCATCGACGAGGGCCGCGCAGAGCCTTTTCGAGTACCGATGATGCTCAGCTACCATTGCTCTGGACACCCCAGCCCTTCTCACCCGCGCTGCCGCGATGCATGACATGCAACGATACCGGTCGGGTGACAGATCCACCGACGTGCCTGATACCGGACGAGGTCGCGCTATTCTGTTGGAGTGCCTGCTCGACGGTCGGTCCATCATTCGGCAATGATCACACCGCCGGGCGACGCCTGATCCAGCGCAGATCACACACGAGTTCGACCAGGACCGATCACCGCCGAGCGACGACTCATGGTGAAACGTCATGGACAACGAAACCGTAGCGTCCCTCCCGATCCGCATGTGCAACGAGCTCGTCTATTGCCCGCGGCTGTTCCACTTAGAGCACGTCCAGGGCGTGTTCGTCGAGTCCGCCGAGACCATCGAGGGCAGCGGCCAGCACGAGCGGGCCGCTCGCCGCGGCAAGGTCCGCCGACGCGACACGGCCGCCGACCTCGACGGCGGCGCGGCCCTCCCGTGGGACGAACTCCTCCCGAGGAACATGGAGTTCACCTCGGCCGCGTGGGGTGTCCACGGTCGCCTCGACATGGTCGACCTCGCCGAGGGGGAGGTCGTCGCCGTCGAGGCGAAGCGCGGCTCGGCGCCCCACGGCGACGAGCACCGCTGGAACGGCCACGACCTGCCGTACCGCGCGTGGCCGCCGGACGTGGCGCAGCTCGGGCTCTACATGGCGACCCTCCGCGACGCCGGCCTGCCGTGCAGCGAGGGTCGCCTCTTCTACCGCGGCAACGGCGTCCACACGGTGATCGCCTGGAGCGACGACCTCGAGCGCTTCCTGCGAGACGTCGTCGCCGAGGCCGGGCGGGTCCGCCTCCTGCCGGTCGCCCCCGAGCCGCTGACCGACAGCCCCAAGTGCGTCGGCTGCTCGCTGCACGGGGTCTGCCTCCCGGACGAACACCACGCGCTCAAGGCCGAGGAGGCGGCGCTCCGCGACCGAACCGTGCGGCGCATCGTGCCCGGGCGCGACGACCGGGCCGTCGTCTACGTGACCCGCCCCGGGACCCTGGTACGCAAGGACGGCGACGCCCTGGTCATCTGCCCGCGCGACGGCGACCCCCAGCGCGTGCTCCTCAAGGACGTCGCGCACGTGGCCCTCTACGGCCCGTGCCAGGTGACGGAGCAGTGCATGCAGCAGCTGCTCGTCCAGGGCGTCCCCGTCTCGCACCACACCAGCGCGGGGCGCCTGCTCGGGCTGTCCGCCCCGCTGTTGACGCAGAACGTCGCCCTGCGCCGGGCCCAGTTCCGCTGCGCCGACGACCCGGCCCGCGGCCTCGAGGTCGCGCGCAGCCTCGTCGTCGCCAAGGTCCGCAACCAGCGGACCGTCCTGCGGCGCTACGGCCGCGGCATCGAGCAAGCGCTGGACGACTCCATGGACCTGCCCGAAGAGACAGCCGACGCCGACCTGTCGCCCCAGGGCAGCGACCCGCGGGCGCGCTGCGCCGAGGCGCTGCGCGCCATGCAACAGGCATTGCGCCGCGTGCAGCAGGCCGAGAGCCTCGACGTGCTCCGCGGATGCGAGGGGGAGGCCGCGGCCGCCTACTTCGGCGCGCTCCCGGCGATCCTCCCGGCCGCGTGGGAGCAGGACTTCTGCGGCCGCACGCGTCGACCCCCGCGCGACCGCATCAACGCCCTGCTCAGCTTCGGCTACTCGCTGCTGACCCGCGACGCCACGGCGGCCGCAGCCCGTGTCGGGCTCGACCCGATGGTCGGGTTCCTGCACACGATGATCCCCGGCCGGCCGGCGCTGGCGCTCGACCTCGTGGAGCCCTTTCGGGCCGCCTGGGTGGACACCGCGATCCTGCGCCTGCTCGCCACCCGCGGCATCGAACGCGAGGACTTCGTCGTCTCCAGCGCCGGCGTCGCCCTCACCGAGCGCGGCCGGAACGCCCTCATCGGCGCCTACGAGCGCCGCGCCGACGAGCTGACCACCCACCCCCGGTTCGGCTACCGGATGTCCTATCGCCGCCTGCTCGAGCTCGAGACGAGGGTCCTCGGGAAGTGGCTCGTTGGCGAGATCGACCACTTCACGCCGATCTGGACGCGGTGAGCCCGTGCGCTCGTACTACCTCGTCAGCTACGACATCTGCGACCCCGGCCGCCTCCGCCGCGTCCACAAGACGGTGCGGGACTTCGGCGAGGGCGTCCAGCTCAGCGTGTTCCTCTGCCAGCTCTCCGACGGCGACCGGGCCGCGCTCGAGCGCAGGCTGCTCGACATCATCCAGCAGCGCGAGGACCAGGTGCTATTCGTCAAGCTCGGCTCGGTGTCTGGGGCGTCCGGAGATCCCCCGCCGCGCTGCGAGGTGATCGGCCGCCCGCTGATCCCAGGCTCCGCCCACGTCCTCGTGTTCTGAGCAGCTCCGCACTCGCGTGCCGACAGGCGGGACATCGACGGCGCCTCTCGACGAGG
>Ga0075163_10002177_pt1 | contig 26449 bp, 25 predicted proteins | sample JI1023141ADNA_FD_71478 | JGI IMG/M metagenome (GOLD analysis project Ga0075163, IMG submission 71478) | Wastewater effluent complex algal communities from Wisconsin, to seasonally profile nutrient transformation and Carbon sequestration -... | ecosystem: Engineered > WWTP > Effluent > Algae...
AGACCGATCGACATTCCCCCAGAGTATATTTCCCCCGACGACTGGCACCATAAAGCAAAGCCAGTTAAATAGAGCGAAGCCGAGTGCGAGTGACATGGTGACACCATTTGTCATACTCATGTAGACGATAAATACTGTTGCGAAAGAGGTGAGGAGCGAGAGCGCCATCTGCGCGCCGTATATCTTTGGCATACCCGGCTTTGCTTCAGCAATCTTCTGCGCTTGTTCTTCCGGAGTGAGCGTATCAAAACCGATGTATCGCATATGTATCTTACCCGTTGGGGTATTCGGCATATACCACACCGTTCCTACTACCACCGATATGACGACTCCTGCGAGTGCTATAAGAAGTATTTCCATAGAGTGAGACTATTCAATAACGTTCAAAAAATTATACCACCTGTGGTTGCCTGTGCAGCACCAGACTGGGACGATGTTGGAACTTTTCTAATTAATATTAATAGTGTAAATTCATACTTACCTTTCATTGACTTCTAGGGGGACGCATGACTATCGTCAGTTTGGCCTCCTATAAAGAGGTCAAAGAAAAGAAAAAGCAAGAAGACAAAAAATACTGGAAACGAATACAGTACCGATACCTCGGTGGAAGTGTACGTACCGCATGGCAGTGCCATAGTTGCTATGACTGTATTTTTCCAATTGATGGAGGTATGCAGTATCGGCGAGACGTGTACGCAAACAACGTACGAGATCAAGATGGACGCAAACATCTGCACATCGAGAAACGTCACTGGCCTCACTGCTATGGGCCATCCGAGGATGAAGTCCGTAGGATACAAGAAGAGATTGAACGGCAACGCGAGGCCGAAAGAGCTACTGAACGTAGTGCCGCATGAGAGCCATTGGGAAACCAGGGCTCTTTTTATAATTTTATCCAAGTTTTGATCTAAACAGTGGTGCTGGCTGTATGGATTGACGTTAAAATTTTTCACTCACCTAGAGTTACTATTCAAAGCGCGAAGGGAGATCCTAACGGATTCCTGAGCTTCGTAACATGATTTGGTTCCGGCTCAGTCCTATGCGTTCCCCTCCCGCGCTCAAAATAGTAACGTGGGAAATATTCTACAGCGTATGGAATACGTGTCTAGCTGCCGGCCAGGGACGAAGTTGGAACCTATTTGCTCGTTTGACATATTCAGCAAAATTAGCATTATGATAAAGGTTCTTTGTAACAAAGAAAGGACGAACGTGATGTTCTTCACCACCTTAGTACTCAGCGGACTTATGGGTTTTGCTTGGACTATCACTTGTTTCTTGTACGCCATCGAAGCACCTCGCGTGGTGGTGGCAACGGCAATCTATTTGACCGGTGTACTTACCTATATCGACTTCTTGGTTTTCATGGGGTGGCTTGCAGCATATAACCTAAAAAAGCTCGAAAAACTTCAGTCCACCTCACCGACACTAGGCAAAGATGGCGAGAAGTCCATCAATAAGTAACCCGAAACCCGCCACATTGGCGGGTTTTCTTTTTTTAAACTTATATCTTAGCTGCCGGTCAGGGACTCGAAACTTACAGTTTCAGTACACCTTGTCGCTATTTTGTTTCCTCACGTCACAAAATAGCTGGCAAGGTCTTCGAGTCCCCCGCAGCAGTCTCCCAGACTGTTGTTTGACCGGCAGCTCTACGCAAAAACACCCTTTCGGGTGATTTGCTGTGAGCTGACTGTCAGGGTCTTGAACCCATGTGGCAAGACACCATAAGGATATAATCTCACCCCTTCTACTCTTAGTACGAGCCGTCTCGGTCTATAGGGTCATTTTCTGAATGATACAAATGAGACACAAAACACCCGTCTCGGTCTCTGTCTCAGTTACGATTTTCGACGACGACCAGCAAGAAACTCAGCAAAAAGTGCATCGTATTCATCATTAAAGAGACTTTTCACTTGCTTTGCCTGATCCTTAAATTCTGAGTTGATATATGGACCAAACTCCCACTCCCGCTTCTCTGAGTCAGACACTTTTGGCTCCATAAATTTACGGATACCAACGATCTTTATTAATTGTGCCACCACTTCAAAATCTTCAACTGCACATATAGCATATGGTGAAGTTTTGAGTAAATCCAGATTCAAGTTAAGTGCTCTCATCTTTTGCTCTATCATTTGATCAAGCAAAGCAAGAAACTTACCACCAAAAACATACCAATGCTCAAGAGTGACGATCACTGGATATAACTTTAATTTTGAATCATACGAAAAATGCGGGTAATGTCCGTTTTGATAGTCTGCTATCGTTTTGTAGCACTGAACAACAAAATCTGACATTTTATTCAGCTCATTTTGAATGGCTTCAGTATCTTCAATCTCACTTTTAGTAGTAAAGATTAAACGCTTGGTTTTACACTCAACAAACAAAATGCTGTCACCATCAGACACAATCCAGTCAATACTATCCTTTGAATCCTTACCCATCTTGTATTGTTGCTCTGGATAGATCTGTATCTCACTATCCTGAGTTGCCTTAATCAGAACGTCGCCGACGTAAGACTGGAATGATGATCCAAAACTCTTATCGAAGAGAGGATGCTTGTAGATTGAATAGTAAATTCCGTTTGTAATTTGCCAATAAAGTAGCGTCGGTAGTGGGCAAACGTAGCATGGCTCCCCTCGATACATCATGTCAATAATTGGCCGAGCGCGTAACGAAGAGTAAGCGTACCCGTATCTGCTGTTCAACTGATGTTCTGATTGTAGACTATGTTTTAAATCCGTAAGTGATATTGAGAAAATGCTTAAAAATTTATCTATCTTCTCTGTTGTTATATTTCTCACCTCGACATTAATCGGTTGTTTAATGGCAGGTCTATTTAGATACGCTCCAATAAAAACCATACCGACGGTATACAAATCCTTTGTGTTTAAACCTGTAGTCTCCTCGATGATTTTACTCATCTCAGCAGTACCATAAATCTTATAGTGACGGATAATAAATGTTCCATTGGGATTCATTTGCCAAGGAAACTGGCGGTGCGCTATTCGAAACATTTCGACCAAAATGTTTTCAGTATTTGTGTACTGTCCTCCAATTTCGTTTTCTAGAGCTTTCAGTTTATTCAATGCACCCGAAAAGTAATTCCATCTTGTTAGACTTTTTTCTCCCACTGAATCATGACCATTTAGAATCACCTCCTTGGCCAGAGTTTCAAGTTCCCATGGTGAGGACCAACGAATTTTCTGGATATAGTCAGCTTTTGCAAATTCTGGTATGACCTCAATTTCAGGTGGAAAACCCTGATTGAACTGTAAATGTTGAATGTACGCCCAGACGATGAAAAGACCATCATCTACTTTGATTTTGTATAGATGATTCCTAAGCGGTTTGTAATATGAAAATATATGTTCATTCTTCTTTTCTTCCATGTAGCTTACTAACCCTAGAATGTCGCTTTTTCTTCGCTTTAGCAACCGCCTCTCTATGAGATCGCCGCTTTTCCTCCTTCGCCTTCCGTTCCTCTTCACGTTGTTTCATCTCTTCAGGTGGTATTACTCGAAGATAGTCCATTATTTTGTATCCTTTGAGCGTTTCGTGCGGATCACCAAAACAGTACCAATCCAGCATTCGTACCACTTCTTTACCATCCTCGATGACCCGAGCACGCTTTGATTCAAGAAGCTTCTTTGGGGGCAGAAAGTCCTTGTTATCCTTAATCAGAAACACTTGCGTGTGTACTCCCTTGCCGTAGTGTGAGACGGTACGTGCTTTGAGGATGCCTTCGCGTACCCATTTGTTGAGCGTTGGACCCTTCACATTAAAGTATCGCTCGAAATCATACTTTCGATACCAGCTATCCTGATTCTTTGCGAGTGATGCAGGAATCTCACCTTTATCAACCGCACGTTGGCAGACTAGACACTTCACACCCCACTTGTCGTACCAGTTGTCACCTTCGGGAGTGCTCCCGTGACAGATAGAACAGGTATACCCAACTCCTTCTCGATGAAACCCTTTCGGTTCTTTTTCAAGACGTTCTGCCAGTGCCTTTTCCTTCTCTTTCCATTCCTCCATAAACCGACCCGCTTGCTCCATACTCCACTTCATCTCTGAGAACTTGCGACCTTCCTCTTCGGAGAGACAGTATCTATCACGATCTTCGGCAAAGTGTTCATCGTACTCATCTTCTTTCTTTGTCCAGACATACTCGTCCCTTTCTACATGCCCACACTTTGTGCAGGTGTAGGTAGTGACGAGTTTTGTACCATCATCGTCACCATCGTGTCTTGTTGGTGCACCACACTGCTCACAGAGGTGCGACTTCACCCGCCACTCCTCACCAGTATTGAAAAATGCCCGACGAGGCAGGCATTTGTTTGGACAGTCATACATAAAGAGGACTCGTTCTGGCTTGTCAGTTTCATACCAGAGTTCTTTGAAGGTGGGAGTGAGACGGTTTCGACACGTGAGACAACGAATATCATCGGGAGCTACAGCGTTCTCATATAATTCGTCCTTGGCTCGGTCGGCTTCCATCCAGTCATTGATAGTCTTATCTCGACTGAGGTACCGTTCGCCCTTTTCAAACGTGAGTATGAGGTTATGTGCCCACTCTTTGATTGCTTGGTCTTGCTCCTTACTCATCTTCTTATCGCGTGGGGGTGAGCGTCTTCGACGTACCGTTTTTCAAGACGACGACATCGCTCCACCGTATGGCGGTCGTATAGATCGATGTAGTATTGGCGGTCTTTGAGGTATTTGCTCACTCCTATATTTTATTCCTCTATACAGATATTTCCAGACACCGAGAATCTACTGATATACGCACAGATTATTGAAAATTGGATACAGAACTTGGAATAATTGCCCGAGAATCAAACCCATAAACGAAGCGTAGAGAACAAGAAGTAATATCGAATCTTTTCCTTTGTTGGCGTCTCTAAAAACCTTAAGTGCGCCAAGTTTATCAAACTCCCGTTTGGCGTTGGGGTCACCAAATAACTCTCTGTATAGTCGAGTAACGAATGTAACACCAATGAACATAACGGTGATACCAATCAAACTTCGAAGCGAGTCGTCTGCAACCCGATCAGCAATATCCAAACCACAGTACGACTGAGCAATAAATAAAATGAGCGATAGCCCTGCTCCAATAACCATGAGTGACCTGAACACTGCGAGTGCGGCTAGCGACCACGTAAACAAGGTTATCAGTGTTAGTCCAAGCACTGAGAAAATCAGTGCGAATGTTCTAATTTGTTCTTCCCAGTGCGTGAAGGCAAAAGATACCCCAATGGCTGTAACAAGATAAAGTGTAAACAACAGAGCAAATCTCTTGTCTGTCCTCAACCTATGAATAATTAACTTTGTACGCTTAATCATGTTTATCCTGCTTCTTCTACCAGTTTCTTAAGCCCCCAGAATGGACTACCGCCTTCACGAACAAGCTGATCAATTAAATCGATAGTACCCACCTTAGTTTGTGGGTTACTAAGTAGATTCTTGAATACGTCGAACCATTCACGATCAACATAGTAAGGGCGTCGCTGGTGCCCTGCTTTAATACCACCATCAACAAAGAATAGTTTTGTAATCTTTAGCATATCCTCGGGAGCTGCAAGTGATAGTTCGACACTTATCTGTGACAAACCAAAATCCCAGTCAAATACTCCATTGGTTTTCTCAAGTGTCTTTCGGATACGTTCAGCAAGCCATGTTGCTTCGAATACATCTTTTTTGAGATTCGACCAAAAGCCGAACTCTTCAAAAAGAGCTGGTTCCGTTTGATTTTCCAGTACCCAATCCCAGAATGTTTTCAACAATTCTTTGACTGATGGATTTTTCTTCAAGTACTCATTAATCTGGGCGTTGTCTCCTGAAACAATACTTCGCCCGATAAAGCTAATGAATTCCTTACGTTGCTCCAGCGTTCCTTTTTCCCAGAATGCCTTGAAAAGTGGGTGCTCAAAACGCGCATCTTCATAATGAACAAACGCCAAAGCAACATGAGTAGCAAGTCCCTCATCTGGTTCTCGGAAATATCGTCTTGTCTTTTCAGCCTGCGTGTCACCAACACTACGCAAATACAGCTTTTCAAAAAACGGATCAACGAACATCTCACGGTAAAGATTGTTCGCGAGAAACCCTTCCCATGCGGCGAGATACAGATAGTACTTGTCTTCGGCATCTGGGAAAATCTTTGGAAGCAAGGTCTGCATCCATGCAGTATCACGGAAGTAGAATTGTGGCAGATAGTGACCAAACATGAACATGATTGCGCGAGTATTTTCAGCGTCTAATGTACGTTCATACACACGCTTTACATCATCAGAAATTCGTACACTTGCATCCTTATCGAACTGTTTGCCATCTGGGTAGATAAAGTATACGAATGCCTGAAATGCTCTACCCCGAGCGGAGTTAATCGCCATTGTAAAAGGATCCGTCACCTGCTGTGGCTCACCTCCAGAAGAAGTCTTTGATGTTGCAGTTTCTAATTCCTCATCAGCAGGAATAGGATCCTGATACGTAAGAAGGTACGAGATGATGGCAAGTAGTGAGTTGCGATGTGTGGCAAAATCCACAGGCAAAGTACCGTTCTCTTCTTTGAGGAGTAACTGTATTACATCTCCAACAGCAGAATGAACGCTATCCCATCCAGCGAGCCATGCGTCTCCAGATTCACGCTCACGTCGACCAACATTGAACGGTTCATCTGAGCCAGACTTAACGATGGCAAGACAAGTAGTAATAAGTGGTGTCCAATCGACTGATTGCGCTAAGGCACGATTATTTTTAATTGCCTCTTCGAGACCCCTAAAGTACGAATAGGTATAGTGTCCATCAAGTACGTCTCTTTCAAAAAACAGATTTGCACTATTCACATAATCTTGCAATCGCTTTGGTGCGCCATTACGAATCAGATCACCAGCACCCTCAGCATTGCGAGGATTAAGAAAATCATCATTCTTATATGTCTCACGCAACTGTTTCGGGGACCATTCGTTGCGAAGTTTTTGTGCCACATCATTCAAAGCTAGAACATCGTACTCATCTTGAGTTATCGGACCACGAGTATGCACCATACCACTTGTTACTTGTCCTACAGATGGCATTGGTTCGTAGTTGGCAATAAATGTGAAGCCCGCTGTGGTTGCTTGCGCCTTTTGCTCTTCAGTCAGATGTGATTGAACCATCGTGAGCAATTCTGAGCCATGACGTATATGCCAGTTCTGATCAGGATGTTCTTTCTCCTTGCGAGTGAAGTACTCAATCACCTGATTTACATAGAGATTTTTATCTTCTGCAGAAAGAGTATGGAAGCCCTTTTCAAGTGCTTTTTCATACTCTGTGTCAGACATAATGTCGTGGTATTTTTCCACTTCAAATAGTCTGAAGTACGCTGTACGCAATTCAGATGCAAACACCTCAGGACAAAGACTGAGAACATACAACCTGAAGCGCCACATTGCTCTACTGTCAGGGAGTACCTGAATGTATTGCTCATAAATTCGTCTAACTAGTGTGGCATCAGCACAATTACTACCAATGATTCTATCGGCAAGCGTTTTTATAACAGCCATTAACTCACGAACATCGTCACGGAACGATAGTGGCTTCTTGCTATCCAGCTCTAGCGAGAAGAAGTCGACGTCAAAAAGATAGAAGCTGTCATTTACAGAAAATACCTGACCTTCCTCTGCATCACCACCGAGCACCACGATTTTCATGATGACCTGCGACACAAGTTTTAGAGTTTCCTCCAAAAACTCCTCGGGCACATTCGCCAAGAACTCAAATACCTTTGTGTATGAGAGCTCATTGAAATAGAACGGGTTCGTTGAGCTGTAACGAAATTCCTTATTACCTGCTTCTTCTTTAGGTCTAATCGTAAGGACACTATCTGCAAGAAGAAGCAGTGTTTTGTAATCGTTTGCAGATACGAGAACTTGAAAAATCTTCTCGTACTCAAAACCCCAACGATTGTATTTTTCCATCAACTTTGTCCATTCCTGTTGATGAATCTTCGGTACTACTTGTGCAAGTTGTGGTTGCGGAAGCACCTCACATATACGGAGTATTTGATCAATGAGCTCAGGTCTAAATTTATCCGCAGTAGTAGCTAGATTTTCATCCAAAATGATTTCAGTCACTTTTTCAGGTGCTTTTTCTGCGACCTTAACCAAGTATGTGATCTCAGGTGTTCGGTATCCATAACTGTCTGACGTATCAGGGGCTTCTTTTAAAAGATCCAAAAAGCCATTTAACCAAAGCCAATCCAACCACTTTTGGTCAGCTACGGTGTAGAAGTACTGACGAGCATCAAAATTACTATTAACCAATTCACCCACAGAAGCAGGCACCGCACGAGATACATCTCCCTGCAGTAATTCATCTATTTTTTTATGAATTTCTATCTGTTTCATGTGTGGTTAGTAAACGATACAATTTTCGAAAATAGTGTGAAATAGTTTTTTACCTCTTCAATGAAAATGTCATCTTTGAAGCAATCTTCTAATTTTAATGTTTGGTCACCTTTAATCTTTCGTAACGAACCCATTATTGTTTCAGCTTCATGATGGTCAATCCCAGTAAAATATTGATATCTATCCCAAAAATCCCTAATAGTATCAGATTCTTCTTGCGTTAATTCAGTATCTTTTGGTTTATAGAAACGACAAAAGTCTGAACTAAAACCAGACAGTCCACTTTTCCATGCGTGAAAAATTTCTCTTAAAGAAGTAGCACACTGTTCTTTCCATTCTGGATTGCCTAGATCTTTAGTGCCTATAGCAAATACTGCACCTTGTAACATTGTGAGAGCATTTCGAGTAACACCTTTATCGATTTTCTCGTAAAAGCCGTTTATAAAAACACCTAGAGCACTGACCTCATCCTTGTTTAAATTGATCAAATACAAACCTTCTGTGTATGGATCGTTCAAAGATTCTGTTTCCCTTGATCTTGGACTAGAAAAAAGATCTTCTGGATTGCCTATACCTGGAAAATTATAATTATTGATTACTACCTTATCTCTACCCACTGCTTCTCCGGAAGCAGCTGTGACGGTGTGATTGGTTTCCTTTTTGTTAAATTTTACAACTACTCTGTCGATAATTTCCTTACCACCAACAAGAGCCAGTAGTGCCAAAATGATTTTCAAAACTATCTCAAGTATTTCAGCCATATACACTAATTCGACCGTCTACATAGCTATCGTAGACATGCAAATAGACTTTCTGAGTGCGATCCTCGCAATCCTCTTCGGAATACGTTGGTTCAGGAAGCTTGTCATAGAGTACCGAACGAATAGTTACCTTCACATCGGCACGTGTCTCCTCTTTCTTCTTCCAATCTAGAGCAAGCTTTTCCATGCGAAGTTTTGTCACTAACTCTTTCGCAACCGCTTTCACCGATTCAATTTCATCAGGGTTGAGTGGATCTTTCTTAAGCAGGTCAAAAATAGCTAGCTCCTCTTCATTCATATTCTCCTGAATCGCACGGCGATCTTCTTCGCTCAGGTCTTTGGCGAGTTCAACTAACTGATCAAAGAATGATTCTAGATCATGTGAACCTGAATTGTATTCGTGCAGAAGACGGTTGAGCCTATCCAGGAAGCGTTTGCGAAGCTTATTCTTGCGAACCATTTCTTTAATCTTCTCTTCCAGTTCAGCGCTTAATTCTTCAGCTTCGATATTCTTTGTGTCTGAGTCATCAAAAAACTTCCTCAGTGCTTGAAAATCAATCTTGCTTAAGTCCTTGAGGTTCGGCTTATCTTTAATGACATACTCACCAGCACGAATTGAACGGTCGAGAAGATTCTCCAAATCCTTCTTTACTTGCGAGACGTCAGTCTCCTCATCAATGACCTCACGAATACGTGATGCAATTACTTTGTACGCGGTGACCTCGTGATAAAAGTCTTCTGCCTTTGGTTCTGGAAGTACCGCTTTGTAGAACTTGAGAGCATTTCCTGCTAGTTCAAGGTAACGCTGTTTTGTTTGCTCATCAACAAGAATTCGGTTTGTGAACACGTCAACGAGACGAATCTTCTCTATATCCTTTGCTTCCAGCAGATCGTTGATATTTAGCTCGAGCATTTTCAGGAACTGTCGGGTCTCAGCCACGCTTGCGAACAAAATCTCCACTAATTCATCCTTTTCTTTAATGATGTCGCCTGAATCATCGCCTGTAACCGCATAGATTGAGAGGGCTTTCTGGAGATTTCGGAATACACCAATGTAGTCGACAATAAGTCCGTTTGTTTTACCCGGATAAACACGATTTGCCCGAGCAATAGTTTGCATGAGCGTGTGGTTTTTGAGTGGTTTATCAAGATAGAGAGTTGAAAGACTTGGCACATCAAAACCAGTCATCCACATAGCACATACGAAAACTATTTTGAGATTATCGTTTGGTTCTTTAAATTTAGTCTCCAGATCCTCATCAATCATACGCGCTCGAATTGGTCGCATATCGATATCAAACTCTTTCATATCGTCAATCTCGTTCTGACTCTGACTGACAACCACCGCCATATCAATGTCCTCGTACTTAGCGATCTGTTCACGAATCGCCTCCTTCTCATGTTCGTCAGTTGCTTTTGAAACAGCAATATTGAGCTTTGCGATGTACCGTTGCATCTGCTCCTTAACCTTCACATACATGCGAATGGCCGTCTTTTTATCAATAGAGACAACCATGGCTTTGCCGTCATATCCACGTGAAGTGAAATGGGTCACAATATCTGCCGCAACGGTGTTGAGTCGATCTTCACGAGTGACAATGTGATAGAACGTTGAAAACTCGTGCTCTAGCTTCTCCTCCTCATCGGTAGATAAGTCATAGTAGTCCATCACCTTCTCGATATCTTTCTGAATATCTTCGTTTACGTTCTGGAGCTTCGGCACACGGTTCTCATAGTACAAAGGTACGGTCGCACCGTCCTCAACCGACTGAGCGAAGTTATATGTTGAAACGTAGTCACCGAAAGTAGCACGAGTCTTCTCTTCACCATCCATGATTGGCGTACCAGTAAAGCCAATAAATGAAGCGTTCGGCAAGGCAATGCGGAGGTTCTTTGCAAACGTATCGTATTGGGTACGATGGGCTTCGTCTGCCATTACGATAATGTCATTACGAAGATTTAGTTCAATTGGCTCGTTGAACTTTTGGATCAATGTAAAGATGTGACGATGGTCTTCCTGAAGCAGATCACGAAGACTTTGCACAGAGTCAGCATGGACTTCTTTATTCTTCTCAGCACCACAATCAACGAAGTTCTTGTATATTTGCTTATCAAGCTCACGACGATCCGTAATCAGCACAAAGGTGAAGTTACCGTGCATCTTACGAAAAACCTTCTGGGAGAGAAAAACCATTGAGTATGACTTCCCGGATCCTTGCGTATGCCAGAAGACTCCAAGTCGACCATGGTTTTCTTCTCGATGTTCAATACGATGAAACGCTTTGTTTACCCCTAGCAGTTGGAAGTAGCGAGCGACAATTTTTGTGAGCTCACCCCGAGAACCATCAAACAGCGTGAAGTTCTCGAGAATATCCAAAAGTCGAGCAGGTTCACAGGTCCCACGGATGACAATGTCTAGACTGACACCACCTTCTTCACTCTCATCATTGACCTTCTTCCACTCATTAAAGTGTTCATATGCTGAGGTAAGTGTACCGACTTTACTCTCAATGCCATTAGAAATAATAATGAACGCGTTGTACCAGAACAGCTGTGGAATAGTGTCTTTGTAGTCACGGATATTTTCTTGATATGCATTACGAAGATTCTTGTGCGAAGCCTTTAGTTCAATAAGCACCAGTGGCAATCCATTTACAAATCCGATCAAGTCGGGACGACGCTTGTGAAGTTCGCCCGTGATCCACATTTGTGAGACAAGCAAAAAATCATTATTCTCAGTGTCACTAAAATCAACCACTTTGATACTAATGGTTTCAAAACCACCTCGCTCATCACGTACCTCTACCTTCACACCATCCTTGAGAAGTTTGTAAATATCTGCATTGGCGTTAACCAAACTCATCGCTGAACGATCACGCGTGAGTATCTCAAGTGCCTGTGAAATAGCTTCAGATGGTGCTTCAGGATTCAACCTTTCCAGTGCTGGTTTTAAGTGATTCACCAAAACCACTTGTCCCTGATTGTCACGACCGAGCAATGCCTCACCCTCGTCAGAGTATGCATTTATAAAATTTTGAGCGCCCCAAAGCTGACCAAATATTTTGACAGCAGTTTGCTCTATGAGGTTGTCTTCCGAAAATTCGTTCATGATTTTATTGCTAATTTACCTGTGACTAACTGCGGAATCAACAAGTCCCTAGTTTTCTTGAGATTATCGCAAGCGAGTTCAAGAATATCGATTTGTTCAAACATATCTTTCACAACTGATGAAAACTTTCGCTGTAATTCCAATGGAGGCAAAAATATTTCGTACTCAGCAATCCTGTCAGGAAGAAGGTGTAGCACGTTGGCTCCATTAGCATAGTTTTTAACATTGTCTGCAAAATCGGACCAACGTAAGTATGCATATAAAAAGTCACGATCACAATTTTCTTTTGGTTCAATTTTTACAAGATCCATTGAGATAACCCCAAAATCAACACCAAGAGATGGAACTCGGGCGGATCGAGCAACAATCAAACGTTCCTGCGTCATGTCAGTCACAGCCATGACAATGTCACCCTTGTGAACAATATGTGATTCTTTATATTTCCCTGAAAAAGTTTTAAGTCCGTCTTTTCGAAAGCCACCATTTCGCTTTATACATTTTAAATTTACCAGTGGAATACTATTTTCAGATTTTTCCAAATCTTTACCTGTATACGATTTGCCACGCAAAACAGATAGGCACTCGCTTAATTTCACTTTAGACCAATTAGCAGAAACCGTATCTTTATCTGAACCAAACCACTCCCTGTAAACTTTTTCTGCAATAGCCTCAAGTATTTTTATTCTGCGGTTTGTATTGATAATTAAATCATCGTAATGAGCAAGCTGAGAAGAAATTATTTTTTGATGTTCAATATCAACATACGAGATTACCGTGTGCTTTATTGCAGGTATACGAAGATTACTTACCGTTGCACCTGTACCTTCAGATAATTGAAATTGCTTTTGTACGTCTCGAGACAACAGCTGGTAAAGGAGAAAACGGCTATCAATATTATCTTTAGGTTGTATAAGAACCACTCTTTGTCCAAGGCACATTTTCTCTTCTGTGCTAATGTACCCGACCGAACCGATAGGTGCCTCCCTCGATAAAATACAGTCTCCTTGCTTAGGAATGGCCCGCTTTGTTCTTTCGATGAAAGCATCTTCGCTCACATAACTAACTTTATCCTTGACTATATATCCATTAGATAAGTTGAAGTTTCTAATAGCCAACACCCCCTCCTTCTCCCACTTAGGCGTTGAATGCGGGCAATCAATAACCGAAGCGACGTCCTCGAGCTTGACCTTCTTCCATTCATGAGTGAGCGGTTGATTCATACTAGAAAATATCCTTGAAGTTTTTGAGAATTTCTTGTTCATGTCTATGTGCTTCATCGGTGAGCTTTAGGAATTCATCAAGCAAGGCATTGACTGAGGATACAAAGTCTTCATCAGACAGCTCGGTCTCAATTACACCAACATATCGACCTGGGTTTAATGAGTACCCAGCTTTTGCCACCTCCTCAATAGAAGCAACTTTGCAAAAACCGTTTATATCTTCGTATTTCTTCGCCCCTTCTTCATTCCGATAGCTACGAACAACGTCTACGATCTGTTGAACATGCTCATCTGTCCATTCTCGGTGTGCACGATCAACTTGCTTGTAGATATTGCGAGCGTCTATGAACAGAATCTTGTCTTTACGATCTGTATTTTTCTTGCCTTTATCGAGAAACCAGAGTGTCACGGGCAATGTCACGTTGTAAAACATGTTTGGACCAACAGAGACCATCACATCAACATAACCATCTTCAATTAGCTTCTTTCGAAGTTCTTTTTCTGAATTTCCAGCATCACTTGCGGAATTCGCCATAACGAATCCTGCCCGACCTCCTTCCTTGAGAGCACTCAGGAAAATCTGAATCCAAAGATAGTTGCCATTGTCGTTTCGAGGCAATCCATATGGAAAACGCGGATCATCTTTTATACGCTCCTTATCAATACCATCTACGTTGAATGGTGGATTAGCAAGAGCAAAATCAAACTTACCGACTGAACGATGAAGGTCTTCGTAATAGGTATTACCTTGTCGTATGTCGCCAGAGAGACCGTGGATGGCGAGGTTCATCTTGGCAATGCGAACTGTCTGGTCTGTTTTTTCTTGACCATAGATAGAGATCTCACGAGAAGCTTTTGCTCGTTTGCCATTCTGAAGATGTTTTTTAATAAACTCCAACGACTGAACAAACATACCCCCGGAACCACAAGCTGGATCGTAGATCTTACCGTGGTATGGCTCGAGAATTTCTACAATCAACTTCACGATGGACGTAGGTGTAAAGAACTCACCACCACCAGAACCGTCAGCAAGCGCGAACTTGCCAAGGAAGTACTCATAGATCAGACCGAATGCATCACCCTCGATAGTGTCTGGAATATGATTGAGATTCTTAAGGAGTGTTATAATCGCAGGATTATCGAGAAGGTTGTAGTTCTTTGGGAGAATACCTGCAAGATCTTTATTGTGCGCTTCAATCTCTTTCATCGCGTCATTTACCGCCTTTCCCATGTCAGTCCCCTCAGGTAGAGCTATAAGATACGAAAAACGTGCATGCTCAGGAACATAGAGCACTGCACGTGATTGGTAATCCTCTGGAGTGATTGGTCGCTGGCGTTTAGACGCCGAAGCTTTTACTTCTGCTTCAATCTCCTTTTGAGCATTGGTAAATTTTACGTCGGCAAACTTAAGAAAGATGAGTCCAAGGACAGGCTCAGCAAACTCGTTGAGGCGCAATGAAGAGTTGGCACGAAGATGATCGGCTGCCTCCCAAAGTTTGCTCTCAAGTTGTTTGATGTCTGATGCCATGTGCTATTTACTCTTATTTAAAAACCTGATGATGTCCTCCTTGCGATAACGACGGTCTTTTCGCGTACCAAATCGAAGCGCCTTCAGCAGACCGTTGTTATCCCACTTACGAAGCGTGTTTGGGTGACAATTCAGAACATCACATGCCTGTTGCAGAGTCAGGATGTCTGGTAGCTCCAAAAGCTTTTTCTCGTGGTTAGTTGGCATATTGCTAACTTAACACAAGTTTACATCACTTGAGAGCAAAAATAAACCCAGTTTTAGAGCCAATTTAGCTAAACGAGATTGATCAGACCCATCAAGACGATGAGTCCTAAAAGAGCAAAAACTACATAGCGCATGGTGATACCTGATCCGCCTGCCTTTTTCTGTTCAGCGAGCACCTCTTCAAGTGTCTTGCCTTGGTCGGTAAGAAGCTTCTTCCCCACAGGTGAGTCGATTGGTATCAAATTAGTTGAACCACACGATGGACATGCCTTGTATCGTGAACTTGAACGCCAGATTGAATAAATGATTCCCGGAATAAGAAAACAGAGCCACAAAATCAGCTCTATAAATCCGTTGCCTTTAATTTTTGATTGACCTCCTCCGACATGACCACATGCAGAGCAGATGAGTTGTTTTGCCATAAATTGTTGATCGCGATTTTGGCTGATAATAAATTACCCAGGTACACAAAAACCCGGACACCAAGGTGAGACAGAGTCTCTACGTGAGTTTCCCCACGTAACGCGATCAACGCCCCTGATGCCGGGGTTTTTAAGTTGATCGCGTTTTTGACCATACCTTGAGCTTTTAACTACAAGGGTTAGGTCTGCATATTAAATTGTCGAGAACAATAATAGCAGAATTTAAGGTATCCGTCTGTACCTTAGCTTACATTCTGGGTCTTGCGAAGCATCGTTACCAACTACAAAAAAGCGAGTATTGGTGGGCTATTTGCGAGTATCCCCAGACGACTTTCTTGCAAAGTGTGAAAGACGTACTATGCTTTACATAGCAGTTCATCGGAAACACAAACATCTACCTTTCAGTGCCAAAGCAAAACTAGGCGTCGTTATATCGAAAGATATTTCATGAGTTAGAGGAGATTGCCAGCAAGAAATTCAAACGAATTTTGGAGCAAGGGGTCTTTAACGAAGGTAACAATACAACCATAATTGGTTGCTGTTGTTGCATTCGTTGAGAATCTCTCGCCAAAGCAAAAACACCAACCATACACGGTTGGTGTTTTTGTTGGACTGATTAGTCATTAATCAGACAACTATGTCGAAACAAAAGTTGGAGTGGCGTACCGAACGCCGAAAAGTGAAGGATCTTATTCGTTACCAAAAGAATCCGCGGAAACTATCTGAAGCACAGCTAGACGGACTGAAGCGGAGCTTGAAAAAGTTTAACCTTGCTGAACTGCCTGCCATCAACACTGATGGAACTCTTGTAGCTGGAAATCAGCGCGTACTCGCACTCTCACTCATTGGTCGTGAGGATGAGGAGATCGAAGTGCGTGTACCAAATCGACCCCTCACAGAAGCTGAGTTTCGCGACTACCTTCTCACCTCAAATAGATCGGGTGGGTCGTGGGACTTTGAAAAGTTAGCGGCTGAATTCGATATCGACGAACTTCTCACGGCTGGATTTGATTCACTCGACCTCTCCAACATCTTTGATGACAACCTCGAAGTGGTCGATGATGAATTTAATGAAGAGGAGGAACTGAAGAAGGCAGTTAAAACCGATATCAAATTCGGCGATATGTTTCAGCTAGGGCGACATCGCCTCATCTGCGGTGACGCGACTGACCGTGACACGGTCGTCAAGCTTACCGCTGGCGTACTCGCTGACATGGTAAATGATGATTTGCCGTTCAACATTTCGCTTTCCTATGACAAAGGGGTTGGAAATAAAGCGAGCTACGGTGGAAGTACTAAGGACAATAAAACAGACGTCGAGTATGAGCAATTTGTACGGACAGTAATGCAGAATGCTCTTGCGGTAAGCCAACCGAATGCCCACATCATGTTCTGGTGTGATGAGCGCTATGTGTGGCTGTTTCAGAAGCTGTACATGGAACTCGGAATTGATTCCAAACGTCTCTGTATTTGGATTAAAGACAATCAATCGCCCACACCCAAGAACGCCTTCAACAAGGTGACAGAATTCTGTGTGTACGGGACTGTCGGCAAACCCTACCTCAACGACAAGATCAAGAACTTAAATGAGATTCAGAATAAAGAAGTGACTTCAGGCAATCGTCTCACTGACGATATTCTTGACCTGCTCAATATCTGGCTCGTTAAGCGTCTCCCAAGCACTGAGTATCAGCACCCTACCCAGAAGAGTCCGACTCTCCACGAAAAGGCGTTACGGCGCTGTACTCGCCCAGGCGATGTCGTACTCGACCTTACCGCAGGATCAGGAAGTATCCTCTCTGCGTGCGAACAACTCAAACGAACTGCCTACCTTTGCGAAATGGAGCCAGTGTTCTGTCAGGTCATCATTAATCGCTTTAAGCAAAGCTCACATGCCGAAGTCATCAAACTCAATTAAACAAGGTGATATGTTTCGCCTTGGCAACCACCTCTTGCTCTGCGGTGATTCACGACACAAGGATCTGGTAACCAAGCTTATTGGTAGTCACAAAATTAAAGCAGTTATCAGTGACCCTCCGTACGGCATAGCGGTCACCGAGAGCAAGGAAGGATTTCAGACACTTGCAAAGAACAAGGTGATTGAAAATGATCATCTGCAGTCTGACGCAGAATATCAAACCTTCTCAAATGATTGGCTATCTGCAATCACGCCACATCTTGAGCGTAAAAACTCCTTCTACATCTTTAACGCTGACAAGATGGTGTTTGCACTTCGTGAAGGCATGCTCGATGCCGGACTGAAGTTTGCACAGCTTCTGATTTGGGTGAAGACACATGCAGTCGTAGGACGTCTCGACTATGCACCAATGCACGAACTCATTGTCTATGGCTGGTTCGGGACGCACGAATTCGTTAAATCAAAAGATAAAAGTGTGCTGGTGTATCCGAAGCCAAACAAAAGCACCATGCACCCAACAACAAAGCCAATTGCGCTCGTACGTCACCTCATTCTCAATAGTACTCGCATTGGTGACGTTGTATTTGATGGATTCCTTGGATCAGGAACGACACTTCTTGCGTGTGAACAAACGAAGCGTATTTGCATTGGAGTTGAGCTTGACCCGGAATACTGCCAAACCATTATTGACCGCTACGAAAAATTAACAGGACTAAAAGCCGAGGCGTATGGCTCGTCGTGACACCATCAAAGCGCGTCAGAGTAAGCTCAAGGAAGCATTCCTCGAGCAACTTAAACGTACTCCGACGATTGAAACTTCGTGCCAGAAAGTCGGGGTTGGACGCGCCACAGTCTACCGCTGGATCAACAGCAACAAACGCTTCAAAAAAGAAGTTGACGATGCTCTCACTGAGGGTCGTACCTTTATGTCTGATGTTGCTGAAAACCAGCTCTTCTCACTTATTGGTGAGAAGGAGTTCAAAGCCATTCGACTCTACCTCCAGACACACAATCCTCGGTACAGCAACAAACTCGAACTTTCAGGTTCTGTATCAACCAAAGATGCACCACTTTCAAAGGAACAAAAGAAACTTATTAGGGAAGCATTAAAGCTATCTTCATTACGTCACTATGGTCAAAAAGAAAACAAAAGCTGAAAAGCTATTCGACAGCATCCTCACGCACAAGAATATTCGCAAAGAAACAGTATGGCATAAATTGGAATACTTCTTTCCGATTTACTTCCACCGTTACATGCAGTACGAGACAGCACCCTTTCACGAGGAAATCTTCCACATCCTTGAGGATGCAAATATTCGCTTTGCTGTGTTTGTGGCATTTCGTGGATCTGCCAAATCAACCATCATTACCACCGCCTATGTGCTGTGGTCTATTCTCGGTATTCAGCAGAAAAAGTTCATTGTGATTTGCGGACAGACTGAACAGAAAGCACGCCAGTATTTACTCAACATCAAAAATGAGCTCCTCCACAACGAACTGCTCAAAAACGACCTTGGACCATTTACTGAGGAGAAAAATAGTCTTGGCAATGCGACTGCACTCATCATCAAAAAGCTGAATGTGAAAATCATGATCAGCTCGGTTGAGCAGAGTATTCGAGGGATGCGACATGGTGAGCATCGTCCTGACCTAATTATCCTCGACGACATTGAAGACACAAACTCCGTGAAGACCCGCGAGGGGCGCGACAAGGCGTTCAACTGGCTTACCAGCGAGGTTATACCCGCAGGCGACAAGCGAACTCGCTTTATCGCAGTAGGTAACCTACTCCATGAAGATTCAGTGCTGAAGCGACTGCAAAACCGTATAGAATCTGGTGCCATGGCGAGTTTGAATGCCGTCTACCGAGAATACCCCCATTATCAATGAGTACGGAGTTCCCCTGTGGTTAGGTAAATATCCAACCGTGGAGAGCGTAGAGGAAGAAAAGCAAAAGACAATGGATGATATTGCGTGGTATCGAGAGTATGAACTGAAAATCATCTCTACTGCCGAGCGAGTCGTACATCCTGAATGGATTCACTATTACGATGACCTGCCCGCAGAAAAGCCGCACACCATAGCTATCGGCGTCGACCTTGCTATTAGTGAGGAACAGTCAGCTGACTACACCGCTATGGTTGTCGGGTATGTGTATGGACACGGAAAAAATCTACGAGTGTATATTCAGCAACATCCAGTCAATGAGCGCCTCACGTTTCCAGCGCAAGTTGAGCGGATTAAATCTTTGGATGGACTGCATCAACGGGTATGCTCGCGGGTGAAGTTTTATATCGAAGATGTAGCGTATCAAAAGGCACTCGTGCAGTTACTCGAACAAAGTAAATATGACGTCGAAGCCACCCCTACCCGCGGGAGTGACAAGACTGCACGACTACGCCTCGCAACACCACTTATGAAGGAAGGTCAGGTGTTCTTTCCTCACTCTGGTTGTGAAGAGCTCATTATGCAACTTCTTGGTTTTGGAAAGGAACGACATGATGACCTTGCTGATGCCTTTGCCTATACGATTGTGAAGACTCTTGAAAATAACCGACCGCAAGGCAGTGCTGGTGAATTTCGACGACCAGCGTGGATTGATCAGCCACCACCTCCGCACATACCTGGGAGGTTGTACGGCAATAGACCGTATGTGCCGTTATAAAAGTTACCAACTTTGAGGGGTCTCGGAAGCCCTAGACTCCTCAAGGACATTGCGTCATTGATTGTGTTGTATGCAAATACAAGCGATCAACGCCCCTGAGGCAAAAACGGAGGTATCAACCTCGTCGGTAAAGTACTGCCTTTACGCACGAAAATCGACCGAGCAGGAAGATAAGCAAGCATTATCAATCGAATCACAAGTGAAGGAAATGCTCGCACTTGCCGAGCGAGACGGACTTGAGGTGGTCGAGATTAAACGAGAAGCTCACTCCTCTAAGGAGGTTGGACAACGTCCTGTCTACAACGAACTCATTAGTGAGATTAGGCAAGGCAAATTCAACGGTATTCTCACGTGGGCACCGGACCGACTCTCACGTAATGCCGGTGACCTTGGAGCCGTGGTGGACCTGATGGATCAAGGGCTACTCACAGAGATTCGTACATACGGACAAAAGTTCACCAACAACCCAAATGAGAAGTTCCTCCTCATGATTCTTGGATCACAGGCGAAACTCGAAAACGACAATAAAATGGTTAACGTGAAGCGAGGTCTGCGGGCGCGGTGCGAGATGGGACTCTGGCCGTCGGTGCCGCCAACCGGATACCTGAGCCATTCCGACAGGAACAAGAAGTGCGAAGTGGTGATCGATGAGCGGAGAGCGGAGATCATCAAGCAGATGTATGAGAAAGTGGCGTACGATGGATGGTCGGGACGAAAGCTCTACCACTGGCTCAAGAACGACATCCGGTTCACCACCAGATTTGGAAAGCCGCTGACCCTGAGTAACATCTACATCATCTTGAAATCGTCTTTCTACTATGGCGAGTTCGAATATCCGAAAGGAAGCAGCCAATGGTACAAAGGCATCCACGAACCGATCATCACCAAAGACTTGTACCTGCAGGTGCAGAAGCAGATAACGAGCGACCACTTGGTGCGAGCGCAGGATAAGGAATTCGCTTTCACGAAGATGCTCACCTGCGGGCTCTGCGGATCGGGCGTGACCGCCGACGAGAAGTTCAAGAGTTTGAAAGACGGCACCCAAGCCCGCTACGTCTACTACGGATGCACGAAGTTCAGAGACAAGAACTGCAAGTGTGGATACATCCGAGAGGAAGAGCTGATCGAGCAGATGGCAGACATCCTCGACACGGTCTCACTCGACGAGATCGGTATGAAAGACAAAATCAGGGCCGAGATACAGGCACACAACGAGTTCCAAGAATCGGTATTGGGACGAGCCGTGAAAGAGAAAGTGAAGATCAAGGATATCGATATCAGGAACTACGCGAAGCATATCCTCCGGAAGCGGTCGATGTATGAGAAGCGCGAGGTATTGAGACATCTGCGGAGCAAGCTGGTGCTCAAAGAAAAGAAGCTGGGCTTGATCTAATGCCGTTCGGCAACAATATATCTGCAACCTTCAGTATCGACTTTTGCAGAATGTATCTGACCTCTCGGAATTTCCTTTTCTTCACCCGCTTTCAACGAGAAATCGGTAAGCGCACCGCCCACAACCATTTTTATACGAATCTTGCCAGAAACTACGTGCAGTTTGGTATCAAAATCATGTTGATGCTCCTCGTCTACTTCTTCCGGTTCAGCATTATAGGTATACACATTGTCATATCCTTCGGATTTCAGCCGCTCCATTATTTCCTGCTCATCATCATGAATGAGAAAATCCAGCTGTTCCTCTGGGATGCCTACGGACTTTCCATGTGCGACTGCTTCCGTCCATGTGGACTTATCAGAATATTTAATCCAAAAATTCTTATCCTTGAAAACAACGAGTACGTTATCATCGCCCGTCTTCCAGAAGTGGACATACCACGGACCGTCTGCGAGGTAGCTACCGATCTTGAGAGCCGCTTTCTCATCAACAAGAACATTGTGAAGAGTCCAGCTTCCATCTTGCCAAGTCTTCTCGATCTTCAAGGACTGAAGAATGCTCGGGTCTCTTAAACTGTTTTCGATGATTGTTCCTTTGAGCATACTAATCCGCTTTTAGTAAATGGGCTTCCAGTTTTTTGAGAGCAATACGACGCATAGAGGTTTCTTTCTGCTCTTCTGCATCCATCTCGCCCCATGTCTTGGTATGACCTTCAGGAATGAAAATCGGATCCCAACCGAAACCTCGTTCACCTTTAGGTGTGGGTGCTATCGACCCTGGTGCACTGCCATCAAACACTTGCAGCGTTTCCCCATCGTACAAACCGAACATGCATTCCGCTATCGCTGTCCTGTCGTTATATCCATCAAGCAGTTTGCATAGGCCAGAATTATCAAGCTCACTAAGGAACCACTTGATCAATGGACCGGGTAGTTTTCCAAGTGCTTTAAAAGTAAGGGATGTATCTTCGACGAGCACGGTACCGCCAATCTGTTTGTGTGCTTCCTTTGCTTTGTACTCAATAATCTCTCTCAAGTCCAAGGACTGGATTTCTGGAAGATCAAGCTTTTTATGTGCGACAGGATGATCCAAATGTCGGCCGAGTTGCTCAGCCTTAGAAGCGTTGCCAGTAATAAAAGTTAAGTCAATCATACTATTTTGCTGGGATCCCTCTCCGCTCTAAGTCTTCTTTCGACTCAAACTCCAGATAATTTTGAGTGAGTTCCTCTCCAGACTTAATATCACGGACTGCAACTAAGAAAGCGTCTGCGTGGGCCGGATCTTGGGTAACTGTCGCGTCGTAAGAATGATTTATAAAGTGCGAGACGTCAAAATCGACGTGCCACTTTTGACTTGGCTCATCAAAGAATCCCCACCACTGAACCTCCTCTCTTTCCTTTTCATCAAGGGAATCAAACTGCTCTTGAGTAAGGTTTACATCCAAAAGCGGACTCGGAGTGTAAATAACTTTTCCTTTCGGAATATCTTCTGCTGCGAAAAGCCCTATACCGTGAAAAGGAGAGGTGTCTAACTTGTACTTAATATGAATCACCCTTTCATTTTAACAGAAAAGGCCGCCCTTTAGGAGCGGCCTTTTCTGTCTGGATACTGCACTCAGCAGGTATGCAATTTTCGGAATAGTATCGTGTGATTTCCTTCGAGTTCGAGCCCATGACTGGTTCTCAGAATTCTTTGACCGAAACGGCGTTTTTAGCCGTCTCGGTAGGTCTCACATGACTGCTGCCGGTCAGGGACTCGAACCCCAATAGCATCCTCCAGAGGGATGTGTCCTACCATTAGACGAACCGGCAATGTATCGAAACGCGCTTCGGCGCGCTGAATACCATAGCATATTTGTGCAGTCGCTTCTAGTTACTTCATAATCGTAGGTCTTCCTTGGTTTCTCCTGTATACTCATGTTCCGTTTAGTAGTTAATACACCTATCATGACAGAAGAGACAACAACACCAGCACCGGAACAAACTACTACCCCCGCTCCAGCTGAGCCAGTGGCAACTCCTGAAGTTCAGGCAGAACCAGCGCCAGCTGCTACAGGTGAAGCGCAGTAGTGCTCCTTGCACTACACACGAAAAAGCACCCGTATGGGTGCTTTTTCGTGTGTATGTTCCCTACCCTCCTTTTCGCTTTTTATAGCAATCTATACAGAGGAGATTGGATGTGTCTCTTGGTGTGAACGGAAGCGATGTAATCGATGTACTGCATCCACTACAGGTCCAGTTTCCTTCGACTCGAGGTCGATCTCCTTCAGCGCGAGCTGGGCGACCCGCCCCTTTCTGCTTTTGATGACATTCTTTACAGAGAAGGCCATCAGTTCGTCGTGGCTCGAACGGGAGTTCCGTGATGGTGGTATTACATCCGCTACAGGTCCAGTTTCCTTGGTGCATTTCTATTTCGTTAGTTATTAGTGCTTCCCTCTAGTATACGCTATATATCGACACGAAACGAGATGGTGCACGCATCACCCTCATAGACCTCCTCTTTCTTTCGAACCATCGCTTTAATCGGAAGAATGAATGTGCCTGATTTACTATCCGGAAAGATGGATGTCTTCCATGTTGTCTTTCCGATAGTGACTGCAACAGGGAGTGAACCCCACCCTCTTGTATGCCCTTTGTGTGTTTCTTTGAGTTCACTCGATTCCTTCTTTCCGATAGTGAAGAAATGCCAATTCGCAGACTCGCCTGGATAGAGCCAGACTTTCCCTGATACGGTGTAGGTTTTTTCTTTCTTCTTCATAGCATGGGATGTTCGCACGCAAAGCAAGAACGTGTATGATTATCGTATAATCGTATCATAATCATCCATGACACAACTCAAACGGATCACCCCAAAAACACTCGCTCGACTTCTCGGTATCATGTACTTCGTATTTGGAGCACTCTTCAGTCTCCTTTTTGGTATTCTCGAAATTATTCCCGGTGAAGGGACTGAGGAATTTACCACCACTGAGGCAATTATCTTCGTTATCGCTGTACCACTCTTCTATGGCGCTCTAGGATGGGTTGGTGGATACGGAACAGCATGGATCTACAACAGCATTGCACGACGATTTGGTGGAATTGAGTTCGAGGTTGAACACAGTGCCCCAAATCACACAACCGAGTCAGCGGCTTAGTTTTTGTTTTCGTACGCAGCCTTCACAAACGCTGTAAAGAGTGGGTGTGGCGTAAGCGGACGTGCATGGAACTCAGGATGATACTGCACACCAACAAAAAACGGGTGTGCTTCTTGAGACAATTCCATTGTCTCCATCAAAGTTCCATCTGGCGAGGTGCCTGAGAATAGAACTCCCTTCTCAGTCAGGCGTTCTATGTATGCAGGATTTACTTCGTAGCGATGGCGGTGACGCTCTTTGATCTCACGAGCGTTGTACGCATGCGCTACAAGACTTCCCTTTGTAAGGACTGTCGCATATTCGCCGAGACGCATCGTGCCGCCCATCTCTCCTCTCGCAATCTTTTCTTTCTGATAAGGCATCACCCCGATAACGAGATGGTCTGCATGCGGATCTATTTCCTCGGTACTCGCATTCTTGAGACGAAGTACATTTTTTGCATACTCAAGAACCGCGAGTTGCATACCGTAGCAGATACCGAAATATGGAATACCTTTCTTGCGAACATACTCAATGACATTGAGCTTGCCCTCAATACCTGTTGCGCCAAAACCACCCGGTACCAATACACCATCATACTCAGCGAGACGCTTGAGCTTTGTCTTGTCTGCAAAATCATGTGATGACACATATTCTATCTGCGGCGTGAGATGAAGAGCGTATGCAGAATATTTAAGTGCTTCGATAACGGAGAGATACACATCGGACAAAACGAAGTCGCCTGAATTAAAATACTTTCCGACAACTGCAATCTTCACGGTATCCTTTCCATTCTTTGAACGTTTTACAAAATCTCTCCATTTTGTGAGGTCTGCCGGTTTCTTCACTTTTATACCGAGCATTTCACAGATACGCTTTGAGATATCGTCTTTCTCAAAATTGAGTGGCACGTCGTACACACTCTTCACGTCAGGAGCAGAGATGACATGCTCTTTCTTTACGTTACAAAACTGCGCGATCTTTTCCTTGCGCTTCTCATCGATTGCAACAGGACCCCGTGCGACGATAAAGTCTGCAAAGACACCGGCACTATTGAGTGCGCGAACTGCAGTCTGTGTCGGCTTTGTTTTCATCTCGCCAATCGAGCCTGGTACAGGAAGGTAGCTCACCATCACCACCGCAACATTGCCGCCAAGCTCGCTCTTCATCATGCGAACTGCTTCAAGAAATAGTACGTTCTGATACTCACCAACGGTTCCCCCTATTTCAGTAATAGTGACATCAGCATTCGCAACAGTAGCAGCATTTTTAATGCGACGAATAACCTCTTCTGGAATATGTGGCACCACCTCCACATTCTTTCCTTTGTACTCGAGATTGCGCTCCTTTCGGATAACATCCTGATACACCGAACCCGTGGTCATGTAGTTGATGCCTGGAATCTCTTTACCGAGAAATCGTTCGTAGTTCCCCATATCTTGGTCGGTCTCAAGACCATTCTCGAGCACAAATACTTCTCCGTGCTCTGTCGGATTCATGGTGCCAGCATCCACATTGATGTATGGATCTATTTTAAGTGCGGTGACGGTGAGTCCTCGCGCCTGGAGGAGCATTGCAATCGAAGACGAAGCAATTCCCTTTCCGACACCTGACATGACGCCGCCGACGATGAAGATGTATTTGTGTTCTTTTGTGTGTACGAGCTTCTGTGTAGTCTTTCGTGCCATGCGTTCAGTATCGATTTGCTCTTAAACCCTCAAGTATCG
>Ga0075163_10002179_pt1 | contig 26424 bp, 29 predicted proteins | sample JI1023141ADNA_FD_71478 | JGI IMG/M metagenome (GOLD analysis project Ga0075163, IMG submission 71478) | Wastewater effluent complex algal communities from Wisconsin, to seasonally profile nutrient transformation and Carbon sequestration -... | ecosystem: Engineered > WWTP > Effluent > Algae...
GGCCTGGACCCATACACCGAAATCGCCAAGGAGTTCTACCATGACCCTTCGATCACAAAGCGTGACCCGCGGCGTCAGACGTTCAAGTCCTTCGCGCACGGAACCAATTACCTGGGTACTGCTAAGGGCCTGGCAGAGCGACTTGGCCTGTCTGTACATGAAGCCGAAAAGACGCAGGCTTGGTATTTCTCCCGCTTTCCAAGAATCAAACAGTGGCAGGACGATCTCAAGGATCAGGTCTATAAGCGCCACATGGTCGAAAACGTGTTTGGCTATCGCTGCTTCTTTTTCGACCGGATTGAAGGGACGATCTTCAACCAAGCGGCGGCCTGGATTCCCCAATCGACCGTTGGCTGTCTTATCAACAGAGCGTATGTCGCCATCCATGAGACGCTGCCGGAAGTTGACGTGCTCCTTCAGGTACACGACTCGCTAGCCGGGCAGTTCCCGTCGCACCTGGGTGATGACGCAATCCGCAAGATCATCAAGTGCGCGGAGATTGTCCTGCCGTATGATGATCCACTGATCATCCCGGTGGGGGTGAAGACGAGCACGGTGAGCTGGGGGGATTGCAAATGACCCGTCGCCACCGCGACTGGATCACCGCCTACATGCACTACGCGAAGCATTCCGAAGCTCCGCGCCGGATGCACTTTTGGACGGCCGTGTCCGCCATCGCAGGGGCTCTCCGCCGCAAGGTCTGGATCGACCAAGCCTACTTCAAGTGGTACCCGAATTTCTACATCTGCCTCGTCGCGCCGCCCGGCATCGTGTCCAAGTCCACCACCGCCGACGTAGGGATCAGACTCCTCCGCAAAGTCCCTGAAATCGTATTCGGCCCCGATATCGTGACCTGGCCCTCCCTCGTGGAAACCTTCGCCAAGTCCACCATCGGGTTTGAGTTTGAAGGCGCCTACCATCCCATGTCAGCAATGACCCTGGAATCCTCCGAATTCGGCAACCTGCTCAACCCCCAAGACAAGGAAATGGTCGACCTGCTCGTGTCCCTGTGGGATGGCAAGCAAGGGTCGTTCCAAAAGACCACAAAGACCAGCGGAAACGATGCGATTGAAAACCCCTGGATCAACCTGATCGCCTGCACCACCCCCAGTTGGATCGCCATGAACTTCCCAGAGTACATGGTCGGCGGCGGCCTGACTTCCCGCATGATCTTCGTCTACGCGGATAAGAAGGAAAAGCGTGTCGCATATCCCAAGCTCGTTGTCCCCGCCGACCTCGCAAGCCAGGCCACCATCCTCGTCGATGACCTGACGGAAATCTCCAAGCTCGTCGGGGAGTTCATCATGACGCCTGAAGCCTACTCCTGGGGCAAACGCTGGTACGACGACCACTACGACAAGGTCCACGCGCACCTCGACAAAGAGCGCTTCGGTGGCTACCTCGCACGCAAGCAAACCCACATCCACAAGCTCGCAATGGTACTCTCGGCTTCCGAAGGTGACTCCATGCAGATCACACACGAGCACCTCCAGCTCGCCAACCAGATGGTCACCGACCTTGAACCCGACATGCAGTTCGTGTTCTCGAAGATCGGGCGCAGCGACGTGACGGTCTACCTGGAGAAACTAATCCAGAAAGTCCACGCCACTGGCGGCATGTCGTACAAGGAAGGCTACCAATACGTCCATTCCTACTTCCCCTCCATGAGGGACTTCGAAGACGTATTCGCCGGGGCAATCAGAGCAGGGTATGTCGATTGCCGCCAGCGGGGCTCGGAGATCTGGATGATCCCCGGCCCCAACAAGCTCCCCTCTCCCGAGGGGGAAGCAGCGGCTACTTGAAGAAGCTGATGTAGCCCTTGGAGTGCAGCCACACAGCCAACCCTGTGCCGAGCAGGCCCAGGAGCGTCAACCCCTTGTTGACAACTCCCTTCCCAACCTCTCGATAGAAGTTGCTGGTAAGCTGCTCCATCACCAAGGCCACAGCTTGTTCCGCCGCCCGCTTCGCAATCTCGTCGATCTGGGCGTCAGTGAGTTGCAGCGTCTGGTGCTTTTCCATCGAGCTGTAAGGTTCTCTCGTCGGCATTGTTTTTCTCCTTGAGGGATTGAGCTTCCTGCGCTTCAACTTGCGCGCGGAGCTTGATTAACACAGGATAGGAGTGCTTCGCAGGGAGCTCAAGCAAAGCCGCCCAAACAACCGCAAACTCCTGAGGCGTTACTTCAAAGTTCATGGATTCACCAGATTCACCAGTGCTGATACAAGAACGCCGGTCACTGTGCCGACTACACTCACCCCTCCAGAATCCTCCGCGATTCTCAGAGTGAAAGTCGCGGATTTCGTTCCCACACCTGCTTGCGCCCAAGTCCAGGTACGGGTCGAACTCAATTGCAGCCACGAACCCGTCGCGCTGCCAGTCGGGGAACTCCCCGCCGTGACGTCCAGCCTGGCCCAATAGCCATTGCCGACTGTCGAATTCTGCGGCACGCACCAGGTCGGGTCAGCGCTGCTGCCGTTGCCGGTGGTGGTCATCAACCCCGCTTGCGTGAGCGCGATGCTGCAAGTCGCGCCGGTCGGGGTCGTTTCCTCATCTTCGATCCCAAAAACCTGAATCGGATCGACCACCTGCGGCAGCCCAATCCCCCCGGCCAGGGCCGTCATCATCCCGCTCATGACACACCTGCGCCGGTCGCAACTGCTTCGGTCGCCGTGTTGCACCAGACGGTCATCATGCCTCTGGGGTCGATGGTGCGATTGCCAGTGGTCGTCGTGCCGCCGAGCCGCAGCGTCACCCCCGCGCCCTCGGTGATCGTGACGGCTGCCGCTGAGTTGTTGTAGATGCAGAATGCCGTGCCGATGGCAAGGTCACTGGTGTTGATCGTCACGCCTGCGGTCACTGCTCGGCATTGCCCATTCGCAAAGGCCCCAGTGATGCGCGGAATGCCCTTGTACCCCACGGCGTAGGTGTCGACCAGGGCAGCGGAAATGTCGTAGGCGCCGGCGCCGCTAATGCGAGCAGTCGGCACTGTGCCGCTGGTCAACTGCGTGGCGTTGAGAGCGGTCAAAGCCGTTCCCGCCCCGTTCAAGGCGCCGGTGAAAGTGAGGTCACTTGCAACATAAACCTCTGCACTACCCCCAGGGGCCAGGGTGATCCGACCTGGGTTTGAAGCGGCCTCATTTCCAGCCAGAATCATGTAAGCTCCGCGAGAGTTCAGCAACCCAGCAGTCGACGCAATGATGATCCGGCCGGTGTCTGCGCCATCGACCGTCCCGGTGTTCTGGATTCGATTGTCACCCGCCCCGGTGAAGTTCACATCGAACGAACTCGACAGACTGAGCGCCCCGGTCAAGGCCAGGCCGGCGAGGCTCGCACTCGACTGCGCATAGACGAGGTACTGTCCCGTCGCCGAAGCCGCGGCCGCCCCGGTGTGCTTGAAGCCCGCCATCGGCAAGCTCGCGGTCGGGGGGCTCTGCCCATCCCTGGTGACACAATCACTCAACCCCGCGATCAAGTCATTGATCACGTTGTTGTAGTACGAGCTGCTGATCACATTCCCTGTCACCGCCGGAAAGTCCGGTGCGCTGAGGGCTGTGAAATTCCCGTTACCGTCAAATGGCAAGATATATCTCCTTAAGCGTGCGAGCAGTCAACACGAAGGCTAAGCTCTGCGCGCATACGAGCTTGCTTTGCATCCTCGAATAGCCGAAAAGTGCCTAAGCATTTTCGGCGACCATCAATAGAAATTCTAGCTTGCCACATCCCATTTGACAAAGATACACCAGGATAACCTGAAGTATTACTGTTATAGGGTTTGTGGGAATTCAGTTTATTTTGTGAATTTGTCAACAGCCGAAGGTTGTCAAATTTGTTGTCCCAACGAAGGCCATTTACATGATCGACATTAAAGCCGACTGGCTTAGGCTGCCCAGTGTAAATAGCCCAAGCAGCAACATGCGCGTATATAGGAGTGCCGCACAGCATTATTCGAACATAACCATCCGATCGCTGACTTCCCGCCACATCACCCCGCCTGCTCCCATTACCAGGTGCAAGTTTCCAATACAGCAAACCTGTTTCTGGGTCATACGCAAAACACTTACGCAGCAATTCGACTGAGGGCATGGCAGGTTCCTTGAAATTGGTGCGGGTTATTCGCCGATAACCGGCGCGGGTTGCGTGGCGAGATTACTGCCCATCGTCGCAAACATCGTCACAGCCGCGCGCGACATGACCGGCTGCTTGGAGAGGGCGATGAGCTGGTCGATGCCGGCCTTCGTCGTGAGCAAGGAATCGAGTTCGGTGAAGGTCGACCGGAGCTTCCAATCCTCGAGCTTCCGGGCATAGCGTTCAAACGGCATGAAGCTCCCGATGCGGAGAGCATCTGCGCCGAAGTTCTGCCCGCCCATCTTGAAGACCTCCGAGCGCCCTAGGCCGCTGGTTTGCGATGGACGAGACTTGAGGGCCTTGGTCAACTGCGCGTAGTTCTCCAGCCCCCGCAGCGCCGCAACAGTCTCTTTCTGCGACTTTCCCATGCCTTGAGCGATGACCTCGACGGCATCTTGCATGGCTTGGTACTGCGGGGCCTTGGCAAACAGGGCATCCCATACAGCCTGGGCTGCGCCATGATTTGTCGGAGTAGCTCCCTTCACCACAGGTTCAAAGGCGTTGGAGATTTTCATGCTGATGTGGGTCTTGAACGCGTCAGCAAAAACCTCCGCGCCACCCTCGACTTTGGCCAGCTCACGCCCCGCTTGCTTGACTGGAGAGAGTTGCGCACGCGGGTCAACTCCGGCGTTGAAGAGCTGCTTCATCTTCGCAACCGAAGCCTGCTTGTCCGGCATGTAACCAGGGCCCAGAAGCTCTCCAATCGGACCTTGTTTCAGCGGATCAACGACTTCAGTCGAAATCCTGGCATAGGTCTCCGCGGCGCGCTTGAGGTTCGGGTCGGCATCACGCAGCAACGTCCGTAGGTTATCCGCCACGGCAGCAATCTGCGCTTCCGACCGCGGGGACTTCGGCTGCCGCTGCAACCCCTTGAATGCCCCTTGCAGCTCCTGAATGATCGTGTCGTAGTCAGTCGCTTCCCACACCGGCTGCCCAGTGTTCGGGAGCTTCTTCACCTTGGCAAGTGCCTCGGACAAAGCCTGCCCCGCCTCCTGCGTGGTGCCGGGCTTGTACAGCATCTCGGTGATGGTCGAGGCGAAGTTGGTGCGGAACTGCGCAGGGAGACGCCCAGCGGCCTTGTAGTCTGGCTGCGTTGCATTCGTCCGTTCAGTCCGGGCCTGCTGCATCCGCTTGCCAGCGCCCTCGGCGAGGTTGTTCGCGGCCTGCGCCTCACCCCACACCGTGCCAGGCTGTTGCCCCATGAACAGGTCGGAGCGGACTGACAGTTGCGACGGCTGGTTTTGCAGCTGCTGCTTCACGTTGTGGCCAGACTGACTCCCCGCCAGCACATTCCGCAGCGTGGTCAGGTTCCCCGGCGGGACACCCACAGCCTCGAGCGCCTGCGCAAAGTCCAACGGAATCCCCTGCTTCGCTGCCTCCGCATGGAACACCTTGGCCTTCGCCAGCAGCGCATCCGGGATGCCTTCCAGCCCCGCTTGCGCAAGCTCCTGCGTCGTGGCCGCTACCGCGCGCGAACCCCTTGAGGCGACACTGCCTGAAAGACCCCCTCCAAGCACAGCTCCCAATACCCGCGACAGAGGATTGTCGCCCAGAAGCTTGGCTGCGAACTCACTGCCGAGACCGCTGCCAGTACCAGCAGCCAGGTTGACCCCGCGGGCAACTCCAGCCCCCGGAGAAACAAGGCCACCACCTGCACCTTCAAGTCCAGCACGAATGTAGGTATCTGCACTAGAACCTCCTTGAGGTGTCGGGACAACCCGTTCGATCTGCTTGTTGAGAACCTCTTCAACCTGCCGGCCGAGCGCAGGGGCCTGATCTGGCTTGGCGAAGCGGCCTGCCACCATCGTCCCCATCATTCCGCCGAGGCTGGAACCAACCTTCATCACCCCACGGGTGACGTCGCCTTCGTTGACGTGCCGGACAATGTCTTGCAGGATGTTCGTAGACTTGCCGCCATCCAGCTCCGTCACCGTACGTCCGGGGTTTTCCTGCTGCGCACGCGCAGTCACCTGCTCCGGCGTGACTTCATCCGGAGTGTTCTGGTAGACAACTTTCTGCCCGTTGTCCAGGGTGATGGTGACTGTCCGTGACATGGTGTTACCAGTTCTTCACAATGGGCTTGGCGCCGTTGGCAGCGTCGCTCGCGGGCAGCGGGGCCGTGTTTGGCAACTGCGCGGCGCCCAAGCCGAAGGTGAACTTCGACGTGTCTTCCGATTGCAGGGCCGCCCCGAATTCTTTCTGCGCCTGCTGCGCGTCGCGGATGTTTTGATCCGCAACCTTCCGCATGTGGGCGATGATTTGCAGCCGACCTTGCGGGGTTTGAGTCAGGGACACCAAATTGTCCGCAATCCGCTGCGACTCTTCCTTCACCAACCCGCGCGAACCGCCGGCAGCGTTCATCATTTCCAGCCACATATTCGTGGCCGTGTTGCCGAAGGTTTCGGAGTTCTGCAACTTTGCCAGATCTTCTGGCTTCTGACGGAAGCCGGCTGCTTGAGCCAGTTGCCCCAACCACATCCCAGGTGCTGCCGCCGGCCCTTGCAGCGTCCCGGATTGTGTCAGCTTCTCGAGCTGATTCAGCTGCCCGAGCATCTTCACACTGCCGCGCGCTTGCATGGACAGCTCGTCGACCGTGTCAGCAGCCTTCTTCGCCCAGGCTTCCATGCCGGCCTTGGAGCCAGCGACGATGGTCGTGGGGGTGACTTGAACCTTCTGCTCCTTCGGAGCCCACTTGACCTCACCAGTGCGATTCGCAACCTGACCGACATGGCCGGGAAGAACTTCCTTCGGGGGCGTCATCGTCTGCCCAACGAAGCTCCCAGGGGTTCCACTGTAGGGGTTGTAGAGCTGCCCATCCGGCGTCGCCTCTTGCTTCACCGCAGGCTGATATCCCTGCATCGGGCGAATCGTTCCCTTATTGCCGATCAGGGCGGCGATCAAGTTCCCATCCGCCCCCTTGAGCATCCGCGGCTCCGTGCCGAAGGTTTCATCCTCCGACTTCCCGAGCTGAGCCATTCCCGCCGCGCCCATCTTCTGCATCTCCGGGAAGCGGCTCAGCATCGCCTGCGTCACCGCCGCGCGAGGGTCAGGCGCAACTGCTCCGGTCACCTGCGTCGATTCCGCTTCCGGCGTCGCGCCGAACTGCTTCACCGCAGATTGCCCTTGCATCCGGTCCATGTACTGGCCCATCTGCTCGGACAGGCCGGATTGGTACTGGTCAGCGTATTGCTTCTCCTGCTCGCCCAGCCCCTTCCCCTTCTGCCCGAGGATGTAGGCCGTGGCCAGCTTCGTCGCAAGTTGCGCCAACCCCTGCGGGCCCTGGATCGGCTGTTGCATGCTTTGTTGTTGCAGCTGTTGCAGCAGCGCACGACGGCGCTGGAGTTCCTGCGCGGCGATTTGGGGGTCGAAGCCTTGGTCCATGATTTAACCCCCCGGCATCAGGTACGCGGCACCCATTTGACCGAGGCCGCCAAGCAACGCGTTCCAGCCACCTTGTTGCTGCTGGGCCATGGCCATGTCGTAGTTGCCCTGGGCGATGCCAGCATCCATGATCGGCGCCGCAGCCGCATTCCCGCCGGTGTAGTAGTTGTCGAACTTCGGGCCTTGGACCTGCGCCCCGGTCCGCAGCGCATTGAGCTCATTGAGCGGCAGCTGCCGCATCCAGGCCTGTTCCTGAATCCCCGCGCTCCGCAGCATCTGCGACAACTGCGTCTGCCGAGATTCCTCCTGCCCACCGGCCAGCACAGCCTGCATCCGCGCATCGGTCAGCCCACGATCCGCCCGGGCCATCTCGTCGTTGTAAGCCTGGCTGCCGACGGTGATCCCAGATTGCGCCAACCGCGTGCGCAGGGCTTGATTGTCCCGGTCGAACTGCGGTTGCAAGCGGCTCATCATCGCCTCTTCCACGCGCCTGCGCGACTCATCATTCGCCTGGACTTGCGGATCACCGAAGCGCGACATATCGAACGGAGTGGCCATCGCAGCGCCGACGCGGTTCAACCCGGCTTCCGCCGTGTCCGCAAGATTCTGACTGACCCGATTCTGGGAATCCAGCAGCCGCTGCTGCTCCGGCGCCAGCGTCATCCGCTGCGTCCAGTCCCCGGCCTGCGGGTCATTGGGGTTGGCCCCTGCGCGCGTCTCCCAGGTCAAGCTCCCGTAGGGGGTGTACTGGTTCGCGCGGTTCAACGTGGTGTTGAAGTACGCGCTGTCGCGGTTCTCGGTGCCTTGTTGCTGCGCCAGCCCTGCATAATCAGGTGCCGGGGGAGCCTTCGGTTTCGACATGATTCTTCCTCAGTTTGATATCCAACCATCGGCACTGCTCCCGCCGCATTGTGTACAGGAGCAAATCGCCATCCGGGTGTGCATCTTTGAGGGTCGCCTCAAGCACAAAACCCAAGTTCTCATCGAACTGGCGGGCAGGGAGATTCCCACTGCCCACCGTCCCGATGATCTTCTTCACCTTCCAATCCAGGAACGGAACCGCAAAGCACATCCACAGGTACTCTCGCGTCATCCACCGCTTGCCAGGTTCCGCCGCAACGTGCATGCAGACACTGGCGTGGTTGAACGAGTCGAACATCACACCTGCGATCAGCTGGCCGGATTCCTCCAGCCCGATTCCTACACCCCTGCCGGGCACCCAAACACTATCGACCCTGTCGCAAACCCAGTCCCCAACGCGGTTGTCCTGGTTGAGGACTAAGCGCTTGGTCATCCCAGGATGCCGCCAGTTTCGTAAGCAATGTCCGTTGCCGACCACCGGATTATGGCACCACTGATTGCTAGGCGCAAGCGGAGAGCTACGCAATGGCCGACATTGGCTTCCACAGTCATCCACTCCTGCCGTACGCCAGGCCCACTGGCCCAAACATCTGTGTCCCAGACCGCGGTGTCCCACACGCCGCCGGAGACTGCGCTGATGGAGGAGCTGGTGTAGTCAGTGCCTTCGGAGAAGTCGGCGTCCATGCCGATATCGAAGTCAATCCCGCCCTCGGTGTTGAAGACTGGCCGGATCATGCGGACGTGTTTGCTGCGGCCGCGGGAACGGAGGTAGGTGAAGGCAGCCTTGACGGTGCATTCGATGTCAGTGCCATTATCATCCGCGCCTTCCCAGGCCTTGTAGACAGCAGTCCCGATGGCCATGTAGAGCTGGGAGCCCATCAGTTCGAAGGAAGTGGCATTCCATCCGGTGACGCGCGCCCAGGCCCCGTGGTCGGTGTTCATCACATACTGAACGGAGGCTGTGTAGCTGGTCGTTGGGATGTTGATGAGCAGGAGGTCGTCGGTCGGGGAGACGATGCCCTGCCAGCCGTAGTTCGCGCCGTAGGAGGATGCGGAGCTGGCGAAGGTCGGGGCGATGGTGTCGGAGACGGCTTGCCGGTTCGTGATCTTGGTGGACTGGAGGGCGAGAGACAGGGGTTGCAGGCCGCCTTTGGAGAGGTAGAAAAGGTCGCCGGAGTAGCGGAGGAAACACCGCTTGCCCAGGGGCTCGCCCAGGTCGTAGACACCTTGGAGGCTCCAGGTGGAGGCCGAGCTGGGATCGGTTCCACGGAACACTGCGAGCTGGCCGCGGGAAGTGGCGAACACGCAGTAGTCGTCCATCCCTTCACCTCCGTCGATTGTCCAGGTCGACGCGGCGGTGAGATACCCGCCCTTGGTGAAGATCGCCCCCATTGGGTAGCGAGAGACAGTGCCGGTGATGGAGTCCACTGGCAAGTAGAAAAAGCTCATGCTGTCCTTCTCGATGAAGAACAGCTGGCGCTTGAACGCTGAGATGTTGACGATGTTGGAGGAGGTCAGCGTACCGCCGCCGGAGATTGCATAGCTGGCCGTGCTCATCCAGGTCGTGCCGTCGTAGTAGCAGACTGAATCAACCCCGTTGACAAGGAAGAGGAAGCTCCCGCCGGTCGTGGTGTAGCTGAGTGGGATACACTTGCCGTCGGTCAGGGTTTTGGAAACCGCGCCGATGGCTCCGGCTGAGGTGACGTCGTAGGCGCCAGAGTCGTTGATTCCGAAGAGCTTTTCCGAGCCAGTGGCGGAGCGCCAGCAGGCGAGGGTCTTGACCGTACTGACGAAGCCCGTCGCATGCGAGGTGTAGCCGGGCCGGGCCTGAACATCCCCTGGAGTCGGCCAGAAGTTGTCCATCGCCGTGGCATAGCCGGCTGCCATGTTGGCGACCGGGTCGCGGGTGTTCCAGCCCCGGAGCGGCGGCAGAAGGCTTTCCGCCGACAGGACTGGCTGCGCCGCAGGCCGCTTGTTTCGAGCAGGTTGAGCGAACCTCACAGCGGCCAGCTCCCTGCAGGAATGATGATCCCAGGCCGCGCCGGGTGCTGGATCATGTCGAGCGCAACCGGCTTGGGCGTGGCGTCGCGGGAGAGCTTGGCATCGAGAGCCCGCTCGTACAGCCGGAACTCCTCCGCGTAGTCGAGGCCCTTCTCCGCCTTCCACCGCCAGCGGAGGTAGAGCCTGGGCAGCTCGTCGTTGATGCGAAAGGTGTCGGTGTCAACAGTCCAGTACCGCGCGAGGGTGGTGTCGGCCTGGCTGATGAAGTACGACGAGTAGTACTCAAAGGCATACGTATCCCCGGCAGTCGGCACCGGGTTGAAGTACATCGTGCCTTCTCGAATCCGGTACTGCGGAATCGTGCCGGAGAAGTTCGCTGCCTTGCGCGCCTGCCAGTCCGTGGCCGAGACGCTGCCCAGCACCCCGCGCATAGAGGTGCGGTTCCAAAAGGTCTCGGGGACGATGCCTTCGAAGCCGTACGGAGCCAGCGTGGCCAAGGTCCCTTGAGACTCCGTGGCCGTCGACACAAAGGTCGTCTCGAAGGTATTCATCGAGAACCACTTCCGGGTGATCAAGTCGTCCAGGAACTCCTGCAGCAGCCCGACGATCTGCCGGACTTGCTTGTCGGTGCTGCTGATCGCAACGGTAGGGGTTGCAAGGCCCGTTCTGTCGCAATGGTCTTGGACGTGTTGCAGCAGGTTACGGGCCATGAGGGTTCCTTAGCGTTGCGGGGACTTGCCGACAGCTTCGGCCATGAAGGGAGCGAGCTTGGCTTCCAGCGCCGCCATGTTGGCCGTGAGCTGGGCGACCTGGGCTTGCAGGTCGGCCTTTTCGGCCTTCAGCGCCGCGGTTTCCTCCGCGACCTTGCCGACGTTCTTGGCCGTGTCGAGCCACTGGGAGGCGCGCTGGACGAGGGTACGGCCGCCGAGACCCAGGCGCATGATGATCTCCTCATTCGCCGCGGCCAGGTCTTCCACCGTGGTCACGTGCAGATCGAGGCAGGCGCGGATCTGCGACGGCGAGAGGGCCGGCCAGGTCTTGATCGGGGTGCCGCTGTCAGGGATGGCCTCGCCCTTGGCCCATGCGGCGTAGGCCTGCTGGTGATGCTGGAACCACGCCAGCGGGTACCGCTCGGACTGGATTTCGACTTCCAGCTTCTCGAACCACTCGGACACGACCTGCTCAATGCGGTCTTTCGAGCCCCTGGGAGTGATGAGAGCGAAGTCGACGTCCTTGGTCTGAAAGCACCCTGCGGCGAGCGTGGCAGCGCGATCTTCCAAGGCCCGGCGCTCGAAGCGCACATAGGGCGGCCTGGCTTCCGCGATTCCCGGTGTGATGGACTGTTGCATGATGGAGCTTCCCCAAGCTTGATACCTCCCCTAAAAAACCCCTGGCCGATGATCCGACCAGGGGAAAGCCTTGGGGAGGCGAAAGGCTTTGGCAGGTCAGGTGATCTGACCTTGGGCGAACGAGCGGTTCAGGTGGGCGACGTTGTAGAAGATCGTCGCGTTGTTGTAGGTCGCCGTCACGGTGCCGTTGATCAGGGCCGTTGCCGCAGCCGACATGGTGACTTCACGGCCGTCGGCGCTGATCGCGGAGACGGTGGCGCCAGCTGCGACACCGGTGCCGGACAGGTACACGCCGGGGAACCAGCCGTCACTGTTGTTGACATGCAGGATGGTGGAGCCGCTGGCGCAAACAGCCGTCTTGTCGACGGTGGTCGAAGCCGCAGCCGCGATACGCGCGTTGACAATCTGCTTGCCGTTGGCAACAGCGCCACCTTGACCTGCCGCGGCAATGCCAAAGGTCGTGTCAGCGGCGACAGAGGCATTGCAATCAACGGGGGTCAGCCCGCTGATCATGAACCAACCGAGGTCACCGATGGACATGGCCTTCATCGCCACGCAGACCGGGCGACCCAGCAGCGTCGTGTTCGGGATTTCCGTCACGTTGTAGCGCCACTGGGAAAGGCCGCCGCTGAACGTCGGGGTGATCGCGCACAAGGCGTACTGGGTGATGGTGGCGCTGGCGCGGGCGTAGATGAACTCGCCGTAGCCCCACCAGTTGTCGACGGCTGCGACAATGGTACCGGGCAGCAGCCGAGCGGTCGAGTCCAGGACTTGCCCGAACGTCTGCATCGGCGGGGTACCGACCAGGGGAGAGAGACTGGAAAACATGATTGTTCCTTCCGAGAGTTGCGAGAGCCGATCAGGCCTTCTGCACGCCTTGCAGCGAGCGATTGCTGATCGTCATGTTGCCCATCCAGAGGATGGGGATGACCACGGCGTCCTGGTTGTACGGCTGCATCTGGTCCATGACGGTCAGATCGGCGTCCGGGTGCTGCACCATGTTGATGTAGTCCGTGTTCAGGAAGTACGCATGGTTGGCCGGGATGCCGCTGCCACCGTCGAAGATCACGTCGGCCTTCTTGTACTTCAGCGAGACGAAACCGCCGCTGGCGCTGTTACTGTCGGTGTAGCGCTTGAGCGAGGTCTGCGACGCCTCGAAGAAGGTGTAGTAGTTGTTGTCCATGACGACCAGATCGGGCTGATCATCACCACGGGTCAGGGCCAGCCACAGGGGCAGCATCAGGGATTCCATGGTCGTCGCGCTGACCACGATTGCACCGCCGCCTTGCAGGGGCGCGGCGGCGGACTGGACCTTGTTCTGCCAGAACGTCCAGGTGGACGAGTCGATGCCGCCGACAGTGCCGGTACCAGCGTCAGCGACGAGCGCCTGCAGGCCGTTGATCTGGTTCGGCAGCGTGCCGTCGCCGTAGATATCGCCGGAGAAGTTGTTCTTGAACGTGCGCTGCGCGTTCTTGATGCGGGACTTGACCAGGCTGATGATCTTCGACTCGCCGGAATTCAGGCGGAGTTCCTGACCGCTGGCGGTGACGTTGATGGCGACTTGACGCCACTGGAATTCCGCCGCCGACAGCACATCGCTGGCCGAGACGTTCAGCACGTCATAGCCGGAGTAGCGCAGGTAGGTGGAGTTCGCGGCGTAGTCCAGCGGCTCGACGATGGACAGGCCGCCGTCTTCGTTCCGCGTCATGCCCTTGGCCATCATGCGACGGTACAGGGCGTTGTTCTTGGACACGTTGTCCTTGATATCCTTCCGGTGCTTGCGGAAGGTCGTGGTCACCAGTTCGGTGAAGGTACTATTCGGGGAAGCCATGTTGGCGCTCCTTGGTTAGGTCAATGACGGGACTGGATGGCTTGATAAGCCTCTTTCAGCGTGTCATCCAACGAACCTGTCGCTGCCGTCTGGCTTGCGCGTTTCGTGCTGGATCGCACATTCGCCTCCAGGGCCTTTTTGGCGCGGGCGGCTTCTTCCTCGGCGGTCTTGCGGGCGGCGGACTGGCGCTCGGTGTCGAGCCGGGCCAGTTCCTTCGCGCGCACACCGGGGTTGAGCCAGATCGCGGCCTGATAGGCGTCTGCGAGGGAAGAGTACTTGCCGGACTGGATGAGGCTGGCCATTTCGTCAGAAACTTCAGCCGCATAGGGGTTCTTCGGGTCAGCGTAGAAACGCTCGATTTCGCGAACTGTCTCGGTACGCTTCACCTCGAACGCTTGCCGTTCGGATTGCTCAATTTTGGATTTTACAGACTGGAGCTCGGATTGCAAGCCCCGGACTGCCGGGTCGATGTAAGGGGCGTCGGCGGCTTCGTTGGCCAGTGCCGTGGCATCGAGCCGGTAGTCGGCGATGATCTGGCGGAGGAGGCCCTGCTTTTGTTCAGGGGTGCCGAAGGCCAGAGTGTGGTGCGCGCGCATCATCGCATCGACCTGCTGCATCGGGTCGACACCGTACTGCTTCATCGTGGGCAGGTAGGGGTTGAGGACCTGCTTGACGGTCTTGCCAAAGCCAGCATCCTCGCGGTAGGCTTCCAAGCCCCGGTACATGTCCTCTTCCCGCTTGACGATCTCTGCGCGAGCCTTCTCGGGCAGGGCGGCCCATTCCGCAGCGGCCTCGGGGCGCCAGGTCTTCGGCGCGACGTTGAGGTCGGGGGCGGCGCTGGCTGGTGGCGTCGGCGAGGCAGGCATTGCGGCCTGCTCAGGCTTCACTTCGGCGGGGGTCGGTTCCGGCGAAGTTTCTGCCACCACCTCAGGCGCAGCTGCCGAGCCTTCTCCAGCATCAGCTGCAGGCGCGCTCGATTCATTCTTCGGCTCCTCAGAGGGGAAGAGATCCCCGGAAATCGAGTCCACCGCACTTGCCATTTCCCCAGAGGTATCGAACATGTCAGTTCCTTGTGATTGAAAGGTCAACGCCGTGATCCAATTCCGCAGCCAGGCGCTCTTTTTTGTCCTGCGGAAGGTTTGCAACGAGGTGCGCAGCGGTTTCGGCCATTGCGTTCTCGACTTGTTCGTCAGAGGCCCGCCGGGCACGAGCGGCTTGGTCGGCCTCGCCGGGTTCGAGGACGCGGCAGCCGTGTTGGGCCAGGTTCTCTCGGTGCGCGGCTCGACCTTCGATCAGCTTGCCGGTGATCGGGCAGGTGTAGGGGGCGTAGTCAGTGACCACGCGCGCAGCGCTGACTTGCCGGAGCATCGGGCCACCGCACTTGTGACAGGCCTCGCGCCGGTCGAGCTCAGCCACTGGCTTCATGATTTCGCGCCGGGCTGCACAGACGGGGCACTTGTAGTCGTAGAGGGGCATAATTGGCTCCGGTTATGCTGGCATATTTCGCGCGGGTTTCGCGGCAACCTTCGGCGGCATCGCAGCCTGCATCTGCATTTCCGCCATCTTCATGGCATGGGCGGCTTGGGACTCTTGGCGCTCGAAGTTGAGCTTCTCCATTTCCAGCTGATGCCGCTCGCGCTCCAGCGACATTTGCATCTGCATTTTCTCCATTTCCAGGCCTTGCTTGTTCTGCTCGCCCTGCTGCTTCATCTTCTCCCCCTCGAGCTTGATCATGTCGGCGGGGGACGGCTTCTCCTCCTTCGGCTCCGGGGGCTTCATCAAGTCGAGTTGATCCTCAACCTCACTGCCAAAGCGGAAACGCCGGACAATCGCCATGAGCATGGCCTTGGCGGCTTCGAACGGCAGCGTGCCATTGTCGATCAGCGGGGAGACACCGGTGAGGAACTGCGACAGGGCGGTGAGCAGCTCGCTGATGTTCTGCTTATCCTCCGTGGCCTCAGCATCAATGGTCGAGTTCGTCTCGATATCAATGCGGAAGTTTCGCAGGGTATCGTCCCGGAGCAGTTGCAACACCTCCGTCCACCCAGGGGCCTGGAGCTTCTGCTGCATCTGCTGGAACTGTTGCACCTGCTGCTCGTTCTGCGGCGGTTGCAGTTGCATCATCTGCACCTGCTGGCCCAGCGCCATCTTCTCCTCACCAGTCAACAGCGGCAGCCCAGTCATCGCCTTCCAGGTCTTCTCCGAGAACTTGTTCGCCGCAATTTCGAGCATGATGCGCAGCGCGTTCCGCACGTACTTCATCACCCGCTTTTGAGACTTCTTCAGCCTCAGCGTGCCCCATTGGTTCTTGAGCTCCTGCGCCCCGAGGGTCTCGGAAGCCTGGCTCGAGCCTCGCATGATGTCAGCGATGCCGGTCAACTCATAGATCACGGTCTTGCACTGCTGGCGCTGGACGTAGAGCTGCTGGAGCACTCCTGCGAGCTCCTGCAGCGGCATGATCCAGATTGCATCTTCGAGCTTTTTCCCCTGCCCGAACAGTGCCGCGGCGTTGTCCAGCGGGAGCAGCACGTTGTCTTCCGACTCCAGGAGCTTGTCCAGCCCGGCCACCGTGTTGTCGTAGAAGCCGCGGATTCGCAGGGCCCGGACGATTCGATTGATGCGCTGGCTGACGGTGTTCAGCTCCTCAGCCTGCTCCTTGTAGAGCCGATAGAGCGGCACCGGCAACAGCTCCCCGATCTTCGGCATGAAGGTCAGGGGCTCCGGGCAGGGGAAGAAGCCCTGGATTTCCAGCGGGTCGACCAGCTTCTTGCACACTCCATCGGTGTACCCGTCGGAGACGAAGATTTGCGACCGCGAGGTCTTGTCCCAGATTTCGTAGACCGCGGCATAGCGAAGGTCGGCGTCCTTCGGCGGCTGCTCGCCGTCGCTTTCAGCAACCGCATCACCAGCGTCCGCCGTGGTCAGGGCGACCTTGCCCTGCAGCTCAGGGAAGTTGGAGTCCAGCTCCGCCTGATCCATGTAGTGAACAAAGGCAATCCAAGGCACGTCCTTCCAGCGCTTGCCATACCCGTGCAGGAAGCGATTCCAGGCCATCTTCTCCCCGCACACGCGTTCGCCAGTGACGTTCGGCGCGCCCTCTTCCCCTTCCGCGACTTCTTCCACCTGCGCGTCGTACTTGAACCGCGACAGGCCCCGCCCGGGCACCAGCGCCTCCAGCACGTCCGCGCTGACCAGCTCCTCGAACACAGGATACTCATTGTCCCCGGTGTCCAGCATGAATTCCAGCGCTCGCTGCGCGGCCGTGGCGGCGAGCTTGCCCAGGGGATCGGAGTCCTTGAAGCGCCGCTGGACAATCGGCCGGGGCGTGGAGTTGAACAGCGCCGGCGCCAGCGTGTCGGTGTTCGCGTACAGGATGTTGTACGAGTCCGCCTTGCACTTCGCCCCCTCGTACATCTGCACGAGGGCTTGCGCCTCCTTCCGCCAGTCCTTCTCGCGCTTCCGCGCTGCCTCAATCTCCTTGAGCCAGCTCGAAACCTCGGCTTCGCCGGTTGAGGTTGATTTGACAGTCACATCCACGGATGCCATTTTGGTTCCTTAGAAACGGCGCTCTTCCGCCACGCGCTTCCGGCGCAGCTTCTCGAGCAGATCATTGATAGTGTGCTGTTGCGGGAGCTTCGGCAAGCGATTGACTTCCGGCAACTTTGCCTGCGGAACCCAGGGCCGGGACATGCAGGCATACCGCGTCTCGTCGTAAGCGTGGTCTTCCGCGTCGGTGTCGAGGTCTTCAGGGTCGGTTTCGTCGTGCTGGAGGACCGGCAGGGTGCGGATGGTGTCGTCACACTGTTCGAGGAAGTAGAGCATCGGCACGCCATCGACACCGGATAGCCGCTGCCGCATGGTCTCCGCGCCCGCCTTGCGCTTATTATCCGCCCGCCGCCACTGACACCCATAGATCGCCATGGTCTCAGCGATGCTCGGGCCACCATCTTGGATGAAGATCGACGGATCAGCCACACCATAGTTCGCCCGCAGGCCATCGGAGGCTTCGCGTTCCATGATGCCACGAGCAACAAGATCCGCGGTCATCTTCAACCCCACATTCGGCCCAGTTGCGCCGTACCACTCCTTGAACTTGACCATCGCGCCCTTGGGGATCGGGGGGCGATCTTCGGAGATCAGGGGCCAATTCCCATCACTCACCGCATACCAGCCACAGGAAAACGGCTTCGCGGAGCCCCAGTCAAACGCACGGAAGCGCAGGGAGCTTCGGGGGATCTGGATCAGGTACTCGGCCTGGATCACATGCTTTGTATGATCCCACTCATCAAAGAAAGCCCCGTCGATGATGCTCCAATCCCCCTCCAGCCAGGCACGAACCAACGCGGCGCTACCTGACTGCTTCAACCGAAGGATGTAAGTCGGGTCATTCCGCATCAGCAGGCGATTATCAGCGATCTTCGACGGGATAAACACCCGCGACAGACTCACCGTCGACTTCACGCCATCGACTTCAATCTCCGTCTCCTCGGTGATCAGGCGGTAGCCCTTCGGATCAGGATCAATATACCGCTTTTTGACCCAGTTATGACCTGCCCCACCAGGGTTACCAGTAAGCCGCATGCCAACAGGAACACCAGAAGCGCTGCGTAGAGTAGCGCGGAGCTTGTCGATAGGCTTGCTGGAAGGAAAGTTGGTGACTTCCTCGACATAGACTCTGGTGTAGTTGTGGCCTTGGTATTCCTCAGCATCACTATCCCTTTCCAAGTAGGCGAATTTCAGCCGCGCGCCGTTCGCCATCGTCCAGGTCTTCTGCTGCTCGTTGTACTTCGCTCCGAGCTTGGGGAAGAGCTGTTTCGTCCGCGCGATGACTTCCGCGAGCTGGACGAGTTTGCGCCGGAAGAAGATGCCGATCGCGGCCTCGCCGTACATCGAAGCGTGCTGCAGCCAGTCGCCGATTGACCCTTCAGTCTTCCCACCACCCCGCGCACCGCCGAAGAACACCTCAAAGACCGGGCATTCTAGCAGGTCCGTCTGTGGCCCCTCCTGGGGCTGCCAGATGATGGTTTGGGCGACTTCGGCCACGCTCAGTCCGGGTAGACGAAGTAACTCGGCGCGCCGGTGTGGGTGACGCGGAGCCAGTCGCCGGGGGCGAGGTAGAACTGGCCTGCGGTCAGCCCCGTGGCGTCGAAGGTGGAGTTGTCGCGGCTGACCGCAATCGCGCTCACCGTGCCCCCAGAGACCACCACTCGCTCATTGATCGCGCTGGTGTTCTGATAGGTCGTGTTCGTCGCGCCCCAGGTGCCCGTCCGCCGCAGGTGCCCACCTTGCCCGACAAAGGGCTCATTCGGGGCCATGTAGACGCTGCTGGGGACCTGACTGAAGAACGGCAGGACGACCGAATACTCGTTCTGCCCGGTGAAGGCGTCGACGATGCTGACGGTCACGGTCTGGCCGACTGAATCGACCTCGATGGCGCCGAACACAGCCTGGTCGTTCCGGCTCGCGTACCAGTTGTTTTGCGCGTATTGGGCGAGCTGGCCGCAGCCTTGGCCAAAGGGGCACGCGCAGATGGAAATGGAGTTGTAAGCCTGCCCAGCGGCGGTGAGGGTGATCCCTGCGTGCGGCACGTGCTTGTCACCGGTCAGCCAGAAGCTCGGGATGCCGGCGTCGCTGAGCTTCTGCAGCAACGCGTCCCGGCGAACGCTGTAGGTCCAAGGCCCATCGTTGTTGTCGACGTTGAACAGGTCCTTGGTCGAGAGGAAACCGATCATCCCGAAGCCTTGTTGCTTCGCCTCCAGGGCAGTGCGGTAAAGCCACTCCTCTTGCGTCGGGCCCCAGAACTGCTTCGCGGCGGTGTCGGTGTCGGTCTGCGGGTTCTTGTAGCTCACCGAGTCCGGGAAGATCAGCCGGAGGGTCTTTCCGCCGAAGCCGGTGTCCCCGAAGTCCTGGTAGAAGTATTCGACCGGGTACTCGCTGGCACTCGCAGTGCCGACCATGGCGCTAGGAATGTCCCCGTTCGGCGGGCCGAAGGGCGGGTTGTCGCCGTAGTCGGCAATGATGTTGCGCAGGGCCTGGATACGGAAGCGCCAGATCTGGAGGACTTGTGACTGCGTGGTGATCGTCCGGGTCTGGCCGTTGACGCCGTTCAGCCAAGTCGCTGCCGACTGCGCCACGGTGTGGTCGAAGTTGTTGTGCGCGCAGTCATGATCATCGGCCTGGAAGTAGACCTTGATCCCACGGGCAGTGACCTGGTTCCAGAAGTCCCGGTACGACCGGCGGCCGGCTGTGCCATAGCGGTAGTGCCAGCGGTTGTAGGCAGTCGTCGCGTTGTGGGCGTTGGCCGGGGCGCCGACTGGGTCCAGCACATAGTCCCAAAAGCACGCGTCGATGTAGTTCTGCCCGAGCAGATCCCGCCCCGCGCCATCGTTGTAGACAAAGTCCCCGGAGAACACATGGGCGACCGGGTTCTTCGCCAGCACGGCATCCCAGGGCTGATTCCCCGAGACCGATTGGCAAGCCGAATAGGTGATGGTATACATTGCTTACCTCGCAGAGTCAGGAAACGCGCGGATGTTGCGGCGCAGGTCACGAACGATCTTCATGCCGAGCCCTGGGTTGTAGGGCCGGCGCTGGATGCCAAGTTGGGCCAGGGCCATGGTCGGGCCAAGGAAGTTCGAAAAGGTCGCGGAGTCGGTGGTCGGCCAGGCCAACAACGTGAGTGGGACTGTGACGTCGTAACTGGGGGCCGCGGTGCCGTCGGGCACGGCCAGTGGGGTGTCGAAACCGACGCTGGAGAAGCTCACGCCACCGCCATCGGTGCCCAGAGGCAAGGCAAACGCCTGCACCTCCAGCCGCCCGGTGACCTTGCTATCCGCGATGGTCATGCAAACGGCGCTGCGGGTGTTGTCGGTGCCAGAGCCGAGCAGGGAACTCGTGCCGGGAGAGCAGGTCGCAACCGCAGCGCCTCCGCGCGTCCGCAGCATGAAGATCGGCTTTTGGGTCGACGCCTTAATGCCCAGGGCCCAGCCGCCCTTCGCCTCGTTCGAACACCCCCAGCCAAACACCGCGGCGTCAGTCACATAGCCACTGGTCGGGTGCGACACGACGTACCAAGCGCAGATCATGTCCCCGCGACTCACCAGGGTTGTCAGGTCAAAGAGCTGCTTCGTCGAGCTGATAAAGCCCGCCGGAGTGCCGTCGGTGACCAGGATGCGGTTGTTCGTGCCGTTCGGCGACACACCTGGCCCGTACTGATTCCATCGGGTCGTGGAGTTGCTACCGCCAAAGCTCCCGACGAGGTTGCTGACTTGGTCATAGACCTTGCCGCCAGAGTTCTCATTGAAGGGAAACCAGATGGTCGAAATCCCTTCCGCATCGGCGTAGACGGGGTCCTTGACTCTCCGCGTGCCGGCGAAGACCTTCCCCAGCCCATCCGTGACAGCGTTCGCCGCACCGGCATTCGCCCCGCCTGCCAGCGGCACGCTCGTCGGGGGCAGGGTATTCGCCCCAAGGGGCTTCGGGACATTGGAAGTCGAGCTCATGTGGTCTCCTTAAGCCGCACGGTCTTGCACCAGCGCAGCCAGATCCGGTGGAATGATTGTCGCATCTTCGGCTCCGCGCCCGCTGGCCCGCTCCGCCCAGGCCTCTTGGCTCGCGACCTTGCCCGGCAACGCGACGACGAAATTGTTCTGGACAAAGCCGGCGTTCATCGGCCGGGCGCCGAAGCCCAGGGCCTTGGTTGAGAGCTTCGCGGCCTCGAGCGCCAGATCCGTGGTTGGGGCAGTCTCCAGCTTCTCCTGCAGCACATCGAGACTCCGGCTGGCGAGGGCCTTGAGCTTCTCATCCACCGTCAGCATGATGGTCGGGTCAACCAGGTCCTTTTTCCGCTCGGCGAGTCGCAGGTTGAACGCGTCGGAGTTCAGGATGCGGCTGACCCAAGCGGCTTGATACCCGAAGTGCTGGGCAATCGCGTTTTGGCTGACCCCGGGGCTCGCGATCATCAGATCAATCATCGCATCGTGCGTGTAGTGCACGCGCTTGATCGCGCCGGCGGCTGATTCCGTGCCCTCCAGCGGGGCGCTCGGCGCTCTTTGCGCCATCAGCCTCGCCAGCAGTTCGTCAGAATTTTCCATTCACAGCCCCTTGACCAGGTCCGCCTAGCCTCACGCGATTATGAGGGCTCTGCGCCGCGGTGTCAAGTAGCCCGCGGCGGCAAGGCGCGGAGTCTATCCACCAAACTCACTCCAAAGGCCTCAGTTAGTCCGAAATTGGCGCAACTTATCCCCCCATAACCCACGAGAGTTATAATCTCCCTTAATCCCCGGAAAAAACGGGCAGTTTGGTGATGAAAAAGGGGTGAAGGCGCGTGAGGGTGGTACCCAGCCCTAAACCCCGCCCTCGCGGACCCCCGCCTGCCGACAACCCCCCCGGGGGGTCTGGATGCACCAGGCTGGTGCAAGTTACAAATATGACAGCTGCAGTTACAATTGTCATAAAACTGTCACGGGACTGCCATCGACGCAGGTAGGTAGTAACCCTATGTGACGGGAATTGTCAGTGGTGACAGGAATTGTCACCCCAATGTGACCAGAATTGTCATGTTGCGCCAGGCCCACAGTGGGGAAGCTGTGGATAACCCGGGCCATGCCATGCGGGGCTGTGGATAACCCCACAGTTTTAGGTGTTTACCCGTAGGCCAGCCATGTTGGCATGGGCCGTGCATGTATCCCGGTGCCTCAACCCCGAAACCTGGAGTCCTAACATGTATGTCATCGCCTACCTCACCCGGACCCGCCAACTGGTCACCATCTCTACCCCCTCACTGATCACGGCGCAACATGTTGCCGAGGCACTCGACCCCCGCATGGCATCCAATGTGCGGGTCTGGCGCGGCAACTATGACATTTGGGGCTGGGTGCCTGACCTGATGTGATTCCAGCCGGTCCCCCTCGTTGGAGGGGTTCCGGGTGCAATCCCGCACCGATCAAGGAGATTGACGATGGCAACAAAAACCGATACCCCGCGCACACCTGACGTTTCGTGCGGTTTCCTCAAGAATGGCACTCCCTGCGACGTGCATGAGGGGCCGACTGACATGCACGTTACATTTGCCGATGGGCGGACAATCTGCCTGGCGGAGGCTGACATCGCACGCCTCCAGGACACGTTCGCATGGCATGGAGCGAAGCAGAAGTTGATCGACGCGGCAGCCATCTCCCGGAGCAAGGAAACGGGTAAATCCGCCACCATTGCGGACAAGTTTGACGCGGTGAACGAGGTTTACCAGCGCCTGCTGATCGGCCAATGGAACAAGCCGCGTGAGAGCGGCGACGGCGCAGCGAACGGACTCCTGCTCTCGGCGATGTGCCGCATGTACGCAGGGGTCATGGATGCCAAGGCGATGGCTGAATGGCTGGATGCCAAATCGGCCGATGAGAAGGCCGCGCTGCGGATTAACCCGGAGATTGCCGCGATCATGGCGACAATTCGGGTGGAGCGCGCGCCGAAGGCGGCGGAGGAATCCACCGCGTTGCTGGCAGGTTTGCCCACGCGGGGCTGAGTGTAGTCCATTCCCCTCGTTTGAGGGGTTTGGAGTGCAATCCGCACTATTGGAGGTTTTGCTATGGAAAATTTTCCTATCCAGGTACAGGCAGACAATGACGATGCACAGCGGGATAACGTCCCGTGCATGTGCCACGTATTCGACGCGGAGGGGGCAGCAACAATCTATCAGGCATTGGAGCGGCAATACCTGCACGTAGTCGCCTGGGATGCGTTCGGGAATCTGGTGCATGAGTACGATAATCGGAGGTGACTCCCCTCGCCCCCCACAGCGCCCCTCCGGGGGCGTTTTCGCTTCTGGCGCGGGTTACCGGGGGTTAATTGGCGCGGGTATCGGCGCGGGGCGCGGCACTCCAAATCCGGGGGATGCCGCACCCCACAATGCCGTTTCCCGGGCCGGAATGCCCCATTCCCGGGCCTCTCACCCCTCGGTGATACTATCCTACCCGGAGCGCCGAAAATCGCTCAAACACCCGTTAAACGTGTTTCGCGGGGTTTCGCTCTGGGTTGTCGTGGCATTGTGCTGGCATTTTTCGGGGTTATCGCGTGACACGGTACCCCCCCCCCTCCCCCTCCCGGACTCCTCTCAGACTAAATCCATTTTTTTTTTTATCCCTAGAATGGTGCATGGGGAGGGGTCACCAGACATGAGGGGGGAGGGGTGGTCTGTCATTGGATAACCCCGGAAAATGCCATCGCAATGCCATCGCACGCCAGACCACAATCCGGCCGTATTGGCGGGATATTGGATAATGGGGATACTCCGGGCTGCGGACTTGCACGCTGGATCAACCCCCGGATAATGAGGGATTGGCGTGGGATTGGGTACTGGCGGGAGTTTGCCCTATATACTCCGCGCCTTGGTCAATCAATCAACCTTGGGGGTTAGGGAATGAGTAATGATCTGATGGCGCTGTATCAGGAAGCCTGGAGGCGCGCGGGCGCAGGGGAGGTGATACGGATTGAGTGTGGGAGTGCTCAGGAGGCGATACGGGTTCGCCTGGCGCTGTATCGAGCGGTGAAGGAGGCCCGGAGGCCCGGGGGCTTGGCGGATGAGGTGCTGAAGCGGGCGGTGGAGAATAGCTCGGTGCAGCTTGAAGGGGCTGGGAAGACGACAGTGGCTGTGCGGCCGAACTTGGCTGCGACATCGGCGCAGAGCTTGATGAAGGCCCTGGGGGTGGAAGGTGGGGCGGGGCTGCAGGACGCGGAGACCAGGGCCGGGCATGAGATGCTGGCGCGGTTGGAAGCGGGGCGGGGGAAGGCGGCGAGGTTGCAAGCAGACTCCGCGCCCGATCCCTTTGCCCGATATGGCAAGGAGGATTGACCATGCCACGCACGAAAGCAAAACCATTCCACAAGTACCCAATGGCCTTCACGATTGCGGTGCGCCAGGCTGTGCGGCAACCGGGGGCTTGGCGGACGATTGTGAATGAGCTGACTGCGGCGCAGGCGAAGACGATTATGATTAAGCTTGAGAGCCTGCGGAATGGGCTCAAGGACCCTGGGTCGGGGCAGGAGGATCTGGATTCAGCAGCCCGAGAAGGCAAGCTCCACTTCCGCCGCCTAAACTTCGGCGGGTTGGATGGCTGGATGGTGCAGGTGCGATGTGACATTGTTCGGACTGATCCGGGCTCCGCAGTCCGCACGGCGCTCGATCAAAAATAGTTTCAACTCTTGGCTGAAAGGGGTTGACAGCTGGAGCGGGTTCCGGCACATTCGAATTGTCGACGAAAACGCGCGGCATACCGGCAGGCACCGCGCCGTCAGACAACCCTCAACTGCCTGCCACACTGGAGTTTGAAGAAAATGGCAACGAAGCAAGAAGTGCAGCTCGAAACCGTGAAGATGGATGATGGCCGCGCCGTCGACTTCGCCGGGAAGCGGCGAGTGTTGAAGGAGTCGATCATCGGCGCCGATGGTTCGGTCAAGGTGCGCATGGACTTCCGCAACGGGGAGACGCGGACCTGGACGATTCCCGGCAACCTGATGGCCCGCTGCGCCGCACACGGTGCCGAGCAGAAGCTGGGCGATGAGCTGGCCGGGCTGAAGAAGGACGATGGGAGCGAGGCCGACATCGAGGATCTGGTGCTGACCATCGACGAGCTGATGGCGCGTCTGGACACCGGCGAGTGGAACGCGAAGAAGGAGTCGGGTGGCATGGCCGGGACGAGCGTCCTGCTCCGCGCCCTGGTCGAGCTCAAGGGCCTGACCACCGAGCAGGTCAAGGCCTTCCTGAAGGACAAGACCCAAGCGCAGAAGATCGCGCTGCGGAACAACCCGCTGGTCAAGCCCATCATCGACCGCATCGAAGCCGAGAAGGCGGCCAAGGCCGGCAAGTCGGTGGACACCGAGGCCCTGCTGGCCGAGCTGCCGGCCATTGGCTGATCGGCGGCCTGAGGGCGGCGTGTAGCCCTCTGACACGGCGGAAAGCACGCCGGCATTCGCGCCCCGCAGCTGATCTCCCTACGGGGCGCGGTGCTTTTGGGGCGGGAAAGTTTTGCATCGGGAGGTGTAGAACTTTGTCAATGGGGGTTGATTCGCGTCAATTATACGTGCATAATCGGAGAGTGATTCGCGCATGGTGCGCGAACACTCACAGGAGATTGTGACATGACACTTACTCAGACCCTCCGCGCTGGCATCCTTGCCAGCGGCTGGGAGCGGACCCAGACCCCTTCGGGCCGGGAGTGCTACACCAAGATGTGCAACATGGGCAAGCGGGATGACAGCGGCAACTTCGTCAAGACCAGCGAGGCCCACATGTGGCTCTGGCTTGGGGAAGCGGGGAGTGTCCGCTGGGCCAGCAAGAACGCCGTCACCTTGTCGACGCCGGTTGGCCGGGGGATGAAGGCCAGGCTGGAGGCGGCAGGCAAGCTGCCCGCTCTCGGCGCGCCCAAGGCAGATAGCGCCGCGTTGCTCGCCCAGCTCCCCGCAAGGGCTGACAAGTGAAAAAGTTCGCCGTGGTGCGCGAAGTGGGGCAGGTTGCCCCTATTCGCGTATTCAAGCCCGTGTTCGAGGAACTGCTCCCAGAGGCGGAGGCGAAGCTCTGGGCGTGGCTGCAGTACGCGGTGGTTGACTGCGAGGCCAGGGTTTTCGTGTACGTCGAGCAGACCCCATTCAATACCGATTTCAAGGAGTCCGATGATGAGTGACTTTGCAGATCTAGAGGCGTTTCTCGCCGCTTCAGTCGAATCCCATGCCGCGATCAAGGCGGCGAAAGAGGCCAAGGCCCGGCTGCTCAAGGGCGGCGGGGATGCGACTCAAGTGGCGGAAGATGCGGCCCGGGTCCGGGCCTGGGAGGCGAAGCATGAATGGCGCGCGGAAGCAAACTGCGCCATCTTCATGGAGCAGGAGTG
>Ga0075163_10002181_pt1 | contig 26411 bp, 16 predicted proteins | sample JI1023141ADNA_FD_71478 | JGI IMG/M metagenome (GOLD analysis project Ga0075163, IMG submission 71478) | Wastewater effluent complex algal communities from Wisconsin, to seasonally profile nutrient transformation and Carbon sequestration -... | ecosystem: Engineered > WWTP > Effluent > Algae...
CCGGGCAGAGCCCGTGGCGAGCCTGGAAGTGCTTCAAAACCTTCAGGCATCTGCCCGCCGGGTGGAGGTGAAGCGCCCCGTCGCCCGCTACCTCGTGGCCTTGGTGGAGGCCAGCCGTACCCACCCCGATCTGCGCCTGGGCGCCAGCCCGCGCGGCAGCCTCGGGCTCTTCCGCTCGGCCCAGGCCCGCGCGCTGCTGGCCGGCCGCAGCTACGTGGTGCCCGACGATCTGCAGGCCCTGGCGGAGCCGGTACTGGCCCACCGCCTCGACCTCTCCCCCCAGGCCCGCTACGGCGGCCGCGATGCCCGCCAGATCGTGCAGGAGGTCCTGCGCGCGGTGCCGGTGCCCGCCAGCTGAGTGGATCTCGCCCCCCGGGGGCGAAAAGAAGATCACTCCGGCCTGACCTCCGCACTCGGGCACTCTGAGGCCACCACACCGAGGAGGTCCCCCATGAGTGTCTGGAAGAGCGCGCTGGTTTTTCCTTTGTTTTTGATGGCTTGCGGTGAAGGTGCCGGCCCGGGCGACGCCGCTGAGGGGGCGGAGCCGTTGGCGGCGCGCACGGTGCGCACGCTGGCGGCGCCCCGATCCATCGTCGCGTTGGACCGCCACGTGCGCCTGGAGACGGTGGCGCGGCCGGTGTGCCTGCGCTCGGGCGAGGCCGCGCTGGGCACCCTCACGGCGGTGCGCGAAAGTGGCAGCACCATCCACCTCACCCTCGAAGGCCACACCTGCGGGGCCGAGGTGGACGGCTTCGGGTTTGAGGTCCTCGATGCGGAGGGCCACAACATCGCGGGGCGTTCCTGGCCGGAGGTGGACGCGCTGGAGGTGACCGAGGCGGGCCGCTTCACCCTGCGCGGCGCCGCCTGGAGCTGCGGCAACCTGGATGCGGGCGAGACGCTGGTGGTCCGAGTGGGCGAGGCGGAGGTCGCAGCGGCCATCCAGTAGGGCCCTGCCCGAGCGCGCGGCCGGGGGCACGTTGCCCAGGAACCGTGCCCAACGGATACTGCCGACGTGAACCTGCGGCAGCTCAACTACATCCTCATCCGCGGCGACGCGCGCAACTGGGAACGCTGGGCGCGCCACCCCCTCGCGCGGATGCTGCGGCCGCTGGTGGCGCCCCTCCTGGTGCTCACCGAGGAAGGCTATGCCGTGCTGGTGCTGGCCATGTTGGCCGGGGCCGCGGGCATGGATGTGCAATTCTCCAATCTTTACCTGCTCTTCTGCGGCCTCATCGGCCTGCTGGTGGCCGCCTGGGTCGGCCGCGTCGTGTTCGCCCGGCCCGGTGCCCTCCAGGTGGCGCTGCACCACCCGCCCCGGGTGGCCGTGGGGGCGCCGGTGGCGTTCACCCTCGAGCTGGTCAACCCCGGGCCGCGGGCGCTGTTTGCGCTGCGGGCCTGGGGGCCTTTCCTCTCGTGGGATGGCAAGTGGGTGGACCGCCGCCCGGCAGTGCCCAGGCTGGCGGCGGGTGAGACGGTGAAGGTGGAGGCGAGCGCGCGCTTCCTGGCCCGCGGGCACCACTGGGTGGGCCGCTTTCAGGTGGCTTCCACCCACCCCCTGGGGTTGGCGGTGGGGCGCAAGCTGGCCACCGAGGCCGCCCAGCTCGTGGTGGTGCCCCGCACGGTGCGCCTGCGGCACCTCGCCCCCCCGCCCCTGGTGCCCGACGATCTGGGCGAAGCCCGGGGGGTGACGTCGGGGGCCGACTACGAGCTGGCGGGCCTGCGGCCCTACCGGCCCGGTGATCGTATCCGCGATCTGCACGCCTTCTCGTGGGCCCGCCTGGGGGAGCCGATGGTGCGCACGTTTCGCCACACGGCGCGCCGCAAGGCGGTGGTGGTGCTGCACACGGCGGCCCCCCGCGTGGACGAAGCCGCCTTCGAGGCCGCGGTGACCTTTGCGGCTTCCCTGGTGCGCTGGGCCATCGAGCACGGCGCCGCCACGACGCTCCTGGTGGCGGGTGATCCGCTCTGGGAGGTCCGGGTGGGCCCGCAGGGGGCCCCGGAGACGGCGGCCCTGGACATCCTGGCGGCGGTGCAGCCCTGTACCACCGCGGCCCGCGAGGCGACCGGTCGGATTGCCCAACTGCGAGCAGGCCACATCCCGATTTACTTTGTTTTTTGCGCCTTTGGTCCCCATGTGGTGGGCCCGGGGCCGGGCGTCCAGAGCTGGGTGGCGGGTGACCGTGCGAGCCGCACGGCGGCCCAGGCCGCCGGCATTCCTGTGCTGTCGCCGGCCGATGTGGCGGCCCTGGGGGCGGTATCGTGAGGCCCGATCCACGCGCTTCGCGGGCCGCGGTGGGCTTCGCGCTGGAGGTGCCGGCGTTGCTGCTGGCGCTCCAGGGCGGGTCGGCCACACTGGTAGGTCTGGGCCTGGCGGTGGCCGCCCTGGCCGCCGCGCGGGTGGTCCGCCCCGCCCCCCTCGAGAGCCTGTTGGCGGCGTTGGGGGTGCACCTGGGCGGCCTGGCGTTGGCGTTGGGGGCCGCTTTCCTGCTGCTGGACAACGCGCCCTTTGGTGTCCTGTGGACGGTGGGGGTCCTGGGCCTCGCCGCGCCGCGCCTCGCCTGGCGCCTGACCCCGCGCACCCGGGCGCTGGTGCTCTTCCTGGGCATGCTGGCCCTCATGGGGCTGGGTAAGGCCACCTCGCGGGCCCAGTTCGGGCTGGGCACCGCGGCCTTCCTGGCGGCGGCGCTGTTGGCGATTCTCACGGCGGAGCGCAGCGCCCCGGCCTTCCTCCGCCACCCCCAAGGGGCGCTGCTGCCTATGCTGGCGGCCTTCGGGCTGGCCGGTGGGGTGTTGGCGGGGTTGGGCGTGGCGCTGCCCGCGGCCGAGCCCGCGGTGGTGCGCGCGCTGGGGCCGCTCTTTGGAGGTGATCGGGCGGAGTCCGGCTTTGGGGATGGCGACATCCACCTCGGCCACCTCAGCGAGATCGTCGCCTCGGCCACCGTGGTGCTGCGTGTCCATGGCGAGGCCGACTACCTCCGCGGCCAGGTCTATGCCGACTACGCCCGCGGCCGCTGGCGTCGCCGCGTGCTGGCCAGCGGCGAGCCCCGCCGGATCATGGAGGACAACGCCCTCATCTTCGACGGCGGCCGCGGGCCCGAGGTGCTCATCGAGGCCGAGCCGGAGGCGGGCGCACCGCTGTTTGCCCCGCTGGGCACCCGGCGCATGACGGGTATGCCCGCAGAGAGCTGGGTAGACGGCTACGGCATCTTCCATGTGCCCATTGCCTTCAGCACTGAGCCGCGCACCTGGCGGCTGGAGGCCGTGGACGAGCCCCCACCCCCCATCGCGCCCCCCAACCCCGCGGATTTGGGCCTGCCCCGCCCCGAGGCCGAGCGCTACCGCACCCTCGCCCGCGCCTGGGCCGGCGAGCACGACGCACCCCTGGAGCAGGTGGACGCCCTCCGCCGCCACTTCCTCCGCGGCTACACCTACAGCCTGGAGCTCACCCCCGCGCCGGAAGGGGTTGATCCGATTCTGTTTTTTCTTGAGGAGGATCGCCGCGGCCACTGCGAGTACTTCGCCGGTGCCCTGGTGCTGCTCGCCCGCGGCCTGGACATTCCCGCCCGGCTGGTCTCCGGCTACCGGGTGTTTGAGCACAACATGGCGGGGGGCTGGTACGTGGTGCGCCAGCGCGACGCCCACGCCTGGGCCGAGGTCTGGATCGACGGCGGCTGGCGCACGGTGGATCCCACGCCCCCCGGCTCCCTGGAGGGGGAGCAGCTCGGCGGCATGGGCTGGGGGCCGGCCCAGTGGGACCGCTTCAAGCGCTGGGTGCGGTCGGCGGCGGAGCGGCTCGCCGCCCTGAGCACGGGCGAGCTGGTGCTCATTCTGTTTGCCATCGCCGCGCTCATCGGCCTGCTGGTGCTCCTCCGTCGCCGCCAGCGCCAGCAGGTCGGCCGCCTGCCGCCGCCGCCCCCGGTTTTTGGGCCGCTGGCGCTGCTGGAAAACGCCCTCGCTCGCCTGGAGCCGCGGGCGCCCCACGAGACGCCGGGTCGCTATGCCGAGCGCCTGCATGCCGCGGGACAGCACGAGGCCGCCGTCCTGGTGGAGGCCTGCGCGGCGTGGCTCTACGGGGGCGTGGGGGATGGCGCGGCCTTGGAGGCCGACGTCCAGCGCTGGTTGGCGAGCCGCAGCGCGCCGCGGTTGGTCAGCTGATCCGCGTGCCGGGGGGCAGGTCACCGGGCAGGGTCAGCAGGCTCACACCGCTGCCCTCGCCACCCGCCAGCAGCATGCCTTCGCTCATGATGCCACGTAGCTTGCGGGGCTTGAGGTTGGCCAGCAGCACCACCGAGCGGCCCACGAGGGCCTCGGGCTGGTAGGAGGCGGCGATGCCCGCGCAGACGGTGCGCAGGCGGCCTTCCCCGGCATCCACCGTGAGCTTGAGCAGCTTGTCGGCGTCGGGGTGGCGCTCGGCGGCCACGATCACGGCGGAGCGCAGCTCCAGCTTGGCGAAGTCGTCGTACTCGATGGGCGCCACGGCGGGCGTGGCAGCGGGGGCCGGCGCAGCGGGGGCGGCGGGGGCCTGGTCGGCGGGCTCGGTCACGGTTTTCTCCTTGGTTTTTGAGGGCTTGGGCGCCGGGGCTGGGGGCGCAGCCTCGGCGGCGGCGGGCAGCTCCAGCTGGGGGAAGAGGTTCTCCCCCGCCTGCGTGACGGTGCCCACCGCGAGGCCACCCCAGATCTCGGTGGCGGCCCAGGTGCGCTGGGCGGCGGGCACGGCGAGCTGGTCCAGCAGGGCGACGGCCTTGCGCGGCAAGAAGGGCAGCGTCCAGGTGCCCAGGATCCGCAGCGTCTCACACAGGGTGTAGAGCACCTCGGCGAGGCGAGCGCGGTGGCTGGCCTTGGCGAGTGTCCAGGGGGCCGTCTCCACCACGTACTTGTTGGCGGCGCCCACCACCGTCCAGATGGCGGCGATGGCCTTGTGGAAGGCCAGCTCGTCGAGCGTGCGCACCAGCTCGGTGCGGGTCTCGGCGATCAAGGTGCGCAGGGGCTCGTCCTGGGGACCCTCCTCACCGCGCTCGGGCACCACCCCGTCGAAGTACTTGCGCAGCATGCCGAGGGTTCGGCTGGCCAGGTTGCCGTAATCATTGGCCAATTCGCCGCGGTAGCGGGCCTGGAGGCTCAGCTCGCTGAAGTCCCCGTCGGTGCCGAAGGGCACCTCGCGCAGCAGGAAGTAGCGGAAGGCGTCGGGGCCGTAGCGGTCGGCCATCTCGAAGGGATCCACCACATTGCCCAGGCTCTTGCTCATCTTCTGGCCGTCGATGGTCCACCAGCCATGGGCGAAGATCTGGTGGGGCAGGGGCAGGCCCGCGCTCATCAGGAACGCGGGCCAGTACACCGCGTGGAAGCGCAGGATGTCCTTGCCGATGACGTGCACGGCGTGGGGCCAGTAGCGCTCGGCCATGGCGGTGCCGGGGCCGCCGAGGGCGCTGAGGTAGTTGGTGAGGGCGTCCACCCACACGTAGACCACGTGGCCCGGCTTGCCCGGCACCGGGATGCCCCAGGTGAACGTGGTGCGGCTGATGGAGATGTCCTGCAGGCCGCTCTCGATGAACCGCCGCAGCTCGTTGGCGCGGCTGGTCGGCCGCACAAACTCCGGGTGGGCATCGAGGTGGGCCAACAAGGCGGGGCCGTACTTGGAGAGGCGGAAAAAGCAGCTCTGCTCCTCCATCCACTTCACCTCGTGGCCGGTGGGCGAGCGGCCGTCCACCAGCTCGGCCTCGGTGAAGTAGGCCTCGTCGCCGACGCTGTACCAGCCCTTGTACTCGGACAGGTAGATGTCGCCCGCGGCCTCCATCCGGCGCCAAATCTCGGCCACCACCGCCTCATGGCGGGGCTCCGTGGTGCGAATGAAGTCCTCGTTGGTGAGATCGAGGGCCGCGCTCATGGCGCGGAAGGGGGCCGACCAGGTGTCGGCGTGCATTTCGGGGGTGACCCCGGCGCCGCGCGCCGCCTGCTCGATCTTCAGGCCGTGCTCATCGGTGCCGGTGAGGAAGCGTGTGTCGTCCCCCAGCAACCGGTGCCAGCGCGCGGCGGTGTCCACCGCCAGGCTGGTGTAGGCGTGCCCGATGTGGGGCGCCGCGTTGACGTAGTAAATGGGCGTGGTGATGTAGAAAGTGGCCATTCAGCCCTCCTTTCCCGGCTCGCTCCGCCGGCGGGCCGAGCGCTCACGGCGCCGCGACCCACCCGCCTCGGGGGCGGGGCTCTTAGCATGCTCGCCCCCACCCTGGCCACCGCCAGCGGGGGCCTCACCCCTCGGCGGGCCACCGCCGCCGGGTGAGCCGCCAGGAGGACGCCCGCGGCCGCCCCTCGGCGCGTGGCCCTCGCCGCCACCCTGAGCGCCGCCACCCGGAGCACCCTGAGCGCCGCCACCCTGAGCACCCTGAGCGCCGCCACCCTGGGCACCCCGAGCACCGCCACCCGGAACACCTCGGGCACCGCCACCCTGAGCGCTGCTGCCCTCGCCACCGCCCTCGCCGCCCCCCTGGCCACCGCGGCGACGGCGGCGAGAGCGCCCGGTGCTCTCACCGGCGCCTTCGGCGGCCACCTCAGCGACCTCTTCGACAGGTGCAGCGGGCGGGGCGGGCCCGCGTCGTGGGCGATTGGGGGCCGCCGCCGCCACTGCGCCACTCTCCTCAGCAGGGGCGCGCCCGCTGGGTCGCGGCGCGGCGGCCGGGCGCGCGGGGGCGGCGGGGGCGCCTCGAGGTTTGCGGGGCCGTCGAACCCGCTCCTCGGGGGCCAGCAGGGTGTCGATCAGCGACTCGAAGAATGCAAATTCGCCAGTCATTTCAGGTGCTTTCAGGTCGCGCCCTCTCAGGCCGCGCTTTCGTCGGCCACGCCCGCGAGCCGGCAGAGCAGGCGCTCCAAGAAGAGGCGTGCATTGCCTGAGCGGTTGAGGATGGCGTGCTCCGTCTCGTTGAGCGCGTCGATGGCGTCGAGCACCTGCCGCTGGGTGGCCTGGCGGGCGCGCTCGGCGATCAGGGCCGCCAGATCGCGGTGCACAAAGGCCTCGGCGCTGAAGCCCTGCTGGGCCAGCAACAAATCCCGGTAGAACGTGCGCAGCAGGTGCAGCGCAAAGGGCAGCTCTTCGTTGGTGCCAGCGAGCTGCTCGGCCAGATCCAACAACGCGGGCACCGCACCCAGCGGCTGGTGAAACCCCAGCAGGTCGAGCCACGGGCCGCGCTGCTCCAGCACGGTGCTCTTTGCCAGCGCCACGCCCTTGCTGATGGAGCCTTCAGACAGACCGGCCAACAGGTCGGACTCCGCGGCATTTTTCTCAGTGATTTTCGCAATGTGGCGTGCCACCACCGCCCGATCCAACGCCCCAAACCGCACCCGCTGGCAGCGGGACAAGATGGTGGGCAGCAGCAGGTGGGCGGCGGCGGTCACCACCAGGAAGTGGGTCCCCGGGCCGGGCTCCTCCAGCGTCTTGAGCAGCGCGTTGGCGGTGGCGGGGTTCATCCGCTCGGCCTCCAACAACACCACCACCCGGCGGCGCCCCTCGAAGCTCTTGAAGCTGAGGGCCTGTTGGAGCGTGCGCACCTGCTCGATCTTGATGGCCTGCTCGGGCCGGCCATCGGCCTTGGTGCCGCGCTCGATGATGTGCAGATCGGGGTGCTGGCGCTCGGCCATGCGGCGGCAGCTGTGGCAGGTGCCGCAGGCATCCCCGGCCTGCGGCTGCTCACACAGCAGCGCCATGGCCACGCCAAAGGCGGTGAGGGCCTTGCCCACCCCATCGGGGCCGGCGAAGAGCCAGGCGTGGTGCAGCCGCCCGCTTTGCAGGGCGCGGCGCAAAGCACCGACGGCCTGGTCCTGGCCTTCAACTTCGGCGAGAGACATGAAGCAAGTCCTTGGAAGGACTGAGGAAAACCTCTAGAACGTGTACTGCACGTTGAGGTTGAGGAAGCCGATCTTCTGGTCGTACGTGCCCGCCGAGTCCGGCGTGCGCGCCTCATTGCGGATGCCGATGGAGGCGATGTCCGACTCGGTGGCGCCCGACGCCTTGCCGCGCGGCGCGATGTCGGGGGCGAAGTAGATCACCTGGGTGTAGGAGGTGGCCACGGCCAGGCTCTTCTCCAGCAGCTCAAACCGCGCACCGACGCTGAAGCTGGCCTTGTTGGCGTCAAACAGCGAGGGCTCGAGGGTGGTATCGGGGATCGCCGTCTGGTCAAAGCCGGCGCCGCCAAAGAGCTCCACCCCGGGGGTCAGCCAGCGGGAGTAGCCCGCGCGGACCTCGATGGCATCCTCCCAGTAGCGCGGGATGATGCCCAGGCTGCCCACGCCGGTGGCACAAGAGTGGTTGGGTGCGTCGGTGTTGAGGACGCACTGCTCCTTGAGCACACTCCAGCGGGCGTAGGTGCCAAACAGGCGGATCTCATCTTCGTGGGTCGGGCGCCAGCGAACGCCCGCCCGGATGACATCGGGCATGGCCTGCGTGATCTCGGCCGGCAGCTTGTCGCCCTTGGCGTCCGCCGCGCCCGTCACCACCTCGGCCTTGCCCTTGAGGGTGTTCTCACCGAAGCCCGGCTGGCTCTGGTAGGACACGCCCACCCACCAGTCGTCGTTGGGCCGCCAGATCACGCCCAACGCCAACGACAGATCGTTGGAGCTCACGTCCACCAGAGTGCGGCCCTCTTTGATCTGGTCGCCGTTGGGCGTGCCCACCACGAGGTTGTCGTTGCCCTCGGGGTTGCGGGCGCGGATCGTGTTGATCTCGCTCATCACCAGGTTGACGCCGAGGCCGAAGCTCAGGTTGAGATCGGGGATCTCGTAGGCGGCCGCCCCGGTGACATAGAGCGAGCGCAGCGTGCCCTCGATGACCCACCAGCGCTGGGGGCCATCCTCGGCGCCGGGGTACTTGGCCGCGCCGCCGTTGGTGGTGGGGCCGGCATCGACGGTGTCCCAGGTGGACTGGCCACCGAAGGGCACGTAGAAGCCCAGGCCCACGCCCAGGCCCTTGACGCCGAAGTCCGTGACCACCGCGGCAAAGGGCGACGCCAAGATATTAAAAAGCTTGGATTCTCCCGAGTTGGCCGCGACCCCGTCTCCGCTGGGCGTGTAGGCGCCCTGGAAGCCCGGATCCTGCGTGTTGTCGATGGCATTGGGATCGCGGGTGTAGACGAAGCTACGCCAGGCGAAGTTGCCGTCGAGGTAGAGGCGGGTACCAAAGCCCAAGGCCAGACCGGCCGGGTTGTAGTACATCGCCGTCGGGTTGTCGGTCGTGGGGTGGCCATGCTCGCCGCCGAAGCGCGCGACCAAGATGCCACTGGCGGCCGCCTGACCTGCCAGCAGGCTGCTGACGCCCGCTGCCGTCCACGCCAGAAGGGTTCGCTTCACCGGGCCCTCCGCACTTGTAGAAGCCAGAAAAACCCGCGGCGTCGGCCAGGACAGCAGACCCGGCGGGGGAGACTGATCGAACCGGTTTGACAGGGTGGTGGCAAGCGTACGAGACTCGCCGCCGCCTGGCCGGAACCCCATCACCCGAGGTCGAGAAAGGCCCGTACCATGGCCCGAATCCATCTGTCAAAGCACTCTGTCCTTGCCACCCTGGCGGCCCTGGTCCTGACCGGCTGCCCCGACACGCAGGGCTCGATCGACAACTTCAAGACGCGCACTGAGAGCTTTCGGGCGGGGGGCGACAACTTCCCCGACATGATGATTGTGGAGCCCGCCGGCTTCTTTGACGCCACGGGGACCCACCTGCTGTCGCTGGCGGCGAGTGTTGATCCCTCCAAGCCCATCGTGTTTCGGGCCGAGGTGGTGGTGGATGCCACCGACGACATGAACCCCACCATCGCCATCTCGCTGCAGCCGCTGTCGGCCAAGGCCGAGGATGGTCGCATGGCCTTTGGTGATCCGCTGGTGACCGATCCCGTGCCGCTCAACCGGCAGGATGGCAAATTCACCATTGATTACGGGCGTGTCATCATCCATGGCGCCGCCGATCCCATCTTGCCCGATCAGGAGATCGAGGCTGATCTGGTGCTGACGGGTCAGACCAACAGCGCCACCGAGGTCTGTGGCACCATTTCCGGCAAGCTCCTTCGCCCGGCACCGCTGGAGCTCGCAGGCTCCTTTGGCAGCATCGTGGTCACCGAGGCCAACCTGCCCACCCAGGCTCTCGTCACGGCTTGCACCGCGGGCGGCGGCTGAGCTTCATGCCCCGCCCGGCGCCGTCCGGGTGGTTTGGGCCTGCCGCCTCGCGCGGCGATCCTCCCCCCCAGTCCTTCAGGAGGTGGGCGATGGCTCGCCTGATAACCGCCTGCTCATTCCTCTCGCTCTTCTTCGCAGCGGCCTGTGGTGGCGGCACCCCGCCCCCCGAGGTGGTGCGGCCGGATACCCCGCCGAGCACGGTGCTGCTCCTGCAGGTGGACGGCCTCAGCCCCACCCTGCTGGAGCTGTACCTCCGCCGCCCGGCCTCGCGGGGGCCCGATCGCGCGCTGCACCGCCTGCTGGGCGCTTCTGCGGCCGGCGGCGGGCAACTGACCTTCGATCAAGCGGTGGTGACCACGGCCTGGGCCCCGCTGGGGGGCGACGGCGTGTCGGCGGGGGTGACGCTGCTCACCGGCCGCACCGCGGCTGAGCACGGCGCGTGGCAGCAGAACGCCACCGTTCCGGCGGAAATCCCTTTTGTTTTTGAGCAATTGCCGGGTCGGGCCAACGCGGTTGCCGGCCTGCCCGCCCGTGGTGCCCAGCTGACCGCGGCCGAGGGCGAGACCGACACCGCCCGGGTGGAAGCCCTGCTCAAGGGCCTGCCGTCGCAGCCCGGTCTGGTGGCCGTGCGCTTCACCGGGGTGGCCGCAGCGGTGGCCGCCGGCCCCGACGCGGCGGCGGCGGCGGTGGGGGAGGTGGATCGCCTCGTCGCGCGGCTGCGCGCTCAGCTGCCAGCGGCGACCCTCGTGGTGCTCACGGCGGGCCATGGCTCGGCCCCTCAGGCCGATTTGACGGTCATCGATCAGGCCGGCGCCGCCCAGATGGTGGAGAACCCGGCCATCCAGGTGCGCCTGGGGGGCGGGGTGTTGCGGGTGGAGAACATCGACGGCCCGGGCCTCGTGCGCCTGCTGGATGCGCCGTCGGTGGAGGCCATTGTGGTGCACGACGGCCAGGTGTTGGGGGTGCTCGATCGGGATGTGGCGGGCTTCCGCGCCGTACTGCCCGGTGAGTTTCCGGCCTGGCCTGATTTGGCCGCCCGGGTCCAGGCGGCCGCGCCCGCTGGGGTGCTGCTCGCCGTAGCGCGCCGCAGCGCGGGGGCGACGTTTGGGGGTGGCACCGCCAGCCGTTGGGGCGGCCCGGCCGTGGACGAGTCCCAAGTACCCGTGATCTTTGCCGGTCCGATGCTCGTGGGTGCCGATCCCCATGCCCTGGATGGCATGGCGCTCACCGAGGTGGCCGCCACCCTGCGCGGCGCGGTCACCGATGGGGCCGACGGGCGTTGGCCGGCGTTGCGCAAGAAGATTCCGGCACCCGCCGCGCCCGCCCTCGCCTCGGGGCAGGTCGCCACGCCCTTCCTGGGGGCCCTGGGTGGCCCGGCAACCCTCACCGCACCACCCGCGTTCGGCGAGGGGCTCATCGCGTTCCAGGAGGGCCGCTTCAGTGCTGCGGCGGCCCTTTTGGGGGGCCTCAAGGGTCAGCCGGCGGAGGTGGAGGTTTGGCGGGCCCTCCTGCACGCCTGGAGCGCTCGCCTCGCAGGCGGGAAGGCCGAGCCGCCGCCCTGGCCGCAAGCCACCGGCGCCGCTGGCCGGCTGGTGGCGGTGGCCCGCCTCGACACCGCCGAGGAGGGGGCCCAACCGCTGCCCCCCGGCGATGACAGCCCGCTGGCGCGCGCCCTCGCTGCCCTCTATGCACCGGGCGGCCACCTCTGCCGACCCTCCGAGAGCCAGCGGGACCGCCTCGCCGCCGCCACCACCACCTTCGCGGGCCTGAACCTGCCCGGCTTTGCGGCCCGTGCGGAGACCGCCCGCTCCAAGATGTTGGCCGAGCCCGAGGCCATCCGCGCCGCCCACGAGAGCGCGCTGGCCTTTGCGCTGCTGCCGCGGGCGGGGCACGTCCGGCAGTCCGTGTACCGCGACCTGTTGGCTACGAGCATGATCCGCAACGACATTGCGGCCGCGGCCGACCCGCAGCTCAACCGGATCGCTGAGCTACTGCTCCTCGATCTGCAGGCCTCCATCGCCGCCGAGACGGGGCCCGATGCGGGCGACCGGCGCGTGGCGCTCATCGGGGGCCTGGTGGATGGCGTGGCCGCCCAGCGCCAACCCGCGCTGATGCAGGAGACCGTCGAGCTGGCGGTGCAGGGTCAGGGCAAGGTGGCCGCGGCCATCGTGCGCGCGCTGATCGGCGCCGGCGGTTTTGCCAGCCTGCTGCGCGGCGATCCGATGCGCAGCCTCGTGACCATGTTGAAGCTCATGGAGACCGCCCTGGCCGACGTGGCGGCCAAGCCCATCGCCCAGCTCGACGCCGATGAGCGGGTCGCTCGGGCGGTGCCCCTGGTCATCACGGCCGCGCTGAAGGTCCTGCAGGGCCAGCCCGCCCGCGAGGACCTGGATCAGGCGGCCGCCCTGCTGCCGCTGGAGGGCACGTTGGCCGATCGGGAGGCGGCCTTGAAGGTCGCGGGGCCCGAAGGTGAGCCTACTTTGGCGGCCTGGGGCCCGTTTGTGCGCGCGTTGGTGCTCTTGGGGCAGGGGATCACGGCCTTGATGGCCGACGATGCCCCCGCCGCCACCACCCATGGCCTCGCCGTCATCGAGCTGACCCGCCGCGTGGCCCGGGCGGAGTTTGCGCGCCACGGCATCCAGGGCCTCGATGCCCATGTGGACGCCCTGGCGGGAGTGCTGGTGGCTGCGCTGAACTGGGGCGCCGCCGAGGCGCGGGCCGATGGCACCGCCGTCGCCCGCGCCGGCGAGCTGCGCGCCGCTGTCAAGCAGGTGCCCATTGAGGCCCCCGGCGCCGATCCCGACGTCCAGCCCTGGCTGACCCTCGCTGGCGTGGTGCTGCACGATGTCGCCTGGGCTGTGGGCAACCGCGATCTGGCCGAGCTGGCCCCGGTGACCGCCGCCCTGGAGAAGCTGCTGACCACCTGGCACCCCGAATCGCGCATGGGCCAGACGGCGTTGTTGGCGATTCTGGCCGGTCAGAACACGCTGCCCGACTTTGAGAAGATCAAAGAGATCAAGGACATGGAGTCGATGATCACCAGCCTGCCGCGCCTCAACGCGGCGCTGGTCCGGGTGCGCACCGAGGCGCGCCGGATGTACCCCGAGGCCGCGCTGGCGGGCGAGCTCCAGGCCGACAAGGTCGAGCGGGTCATCCTCGAGAACATGCTGCTTTTCTTGGAGATTGAGCCGCGCACCTGGCTGTCAGGCGAGGCGCTGCTGGCGCCCCTCGAAGCGCGCAACCAGGCGATGTACGCCCTGGTGCAGGACCGCCAGGGGGACACCCGCGACGTGCTGACCATGGTGCTGGCCTTTGTGCAGGCCGCCCATGGGCAGGTGAACGAGGCCGCCACGCTGGCGGCTGCGGCCACCACCCGCGCCTCGGGCCCGGCGTTTGAGGGCTACACGGTCATTTGGCACACCCTCGAGGCCCGCTTCCGCGCGCTGGCGGGCGACCTCAAGGGCGCCGATCAGGCGGCCTCCCGGGCCCAGGCGGCGTGCCCTGCGCTGGCCTGGCGCATCGCCACGGCCCGCGGGGTCTGGCTCATGCTCAACCGCGATCCCAGCGCCGCCCACACCCAGTTCCGCGCGGCCCGCGAAGGCGGCCGGCAGGCGGGCGTCGGCGAGTACGGCGCGCGCTTCAACCTCAGCGTGCAGGATGGCAACAGCATCGTCACTGCGGTGGTCCAGGTGCCGATTCTGGGGGTCCTGCTCGGGCGTGCCAGCGGCACCTTCCAGCTCGGCGCCGGGGCCAACAGCACCGAGGCCCAGCAGCGGGTCATCAACTGGCAATTTGCCCCCCAGGGCACCTCCGCCGACGCCGCCTTGGATGCCCTGGCGTTGGAGGGCTGGTTGGCCCTCGCGGCGGGCGACGAGGCCACCGCTGGCACCGCGCTCAGCCACATCATGACGCTGTTTTTTGGCACCGATCCGCGCTTCCTGGACGAGCTGCCGGTGGAGGGCCTGCCGCCCTACGTGCCGGGTGTGCTCATGCCCGCCTCGCCGGACCTGCTGATCTGGTTTGCCACCCTGGCCAGCCTGCACGGCCACGAGCGCCTGGCCGACTGGGTGTTGGTGGCCCTCGCCCAGCGCGCCGAGGCCGAGTGGCCCGACGCCCCGGGCGGGCGCGAGACGCTGTGTGACGAGGCCACGCGCGAAAAGGGCGCGGGCGACGACGCGGCCCCCATCGTCAGCAAGGTGTTCTGCACCGCACCCTCACCGCTGGCCCACCTGCTGGGCCCCGAGGGCACCGAGGCGTTTGCGAAGCTGGTGGAGGTGCGGCTGCGGGCGCGTGTCGGCCAGAAAGTGGATGAGAAACAGGCACTTGCCGCGGTGAACAAGGCGGCGCCCAAGCTCCTGGGCAGCGTGGGTCCGGGCCGCAAGGCCTTGGAGAAGCTGGCGTCGGGCAAGCCCGATGTGGCGATGGTCAAGCAGGCCGTGCGCGCGGGCTACGCCTGCGAGTTGGGCATTCGCGCCGCCGACCAGCCCGAGCTGGCGCCGCTGGTGACGCACACGTTGCAGGCCTGTGGTTTGGCGCCCTTCCGGGCGGTGCTCGGCGTGACCCAGAACGGTACCAGCCCGCCCGAGGTGGCCCTCGCCAACCTCAAGGCCGCCCTCGAGATCGCCGCCTGGCTGCCGGGCCTGCGCGACCAGCTCTTTGCGGTGGGCTGGCAGCAGGTCCGCGTCCTCCTGGCGCGGCCCGACCAGCGCAGCGAGCTGCTGGTCCGCGCCCGCGCCTGGACCGAGGTGGCCGACACGCTCAACGCGCCCGAGGAGGCGCTGTGGTTCCGCGCCGCCGCCCTCGCCCTCAGCCCCAGCCCCGCTCAGGCCGAGCAGGCCCGCGCGCTACTCGGCCGCGCCTGGCAGCAGGGCGTGCCCAACAGCGAGGCCACGCGCTACCTCAAGCGCATCGGCACCGGGCAGGATCCCCGCCCGGCCCTGCAGGAGTTCTTGCCGTGACCATCGACCAGCTTCCCGCCGGTGCCACGTTGGCGGACCTGCAGCGATTCATCCATGATCTCGAGGCCTTCCACGGTTGGCTCGATGTGGACCTCGTCCGCAATGTGTTCTTGATGGTGGAGGAAGTGGGCGAGCTGGCCAAGGCGCTGCGCAAGCACGAGAAGATTTTCCCCGAAGGCACAACCGACGGACCGGCGGTGCCCGCCGAGGCGGTGCAAGCGGCCGCTCGCGCCCATGTGGGCGAGGAGATCGTCGACGTGCTCAACTACCTGCTGGCCATCGCCAACCGGCTCGACATCGACCTCGAGGCGGCCTTCCGCCACAAAAACGCCCTCAACCTCGAGCGCCGCTGGCAGTAGGAGGCCGCCGTGCTGGGCACCGTCCTCGGGTCCCTGGGCGGCCTCATCGCCCTCGCGCTCTTGGTCGCCTGGTGGATCGGCCGTCGCCTGCCCGAGCAGCACACCGCCACCGTGACGTTGCGGGTGGATCATCCAGCACCCGTGGTCTTCGCTTTGATCAGTGATCCCGAGCGGTTACCCGCCTGGCGACCCGACATCAAGCGCCTCGAAGTGGTGGAGCCCCACCGCCGCTACCGCGAGCACGGCCGCTTTGGGCCGGTGGTGTTTGCCATTGAGACCTGCACCCCGCCGAGCGACGGCCCCGGCCACTTCACCACCCGCATTGTGGGGGAGCGCCTGAAGTTTGGCGGGTGTTGGCGCTGGACCATCGAGCCCACCGCGGGGGGCGCGCACATCACGGTCACCGAAGAGGGCTTCATCCGACCGCCGGTCTTCCGCGCCCTCGCCCGCTACATCCTGGGCCACACGGCCACGCTGACGGCGGTGCTGGAGGCCCTGGAAGCCCACCTGGCGGCACCGCCACCGCCCCCGGGTTGACCCCGGGCCGGGCCTTGCCGACAGTGGGCGACCATGTGCGAGGGGAGAGGCGGCAAATGCGGCGATGGCTGGTGGTGATGGGGCTCTTGGGCTGCGTGGATCCGGCGGTGGAGGCCGATCCGACGGCCGATGGCGCCCGCAGCGCGCAGGACGCGCGGCCCGGCGATGCACGTCTGGCTGAGGCCGACCTCGGTGACGCCCGCACGGGCCCGCCTGAAGACGGCGGCCGCCCCACCGAGGACGCCGCCCAGGCGAGACCCGATGCCGCCGAGGAGGAGCCCACCCTGGACGCGGCGCCTCCGGCCGCCGACGCCGAGCCCGCCGACGCCGGCGCGGGACCGCCGGTGGATTGCAGCCCCCTCTCCAACCGCTTCACGCTCTGCGCCGCGAGCCGCACCGGCTGTACCGCCGTCTTCGACGCCTCCGAGGGCTGCGCCGCGGTGTGTGCTGCTGCGGGCCTGGGTTGCACCCGCGTCTTCGAGAATGTGGACGGCCAGTGTGCCCCCGACCGCGCGCGCCCCGAGCTGAGCTGCGATCCGCCCTCCGGCCACCAGTCCGACTACTGCGAGTGCGGTGTGGTGGCCTGTGAGCCGCGGGGGTGCGCCGGCCGCTGTGGCGCCGGCCTGGACGACGGGTGCGGCGGCCCGCTGGATTGCCCCGAGGCCTGCCCCGAGGGCGCCTGCGTGGACGGTCGCTGTGCGGGGGCCGTGGCCTGTATGCCCGGGAATTGTTTGGCCTTTCCGGGCGCGGAGGGTGAAGGCCGCGAGGCCCACGGCGGGCGCGGGGGCGACGTCTACATCGTCACCAGCCTGGCCGACGATGGCGCGGGCACCCTGCGCCGCGGGCTGACCACCGCCAACGGGCCGCGCACCATCGTCTTCGCCGTGGCCGGCTACATCGACCTGCGCTCCATGCTCACCGTGAATGTTTCCAACCTCACCCTGGCCGGCCAGACCGCACCCGGCGACGGCATCACGGTGCGTGATTGGGGCGTGGTGCTGCGGGGCAACCACAACATCATCCAACACATGCGGTTCCGAGCCGGGGATCGCCGCAAGAAGACCCAGAACAGCGACGGCTTCACCGAGGACAGCCTCACGGTCAGCGGCGAAAACATCATGATCGACCACGTGTCGGCCTCCTGGGGCATCGACGAGAGCCTGTCCGCGGGCCCGGGGGCCTTCCGACGGCTGACCATTCAACACTGCATCGTCTCCGAGGGCCTGTATCACACCCGTCTGTTCCACGGTGAGTACGACGCCAACCACCCCGGCCACAGCATGGGCAGCCTGCTCAAGCCCCAGACCGGCAATGCCACCGTCTCGGTGCACCACACGCTCTATGCCCACAACAACAACCGCAACCCCGCCATCGGCACCTACGAAGACACCCAGCAGCTCGACGCCGATCTGCGGGGCAATGTCATCTACGACTGCCCCTCCCAGGGCTATGTGAGCGGCGTGAGCAACCGCGTGCGGGTCAATTACGTGGGCAACATCAGCATCTTTGGGCCCGCCTCCAGCAACAACCGCATGTTCGATGGCAACGCCGACAGCAACGTGCAGATCTACCAGACCGGCAACCGGCGGGACCTCAACCGCAATGGCCGCTTCGATGGGGTGGACGATGGGTGGGCGATGTTGGGCAACGTCTTCGCCCGCGCCGACCGCCCCTTCGAGACGCCGCCGGTGGCCCTGGGTACGCCGGAGGAGACCTTGGAGACCGTGCTGCAAACCGCGGGCGCCCGCCCCTGGAGCCGCGACGGCGTGGATCGCCGCATCGTGGAGGACGTCCGCCGCGGCACGGGTGGCCGCATCGACTCCCAGGACGACGTGGGCGGCTTCCCCGCCCTGGCGGCCGGCCAGGCGGCACCCGATGGCGATCGCGACGGCATGCCCGACGCCTGGGAGCGCGACCACGGCAGCAACCCCGACCGCGCCGACGCCAGCGGCGACGTGGATGGCGACGGCTACACCAACCTCGAGAACTACCTGCACTTCGCCGCCCGCCTGGCCCGCTGACCGCCTACGACGCCTTCCGGTCGCCACGGGCGGCGTCATTGTGTGGGCGTAAAGAGCAATGATTGCGTGGGGTTGCGGCATCCCGGCCGCGCCGGCCTGGAGCACCACATCGACTTGAACGGATTGAGCTTTGCGCCCGCTTGAGGGTGGCGCGGCCGGTGGGAGGAGGCGCCGGCGATGGGGCCTCAGCGGTGGTGGTCGCAGCTGGAGTGGTGGCGCTGGCGAGCCCGGTGGCCCTCGTCCACCTCACCGTCGCAGTCGTCGTCGAGGTCGTTGCACCGCTCGCCGCGGGGCCGACCGGGCACCGCGTCGCAGACCGCCCGGCCGTCGCGGCACTGGAACACCCCCTCGGAGGCGCAGGCGCCGATGCCCGCCGAGCACGCTTCGCCCACCGGGAAGTCCTCGTCCACCCGGCCATCGCAGTCGTTGTCCAGCCCGTCGCAGCGCTCCGCCTGCACCCCACTCGGGCACACTTCGGGGCAGTCCTCCACCGGATCGAGGCGCAGGCGCAGGCTGCCCTGGCCGCGTGCACCCACGCGGAAGCCGCCGGCGACCCCCACGCGCTCACCCCGGCCGTCGGCGCCATCGCCGATGCGGAAGGGCCGGCCGTCGGGGAGCAACGTGACCACTTCATCCCCGCGGCTCAGTCGGCCGGTGACCAGGGTGTAGCGTGCGCCCCGGCGGTCCGCCCCATCCAGGGCCAGCACCAGATCGAGGGTCCAGCGGCCCTCGCTGACCACGCGGCGGCAGCCCAGCTCCAACACGACGGTGGCCTGGATGTGGGCCACGCCGTCGCGGATCTCCACCGTGCCGTCGTCGGAAAACTCAAAGGAAACCGGGCGGTTGTAGTCGTTGCGGAAGCCCGTCATCTCCAGGTCGCCGTGGCGGATGCTGTAGGCCTGCGCGGGCCCATCCTCGTCCACGACGCCGTCGCAGTCGTCGTCCTGGCCATTGCAGGTCTCGGGCGCCGGGGTGCACTGGACGATGCAGACCACCGACCCATCCTCGCCGCAGGCGCGGGCGCCGATGGCGAGGCCCACCCTGCAGGGTCCGCCCACATCCAACCCTTCGTCGGCCAGGCCGTCGCAGTCGTCGTCCACCTCGTTGCAGGCCTCGGGCTGGGGCGGCACCGGAGCCGCCACACACAGGGTCCCGCCGTCCACGTCGCAGCCCAGCACCCCGTCGGTGGTGCAGGCCCCCAGGCCCGTGGTGCAGGCCGCGCCCAGGTCGAAGCCTTCGTCGGTGTGGCTGTCGCAGTCGTCGTCCACGCCGTTGCAGATCTCGTCGGCGGGCTCGCCGGGCAGCGCAGTGCACTCAAAGCCGCCGCCCGCGGCGCACACCCAGGTGCCCATGCGGGTGCAGGATCCCACGCCCGAGGCGCAGTCGTCGCCCAGCGGGAAGTCCTCGTCGGCGCGGCTGTCGCAGTCGTTGTCGAGGCCGTCACACAGCTCCGCCGTGGGCGCGCCGGGCACGGCATCGCAGGTCACGCCGCCCGCACCATCGCAGACCTGCTGGCCTGCCGCGGCGCAGGCGCCCACACCCACCCCGCAGGGCTCACCCACGCCCAGGCCGTCGTCCACGGTGCCATTGCAGTCCTCGTCCACCCCGTCGCAGGTCTCCGCGGTGGGCGCCCCGGGCTGGGCATCGCAGGTGGTGCCGCCGGCCCCATCGCAGACCACGGCCCCCTCGACCTGGCACGCGCCCACCCCCGCGGCGCAGGCGTCCCCCAGGCCCAGGCCCTCATCGGTCTGCCCGTCGCAGGTGTCGTCCTCGCCGTTGCAGGCCTCGGCGATGGGATCCTGGGTGCGGACGCAGACCGGATAGCCGATGTCCACGCAGGCGGTGGTGCCCTGGGCGCAGCGCCCCGGCTCGTCGGTGAGGCAGGGATTGCCCTCCAGGCCCTCGTCGGCAGCCAGGTCGCAGTCCTGATCCACGCCGTCGCACACCTCCGCCAGTCCCGGGGCGCGGCCCGCGTCCTGGTCGTCGCAGTCGCCAGCGCAGGCCGAGGCCCCGTCGCCGTCTGCATCGAAGCTTTCGTCAGCGATGCCATCGCAGTCGTTGTCAAAAAGGTCACAGATTTCAGCGGCTTGCGGGCTTACCGCCTCATCCGCCGGCGCACAGTCGCACGCGTCACCAAAGCCGTCGCCGTCCCCGTCGAGCTGGGCGGGATCGGGCACCGAAGGGCAGACGTCCACCCCGTTGCACACCCCGTCGCCGTCGGTATCGCGGCAGGCGCCGCCCTGGGATCGCTGCAGAACCAGGAGCGCATAGGCCTGCTCGGCCAGCACATTCCAGACGCCGTGGTTGGCGGTGTTGAAGCGCCCGTTGGCGTCCTGCTGGGTCATCAGGGTGTAGGCGTAGTCGTAGTACCAGCCCTGGGGGCTGGCGGCGTAGTAGCCCGCCGCCCCCACGCCGCGCGGGGCCGGCCGCCCGTCGCGCAGCGGGTCCCGGTGGACCAGGCGGCCGATGTCGCCGAAGTTGGCGTTGGCCACGGGCGCGGGCGGCAAGGTGCCCAGGTCGGCGGTGCTCAGCGCGCCCGGGGCCGCCGGCCCCGCCTCCTCCAGGGTCAGGTAGGCCTTGGAGGACAACCACAGATAGTAGTAATATGACACACGCCATCCGTCGCTGAACCGCTCGGTTGTGCGATAGTTGTACCGCTCCTGGAGCCAGCGCAGGGTGGTTTGGGGCCCCGGATCATCCGCGCTCATGCCCCCGAGCAGCTGCACCCAGAGGCTGGCGGCGGTCTGCTGGAAGCTGGAGTGGTAGAAGGCTTCCAGGCGGTACTTCATGCCCCCATCGGGCTCGATGTGGGCCGCATACCCCAGAGCCGCGCGGGCCAATGCGGTGTCGATGGCACCCGCGGTGTCCAGGGCCGCGGCGTCGCCCAGCGCGAGGTACCAGCGGCGCGCGGCGGCCAGCGACGCGCACGCGTACTGCGCGGCCGAGGAGTCATTGCCGGGTCCGAGGTAGCCCCAGAACCCGGCGGCGGGCCCGTCCATGGACTGCGCTGCCACGGTCTCGCGCACCAGCTTGTCCACCCCGCCGCGCAGCGTGTAGGGCGCGCCGGGAATCTCCGGGCCGCCCGAGGCCGCATAGGCCGACAGGCCCAGCAGGTTGGCTGCATGAAAGTACACATAGAAGGAGGCGCCCACCCCCACGGAGGCATCGCTCAGGATGCGGCTGGTGGCCTCTCGCGCCAGCGCCTTGTCGGCGGGGTTCAGGCCGGCATAGCCCTGGGGCGACTGCTCCAGCAGCGCAAGCAGCACCAAACCCCGGGCCTGGCGCTGAGTCGCTGTGTTGCCGGTGAAGGCCTGCTGGGCCTCAAACCAGTCCAGGCCGGCGTTGATGGCGGCGTTCACGTCCTCCTCAAAGGGCGTGGGCTGGGCCAAGGCGGGTGTTGTGATCCAAGCAAACAGGAGAAAGGTGGCCATTGGACGCATGTGGGCCATGGGACTTCCCCTCCAACGGTGCACATCGGCAGACGTGACTTGACCATGAAACGAGCCCGGTCTGGGCGCAACCCCCTTTGCAGGGAGGCTGAAAAGTTTGAATAAAAACAAGGGCCTGCGCCGGTAGCTTATGCGCGGATTGGTAGTTTTTCCCTGTGCCCCTCGGCCCGCCATGGTGGGAAAATGCGTACACGCACCTACATCTCATGACATGTGGAGAAGTGTATCCTGCGGGGTGCACGATTTCACGCCCGGCGGAAGCGGGACTGGCCGGGGTGGCCGGGCCAGGGTAAGCTGCGGCATGGCATGCACTGGCCTCCTTCGCTTGATCCCGATCCTGGCGCTGCTCAGCTTCGGGTGCTCCACCGAGGGCCCGCTGTTGGGCTGGCTCTCCACCGCCCCGCCCGACCTTGAGGTGGCGGACGGCGCCACCCGTGCGACCCTCGTGGGTCGGGAGCTCGCGGCGCTGGGCCGGCCTGTGCTGGTGCACGAGCCGGTGGCGGGCCGCGTGACGCTGCTCTGGGGGGCGCCGCTGGCCGCCGTCCTGGCCACGCAACGTGCCGCAAACGCAGGCGAATCCACCGTGTTGCGCTGCCTCGATGGCTACTACGTCACCCTGCCGGAGGTGGCGGTGCAGCCGCAGTCGCCCTGGCTGGTCTGGGCCGGCTGGGGGGGCGGGCCCTTCGAGGCCACCGATGCTCAGGGCAAGACGGTGGCGCTGGGGCCCTACTACCTGGTGTGGGACGTCACCGATGCCGGCGCCGAGCGGCCGTGGCCCTACCAGGTGCACCGCCTGGAGCGCGTTGCGCGGTCGGTCTACGAGGCGATCACGCCGCCCACCTCAGCGGCGCCCGCTGTGCAGGCCGGCTTCGCGCTCTATGAGGGCCACTGTGCGAAGTGCCACGCCCTCGGCGGGGTGGGCGGTGATCTGGGCCCCGAGCTCAACTGCCCCACCAACGTGACGCAGTACTGGCAAGGCGACTGGCTCGCCCGCTGGATCGCGGATCCCGCGACCCTGCGCCGCGGCGCGCGCATGCCCGCCACCGGCCTGGCGCCTCCCGAGGTCGCGGCGGTCATCGCCTACCTGAGCTACGCGGCCACCGCCTTCAAGTGCCCCTGATGGCCCGCGTTTGCGGGGAAAAATCGCTTTAATTTCGCAGCGTAAGGCCGTCTGCATGCGGCCGGTGAGCCGCACAGAGCCGAGCGGGGCGGCTGGGTGGGCGGTGAACCCCGCGGCTGCGCATTGCGCCCGGGCGTCGCCTCGCCTATCTTGCGCCGACATTGCCCAGGAGCATGTCATGAGCCTTTTTACGCCTCCGTCCATCGATGTGCCCGGTACGGGCAAGCTCTTCGTCGAGATCCAGACCCGCCTCGGCACCATCCGCGGCCAGCTCTTTGAGGACCTCGCCCCCAATACCGTGGCCAACTTCGTGGGTCTGGCCACCGGCAAGATCACCGGCAAGCCGTTCTACGATGGGATCATCTTCCACCGGGTCATCCCCGACTTCATGATCCAGGCCGGCTGCCCCCAGGGCGTCGGCACCGGCGGACCCGGCTACCGCATCGCCGATGAGTTTGGCCCCGGGCTGCGCCACGACCGCGGCGGCCTGTTCAGCATGGCCAACGCCGGCCCCAACACCGGTGGCAGCCAGTTCTTCCTCACCGAGGTCGCCACCCCCTGGCTGGACCGCAAGCACGCCATCTTTGGTGAGGTGGATGCCGACAGCCTCAAGCTGATCAAGACCATCGCCCGCGAGCCCCGCGGCGCCCAGGATCGCCCCCGCACGGCCATCGCGATGGACCAGGTGCGCATCTTCCGCGCCGGCTGAGTGGCCCTGGGATCCGCCCTCGCCGAGGGTGGATCCCGGCCTGTTCTTTCCGATCATGCCACCCAAGTGGCTGATCCCACTTCGCTTTTTCGTCTGCTCCCCAAGGGAGATGCCCCGTGGCCAGCCCTGAAGTTCGCCGTGCCCTCGCCACCGGTCGCCTCGACGCTGCCGTGCGGGTGGCCTTTGAGATGACCGGCGGCGCCGCCCGCCGGGCCGTGCACTCGGGCAAGATCCGCGTCAACGGCCAGCGCAGCGTGGACGCGGGCTTCCTGGTGCGGGAGGGGGCCGAGCTGGTGCTCGACATGGCGGCGCCCCGGCCGGTGCGCACCGAGCCGCTCGGGGTGCGCCTCGTCTACCGCGACGACCATGTGTTGGTGGTGGACAAGCCCTCCGGCCTGTTGAGCTCGCCCTATCCCGAGGAGCAGGGCCCATCGGCGCTCGACGCCGCCCTCCAGCTCTGCCGCGGGGTCCGGGTGGCGAAGGTGGTGCACCGCCTCGACAAGCTGACCTCCGGGCTGCTGATCTTCGCCCGCACCGTGCCCGCCGCCCGCGCGCTGCGCGAGTCCATCGACGCCCACCGCGCCCGGCGCACCTACCACTGTGTGGTGCAGGGCGTGCCCGTGCGCACCGAGGCCACCATCGTCAGCGATCTCGTGGAAAATCGCGGGGATGGCTACCGCGGCTCGCTGGGTGGCATGCGCCGCATCCTGCCGGTGGACGCCGAGGTGGTCCTGCCCGAGGTGGGCCGCGGCATGGAGTCCACCGGGCCGGGCAAGATCGCGGTCACGCGCTATCGGGTCATGGCCACCGCGGTGAAAGGTCCAAACAAATCGGACACTTCCGCCGCCGCTCTGGCCACCGGACGCGCAGCCCTGGAGGTGCGCATCGAGACCGGGCGCACCCACCAAATCCGCATCCACCTCGCCGAGATCGGCCACCCGGTGCTGGGCGAGCAGGTGTACGCCCACAACGACGACGCCCCGCGCCAGGCGCTGCACGCCGCCCGCCTGGGCTTCCCGCACCCGTTCACCGGCAAGTGGATGGAGTTCTTCAGCCCCTGGCCCCGCGACCTGTGGGGCGTGGGCCCGCAAGGCCCCGACTGGGGTTCCACCAGCGGTTGAGGGCTATCCCTGACCGTCGCCGAGCTGGTCCACGCCGGCATAGACCTCGTCCACCCGCAGCGTGACGCCCAGCGCAGCCAGCTCAAGCGTGCCCTCCGTGGCCTCGGTCAGCAGCCAACGCTCGTCAGCCACCCGCTGGAAGTGCTCGATTCTACAGGCATCCTGGCTCACAAGCAGCACGCCTTGTAGCGCCGGCAGCCGCCGATAGTGGGCAAACTTTGCGCCGCGATCCCAGGCCTCCGTGGAAGGGGACAGCACCTCAATGATGAGCGTTGGATTGACGACCGTGTGCCGGTCGTGTGGGCTGTACTGTGGCGTGCCGCATACCACGGTGACGTCCGGGTAGGTATACAGCCTGGTGCTCTCCACCTGGACACGCAGGTCGCTGCTGAAGACCAAACAGCGACCACCGCCCAGGGCGGCCGCGAGGCGCCACCCGATGTTCTGGGCAATGAGGCTGTGCCGAGGACTCCCACCCGACATGGCCACGATTTCCCCATTGATCAACTCGTGCTTGCCTTCGGCGTCGCGCTCGAATGCCAAGTATTCGTCTTCGGTGACGTGGGGTTTGGGATTGGGCAACATGCACCCACCCTACCACGGGCCCCGCTGAATCAGCCACCGAGCAGCGGCAGCAGGGGGGCGAAGTCGTCGGTCCAGCCCACCGGCGGAGCGTCGATGCTGGGTGGCGGCTGGGCAAATTCGGCCAGGAAATCAAGGTCTTGGGACGTGTCTGCCAGGATCATCCAGTCGCTGCGGTAGGGCCCCAGCGGAGAGGGCTCGGCGTGGCGGATGAACACCCACGCGAGGCCCGCCTCCGCCGCCAGGGCGCGGACCACACGGGTGAGGTCGGCGTGCCGGTTGGAGACGTTGATGGCCAGCCGGCCCCCCGGGCGGAGGTGGCGGCGGTAGAGGGCCAGCGCCTCGCGGGTGAGCAGGTGGGCGGGGATGGCGTCGCCGCTGAAGGCGTCCAGCACCAAGGTATCGAATGCATTGGGGTTTTCGTTGGCCAACGCCAACCGCCCGTCGCCCTCCACCACCGTGATGGTGGCCGCCGAGTCGGCCAGCCAGGTGAAGCGGGTGCGCGCTACGGTGAGGACGTCGGGGTTGATTTCGTAGAAGCGCAAGCGGTCACCGGGGCGGCCATAGGCGGCCAGGGTGCCGGCGCCCAGGCCCACGACACCCAGGTGGCGGTCCTGGCCCCGCGCACTCAACAGGCGCCCCACCCCCGTCTCGGGGGCGAAGTAGGCGGTGGGTTGGCTGCGGCGGTCATCCGTGAACTGGAAGCCGTGGCTGATGCGCCCATCGAGCAGGTGCACCAACGTGCGGCCGGTCTGCAGCGTATAGGTCTTGACCTGTAAGGTGCCGAAAAAGCTACGAAAAAGCTCGGCGCCGCGCACGCGCTGCCAGGCGTGGAGACCCAGGCCGGCCAGCAGCGCAAGGCTCAGCAGTACCCGCAGCAGCCGCCGGCCCTCGCGGGGGGTGAGGTCGGTGGCCGCCTGGGTGGGCGCGGTGGTGAGGGCCAGCAGCCACGTGCCCGCCACCGCCAGGTGCAGCTCCAGGTTGAAGGGCAGGACCACCGGGGCCAGCACCGCCACCACCCCGCCCAACGCGCCGCCCACCGACATCCACAGGTAGAAGCCGGTGAGGTGGCCGGGGCCGGGGCGCCGGCGGACCAACTCGCCGTGGCAAAACGTGCAGGCGATGAAGAGCGCGCCGCACCACCCGCCGAGCTGCACGGCCCAGTGGGCGCGGTAACCCAGGTGCAGCAGCACCACGATGCCGGCCAGGGCCACCACGAGGAGGGGGCCGAAGACCCGCCGACTCGCCCAGCGCTCGGCGCCAAAGGCCAGGATGAACGAGAGCAGGTAGAGCGCCAGCGGCAGCACCCAGAGCAGCGGCGTCACGCTCAGGTCCTGGCTCAGGGCCTCGGTCACGGCCAACAACAGGGTGGAGCCCGCCGCCGAGAGGGCCACCCAGCGCCCGCG
>Ga0075163_10002182_pt1 | contig 26410 bp, 26 predicted proteins | sample JI1023141ADNA_FD_71478 | JGI IMG/M metagenome (GOLD analysis project Ga0075163, IMG submission 71478) | Wastewater effluent complex algal communities from Wisconsin, to seasonally profile nutrient transformation and Carbon sequestration -... | ecosystem: Engineered > WWTP > Effluent > Algae...
GGTGTCGCTGCGAAGCCGCGGGAAAGCCAGGGCCAGCGTCTTCATGCCGCCCTGTGCCAGTACCGTGACCCGTGCATCCTGCAGCTTTCCGTGGGGCGGCGAGACGATGGCCACCCGGCCGTCGCCGAGCGCGATCAGTCGCTCGTGATCCACCTCGCCTTGGACGTCGATGTCGCGGAGACCCTTGTCGGCATACACGCAGTAGCGATGGGGGGCAGGCGCTCCGCGTGCGCAGCCGCCGCGCACCGCGAAGGTGCCGGAGCCGGAGGGGAGCACCACCCGCGGCGTATCGAAGCTCGCCAGCGGAAGCATCTTGCCGGACTGGTAGCGGTACACCACCGTGGAGCCCGCGCCGTTGCCCGCTCGCAACAAGCGAACCCGAGGCCCTTCTTGTCCGGGCCCAGGGGAAACGCGTGACACCGGGCGCTGGCCTGGGGAAATGCCTCGGCCACGCGTTCGACCACGCGCCCGGTCGCGAGCTCGATGCGCGAGAGGGCGCCGTCGCGGGCCACGATGGCGGTGCCGTCGGCGAGGGGCCAGCCGTCTTCCATGGCCACCACCAGCGGCGGATCGTGGAAGCCGAGCGCATGGGCCCGAGGATTCGCGTCGGGGGCAGGTGTGGAGCCGTCGCGCGACGCCAGCACCACGCTCGGCACCTTCGCCAGCTCCCCCTGGCGCGTGACCTCGAAGCTGACGGCGGCGTTTCGCTCGCGCTCGGTGCCGGTGACGATGGCGCGATTGCCGGTGCGAAAGAGGGTGGTGGGGTTGAAAGGGACGGGGATGTTCTCCCAGGTGGCGCCCGCGTCCTTGGTGATGAGCAAACCGCGACCGTCGGTGAGGGCCACCGCGGTCCAGGGATCGAAGGCGGCGTAGCCGGCGACGCTGGGTGCCGGTGGCCAGGGGCCCAGCGAGAGCGGCGCGCCGGTGCGCGGATCGAACGCCCGCGGCCCACCGGTGGAGCCCTGCAGGACCACGCGATCGAGGGTCTCGTACACCGAGAACACGCTGGTGCCGGCGGTGACGATGGGGCGCGCGTCGGCGAGCCACGTGTCGGCGCGATGGATGGTGTTGCCCACCAGGAAGAGGAAGCCGCCCCCCAGGTGCTCCGAGAGGGCGACCACATTGGTGGGCATCTGCGCGAAGCGATCGCGCGCGGCACGTACGCTGCCGTCTGCCTGGGTCAGGGTGCGCACGCCGCCCACGATGCCGCGGGTGCCGCCCTCGCCGGTGCCGTAGAACTTCTCGGCGTTCTTCCACAGCGGCACGTAGGTGGGGCCGCCGGGGCTCGGGCGCGCTGCGGCGGCATCCAACGTGACCCCGGGAAACACCGGCGCTGCGGTGCCTTGCAGCGCGCGACTTCCGCTGGGTGCTGCCGCGCTCGCGGGGGTTGCAACCTTGGTGGGCGCAGAAGCGCAGGCCGACACCCAGGCCATGAGCGCCCACACGACGGAACTTCTCAGGAGCTGCACCTGGCTAGCGTATCACGGAGCTCGGGCGATACTGTTCCTGGCGGCGACCCACTGCAACCACTCCGGCATACCCGTCCCGGACCGCGCCGAGACCTCGAGGACGGGGGTCTTCGGCTTGACGGTGTCGATGGCCTTGCGCGCGGCTGCCATGTCGAAGTCCAGGTGCGGCAAGAGATCGACCTTGGTGAGCAGGACCAGGTCGGCGGCGCGGAACATGTGCGGGTACTTGAGGGGCTTGTCCTCGCCCTCGGTCACCGAGAAGAGCACCACCCGCGCAGCCTCGCCCAGATCGAACAGCGCCGGGCACACCAGGTTCCCCACGTTCTCGATGAAGAGCAGCGAGCCGGGCGGCGGCTCGAGGGCGCTGGCCCCGCGCATCACCATGTCGGCCTCCAGGTGGCATCCCTTGCCGGTGTTGATCTGCAGCGCTCGGGCGCCGGTCGCGCGAATGCGATCCGCGTCGCGCGTGGTCTCCTGATCGCCTTCCAGGACGAACACGTCCTTCGACGTCGCGAGCAGCGTCCCCAGCGTCTTCTCGAGGAGGGTCGTTTTTCCCGACCCGGGCGAGCTCATCATGTTGAGCACGAGAACCCCGCGTCCCTCGAACCACCCGCGATTGTGCGCCGCTGCCCGCGCGTTCTTCGCGAGAACGTCCGCCTCGAGCTCGATCACCGTCGGGCCATGCGCATGCTCGTGCCCGTGCCCGTGCCCATGCTCGTGCTCGTGCCCGTGCCCATGCTCGTGCTCGTGCTCGTGTGCATGCGCGTGGCCATGCGTATGCCGGACCACCGTTCCATCCGCGTGCACGTGCGTATGCTCCCCCTCGATTCGCACGTTCCCATCACCGCATCCGCAGGTCTCACACATCATGCACCTCCATCGATCGCACTCGCAGTTCTTCGCCCGCGATGATCGCGAGCGTTGCATCTTCCGAGCACTCGCAGCGCAGCATGGGCGCCGTGAGTGTCACTTCCTTCCCACACAGGTTGCACCGGGCGCGCCCCTCGATCTCGTCCACCTGCAGCGTTGCTCCCGCCAGCGACGTTCCGTTCGTGCAGAGGTCGAAGCAGTAGCGCACCGCCGCCACGTCGACGCCGGTGAGGTTCCCTACCACCAGCGTCACCGCAGACACGCGCCGCCCGGCGGCTCGCTCGGCGACCACCGCCACGATGTTGCGGGTTATGGAGAGCTCGTGCATCAGCAGATCCGTGGCACCGGCTCGCCGGTGAGCATGTCGAGAATGCGCTCGCTCCCGAACCCGGTATCGAGCGTCACCACACCGGCCGGGGTGGCGCGGCAACGGCCGATGATCGCCGCGTGCTTGCCGTGCGGGTGCGCGCGCATGATCCGCAGCGCCTCCGGGGCATCGTCGGCTGCGACCGTGAAGGCGATCTTGCCCTCGTTGGCCAGGTGCACCGGATCGATGCCGAGGATCTCCGAGAGCCCGTTCACTTCCGGCCGGATCGGCAACGCCCGGGCATCGACCACCACCGAGACGTCGGAGGCGATGGCGAGCTCGTTCAGCACCGCGGAGAGCCCACCGCGCGTCACGTCGCGCATGGCGTGCACCGAGACCCTCGCGACCAGCTCTGCCACCAGACCGTTCAGCGCTGCGGTGTCGCTCGGTACGTCGGTCTCCAGCGCGAGCTCGCCGCGCGCCACCAGGATGGCCGCGCCGTGGTCGCCCAGGTAGCCGTTCACCAGCACCACGTCGCCCGGCTTCATGCCCTGCGACGAGATCTGGATCCCCGCCGGGATGACCCCGGGGTGATCAGCGGGGCTTGCGGCGACGGCCGATGCGACGGAGGAGCAGCACGCCCACCGCGCCGAGCGCGACGCCGAATCCGGTTCCCGCGCGCGAGCCGGAGGTGCCGCATCCGCATCCGCCGTCGTCCGCCGGCGGCGGATCGTCGTCGGTTCGCCTGGTGCCGGGGCCCGAGTCGTCGTCCGGCGAGAACGGACCCACGTTGCCGGCGTCTTCTTCGACCCCCGCGTCGCTGGCGACGGCGCGACACTCGGAGGTGTGGGTCGTGCGCTTCTGCGCGCAGCTGGTGGGCGAAGCGCAGCTCGGCTCCGAGAGGGCGGGGGGGGAGCCGGCGCTGCCGATCTCGCCGCGGTCCGGATACGCCGGGGCGAGCGCGGGCCAGTGCGCGGCGGTGGGCGGGAACTCCATCCACCCGAGCACCCGCTCCTGGTAGGCGTAGGCGCCGCCGTTCTTGGGGTTGTACGGACCGCGACCGGCCTTGAGGTTGGGGTTGTTGGGGTTGTTCGAGTAGGCGAGGCCGTTGTACGCCCAGATGGCGGTGTACCAGTCCTCCACCAGGCCCGGATCGTTGTCGCCCACGCAGCGCGTGGCGGCCCACTTGTCGCGCAGAATGCGGGTGCCGGTGGCCAGGTTGTAGGTGGGGTCGCTGGCGACGCGCGCGCGATCGAAGGTCGCGGTCTCGCCCTTGCGCATGCCGCTCGTCACCTGGCCGATGCCGTAGCCACAGTCGAAGGAGACGATGGTCCGCTCCTTGGCGCCCACCGAGGCCGCGGGCGCGTCGGGAACGCAGAACTGCCGCCATCCGCTCTCTTGCATGGCGATGGCCTCGAGCACGTGACACGGGAAGCGCGCCGGCACCTGGGTGGTGGGCGTGGGCTTGCCGCAACCCTTGCCCATGGTGCCGATGTCGGGTCCTTCGGTGCCCCACGAGGCCTTGCCGCCGGAGACCTTGAGAAAGATGGCGCTCCAGTCGGCCACCGCAGGGTTCTTCCCGAGCGCCGGCTCGACGTCGCAGTTCTTTCCGCCCGCGGTCTGGGCCGGCGTGTAGCTGGGGCAGTAGGCATGGGCGGCGCCGGAGATGGCCCAGGCGCCCAGCACCAACGCGGCGGTTGTTGCGAGCCTCTCCCGTCGCTCCGGAGGCGCGAGCCTCTCCCGTCGCTCCGGAGGCGCGAGCCTCATCGCGCACCGCCGTTCGTGCCCACCACACCGAGGAGCTCCAGGCGCTCGTCGGCGCCCGAGAGGCGTACCGCCGCGCCCTGCGGATCCATCGCCACCAGCACGTCGTAGCCGCGCGGGGGCGTGAAGTTGGCCACCACCGTTCCTTGCCCGGGCACCGCGTCGAGCGGCGCGTAGAAGCCAGCGCCCAGCGGTGCGAAAGTGCGTGTATCATGCACGCGTGTCGTCGCTGATGAAGAGAAGACCAGGCCGCCGGTCCCCTCGGCAGTCACGGCGATACCCTCCGCAGTGGCGAGCACGGCGGGGGCCGCGAGGGCGCGGGAGGTCACCACGTCGAGGGTGCCGGTCCCGAGGTCCAGGCGCATCACGTGCCAGCGTCCGGAGTCGACCGCGTCGCGATCGTCGAAGAAGAGCGCGCTGCCCTGCACCGAGAAATCGCGGGCGAACGGCGGCACCTCGGCGACCGTGCGGCTGCTTCCGCTGGCCTCGTCCACCAGCACCACGCTGGCCACGCTCCCGTAGCTGCCGGCGGTGCGCGTCGGCTCCACCCGGTACACCACCAGCTGCCCCGGCAACGCGCCTGCCAGGTGCGTGGCGTAGCCGTGGGTGCGGTACACCGTGCGGAGCGAGGTGCCCTCCACCCGGTCCACCGTCAACGTGTCTTCGCGCAAGAGGCCCGCGCGCGCTTCTTCGGCGTCGGGCGCGGTACCCGGGGTGCCGCGTTCGATGTAGAGTGCACCGGAGTCGGTGCGCAGCGGGCGAGATGCATGGAGCACACCGCTCGCCACCTTCGTGGTGGTGCCGCCCTTCACGCGGTAGAGCGCGGCCCCGAAATCGGAGCGCACATCGTCGTCCGCCACCACCCAGGCGGCGTCGTCCTTCTCCAGCACCCCACGCGCCACGCCCCCCGGCGGCAGCGCGACGTCGCCCAGCAGCGCGTCCTTCTGCGCCGTCCCCTCGGCGTTCACCTGGATGCGCCGGACTTCGGCCCGAGAGGCCTCGGCGTCGTGCGGGGTCGCCAGCACCACCGCGGCGAAGGGGCGAAGCTTGGGCAGCGGCGTGGCTTCGGCACGCGGCCCACGCAGGAGCAGGGCTACGGCGCCCAGCGCGAGCGCGGTACCGAGGCCCAGGAGGAATTTTCGATGGGTTCTCACGTTGCCCTTTCCTTCCCACACTTTGCGAGCGGGCTCCACTCTTCAACGTACCGTTCGGCATCGGCCGCGGGGCACAAAACTTGGCCCCTTCGCGCGGCTTCTGATGAGTGTCTCGCATGCGAACCACTGCCGCCTCGCTCTCCTCCTTCGTGTTCCTCGCCTCCGTGCTCGCAGGCACGACGATGTCGGCGCTCACCGGTTGTGGCGGCGACACCGCAGGGCAACCTCCCGCGCCCGTCACCGAGAATCCCGCCCCCGCCCCCGCCGCGGAGGCCACGCTGTTCGCCTACGTTCCCCAGCACCCGCAGGCGCTGCGCGTGGTGGGCGGTCAGGTGTTCTTCACCACCAAGAAGAGCATCCTCGGCGGTGAGCCCAGCGACAACGGTCAGGTCATGACCCTCGACAAGAACGGGCAGGTGCTCTCCATCGCCCTCGACCGCTTCGGCGCCGGCTACGAGGCCCTCGCCAGCGACGGCCAGGAGCTGGTGTGGTCCACCAGCGACGGTCGCGTGATGGCGGTCTCGGTGCGTGGCGGCGACGCGCGTACCTTGAATCGCGGCGAGCCCGGCATCGTCTCCCTCGCGGTCGACGGCAGCTATGTGTATGTTGCACGCGACAACGCGGGCGCCGGCAGCGTGACCCGCATCCCGCGTCAGGGCGGCGAGCCCGAGACCATCCTCGAAGGGCTGGTTCGTCCCCGCGGCATCGCGGTGGGAGCGGCCGGCGTGTACGTGGCCATGGCCGGCAACGGCAAGAAGGCCGGCGTGATTCACCGCATCGACGCGCAGACGCTGGCCCGCACCATCGTCGCCGAAGGTCAGAACGCGCCCTGCGGGATCGTCGCCGACCGTGGCAAGGTCATCTGGACCAACGCCGGCGAGGGCGCCGCCGATGGAACCGTCATGGGCCTCACCGGCACCACCGCCACCGCGCTCGCCACCGGCCAAGCAGCGCCCTGCACCGTGACCACCGACGCCGACTCCGCCTACTGGGCTCCTTCGTCGACGCTCCGCGCGCCGCTCATGAAGGCCAAGCTCGCAGGCGGTAGCCCCATCGCCGTGGCCCTCGACGGCGCTGCCACCGTTTCGACCGATCTCGGGACCGTCGCGGTGGACGAGCAGTTCGTCTACTGGGCCACCGATACCGCCATCCTCCGCGCCAAGAAGTAGTCTCGTCGCGGGTAGCGCCCATGGAGCCCCGAGAAATTCGCGCCCTGGTCGCGGCGATCCGCGCCACCGAACCGGCCTCGTCACCCGAGGCGTCGCTGGCGTTGCGCGGCGCCGTCTTCGATGCCCTGGAAGCCGTCGGCATCGCTCCCAAGCGCAAGGCGCTGAAGAGCGTGGCCAAGAAGAACCCCCACACCGTGCTGGTGTACGCCATGGACCGAGAGCTCGAGGTGATCCTCTTCTCGGTCCCCGACGCGAGCATCGACCCGCGCATGCGCGCTGCCCTCGAGGCGGTGTCGAACCTCACCTTCGCCGGTCCCGCCGACTGCCGGAGCCTCGCGCAGTATGGTCAGGTGGTCCGCGTCCTCGCCGCGCTGGGGCAGCTGCGCCCGCAAGATTGGGCGGTGGAAGCGCGGTCGCTGCCAGCGAAGAAGAAGGGCGATCTACCGAGCCTGGCCGAGGTGGAGGAGCTTCACCAGGCGTGGTGGGACGACATGGTGCTCGCCACCTACGGCGCAGAGGGCGACCGCCTGAAGACCGGTCTCGACGAGCGCATCACGCGCGCCATCGCTATCCACCACGCGATGTAGCCCATCGGGTACCATCGACGTCGATGCGCAAACGCTCCTTCCTCATCACCTCGATCCTGGTGTCGGCTGCCCTGATTGCCTGCCAGGGAGGCCGCGACCCCGCTTCGCCCACCGGGCAAGCCGAAGGCGCGGTCACCGGCACACCTGCGAAAACGGGCATGTCCGCCACCACCGGCGCACCGGCCGGTAGCTCGGCGCCGGGAACCTGCAAACCCTCGAGCGTGCTCACCACCCTCTCTTGCGCGCCGCGAGTGCATCCGCCGAGCAACGCCAGCTCGGCCAATGGCTGCAAATCCGATGCAGAATGCAAGAACGGCATCGACGGTCGGTGCGTCGACAACCGCGACCATCGCCGCTACGGAGCCCTTCCGGCGGCCGCGCGGAACCTGCTCGCCGGCCCGCCTCCGCTGCCGCCCGATAGCGTGTGCGTGTACGACCAGTGTCGCGCCAACGCCGAGTGCGGGGCCAAGGCGCGGTGCAACTGCGGCGCGGGCGACGACCGCAACGCGTGCGTCCCGCTCGACAGTTGCCTCCGCGACACCGACTGCGGTGCCGAGTCGCTCTGTGCGTGCGGCGCGTCCGGGAGCCCCAATGGATGCATGCCCGGCAACTGCCGCAGCGACGCCGACTGCGGGGGGCAGAAGTGCGGCCCAGGCCAGGCGGGCAACTTCTGCCATACCCCGCGCGACAAGTGCCGCACCAACGAGGATTGCGCGTCGGGGCCGCAGTTCAGCGTTTGCGACTACGACGGCGGCGCCAAGGCTTGGGCCTGCCGCGTGATTCCTCCCCGACCGCCGGGCTGACTCTCGCGCGCTCGATGCGCAGGAGTGCTATCCAAGCACTGTGGATTGGTCCCCTTCGTCCTGGCAGTCGCGGCCCTCGTCTCAACCTTTCGCCTATCGCGACCCGAGCGAGCTCGACCGCGCGGTCGAGAAGCTGCGCACGCTGCCACCGCTGGTCACCTCCTGGGAGATCGAGCGGCTGAAGGCTTTTCTCGCCGATGCCGAGGAGGGGAAGCGCTTCTTGCTGCAGGGCGGCGACTGCGCCGAGACCCTCGACGACTGCCGGCCCCCCATCGTCACCAGCAAGCTGAAGATCCTCCTGCAGATGTCGCTGGTGCTCTTGCACGGGCTCAAGCAGCCGATCATTCGCGTGGGCCGCTTCGCCGGGCAGTACGCCAAGCCGCGCAGCGCCCCGGAAGAGACCCGCAACGGCCAGACCTTCCCCAGCTACTTCGGCGATCTCATCAACCGCCCGGCCTTCGACGAGTCGTCGCGCGCCTTCGACCCGAACCTGCTGGTGGCCGGTTACACCCACGCCGCCATGACGCTCAACTTCATTCGCTCCCTCACCGCCGCCGGTTTCGCCGACGTGCACCACCCGGAGCAGTGGGACCTGGCCTTCGCCTCCCGCGCCGGGCTCTCGCAGGAGCTGCGTGAGGAATACACGAAAACCGTGGCTACCCTCTCCGAGGCCATCCGCTTCATGGAAGCGCTCTCCGAGAAGGCGGTGGACGACCTCACGCGGGTCGAGTTCTTCACCAGCCACGAGGGCCTGAACCTCCACTACGAGGCGGCGCAGACCCGCACCGTCCCGCGCCGCGAGGGCTATTACGACCTCACCACCCACCTGCCGTGGATCGGCGAGCGCACCCGCGACCCCGCCGGCGCCCACGTCGAGTTCTTCCGCGGCGTGCAGAACCCGCTGGGCGTGAAGGTGGGCCCGAGCGTCACGCCCGACGCCATGCGCCGCCTCGCCGACATCTTGAACCCCGGCAACGCCCGGGGAAAAATTGTGTGGATCACACGCATGGGCGCCGAGCGGACCCACCTCATCGAGCCCCTGGTGCGCGCGGCGCAGCAAGAGGGCATGGCCGGCCTCTGGGTGTCGGACCCGATGCACGGCAACACCCGGGTCACCGCGTCGGGCATCAAGACCCGTAGCTTCGACGACATCGAGCGCGAGATCGAGCGCACCCACGAGGTGCATCGCGCGCTGGGGAGTCGGCTGGGCGGCGTGCACTTCGAGCTCACCGGCGAGGACGTGACCGAGTGCACCGGCGGCGGCCTCGAGGAAGAAGACCTCGACAAGAACTACGTGAGTGTGTGCGATCCTCGACTGAACTACCGGCAGGCGCTGGAGATGGGCTTCGGCCTGGCCCGGCTCCTGGCCCCCCGCGCCTGAGAGGTCGCGTCGGGCGCGCCCGGCTCGCGCCCGTGGGAGAGAACCGTTCTTCCCGGATCTTCTCCGGGAATACGGCGTCGCATGCTCGGCATGCCGGCTGCACTCATACGCGCCATGCGCACCTTTCTCCCCTCGGCTCTGCCCTCCTCGCTTCGCACCGTCGCCACCGGGCTCGTGGCCGCGTCGCTCGCGATGGGCGCCACCGGCTGCGGCAAGATGAAGCTCACCGCCAAGGCCACCGGGTACAAGACGGGCTCGGCCACCACCATGCTCGTGCACCTGGTGGGCGAGAAGGGCGCCAGGGTCACATGCTCCTCGGCCAACATCACCTGCGCGCCCGCCGAGATCGGCTTCAACGGCGAGACCGACATGGAGGTCGACCTCTCCGCCACCACCAGCGACAAGGGTAGCCGCATCCTCTTCGTGAAGGCCCAGCGGGGGCGGCGCGAGGCCTCGGTCATGCTCGACCTCGAGACCGCGCTTCCGCCCACCGTGAGCGTCGCCTCTTCCGGCGACATCTCGTGCATCGGCCGCAAGTGCGACGGCAATATTCTCATCGCCGATTCCCGCGTGAAGGGGCACTTTCCCCCGGCCACGACGGTGCAGGTCGGGAGCGCCAAGCTGGTGGCCAACGCGGCTGGCGACGTCGACGCGCCGGTGAGCTTCGGTCTGCGCACGGCTCCCAAGGACATCTTGCTGAGCAAGCTCTGCACGTCCACCAGCACGTCGTTCGGATCCACCGACCTGACGCTCACCTTTCCCGATGGCGCCAAGGCGGTCTCGCCGGTCGATCTCACCACGGAGCGGGTGTGGAGCGAGCTCGCCCCCCGCTTCGCCGCCGGCGGTCCGGCGCTCTTTCCCTGGGAGAAGCCCGGCGCCATCCCGGCGAGCAAGCGCCGCGCGGCGATCCTCTACGCGCAGTCCCGCTGCGTGGCCGGCGGCTCTGCCGATGCCACTTTGGGCGACGTCGGCGTCTTCGTCGTCTCCACGCCGGCCGCCCGCACCCGGGCCGATGTCTGCGTGTACCAGCTGAACGTGAAGGCCACCGGCGCGTCTCGCGGCGTCGCCACCGCCAAGCTCACGCTCCACGACGAGCAGGCCACGGCGTACGATCGCGTCTCTGGCCGCAAGCTCGGCACCCGGGCGTTCCAGGCGGCGCACTACTGCACCTCCAACGTGAGCCTCTCCAGCGCCAGCGAGAACATCCCCGACCAGGATGCCTACGTCGACGACAAAGCCGTGGTGGGCTGGGCGGCGACCCTGGGTCGCTGACTCGGAGTCGGGCGCGCCACCCGGAACTTGCGGTACGATGCGGCATGCGCGCTTGGAAGGCCTGGTTGCTCGCGCTCTCCGCGACACTGCTCCCCACCACGGGGTGCGAAGACTCGACCGACCCGCCCGCGGCGGTGGTGTCCACCTGCCGTGCGCCCTTGCGGCCCGGCGCCACGGGCGTTCATCTGGAGCGACGCTGGCCGTCGACCACGTTCGCCTCCCCAGTGGAGCTGGTGCCCGGCCCCGGCGGCCGCTTCTACGTGCTGGAGCAGGCCGGCGTGGTGCGGAGCCTCACGGCCGACACGGCTCCCGCCAAGGTGGTCCTGAACATCGCCGAGCGAGTGGCCTGCTGCGGCGAGTCGGGCCTCCTCGGTCTGGCGTTCGACCCTGCCTTCGATCGCAACGGCTTCGCGTACGTGTATTATACACACCCGAAGCCCGGCGTGGTGTTCGAGTCGGTGGTGGCGCGCTTCCACTCCTCCGACGGCGGCGAGACCTTCGATCCCGGCTCCGAGACGCGCATCTTCGCGGTGGACCAGCCGTACTCCAACCACAACGGTGGGCACCTGGCGGTGGGGCCCGATGGCATGCTCTACCTCTCGCTGGGCGACGGCGGCTCCGGCGGCGACCCCGAGAACCGCAGCCAGAACCTGCAATCGTATCTGGGAAAGATCCTGCGCTTCGACGTGCGCAGCGAGCCCTACGCGATTCCCGAGACCAACCCCTTCGCCAAGGGCGGCGGCCTGCCGGAGATCTACGCGTACGGCCTGCGCAACGTCTGGAAGTTCAGCTTCGACCGCGGCAGCGGCAAGCTCTTCGCGGGCGACGTGGGGCAGGGGTCCTTCGAGGAGATCGACGAGATCGTGCTCGGCGGCAACTACGGCTGGCGTCTCCGCGAGGGCAAGCACTGCTACCTGCCATCGACCGGTTGCGAGGCGCCCGGGCTCGTCGACCCCATCTGGGAGTACGGGCGCACCGAGGGCGTGAGCGTCACCGGCGGCTACGTGTACCGCGGCGCGCATCTCCCGGCGCTCGCCGGCAAATACGTGTACGGCGACTTCGCTTCCGGGCGCATCTGGGCGCTGGATCTCGTCACCCTGGAGAACGTGCTGGTGCTGGCGCCGGATGTTCGCGTCTCCACCTTCGGGCAGGGCCAGGACGGCGAGATGTACGTGGCCGACTACGCCACCGGCGCCATCTTCGCGCTCGCCCCGGGCGACGAAGCCGGGAGCACCACGCTGGCCGAGCACCTGGTCGACACCGGTTGCATCGTCGATCTCGCGAGCGGCGGCAAGCCACCGCCGGGCGACGTGATTCCCTACGAGGTGAACAGCCCGCTGTGGAGCGACGGCGCGGACAAGACCCGATGGGTATCGCTCCCTCCCGGTGGCCGCATCGGCGTGGCCGACGACGGCGACTTCGATCTGCCCATCGGCACCGTGGCGGTGAAGACCTTCCGCCTCCCGGGTCGCACGGCGCCGGTGGAGACGCGGCTCTTCGTGCGCCACGCAGACGGCGGCTGGGCCGGCTACACCTACGAGTGGAACGACGCGGGCACCGACGCCACCCTGCTCACCGGATCGAAGCTCAAGGCGGTGGGCGATCGGAGCTGGTACTACCCCAGTCGCGGCGAGTGCATGGTGTGCCACACCCAGGTGGCCGGCTCCTCGCTGGGCCTCGAGGCGCGGCAGTTGAATCGACTGGTCGACGGCCGGAACCAGCTCGATCGCTTCGGACCGTACCTGGCGAACCCCATCGCTCGCGCCCGCTTCTCACCGCTCGCTTCGGCCACCAGCAGCGCGTCCGCCGAGGACCGCGCCCGGAGCTACCTCCACGCCAACTGCTCCATGTGCCACCGACCGGGGTCGGGGGCCGGCGGGGCTGCCATGGACCTTCGCTTCGCCACCCCGCTGCAGAGTGCACGCATCTGCGACCTGGTGCCCGAGGTGGCCGACTACGGCATCGAGGGCGCGCGCCTGGTGGCGCCCGGGTATCCCGAGCGATCGCTCATCTGGCGCCGTATGGTGGTCGACACCGCGGGCGGGGGCCGCATGCCCAACATCGCCACCTCGGTGGTCGACACCACGGGAGCAGCTGCGGTGGGCGACTGGATCAAGGGGCTCGGCGTCTGCCCTTGAGATCCGCCCGCACCATGGCGAGAAATGCCCGCAGGGCAGGCGACGCGTGCCGATGACGTGCATAATACAGGTGCATGCCGGGCAGCGTGCGACACCACGGTTCGAGCACGCTCCGCAGCCGACCCGCTTCCAGGTCCGCGATCACCTCGTCGCGTGGCATGTAGGCAATGCCCGCCCCGGCCGCCGCCGCACGAATGGCCAGCTCGGTGTCGTCCACCACGACCGCGCTGGTGGTCGCCACCTCGACCGTGCGTCCGCGCCGCTCGAACTGCCAGCGCACCAGGTTGCCGTGGGTCGGCAGTCGAAACCCGATGCAACGGTGCTGCGCGAGATCGGCCGGCACCTGCGGCTCGCCGTGCTCCGCGAAGTACGCGGGTGAGCCCACCGCCGCCAGCGTGAGCTTGCCCTGGAGCGGAATCGCGACCATGCCCGGGGCCAGGTGCTCTCCCAGGCGGATGCCCACGTCGAAGCGCCCGGCCACGATGTCCCGGAGCGCGTCGTCCACCGTCACGTCGAGCACGGCGTCCGGGTACTCCCGGGCGAAACGGCCGATCCATGGGGCGAGCCAACGGATGGCAGCTACCCGCGGGACGTTCAGGCGCACGACGCCGCGCACCGAGCCTGCCTCGCCCGCGGCCTCCTTCTCCGCGGCCACCACTTCCGCCAGCAGCGGGCCCACGCGCTCGGCCAGTCGCAGCCCCGCGTCGGTGGGCGTCACGCTGCGGGTGGTACGGCGGAACAACTGTACGCCCAGTCGCTCCTCCAGCGCCCGCACGCTCTGGCTCAGCGCCGGTGCGGAGAGGCCCACCGCCGCCGCCGCTCTGCCGAAGCTTCGCTTCTCCACGACCGCCAGAAGAGACCGCAGCTGGGCCAGCTCACCACCACGCATTGTGTTGCTCCACGAAAGAATATGATTGGTTTACGTCGTATTGTGCCAGAGATCGCCGGTCCCTAGCTTGGCCTTCATGACAAGCTCCCTCACCCACTACCGCCTCCTCGGCCGCTCGGGCCTTCGCGTATCGCCGCTCGCGCTCGGCACCATGACCTTCGGCACCGACTGGGGCTGGGGCAGCGACGAGGCGGATGCGCGCCGCATCTTCGACGCCTACGTCGATCGCGGCGGCAACTTCGTCGACACCGCCAGCAACTACACCAACGGAACCTCCGAGAAGCTGGTGGGTGCCTTCGCCGAGGGCAAGCGCGATCGCCTGGTGCTCGCCACCAAGTACAGCCTGGCCTCGGCTTCGGGCGACCCCAACTCCGGCGGCAACCACCGAAAGAACATGGTGCGAACGGTGGAGCAGAGCCTGCAGCGGCTGCGTACCGACCACCTCGACCTTCTCTACTTGCACACCTGGGACGGCACCACCCCGGGCGACGAGATCATGCGGGCCTTCGACGATCTGGTCCGCGCCGGCAAGGTGCTCTACGCGGGCATCTCCGACACGCCCGCCTGGCAGGTGGCGCGCATGCAGACCATGGCCGAGCTCCGGGGCTGGTCGCCCTTCGTGGCGCTGCAGATCGAGTACAGCCTGGTGCAGCGTACCGTCGAGCGCGATCTCGTGCCCATGGCGAAGGAGCTGGGCCTCGGCGTGGTGCCCTGGTCGCCGCTGGGCATGGGGGTGCTCACCGGCAAGTACTCGCGCGCGGATCTCACGCCGACGCCGCGTTCCGAAGGCGGCCGACGCGACATGGTGGTGGGCATGGGGGCGGTCACCGAGCGCACGCTCGCCATCGCCGACGCGGTGACGGCGGTGGCCAAGAAGCTCGAGCGAACGCCCGCGCAGGTGGCCGTGGCCTGGACCCTGTGCTCGGACGCCGTTGCCGCGCCCATCGTCGGTGCCCGCACCCTCGCGCAGCTGGAAGACAACCTGGGCGCGCTCGACGTGGTCATTCCCGCGGAGCTACGCGTCGAGCTCGAAGCCGCCAGCGCCGTGGAGCTGGGCTTCCCGCACGATTTTTTGGCGAGCCCCGGCGTGCGGCAAATCATGACCGGCGGCGCGCACATCGAAGCGCGCCGCACCTGAGCTCGTTCAGCGATACGCGCTTCCGGTGAAGGCCTTCCGGGCGGTCGCGATGTGCTCGGCCCACACCGCGGCGCCGCTCCAGGCCACGCTGTCTTTGGGCATGAAGGAACACTCCCGCACTTCGTTGCCTTCGTTTGTGTATTGTACACTCACGTAGGTGGCGCAGTCGCAGCGCTTCTGCGCGCCGTGGTCGGTAATTCGCCCCAGGGGAATGGCCAGGCTCCCCTCGCTCGCCAGCGCGCGCTCGTCGAGATCGTCGGTCGGCGTCTGCCCGAACACCAGCGCGCCGATGGGGCCCAAAGCGCCCCCCACCAGCATGCGTCGGGCGGCGCCGCTGTCGCCGGTGGAGAGGAAGACGAAGCGCGCCGAGGTGAGCAGCACGCGCCCCACGTAGGAGCCGAAGATGGAGAACCCCGGACGTCGCTCGTTCCACAGCTGCAGGCCGTCCTGGGCGTAGAGGACCACTTCACCCGCGCTGGCTTCCATGCGGCGATGCTACACCTGGGTCGTGGCACCCATCGATCCTCTTCGCAGCAGCGCCGTGGTCGACGACTTGCGCGCCCGCTGCCCCTGGCTCGGGATCGCGCCCGCCGCCGTGCTCCTGGACGATGCCGCGCGGGCGGCGCTGGCGCCCTACGTGGCCGACGTGCAGCACCTCGCCGCAGCCATCGACGTCGACTGGACGCGCGTCGATCTCGCGGCCGGCACCGCCCAGTTCCGCGCGCGCGTCGCCGATGCGCACCCGGAGCTCGACGCGGCGGCCCTCGACGCCCTCTCCGCGCAGTTCAGCTACGCTTGGCGCTGAGCGTCAAATGCACTTCAGGCGAATGGCGCGCAGACGGCTTATGTTGTTCGCGTTAACGTCACCAACCAACAGCACATACCCGTTCTCGACGGCCGTCAGATGGCGCCGTCCGTACGAGCCGTCCAGGGTGACTACCACCTCCTTACCCAGGTTCTCCATCTTCGCGTCGAGGCGTTGGATGCGGAAGGTGTACGTGCTCGCGCTCGGCTCTTCGTATCGCGTGACGTTGTTGGCCGCGAGCCATAGGTCCACGAGCACCCGCGGGCCGTGCAGGTCCGAGACGGCGCTCCTGGGCACCTCGCCGACCTTTCTTCCCGGTCCATTCGCGGGGTAGTGGACCCAGTATTCGTAGGGCGCGCTCGACGTGCTCTGCTCGAGACAGGGAACCGGAGCGGTTACCGTTCGTACGGCGACGAAACCAGAGGCCGTGCGTTTCAACGTCGAGTATTCGCAGCGCGCGTCGGTCGCCGCGACGGAAGGTACCGCGTTCGACGACTCCACCTTGCCCTCGCCGTCCAGGACCACATCCCGGTCCGGCGAAAGGTGCAAGTGCGTCTTGCCACCCTCTTGCCAGGCGGAGAGCGGGATGCTCGTCAGGGCGGTCGTCTGCCACTGCGCGGCGTCGAGCGCTCGCCGATGGACCGAGAGGATTCCGGCGGCTCGGGTGCTCAGCCACGCGGTCGGGGTCGTGCCGTCGCCCACCAGGCGGCCCCCCTCCACGCGCTCGGTATTCAGCTCGGCGCCGACGGCGAATCCGACGTTTTCCTCCGTCAGGAAATCTTGCGCGAAGAAGCCCGAGGTAACGCGACGGATGCCGGAGATCTCGTGAAACGTGGTGCCGAACGCCGCGCCCTTCGGGGTGCGCACGAGCTGGAATTCCAGCGAGGTTTCCGGGTCCCAGAGCTTCACGCTACCCAGCGGGTCTTCGGAGATCATCTGAAAGGCGCCATCCAGATGGACCGACATCACGTCGGTGAACTTCAGAGTCAACGCACGAAAACTGCCGTCGTTGAGAGGTACCAGCATCGCGTCGCTTGCCACGAGGAAGCCCAATGACGTGCCGAGGTCGACGGGTGTGCCATCGACCGCGACGTCGCCGGGGCAGCCCAGCTTCGATTCGTCGACGATGGCGAGCGGCCCCTTGAAGACGTCGGGTACACCCGTGTCCTTCAAGGGCGCGCCATCGATGCCGCCGTCGGTCGCAGCCTCCGTGGGCGGAGGCGTCGATTCCGACTTCCCACAGGCAAATAGCAACGCGATACCCAACCCCGGTCCCACCCATCGCAAAGTCATGGCGGCAGCCTAGCGCGAAAGCCTGCGCCGCGCACGGAACCAGCTCAATTCGGCTCGAGGCGCAGCACGCTCTTGCCCTCGGTGGCGAGCCACACGTTCCGGGGACCCGAGCCGTGCACCTTGAAGAGGTTCGTGCTCACGCCACTGGGGACTTTGGTCCACGCGTTGCCATCGAAATGAAAGAGGCAACCGCCGGAGCCGCTGAGCCATGCGTTCTTGGGACCGCTGGCATACACGGAGGCCAGCTTGCATCCCCAGGCGCCGCCCGGTGCGTCCACCATGGTCCAGGTGGCGCCGTCCCAGTGGGCGAGCGACGAGATCGCATCCTTCTCCGCCGCGCGTCCCCAGATGGCCCACACGTCGTCCGCCGCCGATCCGCCGAAGCCCGAGAACGAGCGTCGAGCATCGAGCATCACGCGCGGGAGCGAGGCCGTCTTGTCCTGCCAGGCCTTGCCGTTCCACAGATACAGGTGCCCCTGGTCCTTCGGCGGAAAGTCGTTCACGTACTCCCAGGTGAACCACACCTGGTCGGCCGCCTTGGAGAACATGGCGGTGCCGTCCTTCTGCCCTTCGCTCGGCCCGGTCGCCGCCGCGAAGCCGGTGCCGTGATTGCGATACGTGTACATTCCATTGATGCTCAGGCCCCATACGTCGGCTCCGCTGGCGCCGGCCATGTCGCCGATGCCGTAGGTGTCGCCGTCGACCACCCATTTGCCCTTGCTGCGCCGGTAGGTGGTAGCGCCGAAGCTCCATACCCGATCGTCGACGCCCCAGAGCGACGAACCGCCCTGGTCCAGCAGGTCCTCGGTGAACTTGGTGCCGTCGAAGTGAAACACCGTGGAGACGCTGATGTCGAAGCGCGTCGACACGTACACGTCGCCGTCTCCGGCCGCGTACACGTCGGAGACCGACCACTTGTCGAAGGTGCTCTGCAGGTCGATCTTCGCGAAGGTGCCGGTAACGACGTCGGGGTCGGGGCCGGGCGGGGTGGTGCCGCCGTCGCCCTGCGGCGTCTCGCTGGCGGGCGGCGTCGTGGTGACGGTCTCGCTGCTGCAGGCCACGGTCACGAGACAAAGGGCGAGCAAGGCGCGCGCGCGCAGGTGCATGGACAAAGCTCCGAAGCGAAGGGGAAGGGAAGCGCTCCGGCGCGGGCCGGAAGCGGGGAATGGACTTCCCGCGTCGCCCCATCATTCAATCGAACGGCTCGATGGCACCTGCGGTGACCGGGTTGGCGTGCGGAGTGCCGCAGGCGCGCTGTGGAGAGCCCGATGCCCGTAGCCGGACGCGGCGCACTGAGCGATACTGCCGCCCATCATGAGCTCGGCGACCTTTCCCTGTCCCTGGTGTGGGGCGCCCATCACGGGCGCGGCGCCCGGTGCCACATTCACCTGCCCCTATTGCCAGTCGAAAGTGACCGCGCCACACCACGGCATGGGCGCCATGCGCGGCGGTCCGGTCTCCGCCCACGGGGCGCCGCCGATGGGCGTGCCGGCGCAACCCACCCGGCCGCCGGCGATCCTCGACGCCAGCGCCGGCGCCGTGGTTCCCGTGCTGCATCCGCAACGCGGATGGCTCTTCGTGGGACCGCACGCGCCCGATGGGCAGCCGCCGCGCTTGCGCGCCATCGACGCGGAGCAGAATCAGGTCCTCTGGGAGACGCTGCAGGGCCAGTCCTGGGTCTCCAACGTCACCGCCGGCAGCATGCTGGCCTCCGCCAATAACCTGTACGTTGCATCCAATCGCGGCCTGGTGTGCCTCGACATCTCCACCGGCGCGCGCAAATGGGGCATGCAACTGGCCGACAACGTGGCCACCCAGGACGGGCCGCTGGGGGTGGCCGCAGCCGTCTACGATCCGTTCCCGCCCCAGGGTCGCGGCGCCATCCTGGTGATGACCATCGATCACACGCTGTACGCCCTCGACCGCGACTCCGGTCAGGTCCTGTGGAGCGCGCAGAAGGAGTGCGAGCTCACGTCGCTCGACGGGCACGGCGCGGTCATCGCCTCCTTCGGCTTTCCGTACGTGAAGGCCGACATCATCAACCCCGCCTACGCCCAGCCGGTGGCCACCGTGCGCGGCTCCGACTGGAGCGCCGACATCGGCAAGGTGCACGTCGCCGGCCCCATGATGCTCCTGGCGACCGACGACTTTCCCGGTGATGGCGATCAGGGGGCCGCGGTGGTCGACGCCATGAGCGGCCGCATCGTCTTCTTCGAGCCGGTGGAAGACCTCTGTGAAGACGTGGTGCCCGCGGCGATGGCCCAGCGCGTGTTCTTCGCCGCGGACGACGGACGCAAGCTCTACGTCGGCCCTGGCGGCATGCTCGTGCCCTCGCCGGCGCAGAACTTCGGCATCGTGGGCATCCGCGCCGCGGGCCCCACCCTGGTTCTGCTCCTGCGAAAGCTCTCGGGCTCCAGCGTCCGGCGCGTCATCGGCATCGACCCGGCGACGCTCCAGTTCCGCTTCGACTGCGGCGAGCTGGGCACCGAGCCCGACGACGACTTCCCGGCGCAGCTACAGACCGACGGCTACTCCTGCGTGTTCGTCGCCAGCCCCAACGACGACTCTCGCGATTGCGAGCTGCGCAGCGTCGACACCAGCACCGGCCGCACGCTGTGGACCCGCAAGGTCGGCCACTGGCACGCGCACACGTTCATCGCCGGGCACGTCGTGGTCCGCGCCGGCGATCGCCTGGAGGTCCTCGCGGCTCCCACCGGGAAAGTCGTGGCCACGTTTCCCCGTCCCTAGCCATTTCGGTAGCAGGCTGGTGCCTCCTGTGGGTGCGAAAAGACCCCCGAATATCAAAGGATTACGGCGCGGTGAACGGGCGTGCACGGGCAGCTGTCGGCAAAACGACACCCGCCGCTTGCGAGGGACCGTTCCTTGGATTATCCGTCGGATCTCACGCTCTCTCGGTTCGTCGGGAGGGGGTGAACGGGGCAACGGATGTTTCGTTGCTCCGGATCGCGTCGGCACCTCGGTCCCCGAGCGCCGCCGCGGCCAAAGTTCGAGTAACGCGAGGTTGCGTCTGCATGGGTAGTCGGATGTCGTGGCCAGAAATTCGGAAACAGACCGAATACCGAGGCCGCTGGGTAGCGCTGGACAACTGCACCTACGACGCGAAAACGGCACAGCCCCTGGAGGGCAGCGTCGTCGATAGCGACGATGACCTCGTGGTGCTGTGCACGCGCATTCGCCAGGGCGAGAACAAGCACTGCGCCATCCTCTTCTGCGAGGACGAGATGCCGAGCTCGCGCACCCGCCACTAGCGAATCAGCTGGTCTTGGCGGCGTCCTTGTTGCTGCCGTAGCCCTTGCCGGTCTCGGTGGTGCTGCCGGACATGCTGGCGTTGTTGGTGCTCTTGCCGTCCTTGCCGATGCCGGACATGCCGGCGGCCTGGGTGGCTTGCTGCGCGACGCCCTTTGCGCCGTCGATGGCCTGCTCCGCGGTGCGCTTGGCGCCGTCCACCAGGTGCTCGGCCTGGTCCTTGGCGTGCATCGCGGTGTCCTTGACGGTGTCGAGCGCGTGCAGCGCTTCGGTCTTCACCTCGGTGGCGCCGGAGGCGAAGAGGCCCTTCACGCGGCGACCGAAGCTGGCGAGGGTGCCCGGCTTGGCTAGCTCGAGGACGGCGATGCCCGCGGCGCCCAGCACCACGCTACCCACGGCGACGTAGGCGATGCGGCGGTTCCTGACCTTCTCGGCGCGCTCCGGAAGGAGGAACGGCGCCAGGTTCACCGCCAGGTCGTAGGTCTTGAGAATGCGGCTGCGCATGGCCTTGCGCGCGTCCGCTGCCTGATGAACCACCGCATCCTTGGCGTGGTCCGCCGTGGTGGCCACCTCGTCGAGCCCGTGGCTCAAGGACTTCGCGCCGCTCTTCGCGGTCTTCTCGACCGTGTGAAGCGCGTCCTTGGCGGAGCTCTTCACCGCGGGGCCGGCGTGGTTGATGAGGTCGTTGGCGGTGTCGAGGATGTTGTCGATGTTCATGGTGGAGCGCCCTGAAGCGACGCGCGTGCCAAGGCGCGCGAGCGCACGTTGTCCGCGCAGAATCGCGTTTCGTCCGCCCCAGTGCGCATGCAGGTTCGCCCCATCGTGGCGAAGATGCGCTCAGCGGCGCATCAGCTCGCGGCGAAGGCGAAGACCGTCGCGGAGGGTCCACGCGCCTCCACCGAACGTGATGAGCAGGAACAGCACGAAGAGGAGCGTGGCATTCGTGGTGTTGGCGTGGGCTTTTCCGAAGAACAGACCCAGGCCGACCACACCTGCACAAAGGCTCACGATGCCGGTGGCGAGTCGCTTGGTGGCGATGAGCCGAACGGTGGTGCGGTCGACCATGCGAGGGCCCGCGGCGGGACGGATCTGTGGCTTGGGCTTCGTCACGCCCCTGATCTAGCACGTGCTGGCGGACATTCAGCGGTTCGTCAGCATGACGTTGTCGACCCACAGCACCGCGTCGCCGGCGTTGGCGGTGGCGCCCAGCGTGAAGCCAGGCGTCGTGCTCGGGTCCGGAATCGGCAGCGAGTACGCGCGGATGTCGCCATTCACCAGGAGGTGCAACGGCTGCACGGCGCCGCCCGCCGCGGGCAACGTCAGGTCGAAACGGGCGTAGCGATCGAGGGCGAAGTTCGCAACCTCGGTGCGCACCTTCTCACCCGCATCGGGAACGTGGTCGAGGTACACCGCCACCCGGTTGGTGTTGGGAAACGGCCCGAGCACCACGTCCTCGTGGGCGCCCGCGCGAAGGTCGAGGCGGACCAGTGTGGCTTCCGCGGCCATCGTCTCGACGCGCGCGAAGAACACCAGCGTCGCGAGCTTGGTGGGCACCAGCGTGTGCCGCACCGACGCGGAGCCGCCCATCGCCCGCACCGCGAGCGCGAGCGGAGCCTTGAGATCGCCCGCGGTCGTGACCTGCAGCGTACCGGCGCCGGTCGTGCCGAGGGTCCACTCCTGCGAAGGCGCGCCGCTCTGGAAGTCGTCGCAGAAGTCGAGCGCCGGGTCCGGGCACACGCCGGGGAGACCGGCATCCGAGGCCGGTGTCACGCGGTCGGCGATGCCGGCATCGGTGGGTACGCTGCCGTCGTCCGTCACCGATGCGTCGCGGGTCGGCGTCGCGCCGGTCGAGCTGCACCCCACCACGACCAGGCACGAGAGAGCGAAGAAAGCGCGCATGCTCGGAGCTTAGCAGGTCCCGATGGGCAGGCTCGCGTCGCGGGCGCCCGTGACGGCGCGGGCGAAGGCGAGGGCGAGCCGCGCCCTGTGCGCACCGTCGTCGAGACCCACGTCGGCCAGCTCCGGCTCGGTTCTCGCGCCGGGCGCGGCGTGCTCCTGGCGAAGCTCGTCGGCGGCGCGTTCCAGCGTCGCCTCGAGGTGCGCGCGTTCGCTTGCGTCGAGCCGCGTGGTCGCCCAGGCGTGAACGTCCCAGGCCAGCTGCGCGTGGTCCGCCTCGTCTCGGGCGATGCGCGCGAAGAGCTTTCGCATTCGGGCGCTTGCCGCTGCACGGGACTGATGACGCGCCAGCAGCGCAGCGAACGACTCGCGGACGCAGCCCTCACGGGCGTTGTCCTGGGCCAGCTCGAAGAGTCCTCGACGTTGCGTCGCACCGGCCTTGCGTCGAAGTGGCGCCGGCGAGAGCCCGTGGATCGCCAGCTCGCGCGCTGCCATCGCCGCGTGCCGCACCTCGTCGCGCGCGGCCCGCTCGGCACGGCGCACCAGATCGATCGGCGCGTCGTGCGCCGTCAGCTCCTCGGCCAGCTCGCGGAACGCAGGCACCGACGCCGCTTCGAGGTACTGCAGCGCGCGCCAGTATTGCCCGAGGTGGCCCCCCTCCGCAGAGGGCCGCGGAGGCACCAGGCCTGCAGGCGCTCGGCCTGCGCCGCCGCAGTTCCCGTAGATGGTGCCCCCGGGAAACTTGCACGCGAGCGAAGCGCCCGCTTGGGTCACTGTGCAGGTCCACTGGCCATTGCCCGTGGTGTCGCCGGGGCTCGTGCAGACGCGGGCGCAGGTGGCGGGCGTCGGTGCCCCTCCCCCCGGGCTCGCCGCCAAGCCAAGGGCTTCGAGCTTCTGGAGGGGCGCGCTCGTGCCGTCCGTCGGCACCGGCCGCTGGGTCAACAACGGCTGGCTCGACCCGGCGTCTCCTGGCTCCGCATCGGCGAGCCCCGCGTCTCCTGGTTCGGCATCGGCGAGCCCCGCGTCGGCGAGCCCCGCGTCGGTCGACGCCACGCATGGCACCGAGGTCGGTGCGAAGGTCGTGCCCTCGTACACGGCTCCGGCCACCCTCTCACCGCACCGTTCACCGGCGCGGGAGCACACCTCGGCGCAGAGCTGCGTGCGCGCGGTCTTGGCGGCGTCGGCCAGGTCCACCGTCCGCTCGAAGGCTGCAACATCTTGCGGAGGGCACGGGCCCGGGCACCCATGCATGGCCTGCCCCAGCGCCGGCAAGCCGGCGAGGCGTCGAATAAGCTTCTTGATGTTCAAGACCTCTGAAATTAGCACGCGTCGGGGGCCGCACCAGGAGCGCCGGGACGACGCGTCGATGTGCCGCAGGCTCCCCCGAGCGCACCAAAAAAGACGAATGGTTTCGCCAATCACGGCCGGTGAGAAGGCTCTCGCCGCGGCCCCTTTGGGTGCTACACTCCCGCACCCGCATGTTGCCCGAGAAAAAGCAGGTCCTGATCGTCGACGACGAGCCGAATCTCCGCAAGATCCTTGCGGCCCAGCTCGCCCGCGATGGGTACGACGTGATGACCGCCGAAGACGGCGCCGAAGGGCTGCAGATGCTCAAGGAGCATCACATCGACCTGGTCGTGACCGACCTCAAGATGCCCAACGTCGACGGCATGACCCTCCTTCGTGAGGCGCTGCGCGAAGACCCGGATCTGCCGGTGGTGATGATCACCGCCCACGGCACCGTCGACACCGCCGTCGAGGCGCTCAAGATCGGCGCCTTCGACTATCTCACCAAGCCCTTCGACAAGGACGAAGTGCGGCAGGTCGTCTCCAAGGCCCTGCGCACCCGCGAGCTGGGCGACACCGACGCGAAGGAGCCCGCCAAGGGCGCCGGCGCGCGCTTCGGTATCATCGGCCAGTCAGTGGGCCTGGGCGAGCTGTACCAGGTGCTCGAGCGGGTCGCCGATACCCCGACCACGGTGCTCATCACCGGCGAGAGCGGCACCGGCAAGGAGCTGGTGGCGCGCGCCCTGCACGACCAGTCCTCGCGCAACGACAAGCCGTTCATCAAGGTCAACTGCGCCGCCATCCCCAAGGAGCTCATCGAGAGCGAGCTCTTCGGCTACGAGCGCGGCGCCTTCACCGGCGCGGTCTCCTCCAAGCCCGGCCGCTTCGAGCTGGCCAACGGCGGCACGCTCTTTCTCGACGAAATCGGCGAGATCCCGGTGGAGATGCAGGTCAAGCTCCTGCGCGCCCTGCAAGAGAGCGAGTTCGAGCGCGTCGGCGGCATCAAGACCATCCGCGTCGACGTGCGGCTCGTCGCCGCCACCAACCGCGATCTCAAGAAGCTCATCGCCAACGGCTCCTTCCGCGAAGACCTGTTCTACCGGCTCAACGTCGTCCCGATTCGCCTCCCGGCGCTCCGGGAGCGCACCGGCGACATTCCCATTCTCGTCTCGCACTTCCTCTCGAAGTTCAACGAGCGCCTGAAGAAGAGCGTGCAGGGCTGCGACGCCGACGCCATGGAGCTCCTGGTGGCCTACGGCTGGCCGGGGAATATTCGCGAGCTCGAGAACGTCGTGGAGCGCGCCGTGCTCTTCTGCGATGCCGTCAATCTGCGCTCCCAAGACCTGCCGGGCGAGCTCCGCGGCGGCACCGTCTCGCCGCGCGACCCCACCGACCACCTGCCCTCCGCGCCGATTCCGCCGGAGTCCGGCCTCAAAGAGCACGTGAAGATCGCCATGTCGCGTCTGGAGCGCGATCTGGTGAGCCGCGCGCTCACCCAGACCAGCGGCAACGTCACGCACGCCGCCCGTCTGCTCAAGATCTCGCGCAAGGGCCTGCAGCTCAAGATGAAGGAGCTCGGCCTTCGGGAAGCCAACGAGAAGGGGGACATGTGATGTCCCGAGGCTTCGGCTCCGCGCGTCTTCGGCGCGCGTCTCTGGGGCTGCTCGTGGCATTTCCGGTGCTCGCCATCGCCGCCGGCTGCAGCAAGAAGCCGGAGCAGGTAACGCCCGCCAGTGACGTCTCGGTCTCCCTGGCCACGCGCCCACCCGGCACCGCCTCGCTCACCGCGCGGCCGGGCATGGTGTGGATCCCCCCGGGGCTGCTCAAGGCCGGCACCCACCCCAACGTCGCGCCGCGCATCGCCGACGAGGAGCTGCCCGGCGCGCCCGTGCAGATGGGTGGATATTACATCGATCTCTATCCCTACCCCAACGAGCCGGGCGCCATCCCCACCACCGCGGTTTCTCGTGACGAAGCGCAGAAGCTCTGCGGCGCGAAGGGCAAGCGCCTGTGCACCGAGCTCGAGTGGGAGCGCTCCTGCAAGGGCAACGACAACCAGACCTACGAATACGGAAACGGCTACCAGGCCGACGTATGCGGCACCGGCATCGCCGCCGATCGCGCCGCGCGCCGGCCCAACGGCGAGCGCTCCACCTGCAAGAGCGGCTTCGGCGTCATCGACATGCACGGCGGCGTGTGGGAGTGGACCGATAGCCCTTGGGCCCGTCGCACCCACGACGCGTCGGTGGGCGTCCTCCGCGGCGGCAACGCCAAGTCCGGAGAGCTCGTGGGCCGCTGCGCCAATGCCCTCGGGCGCCCGGTGGGCACCAAGCAAGCGACCATCGGTTTTCGCTGCTGCGCCGGCCCCCGCAACGATGCTGCGGTGGACTTCGACGTTCGCGACCAGCAGGCCCTGGAGCGGCGCCCCGATCGCGAGCTCGAGGCCCTCACCGCGCCCCTCGCCGACATCACCACCACCCTCTGGGGCTCCCGCGAGACCCAGGCTTCCGCGTACGAATTCCAGCGCGCATGGCACTGGCACCCGGTGGGCAACGAAGAGCTCCTCATCGCCCTCGGTTGCGAGCGCCGTGGCGGTCCATGGGCCCACTGCGGTGTGGTCGTCACCCGCGTCTACGAGGGCAAGGCCATGCTCCTCGCGCAGTTCGCCACCGGCGCCCACATCCCCGACGTCATCGCCTTCGACGACGACAAGCGGCACCTCCGGGCCCGCGGTATGGACATCCGCGGCACCTTCCAGCGCGACTTCGAGTACGTCTACGGCCGCATCAAGGTCACCGAAGAAGCGCGTCCCTAGCCCGGATTATTCATGGTTCCGGGGCTGCATGTCACGATGCATCGGGAAATCTCGGGCGTACGGCGGTTCTCGACCCTGCGAAGGAACAACAGTCCGTCTCGGGTCT
>Ga0075163_10002183_pt1 | contig 26403 bp, 16 predicted proteins | sample JI1023141ADNA_FD_71478 | JGI IMG/M metagenome (GOLD analysis project Ga0075163, IMG submission 71478) | Wastewater effluent complex algal communities from Wisconsin, to seasonally profile nutrient transformation and Carbon sequestration -... | ecosystem: Engineered > WWTP > Effluent > Algae...
CGCGCGGCCGGCGCCGTGGCTGCAGCTCTCGAAGCTCTCCTGGTTGCCCTTGCCGCGCACGATGTACGAGGCGGCGCCCATCGAGCCGGGGATGATGCCCATCTCGCCCAAGCCCGCGCGCACGGCGCCCTTGCGCGTCACCAGCACGTCCGCGCCGTAGTGGTGTTCGCGCGACACGTAGTTGTGGTGGCAGTTCACCGCGACCAGGTGGCTCTTGAAGTGCCGGATGCCCTTCGACTTGCCCACCGCGTCGACGACGGCTTGCATCATCAGCGCGCGATTCGTCATGGCGAAGCGCTGCGCCCACTCGACGGCCTCGACGTAGTCGTCGAAGTGCTTCGAGCCCTCTTGGAAGTAGGCCAAGTCCGCGTCGGGCAAGTTGCCCAGCTGTCGACGCATGTCTTCCTTGGCCAGCTCGATGAAGTACGTGCCGATGCGGTTGCCCACGCCGCGCGAACCCGAGTGCAGCAGGAACCACACGCGGTTCGCTTCGTCGAGACAGACTTCGATGAAGTGATTGCCCGTGCCGAGCGTGCCCAGGTGCGGCAAGTGATTGCTCTTGCGGATCGCGCCGTGCTTCGACGCGATGCGCTCGAAGTCGTCCGACAGGTCGGCCCACGCTTTCTCGGCCGCGCGCGGGGCCTCGTGCCACGAGCCCTTGTCGCGACCGCGCTCCGACCGGCCGTGTGGCACGGCCTTCTCGATCGCCGAGCGCACGTGCGACAAGTCGTCGGGCAAGTTGTCGGCGACGAGGCTCGTCTGCACGGCCATCATGCCGCAGCCGATGTCGACGCCGACGGCGGCCGGCACGATCGCGCCGATCGTCGGCACGACGCTGCCGACCGTCGCGCCGATGCCGTAGTGCACGTCGGGCATCACCGCGACCCAGCCGTGCACGAACGGCAAGCGCGCGACGTTCACGAGCTGCTTGCGCGCCTCGTCTTCCATCGGCACGCCGCGGATCCAGGCCTTGATCGGCACGCCGCCGTCGACGTGGATGTGCTCGTAGTTGCGCTCGTTCGCTCGGACGTCCGGTTGCGTGTCGTCGTTCGGTTGCGTGCTCATCGGAAGCCAGGAGCCTAGCGCACGAGCGCGAGGTTCGAGAGCCCGGAGTCGGTGGGGTCCGGGCCACGCGGGGTGCTCGCGCGAGCCGAGACGACCCGCTCGGACGCTGCTAGAGTGCCCGACGAAGCACGTCGCGGCGATCCGGGCCGTGGGGTGTCTTCGAGACGAGCATGAATCACGAGCCCACGACATCGAACGAGGTTCCTCGCCCCAAGCGGCGTGCGCTCTCGTGCCTCGTCGGCAGCCTGATCGCACTGGTCGCCGTGCTCGGAGCGACGGAACTCGTGTTGCGCTTCGGGCATCCGATCGCGTTCCGAGCGCCGATCGACCGGGCGAAGGGCGACGAGTGGCGCGTGATGTTGCACCGCGCCAGCGCGACGCCGGGTCTGCGCTACGAACTCGTCCCGGGCGCGCGCGGGACGTTCCGTCAGATGGACGTGAGCGTCAACGCGCTCGGCATGCGCGGCCCCGAAGTCGACGCGGCGAAACCCGCGGGCACCACGCGCATCGTCGCGATGGGGGATTCGGTCACGTTCGGCTGGGACGTGCGCGCCGAGGACGCGTGGCCGGCCCAACTCGAACGCGATCTGCGTTCGCGCGTCGAGTTCGACCGCGGAGCCCGCTCGCCGGAATCGTCCACGGACCGGATCGAGGTGCTGAACTGCGGCGTCAGCGGCTACGGCACGCGCGACGAGGCGATCGCGTTGGAGCGGCGCGTGGACGAACTCGCGCCGGACGTCGTCGTCCTGGCGTACTTCTGGAACGATCCCGAGCAGATCCCGCTCGCGCCCTTGCAGCGCTTCTTCGAAGAACCGGCGTGGTGGCAGCATTCGCATCTGTTGCGGCTCGTCGCGCGGAACCTGTACGAGCGCGATCTCCGGCGGTACGGCGGCGGCGACTTCTACCGCTACTTGCACGCCCCGGACGGTCCGTGTTGGCCGCGCGAGCTCGAAGCGATCGAGCGCCTGCGCGGCGTCGTGCGGTCGCGCGTGCCGCACACGTTGGTCGCGTTGTTCCCGAGCTATCCCAAGGACGGGGACTGGTCCGCGTATCCGTACGGCGACTTGCACGCGCAGGTCGCCGCGGCGTGGAAGGAGCGTGGCTTCGACGTGCTCGACTTGCTGCCCGCGTTCTCGTCGAGCGGTCACCCGCCGCGCGAGTTGTGCGTCGACACCGAGCACCCCAACCCCGCGGGACACGCGTTGGCTGCGCGCGCGATCGCCGACGAGCTCTCGCGGCTCGGTTGGATCCGCTGAGGCCGTCACTCGGCCCGTCGTGGGCGCGGAACGCGCCGCTCAGGAGAGCGGAGGCAGCTGACCGGCGCGCACGAACGCGGCTTCGTACAGGTACAAGCCGATCAGCGAGAAAGCCGCGCCCGCCGCGAACACGGGGATCGCGTGCGGCGCGAGGCTCGACAGGCTCGACATCGCGATCAGCGCCGCGGGCACGGCGACGCCCAGCAGGTTGGCCAGCGCGAACGGTCGCTTCACGAACCCGATCTCGACGACCGGCAGGAACGCGGCCGCCTGGCGCGCGTTGGCGGTCGGGTGTTTCTTGCCCACTTCGAGCAGCATGAACGCGCTGTGCACGACCAAGGCACCCGCGAAGAGCAGCGCGATCTCGCGGGATTCGCCGCTGAACGGCAACAGCGCCGCGCATCCGCACAACACGGCTTGGATCAACAAGTGCGGCAACACGAGCTTGCCTTGCCACAGGTCGCGACCTTCGCACTGTTGGAAGAGGAACGCGGTGTAGCCCGCGACCGCGAGGCCCAGCGCCGCGTTCACCCAACGCACCGCGTCGGCGGCGTGCACGAACCCGAACCAGCGCAAGGCCATCGCCGTCGGCACGAGGATGCCGAAGGCACTGAGGATCCAACCGCCCTTGACGAGCCAACTCTTGGTGTTGGGGCGCGTGATCAGGCGGAAGAACAGCATCGGTCGCGCGAGGTCGTGCACCAACAGCGCCGTCGTGATCGCGGTGAACACGAGCGCCAGGATCTCGGGCAGCCAATTCGCCGCGAAACCCTCGAGCCCCAGCAACATCGCGAACGGCGCGAGGAGCGCCGCGCCGGCGGCGATGCCCTTCGTCACGAGGTACGCGGCCACGTGCCAACCCCATTCCACGCGGTGACCGGCGTCGAGCACCGTGCGCGTGTCGGGTTCGAGCGGCAGTCCCTCGGGCCATTCTTCGAGCTTGTGCGGCGGGCGATCACTCCACAGGTACGTGTCGGGGCGTTCGGCTTCGCCGGGCTTCAACAGCGTGGGTTCGATGCCCAAGTAGTGCACGTTGGGCCCCGTGCCTTGCTCCGTGCGCCGCTGCAGCGTCTGACCCTGGAACTCCGCGACCATCTTCGAGATGCGCGAGCCCTCGTCGTGCAGGTCACCCGGGATGATCGCGCCCTCGGGGCACACGACCACGCACGCGGGTTCGAGGCCCTTCTCGACGCGGTGCGCGCAGAAGTGGCACTTCTCGGCGGATCCCGTGTCCTCGTTCAGGTAGATCGCGTCGTACGGGCAGCCTTGCATGCACGCGCGGCAACCGATGCACGCGTCGCGATCGAGGTCGACGATGCCGTCCTTGCGCTTTTCGAGCGCGTTGACCGGACAGATCGTGACGCACGGCGCCTTCGTGCAGTGGTTGCAGCGCAGCACGGCGAAGTGGCGCTTGACGGCGGGGAAACGACCCTTCTCCTGGTACTTGACCCACGTGCGGAAGTTGCCGACCGGCACGTCGTTCTCCGACTTGCAGGCGACCGTGCAGGCGTGGCAGCCGATGCAGCGGCGGTGGTCGATCAGGAATCCGTACTGCATGCGCGGAGGGGGCTCGCGGGGCACCATGATGCCGATCGCGCGCCGCGCGACAAGGGAGAAGCGCGCGCCGCGTCGAAACGCGTGATTTCTACGTCCGTTTGGACAGGACCCACCACGCGGCGAGCAACACGGTGCTCGTCAGCGCCAGCCACAGCGCGAAGCGGAACGAGATCGGGTCGTAGACGAGTTCGACCTCGCACGCACCCTCGCCCAGCTCCACGGCGCCGAACGCGTGGTTGGCGCGCTCGATCCTGCGCTCGACACCGTCGACGCGCGCGTACCAACCCGGATACCACGTCTGCGTCGTCACGAGCCAGCCGGGTGTTCCCGCCGCGACGCGCAGCCGCACGTGTTCGGGCTCCTCGGACACGATCGTCACGCTCCGCGCGGGGACGTCGGCGGGAGCGGGCGCGCGCGCGACGTCCGCGGAGACGCCCTCCAACACGACCTCGCGCGCGGGATCGAAGTCGCGGGCGTTCACGGCCGTGAACGAGGCCTCTCCGTCGGCCACCACGCGCGCGCCCGTCACCGCGTGGAAGCGCCCGGGCGAACCGTCGAAGTCGCGCCAGGTGAAGCGTCCGACCTTGGACTCGCGCGACCAACGCCCGGCGGCGTGACCCAGGTCCAAGTACAGCTGGCCGTCCTCCAACTCGCCGTTCGTCTCGAGCTTCCACGCGGCCGCGTCCGGATGACCACGCGCGGCCGACACCGACGTGCGCTCCGCCCGCGCGACGGCTTGTTCGATCCAGTCACGCCAATCCTGGCGCGCGAGCAGGACCGGCGCGCGATCCTCGGGCCACGAAGTCGCCGACTCGGCCGTGGAGCCCGCGGTCGTGGCGCGTTCGGCCGTCACGCGCGCGCGCAGGAGCCGTCGTCCCGAATCGGCGATCGGAGCGAAGCGTGCGACCGCCTTCGTCACGCCTCGCGCGTCGGCGCGCGCCTCGTCGAGCGCCACCACCGCGGTCGCGAGCACGTCGCCGCGCGTCGCGTCCTCGAGGACGAGCCTCAAGCGCACGTCGGCGCCGCGACCCGGCACCTGGCAGCGGAGCAGGATCGAGTCGAGCCCGTCCTCGACGCCCGTGAAGGTCTGCGCGACCTCGATGCCCGCGGTCAGCGGACGCAGGGAGAACACGGCACGGTCCTCGTGGGCCGCGAACGCGAACGTCGTGTCGACGTCGAGCCAGTCGTCGCGACTCGCCACCGCGCCGACACCGAACAGCGTGAGGGCCCGCGTCGTCGCGCGCGTCGCGAGCATCCAGTTGTTGGTTCGGCCGAAGTGCTCCAGAAACAGCCGCTCGTGTCGCGCCACGCCCAACGCGTCGTAGTTCGCGACCTGTCGCAACCGGTACACGACGTTCGTGCACGGCACGAGCGTGTCGTCGCCCAGGACGAGCAGCGTGCGGCCCTCGGCGCGCTCGCGCCATTCGTGCAACACGGACGTCTCCGGATAGAAGTGGCGCTCGTCGCACTTGGGCATGTAGTTCCGGTGCAACCAACCCGACTGCACGAACGCGAGCCCCACCAGCGCGCACGCCGCTCCGCGCCGGACCCACGCGGAAGGGAAGATCCAAGGCACGGTCAACAGCGCGACCCCGACCAGGATCGTGGCCGACATCTCGCGCAGGTGTCGCGCCGAACCCGTCGCGAGGAGTTCGCGTTTCGCGGGATCGGTCAAGTACCGATCGGCCAGCGCGACCACGTCGGCGGCGCGGTCCCACGACAAGACGAGGCTGCCGAGTCCCACGACCAGCACGAACGCGGCGATCCAGGGGCGGCGGGCCTTGTTCTCGAGGAGGTGGTGCACCGTGAACCCGGTGAGGACCGCCACGCAGAACGCGCCGACGAATTGGCTGCGGTTGATGGGCGCGATCGACAACGTGGGGATGCGCGACCACAGAGCACCGCTGTCGAACAAGTCGTAGGCGTAGACGAACCAGCCCAACAGCGCGAACGCGAAGAAGGCGTTGGCGCGGCGACGCCGCACGAACAAGAACGCCGTGACCGCGGCCAGCAGCGCCGTCGCGCCGACGTACACCATCGTCGCGATCGTGTAGTCGGGGCGCGGGAAGTTGGGGGAGAGGTAGTACGCGTTGGAGGGATTGCCGAGCAGCTTGGGGAAGAACTGCGTCGGCCACGAGAACAGCCCCAGCGGCGTCTGACGCGCGCTGCGGTGGTCGATCATCGCGCTCGACTGCAGGTACTCGAGGAACGGCACCGTCTGCAGCGCTCCCACGGCGGCCGCGCCCAAGGCGCAAGCCGTCAACTGCGCGGCGAGCCCGACCAGGTCGCGACGGCGTTCCCTCCGCGCCGCGTTCGGCATCGTGCGTGCGTCGTACCAAGCAGCCGAGAGCCGAGCCACGGTGTACACGGTCACGAACGCGGCCGCGAAATACAGCGTCTCGGGGTGCCCCGCGAATTGCATCGCGACCAACGCGACCGTCAACGCGACGAACCCGCGCACGGAACGCGCGCGCCACCACGACGTCGCCTCGGCGCCGGATTCGCGCTCGGCGGTGCGTCGCACGAGGCGCTCGACGCAGAACAGCACGACCGGCAACGTGGCGGAGACGCCCGAGTGCGGGTAGCCGATCAAGAGCGTGTGGTACGCGGCGTACGCGAAGACCATCCCACCCGCGATCGCCGCGGTGAACGCCAAGCGCAGCTCGCGCAGGAACAGGAACGTGAAGAACGACGCGCAGAAGAGCTTGGCCACGCCGGCCACCACCACCGCCCACGCGAACGGCAGCACGTAGAACGGCGCCTGGAACGGCGAGAACACCGCGCTCTGGTAGTTCGCGAGCAGGGGAGCGCCGTTGCCGTTCCACGGATTCCACAGCGGAAGATGTCCCGCGTGGATGCGGTCGCGCTGGAACTGGACCCATGCGTGCATCTGAGCCCACACGTCCGACATGAGCTCGTTGCCCGGCCGCCAACCGGGAGTGAGGCTCGTGATCGACCTCGTCTGCGAGATGTCCGCCGGCGACCAGACCGCGTGTCCCAGCGACGCGATCGGCGACCACGCGAACACGAGTGCGAACGCGAGGCACACGAGCGCACCCCACACGACTTCGCGTCGCCGCGACGACGCCGTAGCGGATGCGAGCGAGGGGCGTTCCGTGCGAACGGGCGTCATGGCGCGCAGTGTGCCACAGGGCCACTCATCGAGCCGCGTGCGACGCCGTCCCTCACGCCGGGAGCGCGCGTCGCGACGCGAGGACCCAGCCCACCAGCACGAGCGAGCCGAGCAGGCTCGCGATCGCGCCGTAGCGCACGCAGCCCGGCTCGTAGGTCAGGACCACGTCGCTGTCGCCGGCTCCCAAGCGCACGGCGCAGAACGCGTAGTTCGCGCACTCGATGCGCGTCGGCCGGCCGTTCACGGTGGCTTTCCAGCCCGGATAGAACGGCTGGTCGATCACGAGCCATCCGGCGCGCGAACGCGTCGTCGCGAGGTGCACGCGTCCGTGGTCTTCCTCGATGAGGCGAACCGGCTCGTCTTGGTCGTGGTTGGGCGAGGGCAGGAGCGTGTCGGCGTCCGACAAGCCGCCTTCGCCGTCGAGGTCCTCCAACACGACGACCTGCGCGGGGACGAACGACCGACGCTGCACGGCGGAGAACGACTCTTCCTCGCTGTGCGTGACGAACGCGCGGGTGACCGTGCGGAAGCGCGGCACGGCGTCGAGGTAGCGGTACACCGTGTAGGGGCCGACGTTGTTGCCTGGTGCGAAGCGCGTCAGCGAGAAGTGCTGGTCGAGCACGGGCAGCGGTCGCAGCTCCTGGATGCCCTGGTGCGCCTTCCATTTCTCGCAGCCGTCGTGCCAACGTCCCTCGGGCGGCTCGAGCTTGCCCTCGCGTCGCCACATCGCGAGGTTCACCATCCACAGGTAGTCCTTGCGCAGGACGAGTCGCCAAGCCGATTCGGGCTTGCCGTCGGGCGACGACAATCGCAGGCGCAGCGTGCGTTCCTTCGCGCCGTCGATGCGCGGCAACACGAGTCGGAGCGGGACGCGCGTGCGGTGGCTCGAGTCGAGCTGTCCCGGCTCCACGGTCGCCGACACGAAGTGTTCGCCCGTCGTCGCGTCCTCGACCTGGAACACGAGCGTCTGGTCCAAAGGCCGTGCGTCGCTGTCGAGCCACACGCGCAGACCCGAGATGCGGTCGTCGATGGGCGTGAACTCGAACGTCACGTCGGCGCCCGGGATGAGCGGCGCGGACAATTCCTCCTCGTGCGGGCGGTCCTCCACGAAGCCCATGGCCGTGTCGACGTCGACCCAGCGATCCGTATCGAGCACCGTGTCGATGCCGAAGAGCTGCAGCCCGCGCGCGTCGGCCCAGCGACTCTCCTTCCAATTGCCGCCTTCGTCGAAGTAGCGACGACGCAGCAACTCGAAGCGTCGGATGTCGATGCCGTCCCACGTGGCGATGGACTCGATGCCGTAGACCGAGTTGACGTGCGGCGGGATCGGCGACGTGCCCAGGATCAGCGCGCGGTGCGAGGCCAGCTCGGACGCGAGCTTCTCGATCAGCGGCGTCCGCGGATACACCATCGCGTCCGGCGTGCAGGGGTTGTAGTTGCGGAAGAGCCAACCTTCCTGCGCGAACGCCACCAACACGCAAGCGAGGCCCGCGGCGAGGCGCAGGGCGCGCGGGCGCGCGGCCCAGGCCGAGGCCGCGGCGACGGCGCCGGCCAGGAACAAGAGGCTCATGTTCTCGACGTGCGTGGCCGAGCCGCTCGGCAAGAACTCGATGTTCGAATTGCTCGCTCGTGCGACCCACGTCTCGCGCACCAACTCGAGCGCGCCGGCTCGGAACAAGGCCAAGACGACGACGGCGGCGCCCAGGATCAACGCGGCGCCGCGCGGGTTCCACGTCGCGCGACGCGTGACGCAGCGGTCGACGAACGTGGCCGACAGCACCGCGATCGACACGTGGAAGAAGATCTGGCTGCGGTTGATCGGCACCATCTTCAACGTCGGCACCAGGTCGAACAGCACGCTCGCGTTCCACACGTCGTGCGCGTAGAAGAACCACGCGACGGCCGCGAGGGCCCAGAACGCGACCATGCGCCGACCGCGCACGACGAAGACGGACAACAGCGCCAGGAACAACGGCAACGCGCCCACGTAGGCCATCGTCACCGTGTCGAAATCGGGCTCGGGCAGCGTGTAGTCCACGAAGAAGCCCTGCGACGGGTTCCCCAGCAGGTTCGGGAACACGTGACACGGCCACGCGGCGAGCGGCAGCGGAGTCTGACCGCCTCCCGTGCGGTCGCCGAAGATGAAGCTGTGGCTCAGGTACTCGAAGAACGGCAGCAGGTGCACCGTCGCGACGATCGCCGACAACACGCCGACCACGCACAACTGCGCGCCCAACCGCGCGAGCGAGGCCGTCGCGCCCGCTTCTCCACGGTGGTCCGACCACAGGCCGATCGTGCGCGCCACCGCGTACACGACCATCGTCATCAACGCGAAGTAGAACGTTTCGGGGTGACCGAACAGGAGCCCCACGACGAGCACCGCGGCGAACACCGCCGTGGGGCCGGGCAGTTGGAGTCGCAGGAACGTGCTGGACGTCCCGCGCGCGAGCCGCGCCTCCCACGCTTGCGCCAGTCGTTCGATGGCCCACAGCCCCGCGGGCACCATCATCGCGACCGTGGCCTGCGAATAGCCCAGACGCAACACGTTGTGCGCGCTGAATTGGTACACCGCCGCGCCGAACAAGCACGCGATCGGCGCCAGCCGCAGACGCCTCAGGAACAGGTACGTGAAGAACCCGAGCCCGAACAGCTTGAGGAACGCCGTGAGCAACACGGCGACCTTGAACGAGAACAGGTAGTAACAGACGGTCAGCGGCGAGAAGACGGCCGACTGGAAGTTCCCCAGGTGCGGCACGCCGAAACCGTTGAAGCGGTTCCACAGCGGCAGACGACCGCGCGCGACCTCCTCGCGATCCATCAGGTACCAAGGGTGGTACTCGACGGCCACGTCGGAGATCAGGTCGTTGCCGGGCTTCCAACCGGGCTCCACCTGCGTGAGCGGCAGCACCTGCAGGAAATCCGTGGGCGCGAACGTGACCGTGCCGAACTGCGAGATCGGCTTCCACAGGAACGCGACGGCCAGCGCGGCGACGCACAGCGCCGCCCACCACGTCTCGAACCGCGGTCGCGCGTTCGTTCGCGTCGTGTCGTGCGATCGACTCCCGGGCGTCATCGCGTTCCTCCGCTCGTCTCGCGCGGACGGCGCCGCGACTTGGACAGGAAGGCGAAGCCCGCGACGATCCCCGCGACACCCAAGAGCGACATCACCAAGCCGCGCGTCACGCTGCGCGGCCGGTAGTCGAAGTCGATCAGCGACTCGCCGGCCGGCACCGCCACCGCCGTGAACGCGTAGTTGGCGCACATCACGGGCACGGGCTCCTTGTTCACCTGCGCCGTCCAACCGGGGTACCAGGCGATGGGCGCGACCAGGAATCCGGGCGTGCGTCGCTTCACCACGACGCGCGCGTGGCCGTCGACGTCCTCGATGACGTCGACGAGCGTTTCCTGCTCGTCTTCGGAGCGGCCGGCGCGCGCGAGCGACGGTTCCACGGCTTCCAGCACGACCGCCTGTCGCGCGTCGAAGGCCTCGTCGAGCACGTGCGCCAACGACTCGCCCGCACCCGGCTCCACGACGGAGGTGCCGACCGTTCGGAAACGCGAGGACCAGTTCTTGTGGCCGCACACGTTGTACGGACCGATGCGCGCCTCTTGCACGAACGCGTCGTACGCATAGTGGATGTCGAGTGAGACCTGACCTTCCAACTTGCGGTCGCCCTGGCTCGCTTGCCACAGGTCCGCGCGCAGCGATCGACGACCTCCGGGGGCCGCCGGGTCGCTCACTCCGCGCGCGCAGCGGTCGCGCAACACGTCGTCGAAGTCCGCGCGGCAGCGCAGCGACCAACCCGTGCCGGGCAACGCGTCGGGAGCTTCGACGCGCAGGACGATCGGACGTCCCGCCGGAATCGCGTCCGCCGGCAGTCGCACCGTCACGGCCGCGTACTCCTCGCCGCGCGGACGGATCTCGCCCGGGGCGAAGCGACGCTCGTGGAAGCGCTCGTGCGTGGCCGCGTCCTCGCACGCCACGACCAACGTGAACGCATTGCGTCCGCCGCGCGTGCGGAACAGCAGCTGCACGGCTTGCGGGCGGTCCTGGAACGCCGCGAAGCGCTGCGACACGGGCGAATCGGGCAAGATCTCGGCCGAGTCGTACCACAGCGCCGGCAGGACGGGCACGTCGCCGAATTCCGTGTCGACGTCGAGCCAGCGGTCCGCGTCGATCACCACTTCGATGCCGAAGGTCTGCAGCGCCTTCTCGGTCGTGTGCGTGACCACGCGCTCGGGACCGCGCGGGTCGAACATCGCGCGCTGCAGCACGTCGTGACGACGGATGCGCCACGGACCGGGCACGCCCTGCGAACGCAGCGGATAGACGACGTTGACGGCGGGCGGAAGGCCCGATTCGCCGAGCCACAGCACGTTGCGTCCGCTCGTGGCGCGACCGAACTCCTCGACGGCTTCCGTGCGCGGATAGACGCGCTCGTCCGGCGTCGTGGCGTTCGTGCCGCGCAAGAGCCAACCGGTCGTGACGAAGCACGCCAGCGACAAGATCGCACCCGCGCGCAAGCGCGACGTCGTCGACGTCGTGGCGGTGGCCCACGTCGCCGCGAACACGCCCAGCAAGAGCCACGCACCCACGAACTCGACGTGCGCGTCGAGCGCCAGGTGTGCCGTCACGCGCTCGGTCGGATCGCCGCGTTCGAGCAACGTCGCCACCAGCAGTCGCTCCGCCGCCAGCCGCGAGAGCCACACGAACGCGACGCCGCTCGCGCACACCAGGGTGGCCGCTCCCCAAGAAGCTCCGCGCTCGCGCGACGTCAGGCGGTCGACGCCCAACGCCGCCAACGTCGCGATCGCGAACGCGTGCGCGACGCTCACGTGACCGACGGGGTTCACGACCCACGGCGGCAAGGCCGCGAGGAGGTCGCGCGTCGCGAGCAGGCCGTGCGTCGTGGCCCACGCGAACGTCACCACCGCGGCGAAGAACCACGTCTCGAACCGCGAGCGTGCCGTGACCACGCCGCACGCGGCCAGGAACAGCGCGAGTCCGCCGACGTACGTGCTCGTGACCTCCGAGTAGCCCGGTCGCGGCAAGTCGGCCGCCAATCCGAAGGCGCCATCGGGCGACCCGAACAAGTGCGGGTACACCTGCAACGGCCACGCGAACACCGCGAACGTGGCGTGCGCGCCCGTGCCCGGATCCGTGCGGTCGGACGCGTCGCGCAGGAACTCGAGCCACGGCAGGGCCTGGATCCCGCTCGCCATCGCGCCCAACACGACGGCCACGAGCAGCGCCGACACCACGCGGGCCGCGACGCGCACGGCGCGCGCGCGGTCGTTCTCGCACGCGATCGAGGTCGCGAGGCGCACGATCGTCCACGCCGCGATCGTTCCGATCGACACCGCGAACGTCTCGACGCTTCCGGCGAGCCAACCGAGCGCCAGCACGACCGCCAACCACAGCGCCGGCCGCATCGCGCGCTCGTCCCCGTCGATGCGCCTGGGCTCGCGCTCGCGCCGCGCGCGTCGGTCGGCGACGCTCGCGGACGTGCCGCCCGTCGGTTCGCTCGTCGCGTCGCGTCGACACGCGTGCACCAGGCGCTCGACGAGCCACAGACCCGCGGGCAACGTCACCGCGGCGCCCGAGGCGGGGAGCAGCAATCCGACCACGGCGTGACCCGAGAACATGAAGCACGTCGCGCCCACCACGGCCGCCCAGAACGACGTGCGCAGCTCGCGCAGGAACAGATACGTGAACCAGCCGAGCAAGAACGCTCGCGCCAGCGCCGCGAGCAAGAGTCCGTACTTCAGGCCCAGCGCGTAGACCGGAAACGAAAACGGCGAGAGCGACGCGGTCGACGGGTTCGCCAAGTGCGGCTCGCCGCCGCCGTTCGATCCGTTCCACGTGGGCAACACACCGTGCGTGAGTTTCTCGCGCGAGAAGAGCTGCCACGGTACCGCCGTGCGCCACGCTTCCTCGGCGGCCGCGTCGACGGTGGGGCTCGCGGGCTTCTGTTCGCGCGGTCGGTCGGCCGCGGGCGGCACGCGCAGGAGCGGATGTGCGTCGTTCGCCGCCGCGGAGACGAAGGTCGCGTCGAGCGAGCTCGTGATGGGGGTCCACAAGAACGCGCACGCGAACAGCGCCAGCACCAACGCCGCGCGTCGGTGCGAGCCGCTCACGTGCTCGTGCGTTCCGGGGACGACCTGGGACATCGGTGGGGGGAGATCGCGTCGCGGGTCGCGCTCAGCCGCGCAAGACCATGCGCTCCAGTCGGTCGAGGCCCATCTGGAGGTTCGGCATGGGCGGACCGAACGAGAAGCGCATCCACTGACGGTACGGCGTGGGCGCGCGACGACGCTTGCCCGGGTTCACGTCGAAGAACTCGCCGGGCACGGTCATGACCTTGTGTTCCAGCGCGCGGCGGAAGAACGACATCGAGTCGTCGAACGGCGCGGGCAGACGATCGAGGCAGCCCCAGGCGTAGAACGTGCTCGTGGGACGCGCGGCGAATCGCACGCCGATCTTCTCGAGCCGCTCGACTGTCACGTTCCGCTTCTGGGCGAACACCTCGCGCACCGCGCGCGTCTCCTGATCGGCGCGCTTCGTCTCCAACACGGCCAGCGCGGCGCGTTGCGCGATGCGCGACGGTCCGCCGTCGATCGAACTGGCCGTGCGCGACAGCGTGTCGATCACGTGCGACGGCCCCACGGCCCAGCCGAGGCGCCAACCCGGGTAGCGGAAGCTCTTCGTGAGACCGTCGATCAGGATCACGGGATCGCTCTCGACGTCGTCGACGTAGGCGGCGCCGCTGACCGGGCCCGCGCCGGGTTCGCCGTTCGGCGTGTAGACGAAGTGGCTGTAGAACTCGTCGAGCACGAGCAGCGTGTGCTTGTCCCGACCGGTCTTCACCAACGCGGCCAACTCGGCGCCCTGCAGCACGTTGCCGGTCGGATTGCACGGGTTGCTCAACACGAAGGCGCCCAGGCCGCGCTCGTCGATTTCGTGTGCCAGGCGCGCGGCCGGGACGAGGAAGCCGTCTTCCTCGCGCGCGCGGATCGGGATCGGCGTCAAGCGCGACATGTGCAGGTCGAACATGTCCTCGTACGCCGTGTAGTCGGGGATCTGGTACCCGACGTTGACGTGTCCCAGCGCGGCGAACACGCGCGTCAACGCCAGGCGCCCGCCTTGCGCGACGCACACGTTGCGCGCCGTGTACTGCGACTTCTTGCCGACGCGATAGAGGCGGTTGTAGTGCGCCGCGATCGCCGCGCGCAGCTCCTCGGTGCCGCCCAGCGGACCGTAGGCGTGGTCCTCGGGCCGGATCTCGACCGAATCGAGGCGCGGAGGTGCACCCTCCATCGGCCCGACCTCGGGTTGTCCTTGTCCCAAGTTGCACCAATCCGGGTGTCCGTTCGTGAACCCCAACTGGCTCGCTTGGTGGACGACCCAGATGACGCCCATGAAGGGCACGTCGCGCAGCGCGCTCGTCGCGGGATTCGATCCGCTATCACGGGAGGTGGTGGTGCTCATGGCTCGGGTGCGCGTTTCGGGCGCAGGATGGGGGAACTGCGGGGCGGGGCAATCTACGATGAGCGCGACGACACGCGCACCGCATACGATGAGCGCGAGGACACGTGCATCCTGACGGACGCGGCGACGGACGACAGAGGATACGGTCTCCCTCCGCCGACACGCACCACCGCGACGCGACGATTCGCACACCCCGATGAAGAAGAAGCTCCTGATCGTCGCCTTGCTCGCCGTGCCGGGCCTGTACCTCCTGAACCGCGCCCTGAACGACAAGGCGCGGTACATCGAGACGGCGCCGGCCGCCGACACGCCCAAGGGCGGGACCGTGCGGGCCACGTTCACGGTCGGGTTCCTGCCCGTGACGTGTCACCTGACCTGTCCCGTCACCAGCTGGGTCACGCGCCACAGCGACGTCGGCACGCAATTCCAGGCCCAGAAGTTCACCGACTTCCCGTCGATGAAGGAGGCGCTGATCGCGCGCAAGATCGACGCCACGTTCATGATCGCTCCACTGGCGATGAAGCTCGCGGCCGACGGCGTGCCCGTGAAGATCGTCTACCTGGGCCACCGCGACGGCAGCGCCCTGGTCGTGGCCGCCGACAGTCCCATCCGCGACTTCGAGGGCCTGCGCGGCAAGACCGTCGCGATCCCGAGTCGCTTCTCGAACCAGGCGCTCTTGATGCACCGCATGATGGCGAAGAGCGGCATGAAGGACGGCGACATCGTCCTCAAGGAAGTGCCGCCGCCCGAGCATCCGGCGTCCTTGGGCGCCAAGGCGGTCGACGCGTTCATCGTGGGCGAGCCGCACTGCTCCAAGGCGGAGATCGAAGGCTACGGCCGGATCCTGTACGAGATGCGCGAGCTGTGGCCGAACTTCATCTCGTGCGTGCTCGTCGTGCGCCAGGAGGTCATCAACGACCAACGGCCGTTGGTCGAGGAACTCGTGCGCGGCATCGCCGCGTCGGGCGAGTGGCTCGACGAGGACCGTCAGACCGGGGGTCAACACCGGCGCGACGCGGCGCTGGTCGTGGGCACGCAGTTCTACAACCAGGATCCCAAGCTGCTCGAGTACGTGCTGACCAAGCCCGATCGCGTCTCCTACACGGACCTCCAGCCGCCCAGGGACACGTTCGACGAGATCATGGATCTGGCGGTGTCGACGGGCACGATCGGCAAGCGCATGGCGTTCGAGGAGTACTGCGACACGAGCTTCGCGCCGGATCTCGAGACGATTCGTCTGCCGTTCGACCGATTGCCCGGTCTGGACCAGATCTCGGCGCCCAAGAAGTAGTCGCTAGAGTGTTCCGACCCCAAGTCGCCTCGATCGACGCCCCCGCTTGAATCCCTGGCCTTATTACGTCGCGATCTTGTCCGTCGTCGTCTTCGCGACGTCCCGGCGATTCCCGCGGTCGGTGACGCGTTTCACGCTGCCGCTGGCCACGACCGCGCTGTTCCTGGCCGCGTGGCGCGTGTCGTGTCACTGGATGGAGTACGACCTGCGCTTCCCCGACGGGACGATCAAGCGCATCCCGGTGTTCCCGACGCCGTACGAGACCGCCGTCGCCATGGAGCAGATGTTCCGCGACGGCACGATCGTCCGGTACACGGTCGCGAGCGTGTACCGCGTGGCGGCGGGATTCGGTCTCGCGTGCCTCGTCGGTGTGCCGCTGGGCCTGTGGATGGGGTGGTCCACGCGCGCCTTCGACGCGTTGAATCCGCTCGTGCAGTCCTTGCGTCCGATCTCGCCGATCGCGTGGATTCCGCTGGCGATCCTGTGGTTCGGCATCAAGGACGCGGCCGCGATCTACCTCGTGTTCGTGTCGTCGGTGTTCCCCATGGTCACGGGCACGATGGCGGCGGTGCACGGCATCCCGGCGGCGTACGTGCGTTCGGCGCAGAACTTCCGCCTCTCGGGCTTCGAGCTCTACCGACGCGTGTTGTTCCCCGCGTCGCTGCCGCAGATCGTCACGAGCATGCGCATCGCGTTGGGCGTGTCGTGGATGGTGATCGTGGCGGCCGAGATGATCGCGGTCGACTCGGGACTCGGCTACCTGATCATGGACGCGCGCAACGCCAACAACTACGCGCGCGTGTGCGGCGGCATGATGTGCATCGGGTTCGTGGGCGTGGGGCTCGACTGGTGCATCCGTCGACTCGAACACCTGGACGAGGTCCGCTGGGGCCTCTCGAAGCTGACGTGAGCGCCGCGCGATGATTCCCACTCCCAAGATCCGACTGCGCGGCGTGTGCAAGTCGTACCCGCGCAAGAACGACGTGCTCGAGGTCCTGTCGGACGTCGACCTCGACGTGCGCGAAGGCGAATTCGTGTGCTTGCTGGGGCCTTCGGGGTGCGGCAAGTCGACGCTCCTGAACCTCATGGGCGGGTTCGCGACGCCCTCGAGCGGCACGGTCGCGGTCGACGGCGACGCGGTCGAGGGTCCGGATCCGCGGCGCGTGTTCGTGTTCCAGGAGTACGGCATCTTCCCCTGGGCCACGGTCAGCGAGAACGTATCACTGGGCCTGCGCGACAAGCCCAAGGCCGAGGCCGCGAGCATCGCGCAGAAGAACATCGAACTCGTGGGGCTGCAGGGCTTCGAGAACGTGTATCCGTCGGAGCTCTCGGGCGGGATGAAGCAGCGCGTGGCCGTCGCGCGCGCGTTGGCGGTGTCGCCCGACCTGATCCTGATGGACGAGCCGTTCGGATCGCTCGATTCGCTGACGCGACTGACGATGAGGGCCGAGTTGCTGCGGATCTGGAAGCAGAAGCGCACGACGATCGTGTTCGTGACCCACGACGTCGACGAGTCGATTCAGCTGGCGGAGCGCATCGTGGTGCTGTCGCAGCGCCCTGGTCGCATCCTCGACGTGCTGCCGGTCGCGCTGGAGCACCCGCGCGACGTGGGGAGCCCCGAGTACGTGCGCATCAAGAAGCGCCTGTACGAGACCATGGGCGTGCGGCACGCGATCTGAGTACCCGGACGCGTGAGGCACGCGATCTGAATCCCCGGACGCGTGCGGCGCGCGAGTGGAGTGCCCGGACGCGCGCGGCACGCGATTGGAGCACTTGGTCGCGTGCAACGCGCGATCGGAATGCCCGGACGATCGACGCGCGGCGACGAATGCGTAGCATGTCGCGCATGCGCGCCCCGAATCCGCTCGATCGATCCCTGGTCCGAATCGGCCGACTCGTTTCGTTGGCCCTGGCCCTCTCGGGCGCCGCGTTCGGCACGAACCTCGTGTCCGGCGTCGCCGACGCTGTGCCGTCCGCGATCTCGACGACGGACGAGCCGACCTTCGACAAGGTCTGGCTGGCGCGGAACTACACGAAGCGCGAGGTGCTCGTACCGATGCGCGACGGCGTGAAGCTCTTCACGTCGATCTACGAGCCCAAGCGCCAAGCCGGCGCGGACGTCGCCGCGACGACGCCGCATCCGATCCTGCTGCGCCGCACGCCGTACTCGTGCTCTCCGTACGGAGTCGACGCCTTCCCCGACGTCATCGGCCCGAGTTCCCTGTTCCACCCGTTGGGCTACGTGTTCGTCGTGCAGGACGTGCGCGGCGCGTACATGAGCGAGGGCACGTTCGTCGACGTCCGTCCGCACGTCGCGCGCAAGGCGACAGCGCGCGACGTCGACGAATCGAGCGACGCCTACGACACGATCGACTGGCTCGTGAAGAACGTGCCCGACAACAACGGGCGCGTCGGCATGTGGGGGATCAGCTATCCGGGGTTCTATGCGTCGGCCGGGATGATCGACGCTCACCCCGCGCTCGCGGCCGTGTCGCCGCAAGCGCCGATCGCCGACTGGTGGTACGACGACTTCCATCACCACGGTGCGTTGTTCCTGCCGCACGCCTTCAACTTCCTGGCGAGCTTCGGGCGCCCGCGGCCTGAGCCGACGAAGGACCGCTCGTACCGCTTCGATCACGGCACGCCGGACGGATATCGCTTCTTCCTCGACCTCGGCCCGCTGTCGAACGTGAACGAGCGACACTTCCACGGGAACGTCGCGTTCTGGAACGACCTGGTGGCGCACCCGAACTACGACGAGTTCTGGCGCGCGCGCGACATCCTGCCGCACCTCCGGCACGTGGCGCCGGCGGTGATGACCGTCGGTGGTTGGTACGACGCCGAGGACCTGTACGGCGCCTTGAACACGTATCGCGCGATCGAAGCACAGAACCCGGGCATCACGAACGTGCTCGTGATGGGGCCGTGGCCACACGGCGGCTGGGCGCGCACGTCGGGCGATCGCTTGGGACACGCTCGCTTCGGATCGGCGACGTCGCTCACCTATCGACGCGACGTGGAGCTCGCGTTCTTCGAGCGTCACTTGCGGCTCGTCGACGCGCCCGCGCCGGCCGAAGCGACCGTGTTCGACACCGGCGCGAACGCCTGGCGCGCGTTCGAGTCGTGGCCGCCCGCCGCGACGCGCGCACGGACTCGTTGGCTGATCCCGGGCGGACGATTGTCCTCGAGCGAACCCCGCGACATGGGCACGCCCTACGAGGAGTTCGTCAGCGACCCCGCGCGGCCCGTCCCGTTCACGCAGGCGATCACGACGTCGATGACGCGCGAGTACATGACCGACGACCAGCGCTTCGCCGCCACGCGACCGGACGTGCTCGTCTATCGCAGCGAGCCGCTCGAGTCCGACGTGACGTTGGCGGGGCCCGTCGACGTCGACCTGCGCGTGTCGACCTCGGGCACGGACGGCGATTGGATCGTCAAGCTGATCGACGAGTACCCGCCCGACGCGCCCGATCCCGTGGGGGACGACGCGCTGCCCGCGGGTGTCCGCATGGGCGGCTACATGATGCTCGTGCGCAGTGAAGTCGTGCGCGGGCGATTCCGCGAGGATCCGTCGAAGCCCGTGCCGTTCGTGCCGGGCGAGATCACGCGCGTGCGCGTGCCGTTGCTCGACGTGCTGCACACGGTGCGCAAGGGACACCGCCTGACGATCCAGGTGCAGTGCACGTGGTTCCCGCTGGTCGACCGCAATCCGCAGACGTTCGTCGAGAGCATCTACGCGGCGGGACCTGAGGACTTCCGCGCCGCGACGCAGCGCGTGTGGGACGTTTCGACGGTGCGCTTCGGCGTGCTCGAGTGAGGCGGAGGACGTGCCCGAACTCCCCGAGGTCGAGACGGTCGTGCGCCTGATCCGCGGGCCCGTGGAAGGGCGACGCATCGTGGGCGCGACGGTCCATTGGCGGCGCACCGTGGGAGCGCGCGACTTCGAGGCGCGCGTCTCCGGCGCGCGCATCGCGCGCGTGTGGCGTCGCGCCAAGTACATCGTGATCGACCTCGAGCGTCGCTCGAAACCGGCCGGCGCGATCGTGGGGCACTTGCGCATGACCGGTCGCCTGCACGTCGAGGCGCGCGGTGTCGATCCGGGGCCGTACAAGAAGGTCGAGTTGGCGCTCGACGACGGGCGCGTGCTCCACTTCGTCGACGTGCGCAAATTCGGCCGCTTCGAGTACGTCGAGGACGCGGAGCGCGAGCTCGCGGACATCGGTCCCGAGCCCTTGTCGGACGCGTTCACGCCGGATTGGTTCCACGCCGCGTTGCGGGCGAAGCGGCGCGTGCTCAAGCCCTTGTTGCTCGATCAGACGTTCCTCGCGGGCCTGGGCAACATCTACGTCGACGAGTCGCTGCACCGCTCGGGCCTGCATCCGCTGGCCAAGTCCGACCGCGTGAAACCCGACGCCGCCGCGCGCTTGCGCGACGAGATCCGCGCCGTGCTGTCCGAGGCGATCGAGCGCGAGGGCTCGAGCTTCGACGTGTTCTACCGCACGCCCGAGGGCAATCCGGGCAGCTACCAGGACCAGTTCTGCGTGTACGGCCGCGACGGCGAACCGTGTCGCGCGTGCGGCACGATCATCGAGCGTCTCGTGGTCGGCCAACGCGGCACGCACGTGTGCCCGCGCTGCCAGCCACGGCGCACGCGCCGCTGACGCCGTGAGTGGCGCGAACGTCGTTCGAGCCCCGACGACAAGCCGCGATGTTCATACGGAGCAAGGCTCCATGTGAACATCGCGAGTCAGCGGTCCGGCGCACGCCCGGCGTCTCGATCGATGTTCACATGGAGCCTGGCTCCGTATGAACATCGCGCACGCATGTCAGTTCTGGCGCTTCTGCCAGATCGTGGCCAGGAGCGGGATCTGGTTCCACTGTTGCGCGCACATCGACAGGTACAGCGTCACGTCCTCGGGCGCGAACTGCTTGTCGAGTTCGGCGATGGCGGACTCGATCTTGTCGACTTGCGGCACGCCGCGGTCGATGTCCTGGATCATCCCGTCCTCGTGCGCGACGCCGGTCTTGTCGAGGAAGCCCGTGACGAGACCCTTGTGGTTCTTGAGCAGGTAGGCGCCGAAGAGCTCGTAGGCCAGCTCGGCGTTGCCCGAACTCTCGACCAGCATGCGTCCGCGTCGCGCGCGTTGCGCCATCGGCAACTTCTTGACCGCGATCGGGCGGAACTTCAACGACTTGGCCACTTCCGCGTCGAGAGGTCCGAACCCGTTCATCTCGAGGCTCTGGTAGATCGCGAGGAAGCGCTCGGGGGACATCGACTTGAGTTGCGCGAGGACTTGCATGAGGACGCTCGAGAGTTCGACCGACGGGGCTGGTCGGCGGGCGAGGGGTGGGGCGAGCCACCCGTTCCGTCCACCGGACGAGCCGGACTGTGGGGACCATGCCGGACGAGCCGGACGGTGGAGACCATGCCCGAGGTGCCGGACAATGGGGGCGCGGAGTCTACCGGGGCGTTGTGGAGCGCGCGAGAGCGGGCTACACCAGCGTCCCCATGTTGTCCCCGAACGACCAGCGCCGCCGTGAAGTCCTGCTGCTCACGCTGTGCGCTCTGTTCGTGGGGTTCTTCGTCACGGCCGAGATCCTGGGCGCCAAGCTGTGGCGGTTCACGCTCTTCGGGCTCACGCCGGCGTCCGTGGGACTCTCGGACGATCCACAGGCGCCGTTCGTCGCGACGGCGGGGATCCTGGCGTTCCCGTTGACGTTCATCCTGACCGACATCATCAACGAGTACTTCGGTCGTCGCATCGTGCGCATCTTCACGTGGCTCGCGATCGGCGTGAACGTGATCCTGCAGCCGGTGATCTGGGGCGCGACGCAGGTGCCCACGATCGTCTTCACCGAGACTCCCACGGCCGAGGTGGCGCATCAGGCGTACACGATCGCGTTCGGTCAGACGTACGCGATCGTCGCCGCGAGCTTGATCGCGTTCGCGGTCGCGCAGTTCGTCGACGCGTACACGTTCACGTGGCTGCGCAAGAAGACCGGCGGCAAGATGCTGTGGCTGCGATCGCAGGGCAGCACCGTCGTCAGTCAGCTGATCGACACGGGCATCGTGATCTTCGTCGCGTTCGTCGTGATCCCGGCGCTGCTCGGGAACCCGCACATGGGCGTGGGCACGGCCGCGGTGATCGCCCTGACGAACTACGTGTACAAGTTCGCCATCGCCGTGCTGATCACGCCGCTCTTGTACTTCGTGCACGCGGCGGTGCACGGTTGGCTGGGGCACTCGGTCGCCACGGCGCTGGCGCACGAGGCGCACCCCACGGATCCGGATTGAGTCGCGAACGCGCGGACGGTACGGGCCCGAACTCGGAACCGTCCCACGACACAGGAAGAAGCAGGACATGAACGGGAAGAAGGTCGGACGGTGGGTGCTCTTCGTGGGCAGCGTCCTGTTGGGCCTGCTGGCCGGCTACGCGGGCTATTGGATCTTCGAGGCCAAGGTCCCGGCCGCGATGCAGACGAAGATGCTCTCGGCCGAAGCGCTGGCCTACTACCTGAGCGCCGGAGGCGTGCTGGGGGTCGTCATCTTCGCGTGGGCCATGCTGTGCGTCGAAGTCGCCGCGCGATCGACGGCCGCGAAGGTGCGCCGCGACGTGGCCGGCGCCGATCCGCGGTAGCACTCAAGGCCCGTCGGTACGGTGCCAGCGGTACGGTGCCAGAGCATTTCGTCTCGACTTCGACAGCCCACGCCGTGGGGGCCGCTGCGATTCGTGCTGTCGAAGTCGAGACGAAATGCTCTGGCACCGTACCGCTCGGGCGCCGCCGGCCGCTGGCGCAAAGTGGCGTTCCAGAAGGGCCGAGCGCGCCTCGAGGTGTTTGAATCCGCGCCGCCGGTCTGAGAGGCTCGGCCGCGGCGCTCATGGTCTACGCGGCTCTCAAGCGACTCACGCAGCACTCGGTCATCTACGCGCTGGGTCCGGCGGTCCACAAGGCGCTGGGGTTCGTGTTGTTGCCGTTCGTGACCCTGTGGATCGGGTCGACGGGCAACTACGGCGTGCTCGAGATCGGGAGCGTCACCATCGCGATCGCGGCGCAGGTGTTGGGCATCAACCTGCTGCACGGCATGTCGCGCTTCCACGGCCAGTACGCGACCGAGAAGGAGCGCGGCACGCTCGTCTCGACGACGTTGGCGCTGCTCGTCGCCACCACGGGCACGGCGCTCGGTCTCGCCTGGATCTTCCGCGGTCCCGCGGCCGAGCTCGTGTTCGAGTCGCGAGAGTACGCGCCCGCGCTCGTGGCGGTCTTCGCGATCCTGTTCTTCCAGTCGATCGGCCAGGTCGGGCTGCGTTGGCTGCAGATCCTCGAGCGGTCGGTCACCTACGGGATCGTGACCACCGTGAAGCTCTTGCTCGAGATCGGTCTCAAGGTGTGGCTGCTCGTCTTGGGTCTCGAGTACATGGGCGCTTTCTACAGCGTCCTGGGCTGCGAGGCGTTGGCCGCGGTGGTCTTGATCGTCGTCCTCGTGCGCAAGGTCGGCCTCTCGTTCTCGATGCCCATGGCGCGTCGACTGATCGCGTACAGCGCGCCGCTGATCGTCTCGGGCCTGTGCATGTTCGTGTTGCACCAAGCCGACCGCTTCTTCGTCCAGCACCTGCGCGGCGAAGGCGAAGTGGGCCTCTACGGACTCGCCTACAAGCTGGGCGCGATCGGCAACACCGTGTTCCTCGAGGCGTTCGGGCTCATCTGGTTCCCGTACGTGTTCGCGTTGACGTCGCACGAGGAAGTCGTCCTCTTGTCGCGGAAGGTCCTCACGTACTTCAACCTCGTGATGTGCGTCGCGTCGTTGGCGCTGGCCTTGTTCGCGCGCGAGATCGTGGTGGCCATGTCGGCGCCCGAGTTCCACGACGCGTGGCCCGCGTTGCCGATCGTGGCGTTGGGCTACTTGTTCTGGGCCCTGTTCCAGGTCGTCAGCACCGTCTTCTACTTGCGCGAGCGCACGGGTGCGATCTCGCTGCTCGTGGCCGCTGCCGCTCTGCTCAATCTGGGACTCAACGCTCTCCTCGTGCCACGCCTGGGCTTCCAGGGCGCCGCGTGGTCGACCGTGGGAACGTTCGCGGCGCTGGCCGTCGCGACGTGGATCGCGGCCGAGCGCCTCATGCCGATCCGCTACGAGATCGGTCGGATCCTGATCCCGATCGGGACGGCGGGGCTCTTGTTCGCGGCGGGCTGTGTCCTGCCCGAGATGCCGTTCCCGGCCGTGATCGCGGCGAAGCTGGGCCTCGTCCTGGCCTTGCCGGTGGTGCTCGCGGTGACGGGCTTCCTCGATCGGGAAGAAAAAGCCAAGATCAAGGAGATCCTGGGAAGCCTTGGTAGGACTCGCGGCCGCGGGTCAGACTGAGGAAGCGCCGCGCGGAGATCGCGCCGTCCGCTCCTCGCCGCGGAAGCCGCTCCTGTTCCGCGCGCGGACCGGTCGATCTGTTCCCTTCGGTGGTCGCACGGCTCTCCCGGTGCCGTCACGCCGAATCCCCGCCCGCCTTGTTCCGAGTCCCGCCTTTTCCCGAGTATCGATCGCGCCCGCGATCCCTTGCACCCCCAGAACCGCTCGATGTCGACGATTGAGCCGATCCACGAGCTTCGCAAGAAGGTCCAGGAGCCGGTCCGCAAGTACAACGACATCGCGGGCCACCTGATCGGCGATCGCGTCTCGATCCACGTCACGCGCGCGTTCCTGCGCGCCGGATGGTCGCCCACCGTCGCGACGATCGCGTTCCTCGTGTGCGGCCTCGTCGGATCGGCCTTGGTGGCGATGGGTGGGAACTGGGCCGTCGCCGGATTCGGCGTCGTGTTCCTGTACTACGTCTTCGACTGCGTCGACGGCGAGGTGGCGCGCTACCACAGCCGTGAAGAGCTCGTGTGGGGCTTCCACGACTTCATGTTCCACCTGTACGTGAAGTCGGCCTTCTTCCTGGCGTTGGGTGTGTACGCGGTGCGACTCACGGGGCTTCCGTGGGTGTTCTTCCTGGCGGTGTCGGCGTTGCTCTCGACGCTGTTCCTCAAGTTCCTGCACGACGCCACGATCATCTTGAACGTGCGCTACGTGCTGCTGCGCGACCCGCTCGAACGCGACCGCTTCGTCCAGCAACTCACGAACGACGCCAGCGACCAGGAGCTCGCCACGGCGGGGGATCTGCCCGGCGAGCACACGCCGTTCCACTTCGGCAGTCCGTTGTCGGTCGTCCGCAGCGCGATCACGAACTTCGACTTGTCGGTGCTCTACTTCCTGCTCGCGGCGATCGTCGACGTGTGGACGACGCCGTTCGTGGTCGGCGGCGTGACGTGGGACGTGAAGACGGCGTTGCTCGCGTTCTACGCCGTCGTGCTGCCGCTCGACTTCCTCGATCACGTGCAGAGCTACATCCGCGCGGGGAAGTTCCACCACGAGTCGCGGCGCATCCTGCGACGCGCGCACCACTTCCGGATCCCGCGCGCGGAGTCGCGCGAGACGTCGCGCCGCGATCGCTAGTTCGCGCCTGCCTCTTCACGTGTCGGGGGGGGCGGTCCGCGCTCCCGATCGATCGCGCCCCGTGCCTCGGAGCTCCGTCGAGGCCCTCCGGGCTGCGCCGACCGCCCCCGATTCGAGCCGGGGGAATGGCCGATTCGGGGAGCTCCGCTGCGGCGATGGGGCCCCGTTTCCGCGGTCCTGCGTCGGGCGGACCTGGCGCGGCGGCGAGCGCGGCAGCGCCACCTCGCCGGGCCTCGATCCGGGCGAGATCCCGCTCCGCCGGCTCCAGAGGGCGATTCGGGCACCCGATCCGCACGTCCGGACGAGCGCCAGCCGACGGTCGCCGCGCAGTCGGGGTTCCCCAAGGGCCGGGAATTCCCGCTCCGCCGGGCGAATTCCCTTCGCGGCGTCCGCGCGCTTCCTCACCCAGGGGCACTTGTGGGGTGCTGACGCCCGGCTATCATCGGGCTCACTCGAGAGGAACTCACGGACCCGCATCCGGAGACTCTCGCTCCCCCTTCACCGGCTCCAGGGAACATCTCCATGACTCGCCGCTTCTCTCTCGCTTCGCTCGCGTTGGGCACCGCGGTCCTCGCGTCCGCCGCTTCGGCTCAGACGCAGACCGTCTGCTACACGGCCAGCATTCCGCTGACGAACACGAACTGGTCGAACTCGATCTCGGTTCCGAAGTTCGACTCGGCCCTCGGAACCCTGCAGTCGATCAACTTCACGTTGGGCGGCAACATTCAGGGCCAAGCCAAGGTGGAGAGCCTCGACACGTCGCCCACGAACGTGAACTTGAACTTCTCCGCGACGTTGACGCTCACGCGACCGGACCTGTCGGTCATCGTGGTCACCGTCCCGCTGGCGAACTTCAACGACTCGCTGACGAGCTTCGACGGCACGATCGACTTCGGCGGCACGTCGGGCGTCACGCACCCGGGCATCAACGTGAGCGCGTCGAACAACGCGATCTCGCCGCCCCCGGCCTCGGACTTGATCCTGTTCTCGGGTCCTCCGGGTTCCCCGGGCACGATCAACCTGCCCGTGACCGCGGTGGGCTCGTCGACCGCGACGGGTAGCGGCAACATCATCACGCAGTTCACGACGGCCGCCGCGGCGGACGTCCAGGTCTGCTACACGTAC
>Ga0075163_10002184_pt1 | contig 26402 bp, 24 predicted proteins | sample JI1023141ADNA_FD_71478 | JGI IMG/M metagenome (GOLD analysis project Ga0075163, IMG submission 71478) | Wastewater effluent complex algal communities from Wisconsin, to seasonally profile nutrient transformation and Carbon sequestration -... | ecosystem: Engineered > WWTP > Effluent > Algae...
TGTCTTGAACCACTTCTTGTCGACTGAAGTCGACTGTCTGTTGGTTTCACAACAGGGGATTGTTGTGTGGTTCCTCTTCCCTATCCCCTCTATTCAGTTTTCAAGGACCCAGCGGTCCTGCCTAACTGCAACAAACAAAAACCAACAACGCTTACCAGTTCGAACCTTCCGAACCGGTTCCGCGCTGCTGTTTGTTTCGTGCAGCAGGTGAAAAGCGTTCTAGTCTGGTTGACCCCAACCTGTCAATTCAGTTTTTTCACTTTTTTGCAGAAATTTCGGTTTCCCGTCGAGAACTTAGGTGGGCTGGGCGCGATCTTTTTTTCAGACCCCGGCCAAAATCAGCCGTTATTTCGCGAACTTCTGCGCGCGGCCTGCCGATCGCCTTGATCGATCACCCCAGCGCGCCTGCCGCGATGTCGGGCCGAGGTCTTGCCGCCTTCACCTGCCGGCGGCGGCTCGACGTCGAGATTGGCGGGCATCTCCGGCGCACGAATGCTGTTCCACTCGGGCGCCTGCGGCGGCGTGAAGCCATCTTCAAAGCGCACGGCGGTTCCCCGCACCTCATAGGTCGGCGACCAGCCGCTCGGCGCGCGCGCAAAGAAAATATCGACCACGGCCGGCAGCTTGTGGCCTTCGACCTCGCGACACAGCGCTTCGAGCGCGGCCTCGAAAGTTTTGCCGCGGCCCGAAAAAGACTTGATCCGCTGCAGCTGCCAGTCCTGGCGCGAGCTTGGGTAGATCGCGATCTTGCAAAGATGCTGTTCGAGCGGCGCCTGCAGCTTGCGCAGCGCCAGCTCTCTCTCTGAGATCGGCCGCATCTCGCCGGCCGGGCCCGTTCGGGTGTTCGCGCAGCCCGCCAGATCGGCAAGCGGGACAAGAGCCAGCAGCGCGTGGGCAGCCATCGAAAAGATCGAGGACATATTGTCTCCATACCCAGCCTAACAAATGGCGTCCGCTGCGGTAAAGCGAACCGGTGGGTAGATATGGGCGATCGACGCGATCGATCGGCCCGATCGATCGCTTGAGTCGAGGCTCCTCGGGAAATGGCCCCCAGCTCGACGATGGTCCCGCGCATGCGATCTGCGGCTCCTATATGTATGCTCGAAAGCGACCGCCTTCTACCTGGGGTCAGGAGACCCACAGTGGCGCGGTCGCGCGCTCCAAAAGCCGCCCGCGACATCGAGCGCGATTGCGAACCAAACGTCCGATCGATCAGGCCCATAATCCGACCTTCAGCGCGCCCCTTATCGAGGTGTCCCCTTCACATTGCCTATTCCTGTTATGTGCCTACAAAGTGTGTAAGCATGTAAGGTATAGGTCCGGAACCATTATGGATCTTGACAGCTTGTGCGCGTTCCGGTACCAAGGTCGTCTCTTTATCCTGCAAGAACGCGCGGAAAACCTGCATGCCGACCCCGATCAAACGTACCTTCTCCACTACCTACGAGCAGGCTATTGCCGGCCGTAACTGGCACATCGTCGATGTGTCGGGCATCAACATCGGCCGGGCGGCGACTCAGATCGCCCATCTGCTGCGCGGCAAGCACAAGCCGACGTATACGCCAAACGTAGATTGTGGCGACTTCGTCATCGTGCTCAACGCTCAGAAGGTCGCCTTCTCGGGCAACAAGCTCGACGACAAGCTGTACTACCATCACACCGAGTTCCTCGGCGGCCTCAAGGCCAAGCCGGCCAAGGAGCTCCTGGCGACCAAGCCGGACGAGGTCATTCGTCGCGCCGTTTGGGGCATGCTGCCCAAGGGACCGCTCGGACGAGACATCATCAAGAAGCTCAAAATCTATTCCGGCACCGAGCACCCGCACGCTGCCCAGCAGCCTGCTCAGCACAAACTTCAGACGATGCGCGACTAGCGCGCCCACGAGTGAGAGATTCCCATGGCCCACGTGCAGAGGAATTCCATCTATTCCACCGGCCGGCGCAAATGCGCCGTCGCCCGCGTCTGGCTTCAGCCCGGCTCTGGCAAGGTGACTGTCAATAAGCGCGACATCGACAACTACTTCGGTCGCGCGACCTCCAAGATGATCCTGCGGCAGCCGCTTGAGCTGACCTCGCAGACCGGCAGCTACGACGTGTATGTCAACGTCTCGGGCGGCGGTCTGTCGGGCCAGGCCGATGCCATCAAGCTCGGCATCACCCGCGCCCTCATGAAGGTCAATCCGTCCTTCCGTCCGTCGCTGAAGGCAGCTGGTTACGTGACCCGTGACCCGCGCTGCAAGGAGCGCAAGAAGTACGGTCAGCGTGGCGCTCGCGCCCGCTTCCAGTTCTCCAAGCGCTAGCAGATCGGCTGGCAGAACGCACGGGTGGAGGAAGACCGCTTCTTCCACCTGTTCCATTTTCGGGCCCTTTGCTGGCCTTTTTCAGGTTGGTTACGACGATGCTCGGGCTCGAATACCGCATCAAAGATCTGGAGTCCGACGACAAGGAGCTGTCCGTTCCCTTGTCGCGCGAGCACCTTTCCGATGCTCTCTCCGACTTCAGCCCCAACCTCGACGACTGCTCAGCAACGATCAGCGCCACCCTCAGCAAGCATACCTCTGTGGTCCAGTGCGACGGCTGGCTGCGCGGGCAGCTCGCCCTCGCTTGCCAGCGCTGTCTCGAACCCACGCAGCTGCCGCTGAACCTTCGTCTGCACACGCTCTACACGCCTGCCGGCCAGGCCGCCGGTGAGCCCACCGAGGGCAGCGATGCAGAGGTGGACGACGATGATCTCGACTACGCGCATCACAACGGCGAGACCGTGGACATCTGGCCCGTCATTCGCGAGAACCTGATTCTCGCTATTCCCATCACTGTGCTGTGCAAGGAAGACTGCCGTGGGCTCTGCCCGAGCTGCGGCGTCGATCGCAACACCACCGAGTGCGCTTGCAAGCCAGTGGCGCCGCTCTCTCCATTTGCGGCGCTCGGTAACCTTAAACTCCCAACCTAAACCCGGAGATCGATAGAGATGGCCGTTTCTAAGAGGAGACAGTCGAGCGCCCGCCGCGATTCGCGCCGCGCTCAGTGGATGAAGATGCACCCGCCGGCCAACAGCCCGTGTCCGAGCTGCGGCGGCAGCCGACTCCCGCACCACGCCTGCACGTCCTGCGGCTGGTACGGACCGGCCAAGGGCGGACGCGTCGTCGTTCCCCCGAAGGCAGAGGCCGCTGAGGCGCCAAGCAAGAACGCGTAGTGCCCGCGGTTACTATTGCTTTGGATGCAATGGGCGGCGATGCCGCCCCAGCCCCCGAGGTCGCGGGGGCAGTGGCTGCCGTACGTTCACGCGGCAGCCGTGTGATCTTGCTCGGCGACGAGCAGCGCCTGCGTCAGGAGCTCCAGAAGCTCGGGGCTTCTGAGTCGCAGGTGCCCATTCGCCACTGCGGCGAGGTCATCACCATGCATGACCATCCCGGCCAGGCCGTGCGCAAGAAGCGCGATGCTTCGATGCGAGTGGCCTTCGAGATGGTCAAGCGCGGCGAGGCGCAGGCGGTGGTTTCAGCCGGAAATTCCGGCGCCATGCTGGCCTGCGGGCTGTTTGTCCTGGGCCGCATCAAGGGCCTCGATCGGCCCGGAATTGCCGTGACGCTGCCCAAGCTGGAGCGTGGCGACGGAGGCGCGGCAGGTGGAATCGGCCAGTGCGTGCTCCTCGACACCGGCGCCAACGTCGAGTGCAAACCGCACACGCTGGCGCAGTTCGCCGTGCTGGGCGCGACCTTCTCGCGGATCCGCGGCCTGACGTCGAAGGCGCGTCCTCGCGTCGGCCTGCTCGCCAACGGCGAAGAGACCAGCAAAGGCACCCCGCTGCTGCGCGAGGCCCACGGGCTGCTCGAACGGGCGCAGCCCTCCGAGTTCGAGTATGTGGGCTTTGTCGAGGGGCGCGATCTGTTTCAGTGGAGCCGCTCCACCGGCCCGGCGACCGGTCTCGACGTCGTGGTCACCGACGGATTTACCGGCAACGTCGTCCTCAAGACCTCCGAGGGCGCCGGCCGCTTTTTGGCGGATCTCCTGCGCCGTGAGGTCGTCCGCTCCCCGCTGGCCAAGCTCGGTGCGCTGCTCATGCGCCCCGCACTGCTCGCGCTGCGGCAGGTCGTCGATGTCGAAGGGCGCGGCGGCGCTCCGCTGCTGGGCGTAAACGGCGTTGTCATCATCTGCCACGGCCGCTCGAGCTCCCGCGCCATTGCCCGCGCCATCGAGGTCGCCGAAGAAAACGTCGCAGCCGGGCTCCTGCCAGCGCTCACCGAGTCCATCCGCAGCCACCGCGAGCTTGGCGTCTCCCAGCGGGGCGACGACGACGCTTCTGGCAGCGGCACCCCCAACGCTCCATCCGACGGGAATACCTCTTCATGACCACCACCGCAGAGAGCGGCACGCCAGCGCGCCGGGTGCGCATCCTCGGCACCGGTCGCGCCGTGCCCGAGCGCGTCCTCAGCAACGATGATCTGAGCCGCATGGTCGACACCTCCGACGCCTGGATTCGCGAGCGCACCGGCATCGGCGCCCGCCATGTCGTCGCCCGCGGCCAGCAGGCCGCCTCGGACCTTGCCGCCGAGGCGGGCCGCAAGGCCTGCGAAGCCGCTGGCATCTCCCCCAGCGAGATCGACTGCATCATCTGTTCAACGATCAGCGGCGACATGCCCCTGCCCGCCTGCGCCGTCTACGTCCAGCGCAAGCTCGGCGCCGCCCCCAGCTGCCCGGCCTTCGATCTCGCCGCCGCCTGCGCCGGCTTTCTGTACGGCCTGTCCGTCGCCGAAGGGCTCCTGCGCAGCGGTCAGTATCGCCGCATCCTGGTCTGTGGCGTCGAGGTCCTGTCCGGCTACGTGAACTGGCAGGATCGCAACACCTGCGTCCTCTTCGGCGACGGCGCCGGCGCGGCTGTCCTGTCGCTGACCACCGACGAGGAACAGGCGGCGGGTCGCGGCCTCCTGTCGGTGCACCTGTTTGCCGATGGCACCCAGGCCGAAGCGCTGATGATCCCCGGCGGCGGCTCGCTCCACCCGACCACCGAAGAGACGCTGCGCGACGGCAAGCACTTCATCCACATGCAGGGCAAGGTCATCTTCTCCCAGGCCGTGCGCAACCTGGCGTCGGCCTGCCAGGCCGCCCTCACCCAGCATGGGCTGCGCCCCGACGATATCGATCTTGTCGTCGCCCACCAGGCCAACCTGCGCATCATCGAAGCGGTGGCGCAGCGCCTGGGCCTGCCCATGGAGCGCTTCTTCATCAACATCGATCGCTACGGCAACACCTCCTCGGCCTCGGTGCCCATTGCGCTGGACGAGGTTGTGCGCGCCGGTCGGGTTCGTCCCGGCGATCGGCTGCTCTTCTGCGCACTCGGGGCTGGGCTGGCCTGGGGTGCCGCCGCACTGCGCTGGTGACCCATGATCTCCTTCGTTTTTCCGGGCCAAGGCTCGCAGCAGGTCGGCATGGGCAAGGCGCTGTGCGACGCTTTTCCGTATGTTCGCGACCGCTTTGCCGAAGCGAATCAGGCGCTTGGCTTCGCGCTGAGCACCCTCTGTTTCGAGGGGCCTGACTCCGAGCTCGTTCGCACCCAGAACACCCAGCCGGCGCTGCTCGTCTGCTCGGTGGCTGCGGCCGATGTGCTGCGCCGCGAGCTGGGGCTTGTGCCGGCCCTGGCCGCCGGCCACTCCCTCGGCGAATACTCTGCGCTGGTCACGGCCGGCAGCCTGGCCTTTGACGACGCTGTGCGCCTGGTCCACCTGCGCGGCCGCTTCATGCAGGAGGCCGTTCCCGAGGGCCTGGGCGCCATGGCCGCGATTATTGGACTAGATCCAAAGACAATCGCCGACTTCTGCCAGCAGGCCAGCGGCGAAGATGGCAGCTGCCAGCCCGCCAACGAGAATGGCGCCGGCCAGATCGTCATCTCCGGCCACCGGCCCGCCGTCGAGCGCGTCATGGGGCTGGCCAAGCAGGCCGGCTCCAAGATGTGCAAGCTCCTCGCCGTGAGCGCCCCCTTCCACTCGCCCCTGATGCAGCCGGCAGCCGACCTGCTTCGCGACGAGCTCGGCCGGGTGGCCTGCCGCGCCCCGATGTTTCCCGTCATTGCCAACATCGACGCCGAGCCCTATCCGACCGTGGATGCCGACGGCGCCGGGGTTCGCGAGCGGCTGTACCGCCAGGTCGCTGGCACCGTGCGCTGGGAGGGCTGCGTCCACAAGCTCGCGGCCCTCGGTGCCACCTCGGCCATCGAGGTCGGCCCCGGCAAGGTGCTCTCGGGCCTCATCAAGCGCATCGAGTCCTCGATCGCGCTCCATCAGTTCGCGGATCCGTCGGGCCTTGAGGCCCTGCGCCCGCTCGCCTAGTCAAGGGAACTCATGACCGAAACCAAAGAACCTGGACGGCGCGTCGCGCTGGTCACCGGCGCCTCCCGGGGCATCGGCCGCGCCATCGCGCAGGCCCTGCACCAGAGCGGCCTCTTCGTCGTCGTCAACTATCAGAACAACCAGGCCGCGGCCGAAGAGACGCTCCAGGCCATCGGCGGCCCTGAGCACGGCCAGCTGCTCCAGTTCGATGTCGCCGACGAGACCGCCATCGACGCCGCTGTCAAGTCGATCGGCGAAAAGCACGGCCGTCTCGACGTCCTGGTCAACAACGCCGCCGTCTCGATCGACGGCCTGCTGCTGCGCACCAAGACCGCCGACTGGCAGCGGGTCATCAACACCAATCTGTCGTCGGTGTTCTTCCTGTGCCGCGCCGGGTCGCGCCTGCTGCTCAAGGCCCGCGACAGCGGCCGCATCATCAACCTCACCTCTGTCGTCGGTGAGATGGGCAACACCGGCCAGGTCAGCTACACCAGCGCCAAGGCCGGCGTCATCGGACTCACCCGCACGCTGGCCCGCGAGCTCGCCGGACGCGGCGTGACCGTCAACGCCGTATCGCCCGGCTTCATCGAGACCGACATGACCCGCGGCCTTCCCGAGGAGGCGCGAAAAAATCTGCTCGGGCAGATCCCGCTCGGCCGCATCGGCAGCGTCGAGGATGTTGCCGCAGCCGTTAACTTTCTCGCTTCACCGTCGGCCGGTTATATCACCGGACAAGTTTTGCGAGTGAACGGCGGGTTGTTGATCAGCTAAAGCTCGTGTTTAAATCACCCACCAAAACGAACTGGAGGCCCTTTTATGAGCGTGGATATCGAAGCCAAGGTCAAGTCCGTCATCTGCGATCAGCTCGACGTGAAGCCCGAAGCAGTGAAGCCCGAAGCGAGCTTCATTGACGATCTCAAGGCCGACTCGCTGGCCGTTGTCGAGCTGGTGCTCGCCCTCGAAGAGGAGTTCGAGATCGAGATCCCCGACGAGGATACCGAGCAGATCAAGACTGTTGGCGACGCCATCAACTACATCAAGACCCACCGCAAGAAGGCCAGCTAGCAGCGACGTGGTATCCTGAAAAGGAACTTTGGAGGGATCGCCGGTGTCCTAAAGCCCAAGCAGGCAGGCACTACGCGCCGGAGAGCCACCGATGACCACGTCACACCGCTTGGCTTCGCTCGCAACCGCCTTCATCCTCGCGCTCGCGCCCATCCCCGGCCCCGGGGAGCACGGAGCTGCGCAGGCCGCCCTTCCGCTGCGGCTGCGCAACGCCGCGTCCCCCACGGGCCCCTCGAACACCGCCATGGCAGCCCCGCTGCCAACGCCGCCCCCACCGCCGTCGAACCTGCCCCCGGACGCGCTGTCGCGCTTCAATCAGGGGCTGTCGATTGATGTAGTGCGGCGTGTGATCTGGGTCCACATCAACCAGATCAAGTACTGCTATCAGCAGGCCCTGTTCAAGCAGCCGTCGCTGGCCGGGCGTCTGGTCATGAACTTCCAGATCAGCCCGCAGGGGCAGGTGCTGGAGCTGTCGGTGCGCGAGACCACGCTCCAGGCGCCGCCTCTGCTCGCCTGCATCAGCGACTCGATGCGCACCTGGGAGTTTCCGCCCACGCCGCACTATGACGGAGTCCTGGAGATCAACTACCCGTTCGTGCTGCGTCCGAAGGTCCCCGAGACCTTTGTGGGCGTGCAGGTGAGCGACGACGAGCTCGAACGAATCGGCATCTTCCGCGATCCCGAGCCGCCGCCCGTCGACATCCTTTTCTGAGCCTGCCGCCCGCATCCAAAGCCGTGATCTGCGCTTGACGACCGACGCCGCTCGGGCCCAAATGCGAGCCCCATGCTCGTTCGGTTCGCGGTCGAAAACTTCCTCTGCTTCAGTCAGCCTGTCAGCCTGGATCTGGGTTCCGACCCGATCGCCGCGCTGGCCCCCTCAAACGCCCTGCTGGTCGGCGAAAACGGCACCGGCAAGTCGAGCCTGCAAAAGGCGCTCGCGTGCCTGCGCAACCTCACGTTGGGCGGCAGCCGGCCGGGGCAGCCGCTGCCGGTCAGCCCCAGCCTCTTAGCCGCGCCGGCCAGCCCCACGCGCTTCGAGCTGGCGATCCACCACGAGGCGGCGCTGTGGACCTACGGCTTCACGGCAACGACCGAGCGCGTTCATTCCGAGTGGCTGACGCGCCAGCCGGCCGGCGCAGCCACCGCGCAGCCCGTCTTTACCCGCGAGCAGCTGACTGGAACAGCGACCAGCGTGGAGTTTGGCGACTTTCTGGCCGACGAGCGGCCGCGCCGCGACCACCTGGCCTACGGCACCCGGCCCGAGCAGCTGTTTCTGAACGAAGCGCTGCGCCGCAACGTCCGGCCGCTGCTGCCGCTGGGGACCTGGCTGCGCGACCGCCTGCAGCTCATCCTGCCCGAGCCGAAGATTGTTGGACTGGCTTCAAGGGCAGCGCGCGAGCCCGACTGTCTGGCGTTTCTCGGCGAGCTCCTGCGCGAGTCGGGCACCGGCCTGGACGCTGTGGAGGTCGAGCGCAGCCACATCGAGCCCGAGACCTTCGAGAGCGAGGAGGAGCAGCGCGAGCTCCTGGCGGCGCTCACGAGCTTTCCCGATGCCTTCGCCGAGACGCAGGACGGCGAGCTCATCGCCGAGCCGGTGGAGGGCACAAACCGGCGGATGTTTGACCTTTTTCAGCTGCGGCTGCGCTGCCGGCTGGCGGGCTCGGACAAGACGCTGCCGGCAGCAGAGCTCAGCGACGGCACGCAGCGGCTCTTGCACCTGGCGACGGTGCTCTACCAGTCGCCGGAGCGGCCCGCGGGACGGGCGCCGATCTTTTTCGTGGACGACGTCGGGCGCTGCCTGCACCCGCGGCTGCTGGAGCGGCTGATTCGCCGCTTTGTCGACGGCAACGCCAGAATCTTGCCCGAGCTTGAGCGGGCGCAGCTCATTGCCACCGCCTACGACATGCAGCTTGTCGAGGCGGGGCTCTTGCGGCCGGAGCAGGTCTTTTTGCTGAAGCGGGGGGAGGGCGGAGTCGAGCTCCGCCGGATGCAGAATCGGGAGTAGCTGGGCCCGGCGCGCCTAATTGCGCAGCGGCTTGTTGTTCTGGAGCATGTACATCATGCGCTCGCGCGTCTTTTCCTCGCCGCAGAGCTTGAGGAACCCTTCGCGCTCAAGCTCCAGCAGCCGCGTCTCGGTGAGCTTCACGGTGGGGGCGGTGTCGCCGCCGGTGAGCACGCGCGCCAGGGTGCTGCCGACGACCAGATCGTGCGGCAGGATCTGGTGCGCCTCCAGCATCATGTGCAGCGACGAGCGGATGTTGGCGTATCCCGAGGGACCGGGCAGCCGCACCAGGCGCTGCCGCGGCGGCCGGTAGCCAGCGGCCAGGAGCCCGCGCGCCGTCTCGCGAGCGTCGTAGAGCAGGTGGTCGCGGTTCATGGTGATGCCGTCGCGCTCGCGCAGGAAGCCGGCGGCCCGCGCCTCTTCGGCACTGGTCGCGACCTTGGCGAGGCCGATGGTCTGGAAGACCTGCTTGACCGCCGGGAACGGGTCGGCATCGTCGGGCAGGTTTTCGAGCGCGCGGCAGATCATCTCCTTGCAGCCGCCGCCGCCGGGCAGCAGGCCGACGCCGACCTCGACCAGGCCCATGTAGAGCTCGCAGTGCGCGCGCACCACATCGGCGTGCATCGAGATCTCGGCCCCACCGCCGAGCGTCAGGCCGAACGGCGCCGCGACCACGGGCACCGGGCCGTAGCGCAAGAGCTGGTTGGCCATCTGGAAGTCCTCGATGACCTTTTCCAGCGCCTTCCAGTTGCCCTGGCTGGCGGTCATGACGATCAGCATCAGGTTGGCGCCGGCGGAGAACGTCTCGACCGCTTCGTTGCCGACGACCAGGGCAGTGCCGTCCCGCTCGCAGCGCTCGATGGCCTTGTTCATGAGCCCGATGACGTCCGAGTCGATCGCGTTCATCTTGGTGCGGAACTCAAGCGCGTAGACCTGCTCGCCCAGATCGATCAGGCGCGCGCCGTCGTTCTTGTCGAGGATGCGGCCCGAAGCGGCCAGCCCGGCCAGCGATAAGGCGCGCGGGGAGCGCGGAGCTTCGCGCTCGGCCCCACCCTGCTTGCCGGCGGCGTTCATGTCGTAGAAGCGGCGCTCGCCGGGGCCGCCGGTGTAAAACGACGTGCGGCCGCTCTTGAGCATCTCGTACACCCAGCTGGCCGGACGCACGCCGTCCTTTTCCATGCGCGCGACGGTCTCGGCGACCCCGATCGCATCCCACATCTCGAACGGGCCGAGCTCCCAGCCGTAGCCCCAGCGCATGCCGTTGTCGATCTGCGCCAGATCGTCGCAGATTGCCGGATCCTGAGCGTTTCCATCGGCTTCGCTGCGCGGTCCGATGCGGCGCGACGCGTAGGCGAACAGGCCCGCCGTCGCCTTCCACGCGATCTCGCTGGCGCGGTCGTTTCCGGCCAGCACCGCGGCGATGCGCTCGCCCGGCGTCTCCTTGTTCTTGGCGGCGCCGAGCGACGCAAAGCGCGGCTTTTCCTGCGGCCGGTATTCGAGCGTCTTCAGATCCAGCGCCAGGATTCCGTCCTTGGTCTTCTGGTAGAAGCCCTTGCCGGTCTTGTCGCCGCGCAGCCCCTTTTCGACCATCTTGCGCAGCACTTCGGGCACCTGGAAGGTCTCGCGCGACTCGTCGTGCGGCAGGTTCTTGAAGCAGTTTTCGGCGACGTCGATCACGGTGTCGAGGCCGACCATGTCGGCGGTGCGGAACACCGCGCTCTTGGGCCGACCGAGCGGCGGACCGAAGATGGCGTCGATCTCTTCGACGGTGTAGCCGCCCTTGATGGCGTGCTCGATGAGGACCAGCATTCCGAAGACGCCGACGCGGTTGGCGACGAAGTTCGGGGTGTCGTGCCCAAAGACGATGCCCTTGCCGAGCACGGTCTCGCCGAAGCGGGCGACCTCAGCGAGGATCTGGGGATCGGTGTCCTCGCCGCTGATGAGCTCAAGCAGCCGCATGTAGCGGACGGGATTGAAGAAGTGGGTGACAAGGAACCGGCGGCGGAGCGACTCGCTGCGCCCCTCCATGAGCTTCTTGATCGGCAGGCCCGAGGTGTTGGAGGCCAGGATGGTCTCGGGACCGAGCAGCGGCTCCAGCTTCTCGAAAAGTGCGCGCTTGATGGGCAGATCCTCGCGCACGACCTCGATGACCAGATCGCACTGCCCGACCTGGGCCAGATCGTCCTCGAAGTTGCCGATGCTGATGCGCTCGATGTCGCGCGGGTGGAACAGCGCCGCCGGCTTCTGGACCTTGAGCTTGTCGAGCGCCCCGAGGGCGAAGCGGTTGCGGGCGCGGCGGTCGCTGCGCTCGCTCTCCTTCAGGTCCGGGGGGACGATGTCGAGGAGGAGCACGTCGAGGCCAGAGCCCGACATGTGCGCCGCGATGCCCGAACCCATGACGCCGGCGCCGAGGACGGCCACCCGCCGAAAGCGTCGATCCCGCTTATCACTGTGCATGTCTTTTCTCCAAAAACGGCAAACGGTCTGAGGGGGCCTGGCCCACGATGGTGGGCCCCGGCTTCACGCTGGCCGGCAGTCTATCACAACCTCGCTGCCCTTCTCTGCTCCCCTGGCCAAAGACCCTTGATTGCTTGGCGGGCCGGCTTTGCCGATACTCTTTCTCATGCCCGAGACCACTGTGGTTGCGCTGGAGGCCCTGCCTCTGAACCTACCGCTTCGAGAGCCGTTTGCAGTCGCCGGGGGCGCTCCAGAGACCGCCCACAACCTGCTCGTGCGGGTCACCCTGGCAGACGGCAGCATCGGAATCGGCGAGGCCGCGCCGTTTACGGTCGTGAGCGGCGAGACGCAGCAGAGCGCCGCTGCCGCCGTGGCCACCAGCCGCAGCCTGCTCATGGGCCAGGATGCGCGCTCGCTCCTCCGGCTGAGCCAGGCGCTGGGCGAGCTGCTTGCCGAGGAGCCGGCGGCCCGCTGCGCCCTGGAGCAGGCGCTGCTCGACGCGCTCTTGCGCCACTACCACATGCCGATGTGGGCCTATTTCGGCGGGCACGCAACCGAGCTTGAGACCGATATCACGGTGACCGCCGGCGACCGCCTCCACGCCAGCCGGGCTGCCGCAGCCGCTGCCGCGCAGGGCTTCGGGACGCTCAAGGTCAAGGTGGGCGGTGCCAGCCCGGCCGAAGATGCCGAGCGGCTGCGCGAGATCCGGGCGGCTGCCCCCAACCTGCCGCTCATCCTGGATGCCAACGGCGGCTATTCGGCCGAGCAGGCGCTGGAGCTCCTGGATCGGCTGGCGAAGCTCCAGCTGCGGGTGGCGCTGTTCGAGCAGCCCGTGCATCGCAGCGACAAGCTGGGCCTGCTGGCTGTGGCCAGGCGCGGCGGGGTGCCGATCTGCGCCGACGAGTCTGCGCGCACCGTGGCCGATGTGCGCTGGCTGAGCGCGAGCGGCGCCGTCCAGGCCGTAAACCTCAAGATCATGAAGAGCGGCCTCTTTGAGACGGTGGCCATGTACCACCTGGCGCGCAGTGCCGGCCTGGAGCTCATGATCGGCGGCATGATCGAGAGCATTCTGGCCATGACCGTGTCGGCGAGCCTGGCGGCCGGGCTCGGCGGCTTCGCCTACGTCGACCTGGACACGCCGCTGTTCATTGCGTCGCACCCATTCCGCGGCGGCTTCGCCCAGCACGGCGCCAAGCTGCGCGTCGGCCAGATTGCCTCCGGACACGGCGTCAGCCTCTAGGGTCGTTCCCTGGCTGACGCGGCTCCTAGTGCGACTTGATGTACCAGATGGCGCCGACGACGCCGGCGGCAGCCAGGATGATCATGAGCGCAATGATCGCGACGATCTTGCCGGTGTTGCTCTTGGGCTGAACGTCCAGGGCCACCGGCGCAGCGGCAGGCGCAGCTGGGACCGGCCGCTTGACCGAGCTCATGGGCACGGTCGGAGCGTTGGAGCTCGCAGGCGGCAGCACCAGCGGCCCCATCGGAGCCCCGCCCTTGGGCGGGCTGACCAGCGTCGCAGCCAGCCGGGCCGGAACCGGGATGGCCGCAGGCGGCGGGATGGCCGCAGGCGGAGCAGCCGGCGGCGGCCCGGCAGAGAGGCTCACCGGCGGATTGCGCGGGCTCGACGTGTCCATGGGCACCGGCGCACCGGCGGCAGCCCGCAGCTCGGGCGGCCACTCGACCGGGCCCTTCGAGACGTCGATGTTGACGCTGCCCGTCACATCGAACTGATCGTCGCTCGTGGCCTTCTTGTCCTTGAAGACCGGCGCTTCCGCGGCGCTGGTCTCGCCGAACAGCGGCCGCAGCACGACGCGGAAGGTGCCGTCGACCCAGCCCGACAGCTTCGATAGCGCGGACAGGGCACTCTCGGTCTGGCCGTTGATGTTGGCGGTCTCGGCCTTGCCCAGCGTGAAGCGCACCTGCGCCGTCTCGCCGCTGCCGCGGGTCATGTCGACCTCAGCGGACAGCACGTTGTCGGAGCACAGCTTGTAGATGCCCTGGATCTGGCCGGGACGCAGCGGACCGCTCATCTCGGTCGCGGTGGTCAGCTGGCCTTTGAAGTCCGGCATCCGCTGCTCGACCATGAACTCGCCGTCGTTCCACAGGGGTAGCGACCGCGTGCCCTGGTCGCCTTCGCCCTCGATGGGCTCGCCGCCGACCCACATGAGGTCCAGCACGGCCTCGCCCTGCCGCAGCCGCATGAGCCCGGTCAGGCGCAGTCGCTGGCAGCGCTCGTAGAGCGAGCGGATGTTGGTTTGCAGAAGAGAACCCGACCAGCGGTATGCGCTGTTAGAAGCCTCGGACATGACAGAAGAACCCCAAGCCAGCATAGTTTGGCTGACTGCAAGAAGTCAATCGCCCCGAGCCCGAGCCTGGCAGGCCCCAGTTCACTATTTCCTGATTATTCGGCCCATTGGCTGAGCCAGCGCAAGCGCTAATTGGGGGTCTTCCGCGCACATCCCCTCGGGAACACGCACATTGGCACATGGCGCTTGCGCAGGCGCGCGCAGACACGCTATGACACACCCGATCGCTAGCGGCGTTTGCCTGCAACTGGCCTTGTCGTTTGCCACCTGCAGCCGGCTCCGACAGAGCGAAGCAAGCTCGGACGCGGTCGAAAAAGCGGCACAGCGTCCTACCAACCCTAATCAATAGAGGTCAAGCGATGAGTCTTATACGGTCACGGTCACTTCAGGGTCTGTTCTTCAGCGCAACGGCGGGACTTTTGCTCGCAGCGTCGGGCGCTGGCTGCGGTGGCGATGACATGCCGATGGAAGACGTCTGCACGGCCGATAAGGTCACGGGCACCTCGTACAAGTACGCGACCAACGCGCTGCGGCTGCCTGCTTCGTCTGGAACCAAGACCTACGCCTCGGATATCGATGGCGATGGCAAGTCTGAAAACGCCCTCAAGACCCTGGTTCAGGCCGTCTCGGTCGCCGGTCTCAACCTCCAGGATCCGATCAACGAGGCGGTTGCCGATGGCGACGCCGTCATCCTCGCCGAGCTCAAGACCACCGACCTGACCACGTCGAGCTGCGCGGGCCTGACGCTGGCGCTGGCCGCACCGCCGGCCATGGGCGATCCGCTGCCGCACTTCGATGGCAGCGATACCTTCAAGATTGGCGCCGTCATGGGCGTGAAGCTCTTTGGCAAGATCGACGGCAGCAAGATCGTTACCACCGCCTCCAAGGATCAGACGGCCGCCAACGAGCAGAAGATCGAGCTCACCCTGCCGATCGGCGACGGCGCCATGCTGCCGCTCTCGATCCGCGGCGTCCACGTCGAGGGCACCCTGGCCATGGACAAGGGCCAGCCGGTGATCAACGACGGCGTCATCCAGGGCGTCATCGCCAAGAAGGACATCGACGAGAAGATCGTCCCGACCGTCGCTGGCATCGTGACCAAGATGGTCAACGACAAGCCCGACGACTCGACGACCAAGACCATCGTCAGCCTGTTTGAGAACATGGCCAACGACGCCTCGAAGAACAAGTGCGCGTCGGACATGACCAAGTGTTGCAAGACCAACCCCAAGACCTGCGTGATCCTCCCGGCCGAAGTGATGGCCTCGCCGGTGGGTGGCGTCCTCGGTCCGGATATCCAGACCTTCGACGACAACTACAACTGGGCGCCGGTTCCGGGCGGCAAGAACAAGAACGGCATGTCCGTGGGTCTGGGCTTCAGCTCGGTCAAGGCCACGTACTAAGCACCTCCGTTTTTTCGTCCCTCCCCTTTTCTTGGCGGTGCGGGAAAAGCGTCCTGTTTTTCCCGCCCTCTCCCGTTTAACTTGACCAGAGCGACGCTGCGGACTGTACTCAGCCGTCAGCAGCATCGCGCAAACTCAACCTACATTTCCGGCCAAAACGATGAAGCAGCGACAGTATGTCGTCATCATGGCGGGCGGCGGTGGCACGCGTCTGTGGCCCCACTCCCGCCGTAGCCGTCCCAAGCAGTTCCTGCCCATGCTCCCGGGAGGCGAGTCCCTGCTTGCCGCCACGGTCCGGCGCACCCGCGCCGTGGTCCCGATCCAGAACACCCTCGTGGTCACCACCGCCTCGCAGGTCCCAGAGGTGCGGCGCTGCCTGCCCGAGCTGCCCGTGGACAACATCCTGGTCGAGCCGGTCGGACGCAACACCGCCCCCTGCATCGGACTGGCTGCGCTCACCGTCGAGCGTCGCGATCCGGCCGGGGTCATGGCGGTGCTGCCCTCGGACCACTTTGTCGAGGACGAGGCGGCCTTTGCCCGCCTGCTCGGCCACGCGCTGGTCATCGCCGATCGCGGCTACGTTGTCACACTTGGTGTGCGTCCCACCCACCCCGAGACCGGCTACGGCTACATCCAGCTCGACTCGCCGCTGGTGCCGCCCGCGATCGGCCAGCCTCCGAGCCCCACCGACGACTGGGCCGACTCGGAGTACCTGGCCGCGGCCTTTGTCGAAAAGCCGACCCGCGAGCGCGCCGTCGAGTACCTGGCCAGCGGCAGCTACCTGTGGAACTCGGGCATGTTCTTTTTTCCCGCCCGCCGCATCCTGGAGGAGCTGCGCCACCACCTGCCGGCGCTGGGCCGCCTCCTCGACGAGCTGCGCCACCACCCCGAGCACATCGCCGCCCGCTACGCCGAGGCGCCGCCGATCTCGATCGACTACGCAGTCATGGAGAAGCTCGGCGCCAACACCGCGGGCGCTGACGCCGCCATCCGCGTGCTCGTCGGCGACTTCGGCTGGAACGATGTCGGCTCGTTCGCCGCCGTCGGCGCCCTGACCCAGAGCGACGAGCAGGGCAACCACGTCCTCGGCGCCACCCGCGCCCCGAGCCCGCCCATCCTGGTCGACGCGCGCGACAACATCGTCTGGAGCAGCAGCGGTCAGGTGATCTCGGCCATTGGCGTCGAAGGTCTGGTGATCGCGGTCACCGAAGACGCCGTGCTGGTGCTGCCGCAGGGCCGGGCGCAGGATGTGCGCGAGATCGTGACCCAGCTGCAAAAGGACGGGCGAGGCGAGCTGTTATGAACCCGCACATCTTCCGCGCCTACGACATCCGCGGCGTCGCGGATCGCGATCTCACCGACGATCTGGTGCGCGACCTGGGCCAGGCCATCGGCACCATGCTCGTCCGCTCCGGGGCCTGCACCCTCGCGCTGGGCCAGGACTGCCGCCTGCACTCGCCGCGGCTGCACCGGGCGCTGCTCTCCGGCCTGCTCATGACCGGCGTCGAGGTGCTGGATGTGGGCATCGTGCCGTCGCCGCTGCTCTATTTCGCCGTCCACCATCTTCAGGTCGCCGGCGGCGTCCAGATCACCGGCAGCCACAATCCCCCCAGCGACAACGGCTTCAAGATCCTCGTGGGCCAGCATCCGCTCCACGGCGAGCGCCTCCTGGCCCTGCGCGCCCTCATGGAGAGCCGCGACTTTGTGAGCAGCCACGGCACGGTGCGCCCCGTCTCGATAAGCGACGACTACCGCCGCTTCGCGATCAGCCGCCTGAACCTGGGCCCGCGCCGCTTTCCGATCGTGGTCGACGCTGGCAACGGCACCGGCGGCCCGACGGGGGTGGAGCTCTACACCGAGCTGGGCTTTTCGGTGACGCCGCTGCACTGCGAGATGGACGGGCGCTTTCCCTTCCATCACCCAGATCCAACTGTTCCCGAAAACCTGGTCGAGCTGGCGCAGCTGGTGCGCGAGAGCGGCTCGGAAGTGGGCATCGCCTTCGACGGCGACGCCGATCGCCTGGCCGTGGTCGACAGCCGCGGGCGCATCCTGTGGGGCGACGAGCTGCTCATCCTCCTGGCCCGCGCGATCCTGGCCGAGCAGCCCGGCGCCACGTTCGTCTGTGAGGTCAAGTGCAGCCGCGCCGTGCTCTCCGAGATCGCCCGCGCCGGCGGCAAGACCATCATGTGGCGCGTCGGCCACAGCGAGATTCACGACAAGATGCACGAGGTTGGGGCGGCGCTCGCCGGCGAGATGTCCGGGCACATCTTCTTTGCCCACCGCTACCTGGGCTTTGACGACGCCATCTACGCCGCCGGCCGCCTGCTGGAGCTGCTCTCGCGCAGCGAGCTGACCCTGGCCGAGCACATGGACACGCTGCCGCGCCTGCACAACACGCCCGAGATCCGCCGTCCCGCCCCCGAGCCGAGCAAGTTCGAGATCGTGTCGCGCGCCGCCGGCGCCCTGCGCGCCCTGCCCGATGTCGAGGTCGATCTGACCGACGGCGCTCGCGTCCACTGGCCCGACGCCTGGGCGCTGCTGCGCGCCAGCAACACCCAGGCCGCCCTGACGCTGCGCTTCGAGGCCGAGAGCGCCGAGCGGCTGCAAGCTGTGCGGCAGCTCGTCGAGGACACGCTGACGCAGGTGACCTCCGCGCTCCAGACCGAGCGCAACGCGCCCAGGCTCGAGTTCTTCTACGATCTGGCCTGCCCCTACAGCTACCTGGCCGCGACGCAGCTGGCCCAGCTGGCCGCGCGCACCGGTGCCAACCTGCACTTTCGCCCCATGGTCCTGGGCCGCGTCCAGGCCGAAGAGCACGAGAGCGCCGGCGACAGCGAGCCGCGGCGCCCCTCGCCCCGCCTGAGCGCCGCCCGGCTGCGCTACCTCCAGACCGACCTGACCCGCTGGGCGCGGCGGCTGCGCGTGCCGTTTCACTTTCCGTCGCGCTACCCCACCAACACCATCCAGGCGCTGCGGCTGTGCGTCCAGGCGCAGGAGCGCTCCGAGGCGTTGCATCAGGCGCTGGCCTTGCGGCTGTTTCGCGCCTACTGGGCCCAGGACGAGGACCTCCTGGACCAGCAGGTGCTTGCGCGGGCGCTGGTCGATGTTGGACTGTCTCCAGAGGATCTGCTGGCCGGCTGCACGCGCCTTGAGGTCCGCGAAGCGCTGCGCGCCCAGACCGAGGCCGCGGTGGAGCGCGGCATCTTTGGAGCACCGACCTTCATCGTCGGTGACGAGCTATTTTACGGCTCCGATCGGCTCGACTTTGTCGAGGCGGCGCTGCAGAGTCTGAGCGCACCCTGACCATGGCCAACCAGCGCGTCCTGCCACCTTTTTCGCTGTCGCCCAAGCGGGTCGATGACAAGCAGACCGGGTTCGGCTTCAACGACCCGGCGCCCGCGGCTGTCCCCGCCCCACCTGCCCCCGCGCCCGCGGCCCCACCTCCAGCTGCGGCAGTGTCACCACCTTCGCCAGCGCCTGCGGCTCCGCAGCCCCCGCGCGCTGCCGCCCTGCCGGTGCGCGCGGTGTGGCAGGTCAGCGATGCCGTGGGCCGCGCCGCCCGCGTGCTCGAAGACAACTTCACCGACATCTGGATCGAGGGCGAGATCGAGGGCTTCAAGCGCCACAACGTCTCGGGCAACTGCTACCTCGCCCTCAAGGACGGCAGCGCCCGCCTGGACTCGATGCTGCGCCGGGCGCAGGCGCAGCAGCTGCGCGTGCCGCTGCGCGACGGCATGAAGATCCGCGCCCGCGGCCGCCTGACCCTGTACAAAGAGCAGGGCAAGTTCCAGTTCTACATCGAAGAGGTGGAGCTCTCCGGCGAGGGCGAGCTCCTCCAGCAGTTCGAGGAGCTCAAGGCGCGGCTTCAGCGCGAGGGCCTCTTTGACACCGCCCGCAAGCGCAAGCTGCCGCGCTTTCCCGGCGTCATTGGCCTGGCGACCTCGTCGAGCGGCGCCGCCCTGCACGACATCCTGCGCGTGGCCAGCCGCCGCGGGCGCGTGCGCTTCCTGATCGCCAACTGCGCGGTCCAGGGCCCGCAGGCCCCGGCGCAGATCGCCGCCGCCATCGATCGGCTGGCGCCGCACGTCGACGTGATCATCGCCGGACGCGGCGGCGGCTCGGTCGCGGATCTGTGGGCGTTCAACGACGAGCTGGTGGCCCGCGCCATCTTCCGCTGCTCGGTGCCGGTGGTGTCGGCGGTCGGGCACGAGACCGACTTTACGATCGCCGACTTTGTCGCCGATGTTCGCGCGCCCACGCCCTCGGCCGCCTCCGAGCTGTGCGTGCCCGACTATGCCAGCCTCGAAGACGAGACCGACGAGCTCACCGAGCGGCTGCTGCGCGCCGGCCAGCGCCTGATCGACAGCGCCCGCCAGCGGCTCGACAGCGAGCTTGGCCGCGCGCAGGTGGCCGTCGAGCGGCAGCTGGCGCAGCGACAGCGCGCACTCGGCCAGCTGACCGAGCGGCTCCAGGCCCAGCATCCCAAGGCGCAGCTCCTGCGCAACCGCAGCACGCTGGTGCAGCTGGAGCAGCGCATGACCGCCGCGGCGCGCATGCACCTCTTGCAGCGGCGGCAGGCCCTGGGCGCGGCGGGCGGCAAGCTCGACGCCATGAGCCCGCTCAAGGTGCTGGGGCGCGGCTATGCCCTGGCGCGCGACGCCGCCGGCCACGTGCTGACCGACTCCGTCGAGGTCGCGGTGGGCGATGCCGTGGATATCACGCTCAGCCGCGGTGCCCTGCGCTGCCGCGTCGAAGAGAAGCAGGGCGAGCCGGGCCCGGCTTAAGGCGAAGGCTGGGGCGAGCCGCGCTGAAGCAGCACCCCGCGCGGCGGCAGGAGTCCGTACTGCGAGAGGTTGCCACCGACGGCATAGTGGGCTCCGGCCTGGCCCAGCGCACCGTGTAGGTCCAGGTCGGTTGCTGCCTCACCCACCGCAAAGGCGCCGGACCGGCCGTGGCGCTCGGCGATCAGGCCGCGCTGGCCCGCGATCAGCACGTCGCCGCCCGCGGCAAACAGCCCGGCCAGCGGCACAAGACCCGCGACCGCGTCATCGAGCTGCCAGCGCTGGCCATCGAACGCGAGCAGCCGCGCCGAGCCGAGGCCGCCGACCGCATAGACCTCGGTGGCGCTGGTGCCCCAGACGGTGAGCAGGCGATCGGGGGCGCTGCCGGGGTAGGGATCCAGGGTCCAGGTGGAGCCGACGCGGCGCAGCAGCGTGCCGGCGTGGCCGACGACGAACAGGTGGCCGGGATCGCTGGCGAAGACCTTGAACAGGATGGGGACGGATGGGACGGTGCTGTCGACGGTGAAGCCTGTGAGGCCGCCGTGCAGGATCACGCCGGGGCCGCCCTCGGTGCCGCCCACGGCCCAGACGTCGTCGTCGCTGCTGGCCCAGATGCCGTAGAGCGTGGCGGTGCTGGGGGAGGGAATCGCCCGCAGCTCGGGCGCGGCGCCGGCCTGCTCGGCATAGCGCACGATGCTGCCCGACTCGCCGCACAGCCAGGCGACGCCGGCGCCGGCAGCGGTGGACAGGCTGTGCGTCCACCACAGCATCCCCGGCTGCGGGCTCGCCAGGCGCTGCGGCGCGGCGGCGCTGTCATCGGGCACGGCCAGGATCACGCCGCTGCCCGGCTGGGTCGGCGATGGACCGGGCTTGCCACCGACGGCCAGCACCTTGCCGCCGAGGGCGCTCACCGACAGCAGCCAGGCGCTGTCCTCGCTGTGGCGCACCTGCCACGGAGCGTCGGCCGGCGCCGGACAGCCGGACAGCACGAGCAGGCCGGCGGTCAAGAGCGCAGAAAAAGCGGCGGGAACAGGTGGAAAGAGGGGCACGGGGCGGAATAGTCGCAACTTGGCCCGCCCCCTGGCAAGGCGTGCGATCAGCGAACCTCGCTGGCGCCGATGTCCGAGCCGTTGCCCTGCGGGCGGCGGTTGTTGTCGATGTCGTGGTCGATGGGGGCGGCGCCGAGCACCTTGTCGATGCAGCAGTCGGCGTTGGCAGCGCTGTCGGACTTCAGGCGCAGGTCATACATGCTGGGATCGCCGCCCAGGGCGTTCACGAAGTCGATCTGCGTCTTGTACGTGCCGCTCTTGCTGTCGTTGGTGACGACGTTGTTCAGCGTGCAGCCCTGCGTCTGTTTGTCGAGCAGGTTGCCGCTGAGCGACGAGATGTTGTTGAACACGATGGCGTTGTCGATCATGTTGGAGCCGGCTCCGCAGTCGATGCCCGGCGGCTGCGTCAGGCTGGGGTTGCCGTTGGCGTAGACGGTCACGAAGCGCAGGGTGCCCTGGCCGCTGGCCTGGAGCGCGATTCCCGACGCGTTGTTGTTCCAGATCATCAGGTTGTTGAGGCTGTAGGCGGTGCTGGTCTGGAGGTAGATGCCGTTGTTGTCGTTTTTGTACACGCGCACCCCGTCGAGCGTGAGCACGCAGCCGTTGACCACGATGCCGTTGACGCTGTGGTGGACGCGCGACGTCAGCAGCGTCAGATCGGCCCCGCCCGAGCAGTCGAGCCCGTTGCCGCTGCTGGCCGCCAGATCCAGATCCGTCAGCAGGACCTTGGTGCCGGCGGCGACGGTGACGCTCACGGCGGCGTTGTTGGTGCCGCGGATCTGGACCGGGCTGGCGGTGCCGCCGCTGCTGGAGATGCTGAGCCCGGCCGAGCCGACGTTGGAGATGGTCACCGCTTCGTAGGCCTTGGTCGAGGGCGTGACGCTGATCACGGCCTTGTTGGCGTTCACTGCGGCGGTCACCGCGTCCTGGATCAGGCAGAACGGATCGTCGAGCGCGCCGCTGTGCGTGACAGCCGCGCACGAGCCGTTCTTGTTGTCGACGTAGATCACGTCGCTCTGGGGGGCGCAGCTGTGATCGGCGTTGCAGACGCGGCTGGGGCAGTCGGTGGCCTGGAGGCAGCCGGTGCAGACGTTCTGCGAGCTGCACGTGGGCGTCGACAGACCCTTGCAGTCGTTGCTGGTCAGGCAGCCGACGCAGCGCCCGGCAGAGCCGCAGCGCGGGGTCTTGGAGTCGCGGTTCTTGCAGGCGGTGTCGTCGGTGCCCGGCTGGCAGGCGCGGCAGCTGAGCGAGTTGGCGTCGCAGATCGGAGACGCGTCGTCCTTGCAGTTGAGGACCGTGCGACAGGCTCCAACACCCGGCTGGCTGGTACAGCCTGGGCTCAGACTGACCAGGAGGCTGGCAAAGAGGACCAGGAGGGGTCGCATAGGCGACAGGGAATCGCTGAGATTGGGCATGTTCTTATAATCGCCCAAGTTTTGGAAAGTGCAGCGGAATTATGTAATAGCGCACGCCAGATTAGCGGATGCAGAGAGAAATCGGACGCTGGCGATTCACAGATTCACCTCCAGACCCGCGACCCCGTGCGGCACGATGAGCCAGTACGAGCCGGCGGCGCTGGGCACGCCGTAGCCATCCTGCACGCGCTGGCACTCGAAGGTCGTGACGTCGTAGCCCGAGGCGCGGCACGAGCCGGCAAAGTCAGACGAAAAGTTGGTCCCGGGATCGCCGCTGCCGGGGCTGCTGAAGATGACGCCGGTCAGCCCGAGGGTCGCGAGCAGCCACAGCCGGCGCTGGAGCTTGATGCGCGCAGCCAGGCTGAAGTCGAGCTTGTGCCCTTCGAGGTTGGCGGGCGAGACCGAGGCGGGATCCGTGCGCGGGCTCTCGTAGAGCAGCTCCTGAGCAAGCACCAGGCGCGGCCACAGCTCGCGCACGCCAAATGCGAGCGCGATGGCGGTGCGCTGCGCCACCGGCAGGGTCAGCAGGCCCGGGGGGTAGACGCGCTCGTCGAGCGTGAGCAGCAGCTTGTCGCGCGGCGGCACCACCAGCCGCGCCCAGCTGGTGAGCTCGACCGCGGTGGGCGCCAGGCGGCGCAGGGGCGGGCTGGGCGCGGGATTTTCGAAGTCAGGGGCCAGCTCGCTGTCGCTGCTGGGCGAGCGGTTCATGTCCAGGTGGCCGCGCACGCCGAGGTAGATGGTGTGCGGGAACGAGCGCGCCATGTGCGCAGCGCCGCAGTCGACCGGCGAGCTGCCGCGGCTGACGCGCACGCCGCCGCCGCCCGGACCGCACGGCTCGTTGGGGTCCAGGGGGTCCCAGGGCAGGCGCTGCGGCTGCCCGTCCAGGCCGACCTCGGCGCCGGCCGAGGTGAACAGCGGGCTGACATACGACAGGCCGATCCAGAGGCGGTCATCGACCGGCTCGACGAGGATGCCGCTGGTAAAGCCATAGCCCCAGCCCGCGACATCCAGATCCAGCAGCTGCCGCTGGCTCCACTGCTCGCAGGTGCCGCCGGCGCAGCTCAGGCCGTCGTTGGTGCTGGGATCGAGGTCGCGCATCAGCGTCAGCTTGCTGTGCGTGTAGCTGAACTGGAAGCCGGCGCCCACGTAGAGCCAGGGGCGCAGCTTCAGCCCGAACGCCACGGTGCCCCACAGGCTGTAGGTGCGGTCGGCGATGGCGTGGTAGCGCGTGGTCAGCTGCTGGAGCGCCGGGGTCTGGCCGCTGATGGCGTCGCGGTTGGCGTAGCTGGTCTCGTCGTTGTGCGGCGTGTAGAGGGCAAAGCCCAGCGTCACCGACTCCGAGCGCAAGTCCCAGCTGCCGGCGACCATCATGTCGGAGGTGACCCAGCCGATGCGCGTGGAGTCGGCCGGCTGGCCAGCGCTCTGGTCGGGGGCAAAGCCGGCGGGCAGCGTCTGGCTGCGGCCGTAGCCGCCCAAGTAGCCGCGCGCGCCGGCCACCACCATCAGCTGGCTGCCGGAAAACAGGCGCAGTCCCGCGGGGTTGTAGTGAAATGCGCTCAGGTAGCCGTCGGTGGGTCCGCCGATGACCTGATCGGCGGGCCGCAGCGACTGATAGGGATAGGCTCGGGCCTGGCCGCTCAGTGCAAAGACCCCCAGCAGACCAAGGCCAACGAGGCTCAGGCGTCGCATAGGTGGGACATCCAGAGCGCCGGCGTTCCGGCTACGACTTCTTTTTGGCAGCCTCGCCCGACTTGGGCCCGGACTTGGGCCCGGACTTGGGCGACTCGCTGGCCGCCTTGAGCGCCACCTCTTCGGTGTCGTCGAGGACCGGCAGGCCGTCGCGCTCGTTCAGGTGGAGCAGCTTGGCCCAGGCGTTCTCTTCGAGCACGTCCTGCATGCGGCGACCGCCGTAGCGGGCGACGATGTGATCGTCGTAGCGATCGGCGACCAGGGCCACGTCGTGGACCGCGGCCAGGAGCTCGTTGTCGTCGAGGTTGGTGCCGCCGAGCAGCGTGTGCTGAAACAGGATGAGCTCGCCCTGCGGCTCGTAGGCAAAGGCGCCGAAGCGCAGCTTGCCGTTGAGGATGAGCAGCTGCCGCAGCAGCGCCCCTTCCGCCCGCACGCCAGCCACGACCTGCGCGGTCACCCGGACCAGGATGTGGTCGCCGGTGGGACCGGTCTTGAGCACCGCAATCATCACGTAGGACGAGCCCTGCTTGATGACGTACAGGCCGCGGTCGATGTACAGGCCGCGGTCGGACTCTCGGTGCTGCGCGTTCAGACCCAGCAGGCGCTCGATCGTGCTGCAGGTCTTCTCGAATGGGTTCCCGCTAGCGGGATTTGATGCATCGGGGGAAGCTGCGGAGCCGCTACCAGCGGGTCCGCCTGAGTGCGAGCCATGCGAAGCCGCCATACTGCTGTCTCCTTGACGGGTTGCTGAGGGGACCCTATCACGATACTCCCGCGCGGAGCAAGCTACCTCGTCGGACTTGCCTGAAATGTGGGAGCGTGGCAGATGGCTGGGTATGGACTATTTCGTCAAGGGCGCAAGCGCCCAGAGCGCAGAGGCGGCTGAGCTGGCGCCGCTGTGCGTGCCGGTGGAGCTGCGGCGGGCCGATATCAAAGCGACGGGCGCGGCGGGCCAGCGCTGGTTTCGCATCGGGCTCGGGCTGGGGCCAGACCGGCTGCGGCTGCGCTCGGCGCTGCCCGAGGAGCTGTGCGGGCCGCCGCTGCGGGTGCGGCTGCAGCTGCCGCCTCCGACGGCGCAGGCCGAGGGTCTGGGCGAAGACTGGCAGGGCGGGCTGGATCTGCGGGCGGTGGCCGGCGAGGTGGTGGTGGACAGGGGCACCGAGCGGGAGCATGCGGAGCCGCGGCTGCTCCTGTTTCGCAACCTGACGCCGCCGCAGCGCGCGCTCATCGAGGAGTACATCACGCTGCGGCAGCTTTCCGACGAGTAGCGCTACTTGGCCTCGCCCTTGGCCTGGATGAGCTGGCGCATGGTGCCGACGATCTGCGGCTCGGCGAGGGGGCCGATCGAGTTGGTCTCCTCGTAGTGATCGCCCTTGGCCTCCTCGAAGTAGGGCTTGTCGGCGTCGAGCACCCAGTTGTAGCGGGGGACGATGTAGCCCAGAAAGTCCATGGTCAGGCCGAAGGTCATGCGGTGCGCCCGCTCGCCGTCCATGAGATCGATCAGGTAGGGGGGCTTGGGCGCCTTGCTGACGTCGGGATAGTTGGGCTGCATCATGTCGATGAACTGGTAGGTGCCGGCGTGGTCGCCGCTGTAGCCGCCCAGGAAGAGCTCGGGCAGCAGCTCGCCGGGGTTGGTGATGATCGACGCCGGGCCCAGCTGCAGGTAGGCGACGCGGGTCTCGACCGAGGGCAGGTTGTCGTCGCCGATCGGGCGGCTGGTGTCGTAGCAGCAGGTGGTGCGCTTGTAGATGCCGAGCATCTGCGCGAAGTGGTAGACCAGGTTTGCGATCTGCGCCGCGACCCCGGCGGTGCGGAAGCGCAGCTTGGCGTCCTTGCCCTCGACGACGCGGGCGTTGGGATCGGCGATCGCGTTCAAGGCGAACTTGGCGACGCTGCGGCCAATGAGCTCGGCCTT